>Ga0209415_10011285_pt1 | contig 15071 bp, 6 predicted proteins | sample PeaSoiSIISIP2007_FD_187696 | JGI IMG/M metagenome (GOLD analysis project Ga0209415, IMG submission 187696) | Peat soil microbial communities from Weissenstadt, Germany - SII-SIP-2007 (SPAdes) (version 2) | ecosystem: Environmental > Terrestrial > Soil > Wetlands > Peat | place: Germany... | reverse complement strand
ATTCCCGGACTCATCCCTGCGTTCACAACCACGCTTTCCGGCTGTGAAGTGACCGAGTTCGACGCATCCGTCAATTGGATTGTGAAGTTGAAAGTCCCGGCCATGCTCGGCGTTCCCTGAAGAACCTCGGAAGTAAAGCTCGCCACGCTCAGCGAAAGTCCCGGAGGCAGGTTCCCCGAAGATACGCTCCAATTGTATGGCGGACTGCCGTTCACTCCGCTTATGGCGCTGCTGTACGCCGCACCCACTGTTCCAGTCGCAAGGGTTACCATGGGAATCGTCGGTAGCGGCACTGAATACATCGTCTCTGTTGCTACCTGAGTTGTGTCGGCGATCGAAGTCGCGGTAATCGTGGCGGGTACATCGAGTGAGGTCGGCGCAGTATAAGTCACGGTTGTCGTCGTAATATTGCTCAGCGAACCGGGCCCCGAAAGAGTCCACGTCACCCCCATATTATTGGTGTCATTCGTGACCGTCGCAGTAACATGGCGCGTCTTCCCGATGTCCACCAAAACAGTTCCGGCCGGATCAAGTTGAATAAAAAGTCCGCTGCTCCCGCCTCCGGAACCTCCTCCGCCGGTTTGAGTAATGGGAATATTATAATCTTGGCAGCCGCCTGCCAGGACCGCGCCAAATAGGACGCACGCCAACCCCGCCTTCCACCGCGTCCTTCCATGGCTCACAACCACAGTTGCCCCCATTTTTCTACGGCTTCAGACTCCACCTGCTCCACCTACAGATGTACTGTGCCCCTTCTCGAGTTGCTTCCCGGCTGAGCGCATAGCTCCGCATTTGGCATGCGAAGGGCGGGCGGAAACGAAGCGCCATCATAACACGCACCTGTGTTCGATGCGAAAAGCTCCTCCCCTCCACTCTTCATTTATCAGTCGGCCCCTGCCCACCCCGTTCGTAGTATGTTGCCTCGGCGAAATCGACTTGAATTGAATTTACGATGCGCCATCAAATTCAGTTCAATCAACTTGAATGCATGGAAGCAACACGAATTGAAATGGCTTGGATTGAATGCATTGCGGGGACTCTAACCAAATCCAATTACCTGAAATTGAAAAAATTGATTCTGATCTTTCCGTACCGGTTTACTCAATCCGAAATTTCAAATTGGGGATCTGAGATAATCCTTCTAAACCTTTCGCACCACATCCGCCTCCCGCAATCACAACCCTCAGCCCAATCTCCGCACTCACCCCGCCCCGCGATGAGTATTCATGGCCGCTGATTGTCCCCACACTTCCCTCGCGCCCTCTACTGCATCTCCACCACCAATATCACCGCCGCACCTCCCGTTCCATTCAGAATGAACAGCTTCGTCCCGTTCGTGACCACAAATGTCTTCACCCCAACGTTCCCGGTCCCGTTCGCATTAATCAGGATCGATCCGTTGGACATAACTCCGGTTTGCAGTCCCGTCGGCCCGCTCTCATCGTTCGTAAAAGTTGTGGTCCCGTTTCCGATCGCCACCGCGCCCGTTTCGTTCGTAACCGTATTGTCACCGGGATCCTCGGTCCCCACAAACGAGTCCAGCCCTGCGGCCGTTATCACCGAGTTGATGTTGTATACCGCCACCGGCTGATTATCCGCCGCTCCAAATAACGCCGAGGCGTCAGTCCCAATCGCGAACGCCGCCAGGTGATCCGTCAGCGCCGCATCGGTCGCCAAATAAAGCACCGGCGGATTATTTAGTCCGGGGATAACAAGCGTCACGCGCCCCGAATTCGTGCTCACAGTGAACGTTCCTCCGTTCACCGACTGCGGCACAACACCCGTCTGCCCTCCCGAAGCATACTGTTCCAGCGTGCCATTCACTGTGCCCGTGTTCGTCCCCGGCGTGGGCGTAAAGCTCACCAGCCCAAGTGTCTCGCTTGCCGTGAGCACTCCACCGGTCACATTTGACCCGGTTGCGTGCACCATGAAATTTCCGCTCAGTGACGCCCCGGTGAACGCATTCCCCGTCGCAATCGCTCTACCGCTCGTGATCCCGTGAGTCGTAGCGAATGGGTCCGTATCAATCATGAAAAACTCGCTCGCATTCACCATGTAAATCGCCGCAGTAATCTGGAAGTTCGACGCGCCGGCCGTGAACACGTACGTTAACGTTCCTCGCCCGTTTGCCGACCCTGCCGGTATCACAATCGTTCCTGTCGCTCCTGTTACTCCGCTGAGCAGAGTCCCCGCATCATCCGTGTCAAGAAATCCGGCACTGATAGCTCCCGTGCCGTTGTTTAGGGTGAACGATCCCCCTGTGGCAATATGTCCTGATGTCGAATCCACTCCCTCCAATCCAAATGCATATTGTGCCAGTAACTTGCTCAGCGAAAATGACGTCGGATCCTGGAATTGTAGTATCCCTGCTGCTCGCGCCAATTGGCCTGTCCCGTTTCCTACCGCATCGTCATCTTCAATAATCCGCCCCTTGGAAACGATCTGACCACTCACTCCCGCTCCGCCCACCTGCACGGAAATTCGGAACACGGTCGTCGTCCCCGCGGCATTCGTCAATTGCAGGCAACCTCGGAAATCCGCACCCAGCGTGTAAAAACTCCCATTCTGCTGGATTTGTGAGTGCGTCTCCGCTGTCGAATTGTTGATGTCCTCCTCGCCGCTCGTGATCACACCCAGTCCGTTGGCATTGAAGCTCCCGGCGATTGCTTCCGGCGTTCCATTTCCACCCGCTTGGAATCCGTGCATCAGAATCGCGTATTGCCCCTTCAGTTTCCCTTCGTTGCCTAGTGAGGCTCCGCAGTTGCTTGCAATCACCGCCACGGTTGAAACCGTGTCCGTCGAAGTGTTGTTCGCCGCATTGACATCGCCCGCCGTAGCTACCGTCGCCGTATTCATGATGCTTGCCGGCGCATTGTTCGCCACTGCCACTGTCAGTGTGATGGTTCCCGCCGCCGCTCCGCTGGCGATCGGCCCGGGATCCGTGCAGGTCACCACTTGCCCCGCAGCGCCGCAAGTCCAGTTTGTCCCCACCGCCGATACAAACGTCAGCCCCGTCGGCAGAGTGTCCGTAACCGTGATCACCCCCGTAGTCGCCAACGTCCCGCCATTGGAAATGGCTAACGTGTACGACCCATTCTGCCCTGGAGTAAATATGGTGCCGACGTGCGCCTTCGCAATCGCCACATCGATTCCGGTCTTCGGTCCTCCTCCTCCGAAGAGGTTGCAGCCCACCATGGTAAATGCTGCAAGAATTGCGATGAATGCCGCCAGGAGCCTCTTCTGTGTCTCGCCAGATTCCTGAACCTGTGGCTGCGCTGTCGTTTGCGACGGCCTCACCTTACAAAATTGCATTTCCATTTGGATTGCCCCCCGGGGCCATCAATTTCCGTCACCGTTTAAGCTGAGAGTCGAAGGAACGAAGCCCCATTTCCAACCGGTATGATCCCCTCACTTCCAAAGTCTACCAACGCCTGCCCCTCCCGACTCGCTCGATATGTCTCTTGTTTCCCATCCGGCAATCGCGTCCCCGCTCCCTTTTTGGATTTGTTCTTACTCTTAATGCCCACAGACTAGCTCCAAGAATCCATCCGTCGTATAATTAGAAAGTACTTAAGATGCTTCTACATAAGTTATTCACGCGCCTGACCGTTGCCGTTTCCATCGCGGCACTTTTTTGTGCCGCCCTCTGCCCCATGACCTGTGCGCTTTCCTTCTGTCCCAGTCAATCTCATGATTCACCCGCCCAGGACTGTGGCCATTCTTCCCCTGATCCCGGCAGCGCATCTCATCCTCACAACCCGGGCAATTCCGGCTGCACCGCCCACCACGGCCTGGCCGATAACTTAATAAAGCCCTCCAGCCCGGCCCAATTTCATGTCATCGGCGCGGCCAACGCGGTCACTTCATTTTTGCTTTCTACGTTTGCTCCTGCTGCGCGGATAAACCTGCGCGCCCTCGCGCACTCCGGTTCAGCGGCTCCGATGAATCCCACATCACCTATCTACGGCCGCCTCTTAGCCCTCCGCATTTAGTCCTTAACTTCCCAATTTTCTGATTCCAAGGTTTCGCGATCACGCGGGCCGCTTCGTGCCATCTCTCGGCCATTTCGCGCCGCTTCGTGATTTTCCATCGCGCCGGCACAACAACGTTCTTAGAAATTTTCAGGAGCCCCAATGCATTCGTTCTTTCGGTCCATCTTTCAGCGCTCTGCGCTTCCAATCTTGCTTTCATTATTTGCGGGGACTTCCTCGCTCCCCGCCCAGATGAATCCGTATTTCACCGCCGTCAGCGACCCCATGCCCAAGGACATGTTGATGGTCATGCTCCTGCCCGATTACCAGCACGCCAGAACCACCAATGATTTCGTCACCGGAATGGCCATGGTCGAATACGGGTTCACCTCCCGTTTGACTGTCGGGTTCATGGTCGAGGGCCAGGCCATCCCGGGCCTCGCTCCCGCCTACGGCGGAATTAGAGTCAACACTTATCTCCGTCTTCTCCCTCGCGACCATCTTCTGAATTTCACTCTCTATGGCGAATACGAGGGGCTCAACGGCGCGGCGCTCTACAAAATGGAGGTCTCAGGATTCGGCGGCGAAGATTTAGTCGGCCCGCTGGGCGTTGCCCGCCGCACGCAAGCCCGTACTTTCGAGGAACGCGCCATCATGTATCACGATTGGGGCCGGACGAATTTCACTTTCAACTTCATCAATGAAACTGGACTCTCAAGCCCGGGGAATGACATGGGCTACGCTTTGGGAATTTATCGCCGGCCCCAATATTCGGGTATGGCCATGGCAATGGGCATGGAAATGGATGCTAAAGACATGGCCGCAATGGCCAACGCGCCCGCCCCGTCACGTTTTTCTCTTAAACGCTTCGGCTACGGCATGGAAATGATCGGCGCGCTTGGCGACAGCCACCAATTCGGCTTCGACTGGCACAATCAGCAGCAGTATGTGGGCCCGGTCTTCGGCTATTCGCTCTCGCGCAATTGGGACGTTCGTGTGGAAACTCTGGTTGGATTATCCGGCGTGAGCGATCCTCTCGTGCTCAGAACCGGTGTGAGCTATTCCTTCGACCACTTCGCAAAACGCCTCGCCCATATCTTCTGATCCACACTTCTCTCCTCATTCCTCCCGCAGCACCTTCATCGGCTCCACTCCCGCCGCTCTCATCGCCGGAGCCAGCGCCGCCACACTCCCCACCACCATCAACACAATCACGACTCCCACATACGTCCACGCATCCGCCGGCCTCACTTCATACAAAAAGCTCTCCACCAGTCGCCCCGCAAACAGTCCCACGGCGATCCCCACCGCCAGCCCCGCACCCACATACGCCAGCCCTTGCCGCACTACCATCCGCAAAATCGCCCCCGGCGTGGCCCCCAGCGCCAGCCGCAATCCAATTTCCCTCCTCCGATAGCTCACCAGTTGCGCCAGCACTCCGTACAACCCTGCCACCACCATCATGATCGCCAGCCCCGCGAATCCCCCGATCAAATACAATCCCAACCGCTGGCTGAAATTGCTGCTGTCCACCGCCTCTTGCATCGTCCTGAAATTATCCAGCGCGAAGTCCGGCGCCACCTGCTTGAAAATACTTCTCATCGCCGGCGCGACTTCCATGTTCCCGCGGGTCTTCACCACGAAATTCACAATCGTTTTCAATAATGCCGGGTAATACAGCGAAGTGGTTGGCACCTGCCCATACGGCAGCAGGATGTAGGGTTGCGGCGGCGTCGAAACGCTTTGGTCCACCTGATCCCCGATCACTCCCACAATCGTGTACGGCTTCATCATTCCCGTGTCTTTACCCCCCAGGTCTATCTGCTGACCCAGGGGATCTTTCTCTCCAAAAACTTTGCGCGCCAATGTCTCATTCACCGTCACCACAAATGGCATGGCCATCGTGTCGTTATCAGTGACCATTCGCCCGCGGATCACTGGAGTTCCCATCACTCGCTCGTATTCCCCGCTTACGGCCGTTACACGGGCTTGATACTTGTGCGCCGCATCATTTGGATAGCCCACAATTTTGAAACTCGATCCCAAATTCATTCCCCCCAGAGGCGGCGACGTCACCAGCGCTGCGTCCTGGACCCCGGGCGCATTCCTGATTCGTTCCAGTGCCGGTTGATATACCAATGTCACCACCGACGCGGGCGCCTTTGCATTTTCTTCCGTCACTCCAAGGTTGCCAAATCCCGCGGCGTCCGCGGGCATCCCCATGAACATCGTCACTCGCGTAGTATCAAACCCCAGTCGCGTGTGCTCCAAATTCCAAAGCGTGTGAAACAGCAACCCCGTAGCGATCAACAGCAACGCCGAAAGCGCCACCTCTCCCGCCACCAGCCACCCGCTCAATCGCCGCCTCAGCGATCGCCCTCCCGCTCCTCGAGTCGCGGACTGCAGCGCCTTCTGGGGATCCGTCTTCGATGCCAGCAAAGCCGGAAGGATCGCCGACAGAATCGTCGTTACCACTGCAATTACCCCAAGCATGAGCACCACCGTCCACCGCACCGCAATGTCATTCCCGCGCGGAATCGTGTCCACTGGCAATTGATGTACGGACCAAACTCCGGCGCACGCTAGCCCAAATCCCACGGCGCACCCCAGTGCGCTGAGTAGCAAGCCCTCCACAATCAACTGCCGTATCAACCTCCAGGCTCCTGCTCCCATGGCCGCGCGAATCGCAAATTCCTGCTGTCTCGCCAGGCATCGCGCAATCATGAGGTTCGCCACATTGGCGCACGCAATCAGCAGGACCAGCCCCAGCGCGATCACCAGCCCCATAAACACCCCGCTCACCGGTCCCGTAATCATTTCCTGGTAAGGAGTGACCTCCAATTTTAGGTTCGCACCTTCTTTCGGATCGATCTCGCCAATATGGTGCGCAATCATTCCCAATTCACTTCGCTCTTGCGCCACAGTCGCTCCGGGTTTCAGCCTTCCCAGAACATTAAAGAAGTCGTATCCCCTCACCTTCTCCATTTCCTCCGTCGGCTGCAGCGGAAACCACAATGCCTTGGTGATGTCATTCCCCGTCGACTCGGGAAACCGGAAGCTCCTCGGCATCACTCCCACCACTACCCGCGTCTGCCCGTTCACGCGCACCGTCTGCCCCAGAATGTTCGGATCTCCGTTAAACGACTCCCTCCATAATCCTTCCGACAAAATCACCACCTGCGGTCCGCCCGTTTTCCCTTCCTCTTCGGAAAATGTCCGTCCCACCAGCGCCTTCGCTCCCAGCATGTCGAAGGTATTCGGCGTCACTCGCGGAGTATTCACGCTCACCGATCCCTCTTTTCCCTGAACCACTCCCACATCCTCGGAGTACCCCGCGACCATCTCCATCCTTTGCGTTTGGTCCCGTATGTCCCGGAAATTCAGCCATGAAGTGCTTCCAAATCCCGACGCTCCCGCCGGCTTGACGTACACCAGCCTCTCCGGATGCGTGTACGGCAACGGCCTCACCAGCACACTTTCCACCACCGTGAACATCGCCGTATTCGCGCCTATCCCCAGCGCCAGCGTCATCACTGCGATTGCCGTGAACCCGGGCGACTTCACCAGCATTCGCCACGCAAATCGCAAATCCTGCCCCGCCGTTTCGATCCAGGTCATCAAATCCATTTCGCGCGTCCTCTCTTCCATCAATCTCACATTCCCAAATCTCAATTTTGCGTCAACTCGGGCCTGCGCCGGCCTCATTCCCGACGCGATATTGTCTTTCGTCCGCATCTCGATGTGCGTCCGCACCTCTTCCGCAATCTCCCGCTCCACTCTGTCCCGCCGCCACAAGTTTCTAATCCGCCCCATCCACGCCACATCGCACCTCCACTCCAATGCCCATTCCCCTCGTCCCTCGATTCACTCCCCCTCCAACAAACTTCCCACCGCCTCCGTCAGCCTCTCCCAACTCTTCTTCTCTTCCGCCAGCTGCTTCCTTCCCTTCGCCGTCAACCGGTAATACCTGGCCCTCCGATTGTTCTCCGATGTCCCCCACTCCGCGCTGATCCACCCCTCCTGCTCCATTCGGTGCAGCGCCGGATACAGCGACCCTTCCTCCACCCTCAGCGCATCCTTGGACACCCTTTGTATGTGCACGGTGATCCCGTACCCGTGCATCGGCCCCCGCGCCAGCGTCTTCAGCACCAGCAGCCCCAGCGTCCCCTGTAACACATCATTCTTCGCCTTATTCATTTCCCCTTCTCCTCGGTACCCATCTCCCGCATCTCCTATAGCTATCTATATGTATCTACGCTCACCATGTCAACTTTGTTCCACTCGATCTGGCCGAAGTGGCTCAGCCATTCATGGCTGGGCGCTTCCTCTACTCTCCATTTCACTTCACCATTTTATGACCCCTAACCCCGTCTACTTGGTGTACTATCCCCGCGATTTCAGCCTTTTCCCCGGCAAAGCGGTTTTCCCGAGGCGATTTCCGACGTGGACGATCCCGGCATCTACTTACTAATCCTCCTCATCGTCGGCTTTATTTTCATTGCGCCAATCGTTGCTCTCGTTCGTGCCGGCCGCGCCGCAAAAAATTCCGCCGCCGTCCAAACTGAACTGGGCGCCCTCCGCGAACAAATTCGCGTCCTCACCACTCGTCTCTTTGCGCTCGAACGCTCTATCGCCAATCCACCCTCGGCTGGATTGGAATCTCCCGCGCCGCCGCCCTCTTCAGCTCCTGAACCTGTCGCTCCAAAACCAATCCAGGTTGTCTCCACTCCTCTGCCTCCATCGCCTTCCGCGCCCCCAGTATCGGCGCCGCCCCTTTCCCCTGCGCGTCCCGCTGCTCCTCCACCGCCCCAGCAGCCTCCGCCACAACAGCCGCCGCGCCCCGCGCCATTCGCTACCGCGCTAACGCCTTCCCTCACCAAGCCCGCCCCCGAACGCAATTGGTCTGACATCGAAGAGCGCCTCGGCGCGAACTGGCTTAATAAAATCGGCACTGCCGCTTTCGTAATCGGTGTCGCTCTGCTTCTGAATTACTCCATGCACTACCTGGGCCCCGCTGGAAAAATCGCCCTCGGATATTTCCTCAGCGTCGTTCTTCTAGTCCTCGGAATCATCGGTGAGCGCAACGAGCGTTACCGTGTTGCGGGCCGCGCCGTATTAGGCGGCGGCTGGGCCCTCGCCTATTTCACCACTTACGCTCTCCACAATGTTGCCGCGGTGAAACTCGTCGATAGCCCCGCCATCGGTTTCACTTTGCTCTTCATCGTCGCCGCCGCGATGGTCGTTCATTCCCTGAAATATCACTCCGAAATCACCACCGGCTTTGCCTATCTCCTCGCCTTCGCCAGCATTGCCATCAGCGAAATCCCGTTGGGAGCTCTTTTCGCCGCCGCCCTCCTCGCCGTCTCACTCATCGTTGTCCTCCGCCAGCGCAAGTGGTACGCCATCGAGCCCCTCGCCGTCATCGCCACCTACTCCGTCCACTGGCTCTGGCTCGATCAGACCTACCAGCGCCTCGGTGGATACAGGCTTTTCCCTGAATTCACACAGAGCGCCGTGCTCCTCTCCATCTACTGGCTCATCTACCTCCTCTCCCATTTCCTCCGTGATGACTCCGAGCCCCAGCACCAGCAACTCCTCTCCGCCTCCTTCCTCCTCAACGCTGCCGGGTATCTCGCGGTCATGCATCATCAATCCTTCCATCCCGAGTTGCGCTTCTGGTTCCTCATGTCCGTCGGCATCATTTATCTGGGTGTTTCCGCCTACTCCCGCACCATTCATCGCCGTCTGGCATTCATCCTCTCCAGCACTCTGGGCGCAGCTCTGGTAGTCGCCGCTGTCCCCTATCGTTATTCCGACAACCGTCTCAAAATTTTATGGCTGGTTGAAGCGGAAGCTTTCCTCATCACTGGCTGGCGAATTCTCGACAAGCATCTACGTAGACTCGGCTGGGCAGCATCGGGAGTTCTCGCCGGCTACGTAATCGCGCACGACCTCACCAATCGATTGGCCAACTGGGCCCCGCCCAATTGGAACTTGGGCTGGCTCCTCCTCGCGCTCGCTGCTGCCTTCTACACCAACGCGAAGTTCCCGTCCTTCATCTCACGCGGTGCTGCGTCTGGTGATGACATCGATGAGCTCGATCAATTCTGCGGCGACGCCTCCCCTGGCTTCGCCACTATTTTCCTTCTATCCGCCTCGTGGATCGCTCTCCCATTACTTTGGACCGCCCTGGTCTGGTCCTTCACCGCCGCGGCCCTCGTTCTCGTCGGGCGCCATTTCCGCGACCGCATCCTATATATATGCGGCCACTTCTCCGCACTTCTGGCCGTCCTGCGCCTCCTCGGCCTGAACCTCTACCGCGACGATTCTTGGCACTCCATCCACATTCGCATCATCACCATCTCTATTTCCGCGGCGCTCTTCTACGTCATCGCGCGCCGCACCTCTCTCCTCGACGCCACGGAAAATGATCCCAACACTGCTGGGGCTTTCTTCTCCGATTTCCTCGCGCGGATCGGCGGCTTCCCCGCTCTCTATACCGGCGCCGCCTCTCTCCTGGTCACTCTTCTCCTCTGGCAGGATCTCACCACCGCCGCCATCAGTCTGGCCTGGGGACTATTCGGTCTCGTGCTCCTTGAAGCTTCTCGCGCATTTCATGATCGCCCGCTGCTCATCCAATCGCGCATCCTGATCTTCCTCAGCTTTGCGCGCATTTTCATCGCCGACTTCAACTCCGTATCCCGCATCGGCTCTTTCGCCGCTCCCGTCGTCACCGTTTCCTTGCTCGCCGCAATCTATTTTTACGACGCTTTGACCTCCCCGGAACCCTCGCGCATGCGCTCCGTCATGCTCTGGCTCGGCACTATTTCCATCGCCGCTCTCCTTCGCTTTGAAGTCCGCGTCGAGTGGGTCGCCGTCACTTGGGCGCTCCTCGCCATCGCTCTCTATTTCGCGGGCGCTCGCCGCGATCTTCGCGCCCTCCGCGATCAATCCTTTGTCATGACCTTCCTCGTCGGTATCCGCTGCGCCTTCGACAATTTCTATCAGCTCGTTCCCTGGCATTTCACCAACACGCGCACCGTCACTGTCGTCGCCGCATCCGTCTTGCTCTACGTCCTTTTTGCCGTTACTCAATCCACCAGGCAGTCGCGCCTGCGACCGTCCTCCTCAGAACCGCCGCAGAGCGTACTCAGTGTCTTTGCCCGCTTCCACAACGCCTGGAATCTTTTGCGCAAGTATCCACAGCACTTGTTCTTCTTCGTCCCCACAATCCTGGTCACTGTCCTTCTCAGTCTCGAAGTCCGTCGCGGCTATCTCACCCCGGCTTGGGGACTCGAAGGCCTGATCATTTTCCTCATCGTCCTCAAAATGGACGAGCGCGCCTATCGCTGGTTCAGCCTCCTGCTCTTCTTCCTCTGCGTGGGCCGCATCCTCACCGTAGATATCTGGAATCTTGACGCCCTCGGCCGCATCGTCTCTTTCATGGGACTCGGCCTGGCCCTTCTCGCCGTTAGCTTTCTCTATGCGCGCCACCGCGAAGTTTTCCGGAGGGTCCTGTGACCCGCCGCACGATTGCCGCCGCTCTCCTGATCCTCGGCGTCGTTGCGCTCATTTACTTGCAGCGTTCCAAAGCCACCGCCGAAATCTCTCCCAGCCCCATCCTCTACCTGGTCGCCGACACCGAACGCGAAGCCGAGCGTATTCCTCTCGCTCTCACGCGCGTCAGCGACGACGAGGAAAACAAAATCGGCGAGCGGCTCGCCAAGGAATACGGTCTTTCCGACCCCAATCGCTACTCGCAGGACACCTCCGGCGATCTCCGGCGCATCGAGATCCATCTCAACGACATCGGCCATCAAGTCGCCCAAAATGTTCAGCGCAAGAAAATCCACTACCATTTCTATTTGGACAACAATCCTTACCTCGTCAACGCCTTCGCTCTCCCGGGCGGTCAAATCGTCGTAGGCCGCGGCCTCCTCGCCCTGTTTGAATCCGAGGACGAACTCGCCGCCATTCTCGGCCACGAAATCACGCACGTGGACAATCGCCACGCCATCGAGCGTCTCCAATACGAAATTGCCGCGCGGAAAATCGGCCTCGACGGTTTCTATGAACTCGGCAGCCTCGCCGTGGATATCTTCCGCGCCGGCTACGCCAAAGAGCAGGAACTCGAAGCCGATCGCGTCGGCCTCCACTTCGCCGTGGATGCCGGTTTTTCTCCCGCGGGCGGAGTCAGCGTCATGTCACGCTTTGAGAAATTAGAAAAGGAGGAGCAGCAACTGGAGGCCAATCGCGCCGGTTCTCCCATCGAGGAATTCGCGCAGATTCCAATTGCCGCGCTTCAGGATTACTTCCGCTCTCACCCGCCCGCCGCCGAGCGTCGCGCCGCCATGGAAGCCGAAATCCGTTCGCAGGGCTGGGTCCTGGGACCACAGCGGCCCTTCGTCCTGCGTCCGATTTTCCTTACCGATCAAGGTGAAGCCCTCGACCGCGCCGGCGATTTCCCCGCCAGCATCGTCAAATTCAGGCAGGCATTCTCATTCGACGCCAATTATGTTCGCGCCTGGCGCGGCCTGGCAGAAGCCGAATGGCGCTCGGGTGACGCCGCTCAAACCGCCGACGCCGCCTCAAAAGTCGTTCACCTTCAGGCCACTGCCCGCGATTGGGAGCTCCTCGCCCGCGGCCTCGCAATTTCCGATCCCAGTGGCGCAACTCTCAAATTCAAGACCCAGATTGACTTAGGTCAAAATGCGAATCGTGATTTTGAATCCCAGGCCGTCGAAAATGTCGAATTGGCAGGCTTGCAATTCCTGCAGGGAAACCTAAACGCGTTCGATGACCTGCTTTCGGCAGACACCCCGACAAATTACATCGACGTCAGGGCATCCATGCGCCGCGAAATGGCTTTCTGGATGTGCCGCGCCGGAAAACTCGATCAAGCCGCCAGTACTCTCGAGGAAGCCCGCCAAATCCTCCCCCAGTCCTCAGAAACGTCGCTCACCCTGGCCTGGGTCCGCTCTGACCAGGGCCGCCAAGCCGACGCCGCCGAACAACTCTCGAACCTCCGCGGCTCTTATTCAAACGATGAATTTCAGGCCATTCAAGCCGTGATCGCCATGCGCACCAACCAGCATGATTCCGCTAACTCTTATTTTCAACAGGCCGCCCAGGGAGATCCCGTCTGGCTGGTCCCCGCATGGGTCCAAAACAATTTCAGTCCGTCCACCGCCACCATCCTCAAGCAACTCCAACAGGAAGAGCAAACTCGCCGCCGCAAAGAAAAAGAAAAGCAGGACAAACTCCGCCGCCGCTCTCAATCCCACTAGGCATTTCACAAGCCTCTTATCGCCGTTGGATTACAAATCTGAAATCTCAAATTTCAAATCTGAGATTGCTTTCCCCCTCCATCTCCTCCCTTGATTTGCCTCCCCATCATCCCCGTGCAAAAATATGACCATGCGTCTCCCCCGCGGCATCCTTCTCGCGCTGACAATTCTTTCCTGCTCATTCCTCTCTGCCATACTTTTCGCTGACGCCCTGGCCCCCTCCATCACTCCCGCCGACCCCAAGTCCGTAATCTCCTTCCTGAACCAAAGTGTCGCCTGGTACCGCAATTTTCCCGCCGAGCAGCAGCTCGCCACCGACTCCAATGACGCTTCCTTCCTGATCGACAATCGGAAACTGTCCGGTCAAATCGTGGCCCTTTCTTTTGATTTCGCTCACGCCGACGCCGATCTCCTTTCACGCCAATCTTCTCAAGCCACTCCGGCGCCCGCGCAATCCGATGCCGCCACTCAATCCACGTACCGCTCCTCTGTGGACATGGCCGCCCAGGCGGATCAGCAGGTCACTGAACTCGAAGGCGAAATTGCCTTATTCAAGCAGCAACTCGCCACAGCCGGCGCCGCCGCTCGCCCCCGCATCGAATCAGCGATCGCGGAAACTCAGAGCGAGCTCGACCTGGCCAAAACTCGCAGCAACGTTCTTCAGAATATGGTCCAGTTTGTCGGCGGAATTGATTCCGGCGGCAAGGGCGCGCCCAATCTCAAAGCGCAAATCCTGGAACTTCAGCGCGCCGTTCCCGCCGCAAATACTTCCGCGGCGCCGACGTCGGGCAATCAAGCCCCTTCCTCCGCATCATCGCCTGTTGATGTCTATCCCGCGCGCAAACCCGTTCCTCCCGGAATTTTCGGCTTGGTCTCCGACCTCCTCTCTTTGCGCCGCAAGATGAGCGGCCTCGACGACTCGATTCAACTTTGCGAATCCCTTGCCGCCGCCTCTCGCTCTCTAAGCGCACCCTTGAATGCAACTCTTCAGGCTTTTGTCAAACGCGGCGATGCGCTCGCCGTTCAAGCCGACACCAGCAATGCCGCTGGTCTTCTCCAGGAAAAAAACGCTCTCGACGCTCTGAATCAGGATTTCAAGCAGGCCTCTGATGTAGCCATGCCATTGGGCAAGCAATCCATTCTTCTCGATCTCTACAAAAGCAATCTCGCGAATTGGCGATCATCAGTCCACACACAGTACAGCGCTGATTTCAAGACTTTGCTCTATGGCCTGCTCAATCTGTCTCTCTTCATAGTCGCTGCCCTGCTTTTCTCAGAGCTCTGGCGCCGCGCCATTTTCCGTTACGTTCAGGACCCGCGCCGCCGCTATCAATTCATGCTGCTCCGCCGCATCTCCATGTGGTTTGTCATCGGCATGGTCATCGCCTACGCCTTCGCTTCCGAGCTCGGCTCTCTCGCCACCTTCGCGGGACTCCTCACCGCGGGCATTGCCCTCGCCCTTCAGAATGTAATCCTGGCATTCGCAGGCTACTTTTTCTTAATTGGCAAATACGGCGTCCGCGTCGGCGACCGCGTCCAAATTTCCTCCATCACCGGCGAAGTCGTGGACATCGGCCTCATCCGCATGCATCTCGCAGAACTGAGCAGCGGCGAATCCGACGCCGAACCCACGGGCCGCGTAGTGGGCTTCTCCAATTCAGTGGTTTTTGAAGCAGGCAAGGGGTTCTTCAAGCAAATTCCCGACACTAGTTTCATCTGGCATCAGATCACTCTTATCCTCGCTCCCGAAAGCAACTACAAAAAAGTCGAGGAGCGTCTCATGGGCGCCGTCAATTCTGTCTTTGCCGACTAT
>Ga0209415_10011284_pt1 | contig 15071 bp, 12 predicted proteins | sample PeaSoiSIISIP2007_FD_187696 | JGI IMG/M metagenome (GOLD analysis project Ga0209415, IMG submission 187696) | Peat soil microbial communities from Weissenstadt, Germany - SII-SIP-2007 (SPAdes) (version 2) | ecosystem: Environmental > Terrestrial > Soil > Wetlands > Peat | place: Germany... | reverse complement strand
GCGATGAGATCGCCCGCGATCTGCTTGATGCGCTCCTTGACCCGCGCCTTGCGCGATTGCCAGGCGACGCCGCCGAGGCGGTCGAGGACGACGTCGGTGCTCTCGGAGCCATAGCGCGAGAGCACCTCGATGTTCTCCACGGGCACGAACAGCTTGTCGTCGCCGGCATAGAGTATGCGCAGGCAATCGTGCGGTGCGCCCGCGACGTCGAGCGTGACCAGTCCGTCATAGCGGCCGACGCCATGGTCGACGTGCACGACCAGGTCGCCCACGATGAGCGTCGAGATCTCCGTGATGAGCTGGTCGAGATTCTGGCGGCGGCGGGCGGGGCGCGCGAGGCGGTCGCCTAGGATGTCCTGCTCGGTGACGAGGTCGAACCCGTCGGTCACGTAGCCGTTTTCGATGCCGAGGACCAGGAGGCCGACACCGCTCTCCGGCAGCGTCGCCAACTCCTCCCATTGCTCCACGCGCGTAACCGTGCCCAGGCCGTGCTCGCCAAGCAGCGTCTTCAAGCGCTCCGCGGAGCCCGCGCTATAAGCGGCGATGGCTGCGCGTCGCCCTGCTTTCTGCTCCGTCTCGAGCGCATCGCGCACGGCCTCGAAGACGTTGATGTTGGGATTGGCGCGTGCCTCGGAAAAATCCCGGCCGCGCCGACCGCCGGCGTCGTAAGCGAGGGCCGCTCCTGGCGGCGCCGCGAAGGGCGAGAGCTGAGCCACGCGCCGCTCGTCGAGCCGGCGCGCCCATTCCGCATCGTCGAGGAAAAGCCGATCCGGCGGCACGGGTCGATAGATCGGCGCCGAGCTCTGGCTTTCCTTGCTTCGCAGGAGCGACTGCCGAGCGCTGTAGAAGTCGGCGATGCCCGCGAGGCGATCCGCGCGGATCTCCTCGACTTCGTGGTCGAGGCTCACGGCCGCGCCGGGGACATAGTCGAAGATGGTCTCGAGCGTCTCGTAATAGAACGGCAGCCAGTGCTCCATGCCGGCGTAGCGGTGCCCGGCGCTGACGGCGCCATAGAGCGGATCGTCGTCGGCGATCGTGCCGAACTGCTCGCGATATCGGCTCCGGAAGCGTTGGATAACCTGCGGATCGAGCAGGACCTCGCTCACGGGCTTGAGGGTCAGCTGCGGCAGCGTGCCGGTCGAGCGCTGGGAGAGCGCATCGAAGCGCCGCATGCTCTCCAGCGTATCGCCGAAGAAATCGAGCCGGACCGGCTCGGGAGAGCCGGTCGGGAACACGTCGAGGATGCCGCCGCGCACCGCGTACTCGCCCGCCTCGCGCACGGTCTCGGAACGCTGATAGCCGTTTTGCTGCAGATGGGAAATGAGGCGGTCGCGCGGGACGCGCCCGCCGACGCCCAGCACCAGCGAGCGCCCCTCGAAAAGCCTGCGCGGTGGTACGCGCTGCACCAGCGCATTGACCGTGGTGAGGACGATGCGCGGACGATCGCCCTTGGAGTCAGCGAGCCGCGTCAGGGTATCGATGCGCCGGCTCGCGATCTCGGCGTTGGGCGACACGCGGTCGTAAGGCAAGCAGTCCCACGCCGGCAGAGTCAGCACCTCGAGGCCACGGTGGAAAAAGGCGAGTGCCGACGCCATGCGTGCCATGCGGCCGTCGTCGCGGCAAACATGGAGCAGCGAGGGGACGCTGCCGCGCGCGACCAAACCGCCCAAGACGAAGGCGTCGTGACCCTCGGGCGCGCCGCAGAGCGCGAGCCGGCCGGCGGGCCGCTCGTCGCCGGTGAAGAAGATATCGAGACCAGTCATGCCGGCCTGGGCGCGTACTTGAAACCGAGCAGCAGGCGCAGCACGTCGCTGTCTCGCTCGTTGGGCGGATCGGCCCGGCCCGCGATCCAAGCCAGCAGGTCCGCATCGTCCGCTCCGAGCAGCGCCTCGTAGCGGTCAACCTGCTCGGGCGTGAACCCCGGCAGATGTCGCTCGGCGAAGGAGCCCAGCAGCAGGTCCGCTTCCTTGGTGCCGCGGTGCCAGCTCCGGAACAGGAGGCGCTTACGGCGGATGTCCAACGGCTCGGTCATGGATTCCGGCATTATACCGGCTCACCGCGGAAAGCCAGGGCCGAAGCCGACATGGCCGGCATGATATAGAAGAGGCAACGAACCTCGCGCCGAGACCGAGCCGACAAACCCGTGCGCCCACAAGTCCTGTTCCCGCTCTTCGCTCAGGTCACCTCCCTGCCAGGCATCGGGCCGCGCTTCGGCAAGCTGCTGGAAGGGCTTTGCGGTCCGCACGTAGCAGATCTCTTGTGGCACCGGCCGTCGGCCCTTATCGACCGAAGCTTTCACCCGAAGCTGAAGGACGCGCCGGCGGGCGTGATCGCGACGCTCACGGTCACGGTGGACGCGCATGTGAAGCCCTACAACCCACGCCAGCCCTACCGCGTGCGTTGCCGCGACGAGACGGGCTTTCTTCATCTCGTGTTCTTTCACGTGAAGGGCGACTATCTCCTACGGCTGCTGCCGGTGGGCGCGAAGCGCGTGGTGAGCGGGCGCGTCGAGTATTTCAACAACGAGATCCAGATCACGCATCCCGATCACATCGTGGATGTCGCGGAAGCGGAGAAGCTGCCGGCGATCGAGCCGGTCTACCCCCTTACCGCGGGCTTGCCCCTGCGCACGGTCCAGAAGGCGATCGCCGCCGCGCTGAGCCGCGCGCCGGCGCTGCCGGAATGGACCGAGCCCACGCTGCTCGCACAGAGGAAATGGCCGAGCTGGCGCGAGGCGGTGACGGCGCTGCACGCGCCCGCGAGCGAGGCCGATATGCTGCCCGAAGTGCCCGCGCGTGAGCGCCTCGCCTATGATGAGCTGATGGCGAGCCAGCTCGCGGTCGCCCTGTTGCGCGAGCACACGAAGCGGCTGCCGGGCCGCGAGCTCAAGGCGCCCGGCGCGCTCCGGAACAAGGCGATCGCAGCGCTCCCGTACAAGCTCACGGGTTCGCAGCGGCAGGCCTCGGCGGAGATCGCGGGCGACATGGCCTCCTCGCACCGGATGCTGCGCCTTCTGCAGGGCGATGTCGGCAGCGGCAAGACCGTGGTGGCCCTCATCGCCATGCTCGACACCGTGGAGACCGGCGCGCAAGCCGCGCTGATGGCACCGACCGAGATCTTGGCTCGCCAGCACCACGCGACGCTCTCGGGGCTCGCGGCGCCCGCGGGTGTCTCCGTCGCATTGCTCACGGGCCGCGAGAAGGGAAAGGTCCGCGACGCGCTGCTCGACGGTCTGCGCTCCGGTGAGACGCGGATCGTGGTCGGCACGCATGCGCTCTTCCAGGAGGGCGTGGAGTTCAACGACCTCGCTCTCGCCGTGATCGACGAGCAGCACCGCTTCGGAGTCGAGCAGCGCGCCGCGCTCTCGGCCAAAGGCAAGGGCGTCGACATCCTCGCCATGACGGCGACGCCGATCCCGCGCACGCTGATGCTCGCGGCCTACGGCGATATGGAGCATTCGCGGTTGACCGAGAAGCCTGCGGGCCGCAAGCCGGTGGTAACTCGCGTTCTTACGTTGGAGCGACGGGAGGAAGTGCTAGCGGCTATCGATCGCGCGCTGGCGGCGGGCGCCAAGGTCTATTGGATTTGCCCGATGATCGAAGCCGACGAGTCATCCATCGAAATTCGACCTCGTCCGCCAACTGGCTCAGGTTGGGAACCCGCTGAACTAGAGTCCGTAACTTGGTGGCACCAATATCTTAAGGAACGTCTGGGTGAGCGCGTCGGTCTCGTTCATGGACGGATGAAGGCAGCTGAGAAAGACGCGGCGATGGAGGCTTTCGCCAATGGACCTACTGACGTTCTAGTGGCCACCACCGTGATCGAAGTGGGCGTCGACGTGCCCGACGCAACCATAATGGTAATCGTGAATGCAGAGCGCTTCGGCCTTGCGGAGCTCCATCAGCTGCGTGGTCGTGTGGGACGCGGTGACAAGCCATCCGCTTGCCTGCTTCTTTACTCATCGCTCGACAAATTAAGTGAGGTCGCGAAGCAGCGGCTCGCGATCCTCCGCGAAACCGATGACGGCTTCCGGATCGCCGAGGAGGACCTGAAGCTCCGCGGCGCCGGCGAGGTGCTGGGCACGCGCCAGAGCGGTCTACCGGAATTCCGGCTCGCGGACCTCGTGGCACACGCGCCGCTCCTTCAGATCGCGCGGGATGACGCGCGGTTGGTGCTGCACCGAGATCCCGAGCTCACGAGCCCGCGCGGTCAAGCCCTGCGCGTGCTGCTCTACTTGTTCGAGCGAGACGCCGCGGCGCGCTACTTGCGATCGGGCTGAGCTCCGCCGCTCGGCGCGAGTTTGCGCCGGTCGGGCGGTGCCACGATGCCGCCGGAGACCACCAGCTTGATGCCCTCCTCGACGGTCATGCCGAGCGGGCGCACGTCCTTGCGCGGCACATAGATCAGATAACCGGAGGTCGGGTTAGGCGTGGTCGGCACGTAGACGCCGATGCTGTCGGGCGGGTTCACGTCCTTGAGCTCACCCTCGGGCGGCACGGTGACGAAGGCCACGGTCCACATGTCCCGCCGCGGCCATTCAACCAGCACCACCTCGCGGAACGTGGTGGATTGCTTGGAGAGCACGGTCTCGAAGATCTGCTTGGTGGCGCTGTAGAGGCCGCGCACCACGGGCATCCGCGCGAGCAGCCGCTCGCTCGTGCGGACGAGGACACGGCCCAGGTATCCGGCGGTCAGCGCGCCGATCAGCGTGAGGCCGATCACCAGCACCACCAGCCCGACGCCCGGCACATAGAACGGCAGATATGTGGAGGGATTGTATTCCACGGGCAGCAGCGCGCTCACGGCACTGTCGACCGTGCGCACGAAGGACCACGCGAGATAAAGCGTGAGCGCGGTCGGGCCCGTGACCAGGATACCCGCGATGAAATAGGTCCGGATATGCTCGCGCAGCCGGAAGCGGGAGGCCATCGCTACGCCACCAGGAAGTCGTGGAGCGCCGCGAGCGTCTCCCGCGGCGCCTCCTCGGGCAGGAAGTGGCCGCAGGGCAGCGCATGGCCGCGCACGTCGCTCGCCTTTTCGCGCCAGAGCGCCGGCGCGTCGAACATCTTCCCCACCACGCCCTCGGCGCCCCAGAGCACCAGCAGCGGACAGGTCACGCGATTTTCCGCGTCGGCGCGGTCGTGCTCGAGATCGACGGTGGCGGCGGCGCGATAATCCTCGCAAGTTGCCGTGATCCCCGCGGGATCGCGGAAGCAGCGCCGGTATTCCGCGAGCGCCTCTTCCGTGAAGACGCCGGGCTTGCGGCTCCAGTGCCCGAGCAGGCGTCCAAGCCAATACTCGGGATCGGCGCCAATCATCCGCTCCGGCAGGTCGCGCGGTTGAATCAGGAAGAACCAGTGGAAATACGCAGTGGCAAAAGCCTGGTCGGTGCGGGCATACATGCTGGCGGTGGGTCCGATATCGAGCACCGTCGCGCGCTCGACGGCATCGGGATGATCGAGGCAGAGGCGATGCAGCACCCGGCCGCCGCGGTCGTGGCCCACGGCCTGGAAGCGCGGGAACCCCAATGCGCGCATCACGTCAATTTGATCCCGCGCCATGACGCGCTTCGAATAGTTGAGGTGCTTCTCATCGGGGGCGGGTTTTTCGGAATCGCCATAGCCTCGCAAGTCCGGTATCACAACCGTGAAGCGCTCTCCGAGGCTTGGCGCAACCTTGTGCCACATGACATGGGTTTGCGGATAGCCGTGGAGCAGCAGGAGCGGCCGTCCCCTGCCTCCGACGGTGACATGAATTTCAATACCGGTCACGGTTTTGACTTTAGAAGATGCGAAACCCTCGAGCATTGGACGTGGAGAACCTCTCTTGGACGACAGGGTAACCGTTGAGGTGAGGCCGGCATCGAGTCGGCGCCGCACGCACTCTAGTGAGGAACAGCGTCGCTCGCCAGCGTCGACGGTGCGGCCTCGCTTGCTCGGCCTGCGCACCGCCGTGCCGCCCTACGTCATGGGTCAGGGCGACGTCGCCGAGCGGGTGCGCGCGCTGTTCGCTGATTTGGGCGACTCGCAGGTCGAGCGCCTGATGCCGATCTATGGCAACACGGGTATCGAGCGCCGCCATGCCTGCGTCCCCATCGAATGGCATGCGCGGCTTCACGGCTGGCGCGAGCGGAGCGCGATCTATCTCGAGAATGCCGTGGCGCTCCTCGAGCGCGCGGCCACGGATTGTCTCGCCGAGGTTGGGCTCCGCGCGTGCGACATCGACGCGGTGGTGGTGGCCTCGACCTCCGGTATCGCCACGCCGAGCCTCGACGCGGTCCTGATCAACCGGCTGGGCCTGCGCCCGGACGTGAAGCGCCTGCCGATGTTCGGGTTTGGATGCGCGGGCGGTGTCCTGGGTCTGTCGCGCGCCGCCGATCTTGCCCGCGTCGATCCCGATGCGACCGTGCTCTTTCTTGTGGTCGAGCTGTGCTCGCTCTGCTTCCGCGGCGACGACAGGACCACGGCGAACTTTGTCTCGACGGCCCTGTTCGCCGACGGGGCCGCGGCGGCGGTCATCTCCGGCCGCGGCGACGGCCTCGCGCTCGGGCCCTCGGGCGAGCACACCTGGTACGACACGCTCGACATCATGGGTTGGGATATCCAGGACGACGGGTTGCAGGTGCGGCTGTCGCGGGACATCCCGAGCCTGGTGCGCGAGCGGATGCGCGACGTGACGACGCAATTCCTCGGTCGCCACGACCTCGACCTCGCGGACATCGACCGCTTCGTCTGCCATCCCGGCGGCACCAAGGTGCTGGCGGCGCTCGAGGACGCCTTCGGCATTGCCGAGGGCTCGCTCGTCGAAGGCCGCGGGGTGCTGCGCGACTACGGCAACATGTCCGCGGCTACAGTGCTGTTCGTGCTCGACCGCATGCTGAAGGCGGGCGCCTCCGGCCGCATGCTGATGACTGCGATGGGGCCCGGCTTCACCGCAGCCTTTCAACTCATCGAGGCCCGATGAACGCGGTCGCCGCCGGTGTCGTGGGACTGGTGGCGCTGGAGCGCCTCGCCGAGCTCTGGATTGCCCGGCGCAACACCCGCGCGCTCCTCGAGGCCGGCGGCGTCGAAGCGGGCGGCCGCCACTATCCCCTGATCGTCGCGCTGCACGCCGCGTGGCTCCTCGCGATCCCACTCACTGTGCCGCCCGAGGCCACGGTCTCGGTGCCGCTCCTCGCTCTGTTCGTGCTGCTGCAAGGATGTCGCGCCTGGGTGCTCCTGAGCCTTGGTCGTTACTGGACGACGCGCGTCATCACCGTGCCGGGCGCGCCGCTGGTGCGCCGAGGTCCCTATCGATTCATGCGCCACCCGAACTACCTCGTGGTCGCCGCCGAGATCGTGGTATTGCCGCTGGCCTTCGGTGCCTGGACGGTGGCAGTGCTGTTCTCCGGCCTCAATGCGGCGCTCCTGACCTGGCGGATCTCCGTGGAAGACCAGGCGCTTGCGCCCCGGCGCCGAGCGAGATCGGATCAGGCTGAAACCGCCTGACCCGTGAATCTTGGCCTCAAATCAAACCCGGAGAGCCTGATCTGCCGCTCGCATCAATCGGATGCGAGCGGATCAGGCTCTATGTCTCGCACACCATCCCTTAACCAGTCTCCGCTAGGGTCCAGAAGCCGTTTTCCCGTTCCCGGACCCACGTCCCGCGCTCATGCCTGCCCCTTCTCATCCGCTGCCGTCGGGCGCCGCGATCGATCCCGCGGTCGCGCGCAGCCTCCGGCAGGCAAGCGCCGCGACATCGGTGGATTTCGGTTTTCTCGTCTCCACCGCGACCCAAGAGAGCGGCCTCCAAGCCGACGCCAAGTCCGGCAAGGGCAGCGCGACCGGCCTCTTCCAGTTCATCGAGACCACCTGGCTCCAGATGGTGCAGCGCTTCGGCGCCAAGTACGGCATCGGCGATCTCGCGCAGCAGGTCTCGCTCGATAGCGCGGGTCGTCCCCATGTGGCCGACCCGGCGACGCGCCAACAGATCCTCGGGCTGCGCACGGATCCGCGGCTCTCCGCCGCCTTCGCCGCGGAGTATACGAAGGAGAACAAGGCCGAGGTCGAGCGTGCCCTCGGCCGGCCCGCGGGGAGTACCGACCTCTACATGGCGCATTTCCTGGGCGCCGGGGGCGCCACGGAATTCCTCAAGGCGATGAAGAGCAACTCCAGCGCGATCGCCGCGGACCTGCTCCCCGAGGCCGCCGCCGTCAATCACGCGGTGTTCTACGACAAGAGCACCGGCGCGCCGCGCACGGTCGCCGAGATCTATCAAGGCTTCGCCGACAAATTTGCCAAGACCGCCCACGCCCTCGACGCCGCGGCTGCCGCAGCCGACACCGCCGCGCCCGCCGCCAGCGGCGCCAAGCTCGGCATCGCCGGCGGGTTCGCCACTCTGCTCGGCCGCATCGGGACGGTGGGCGCGGTCCTGACCCAGCCGATGCAGCCGCTTCTCGACGCGCTTGCGGTATCCGCGTTGAAGCTGATCGGCAACCACTCCAATGCGAGCGATACCACGGCTGCGAGCCAGGCCACGGCCGCCCGCCGCCACCGCGATCCCAGCGAAATCTGATCCCGCGCGGTTGACCGCCCGCGCTTGCGCGCCCTATTGTCCGCGCCGTCTCGAGGCTGCGGGCAGCTTTCCGTCCGCTTGACCCCGCGAGCCCGTAGCTCAGGTGGTAGAGCAACTGACTTTTAATCAGTAGGTCGAGGGTTCGAGTCCCTCCGGGCTCACCACACCAATTTCAAGGCGAGACGCGAGCGAAGCGGACGGTCGCCGTCACTGCGCGGTATAGCCGCCGTCGATCACCAGGCTCGACCCGGTCATGAAGCCGCTGTCGTCGGAGGCAAGGAAGAGAATCCCCTTCGCGATATCGCCGGCGACGCCGAGCCGGCCGATCGGGTGGTTGTCGAGGAAGCGCTTGCGGGTCGCCTCGAGGTCGTTGGTGCCGAGGTTGCGCGCGCGGGCGGCCATGCTCTGCATGCCCATGTCGGTCTCGATCAGGCCGGGATGCACGGCGTTCACGCGAATGCGATAGCCCTTGCGGCTGAACTCGAGTGCGCTTGCCTTGGTGAAGATGACCACGCCGCCCTTGGTCATGCCGTAGAGCGGGTCCATCTGGGAGCCGACCAGGCCCGCGATCGACGAGAGATTGATGATCGAGCTGCCCTGGGCGCTCTTCTCGCCGCGGGCGCGGAGCGCGGGTATCGCCGTCTTGGTGCCGAGGAACACGCCCGTGAGGTTGACGCCGCAGAGCCGGTGCCATTCGGCGAGCGTGGCGTCCTCGATGCCCTTGCCCAGGATGATGCCGGCGTTGTTGACGAGGATGTCGATGCCGCCGAAGCGGTCGACCGTGGCGCCGATCGCATGGGCCCAGTCCTCCTCGCTGGCGACATCGAGGTGGACGTAGAGCGCCTCGCCGCCCGCGGCCTCGAGGGCCCGCACGGTCTCGCGCCCGCGCTCGTCGGTGACATCGCCGATCGCAACCTTCGCTCCCGCCTGCACCATCAGGCGCGCGGTCTCGGCGCCGATGCCGCGCGCGGCGCCGGAGATGAAGGCGATCTTGCCGTCCAAGCGGTTCATGGGTGTGCTCCTCCCGAGGGGTCTTGCCCGCCCGGAGGGTAGCAGAATGCGGCTGGCGGGGCTGCGCCCGACTCAGCCCTCAGGACGCGTGGGCGGCCTTGAGCGCGATGCGATTGCCCGGAAATGCCAAGCGGACCAGGGTGCCGCGGCCGAGCTGGCTCGCGATCGAGAGCTTGCCCTCGTGGAGTTCCGTCATCTTGGCGGCGAGCGGCAGGCCGAGGCCGCTGCCCTGGTAGCTGCGCGTCAGGCTGTTCTCCACCTGGACGAAGGGCTCGAGCACGCGCTCGAGATCGCTCGAGGGGATGCCGATGCCGGTATCCTGCACGAGGATCGAGAGGCCGTTCGGCACGTCGACGCCGGCCGATATCTCGATCCGCCCGCCTGCCGGCGTGAACTTCACGGAATTCGAGACCAGGTTCAGCAGAATCTGCTTCAGTTTCCGCTCGTCCGCCCAGAGCGCCGGCAGGTTCATGGGGATCCGCTGGATCACGCTGAGCTGCGCGCGCTCGGCGCGCGGGCCGATGAGCCGGCAGGCCGCGGCGACGGCGTCGCGCACGTCGACCCAGTCCTCGTCGAGGTCGAGCTTGCCGGCTTCCGCCTTTGAGAGATCGAGGATGTCGTTGATGATCTCGAGTAGGTGCACGCCGCTGTCGTGGATATCCTTGGCGTAGTCGCGGTATTGCGGGCTGCCGATCGGGCCGAGCGTCTCGCTCATCATGATCTGGGAGAAGCCGATCACCGCGTTGAGCGGCGTGCGGAGCTCGTGGCTCATGGTCGCGAGGAACTCGGATTTCGCCTGGCTCGCCGCCTCGGCGAGGCTCCGCGCGACCTCGGCCTCCTCCTTCGCCCGCCGGAGCGCCTCGTGGGCGGCTCGGCGCTCCTCCTGCAGCTGCCGACGCTCGAAGCAGCGCTCCAGCACCGCGTAGATCTCGCTGGGCTCGCAGGCCTTGTCGCAATAATCGTAGGCGCCGTGGCGCAGCGCCTTGATGGCGGTCTGCGTGTCGATATGGGCGGTCATCAGAACGCAGATCAGGTCCGGCCGCTGGGCCTTGAGCCGCGACATCAGATCGACACCGGAGGTCACCCCCAGGCGCACGTCGAGCATCACCACCGCGACATCGCTGGAGGTGACCGCGGCAATCGCGGTCTCGGGCCGGTCGGCGATGGAGGTCTCATAGCCCTGCGCCACCAGAAGGTCGACCAGCGACTCCGCGAAATCCAGATCGTCGTCGACGATCAGGATGCTGGGAGCGGTGCCGAGGATCAGGTCATCGGGCATGGGCATATTCAGCCGGCCTCGATGGCCCCGCCTCCTCGACCGCGCGCAGGAGATCGGCGGGATCGAAGGGCTTGACCAGCAGGCCGCGGCCAAAGCCATCGATCTGGCGCAACGCTTCGTCGTGCTCCTCAGCGCAGCCCGTGACGAAGACGGTCGGCAATGCGCTCCGGGCCTCTCTTAGTTTCAAGTAGACCTCGAGCCCCGTGAGCAAGGGCATGCGCAGGTCGAGGACGAGACAAGTGAGCCCCGGCGTCGAAGCCTTTTCGAGCGCCTCTTGGCCGTTCCGCGCGATCTCCACGACGTAGCCGTGCCGCTGCAGCACCGGCTCGATGGAGCTCGCGAAGTCGGGGTCGTCGTCCGCCACCAGCACCATGCCGCGCGGCCTGACGCGCTCGAGGGTCTCGAGCAATTCCGAGATCGCGAAGGGCTTGCGCAGCACGCCGAGCGCGCCATTCCCCACCGCTTCCGCCACCAGGGCCTCGACGCTGAAGCCGGTCATCATGAGCACGCGCGCGCCGGGCCGGATGCGCCGGAACTCCGCGAAGGTCTCGACGCCGTTCATACCCGGCAATTTCACGTCCATCAGGACGATGTGGAAATCGCTCTCGCGGAACCGGGCGACGCCCTGCTCGCCGCTCGCGGCGAGCTCCACGGCATAGCCGCGCATCTCCAGGATATCGCCCACGCTCTCGGCGTGATCCTGGTCGTCGTCGACGATGAGGACCCGGAGGATCATGCTGCAATCTCCCGGCTCTCCGGCAGCGGCAGTCGCACGCGGGCACGCGTGCCGACGCCGAGCTCGCTCGACAGCTCGATCTCGCCGCCGTGCTGCTCGATGATCTGCTTGACCGTGGGGAGCCCGAGGCCCGTACCGAAGCTCTTGGTGCTGAACAGCGGCTCGAAGATCCGGGGCAGCACGTCGGGCGCGATGCCGGCGCCGTTATCGCTGATGGTGATCTCGATGCTCCCGCCGACCGGCCGCGTCGCCACGGATATCTCGAGCTCGCGCGTCGCGCGCTCGCTGTCCGCGCGGGATTGAGCGGCGTTCTCGACCAAGTTAACCACGACGCGACGTAGGCGGTCGGGATCGAAGGCCGCAACGACGCCGGGCGCCGCCAGGTCGCGCTTCAGCCGGACGTGGTCCGGCAGCTTCTGCTCGTCGAGGATCTCGCCGAGCCACTGGTCGAACGCCTGCGGCACGCACTGGAGCTGGCGGCTACGGGCGTAGTCCAGAAGGTCGGTCACGATGCCGTCGCACCGCGCGATGCTTCGCTCGATGCGGGTCAGCGGCCGATCGAGCGCGACGCCCTTGCCCGAGATGATCTCCCGGATCGCATAGATGGAGTTACGGATCGCGCTCAGGGGATTGCGCAACTCGTGCGCGACGGTCGCAGTGAGCTGGCCCAGCACCGAGAGGCGCTCGCTGCGCAGGAGCTCGTCCTGGGCGCGCTTCAGCTCGGCGGTGCGCTCCTCGACCCGGCGGGCCAGCTCTAGCTCCACCATCATCTCCGACGTAATGTCTTTCGCCGTGCCGCGGTAACCACGGAACCGTCGAGTCTCGTCGAAGATGGGCTTGCCGCTGACGCTGATGTGCCGGAACTCGCCGCTGGTGGTCTTGCGTTGGAACCGGAAATCCTCGAACGGTCGGCGCGCCGCAACGTCGGCATCATGCTGCCGCCACTGCTCGTCGCTCACGCCATGGAGCACCACCTCGCGCCGCGTTTTCCCGTGGTGACTCTCGGGCGTCAGGCCGGACTCGGTCACGGGATCGGAGAGATAGACGAACCTCAGATGCTCGTCCTGCTCCCAGAACCAATCGGATGCGGTCTCCGCGAAGTCGCGGAAACGCTTCTCGCTCTCCTGCAAACGGACCTGAGACGCTTCGCGCTCGGCGATCTGATGGAAATGCAGCACGGAGATCAGCAAGCCCACGCCCGCCACCGCGACGAACACCGCGAGACCAAGGCCGATCGACCAGAGCAACGAATTCTGCAGGAACGCGGTCGCGGGGATATCGACCGAGAACGCCCCCATGACGTCGTTGAGCCGCCACGGCGCCTGGCCGGCGGCTAACTGTTTGTTGTGGCAGTCGACACACGTCTGCTGGCTCGCCACCGACGGGTAGAGCGTACGGAAGACCAGCTGGCCGCCAACGCGCACGAAGCCCGAGCGCGATTTCATGTCGGCGTTCTGCGCGAAGGCCTCGACGGTTTCCGCCATCTGCGCATCGGAGGGTGCCGTCCTGATCTCAAGGCCGGGGCGGCCGACCAGGACGAGACGCAGGACGTCGTCACCCTGACGCACCTTGTTGAATAGCTCGATCGAATGCGCGCGGAAGGTCGCCGGCACCGGTGCATCGGCGGCGGCGAATTTGGTCCGCTCGCTCGAATAGGTGTTCACGAAGGCGTCGGTCAGCTGGAGCGCAGTGGTGGTCTCCTCGCTCTTGCTCGTGGTGAAGGCGCTCAGACTCAATTGGTAGATGCCGTAGCCGACCCCGGTGGCGAGTACCGCGGCAAAGCACAGCAGTCGCCAGAAATTCACTCCGGCTTTAGACCCAAGGAAGGTGCGCCACCCGTGATGCCCGAACATGAGGGTTCCTGAACCGCCGCCAGAATGCCGCGGATATTGGCGAAAAATCGCTAACCGAGCGTAAACGCTGAAAACTCCGGCGAACGGCCGGCTTCCGCACAACCTCATGAAATCGCGGGCATAATGGACCTCGTCGCCGGGGCGGCCCCACGACGGCGTGATTGATTTAGATCAAGGGTGGTCGCTGCCTTCGATCAGGAGACGAAAGTGAGATATCCGGCCGAGAGCACGCTGAGAAGACTGGCGAGAATCAGCAGGGCATCGATCCACCGGCGCCGAGGTGCAGACGGCTCGACCGTGGCGGCGGTCGGCCGCGCTTGCGCCAGGTCGGCGATCAGCGAGCTCGCGGTGAAGGCGGTATCATCGGTCGAGACATCGAGCGCCGCCACCTCGCCCATCTGCTGAGCCCAACTCCGGGTTTTCCCGGTGCCCGCGGTGGCAAAATGGGTAGTCCGGAGCATTCCCTCGATCATGCCTTCGAGGTTCTCGGCGAGGGCCTGCTTCGCGGCATCCTTCACCTCGGCAGCGCCGTCAGGGGTGAGGAGCTGTGGCTCCACGTCTCGCACCAATCGACGCGAGGGGGTCGGCGCGGGCTCAGCGGACGAAAAGTCCGGCGCCTGTCTTGCTCTTCGTTCGGGACCCAGCATTTGAGGCACGCGCGGTTTGAGGTTGGCCGGCCGATCGTCAACTGCAACCCGTGGGGAGGTCGCAGCTGATCCGCCATTTGCGCTAGGTTGCCACGGCGGGGATTTCTATCTGGTGAATCGACCGGTCGACCCTCTGCCGAATCTGTGATGAAATTCAACGGCATTTTAGGCGATTGCCCGGCATCCGAGCCGATCCCTTAGGATCCTTCGAGGCTTTCCCCGATGCTTGCGCTGCCCCTCTACGACGACAACCCGAGGACACGCCTGCCGGTGATTACCGCCGGGCTCATCGCGGCGTGCTCGGTGGTATTCCTCTGGCAGCTCGGGCTCGATGAGACCGCCTCGGATGACGCAAGCTTCACCTATGGCATGGTGCCCGCCGTGCTGTTCGGCTATGCGGACCTGCCCGGGCGGTTGTCTGCGGTGCCAGCGGCGGCCACCCTGGTCACCAGCATGTTCCTGCACGGCGGCTGGCTGCACCTGCTGGGCAACATGCTCTACCTCTGGATCTTCGGCAAAGGCGTGGAGACGGCGCTCGGCGCGCCGAGGTTCCTCGTCTTCTACATGTTGTGCGGGATCGCCGCCGGGTTCACGCAAGCTATTACCGATCCGACCGCCGAGGTGCCGATGATCGGCGCGAGCGGCGCGATCGCGGGCACGCTCGGCGCCTACCTTGTGTTGCACCCGCGCGCCAATGTGGTCGTATTCGTCTGGATCCTCATCTTCGTGCGGCTCATCACCTTGCCGGCGGTGATCCTGCTGGGCATTTGGTTCGCGCTCCAGTTGTTGAGCGCGCTCTCCATGGATCCCGGCGAGGCCGGCGTCGCGTTCTGGGCCCATGTCGGCGGCTTCGTCGTCGGCATCGCGCTGGTGCTGGTGATGCGCCCCCGGGGCGTGGTCCTGATGCAGCCCCGGCGAACGCAGCCCTTTGCCATGGCACCGCCGCGCTCGGGCGGGCGCCGTCTCGGCGCGGGATCGGTGCCTTCGGCGGG
>Ga0209415_10011283_pt1 | contig 15071 bp, 9 predicted proteins | sample PeaSoiSIISIP2007_FD_187696 | JGI IMG/M metagenome (GOLD analysis project Ga0209415, IMG submission 187696) | Peat soil microbial communities from Weissenstadt, Germany - SII-SIP-2007 (SPAdes) (version 2) | ecosystem: Environmental > Terrestrial > Soil > Wetlands > Peat | place: Germany... | reverse complement strand
CCACTCGACCGCCGGCGTCTCGCCGGCCAGCGTCCGTCGGATAAGGTCTCGAACGGCCACGTCGGAGGCCCCCCCGTTGGACTGGTGGGGAGGCGAGAGCCGGTCGATGTCCACGGAAAGGAGCTCCTCGCGCGACGCCTCGAACATCCGCAGCGCGTTCTCGTTGGCGTCGGTCACCAGGCGGCTGTCGGGGTCGAACACGATGATCGCCTCGGGGGCCGACTCTACCAGCGTACGGAAGCGCGCCTCGCTCTCGCGCAGGGCCGCCGCGGCGCGCTCGCTCTCTGTGATGTCCCGGACCACGGTCACCGTGCAGTCGGTGTCGCCGATCTTTATGAGCTCCATCGAGACCGAGCACGTGCGTATCCCTCCGCCCTTCCTTCGGAGCAGGAGGGAGACGTTCTGCACCCGGCCGTCGTTGCGCAGGTGCTCGAGGATCCTGTCGCGGTCCCTCGCGGAGTGCCACAGGTCGAGACCGACCGCCGTGTGCCCGAGCACCTCGGAGCGGTCGTAGCCGAAGAGCCGGGTGAACCCCTCGTTCATGTCGATGAACACCCCGTCGGAATTCTGGGTGATGGTGATCGCGTCGGGGCTCGCCCGGAACGCCTTCGAGAACTTCTCCTCCGAGTGGCGCAGCTGCCGGTTTGCGGCCGCCAGCTGGCCCGTGCGGGCCTCCACCAGCCGCGCGACCTCCTCCGTGCGCCTCTGGGCGTTCCGCAGGCTGTAGCGAACGCGCGCCCAGCTGAGCAGCGCGACCAGCACCACCGAGCCGAATCCGAGCAGGAGCCACTTCTTGACGTACTGCTGGAGGACCCCCGACGTCTCGAAGCCGTGGAACCACTTCTCGTAGTTCCGCTGAAGGTCGCCGCGCTGCTCCGCTATGAACAGGCCCTCGTTCAGCTGGGCGAGCAGCTCGCCGTCGGTCGGCCTCACCACCATGCAGAAGTCGGTCAGCGAGTCGGGCAGCGTCATCGCGATCCTCAGGCGCTTCTTGAGGCCGAGCCGGTCGATCATGCTTATCGCCGAGAACTCGTTCAGGATCGCGACATCGGAGGTTCCATCGGCAACCGCCTCCAGCTCCATCCCGCTGTCCCCCGCGTTCAGAACCAGCGCGTTGCCGAGCCACCCCCTTCTCTTGGCGTAGGTGTACTGGAGGGTGTCCGCCGCCAGCGCGATGGATCTTCGGTTCAGGTCCGCGATCGACGCCGGCGGCGCCGCGTCGGACCTCGTCACCGCGACCAGGGAGCCGCGGACGTGCGGGACCGAGAAGAGCATGGATCCCGAGCGGTCCGGGACCCGCGCCACCATCGGTATCACGTCGATCTCGCCGCCGGCCAGCGCGGCCATGAGCTCATTCCACGAGTCCTTCTCGACGATCCTGGCCTTCAGGCCGGCCGCCTTCGCGACGATCGCTATCAGGTCCTGGGAGTACGCCTCCCGGTCCAGCTCCGTAATGGGCTCGCCCTTGGCTATGATCCGGTGGCCCGTGCCGAACACGATCACGCGTGGCTCGTCGGCCTGCGCCCCCCCTAGGCCACCTGCGGCAAGGAGGCCTGCAATGAGCAACCGCGGTAGCAACCTGCATTTCATCGGATCGCGCTGGAATACAATCAGATCAGCGCCATCATTGCCTTTCCCTCCCCGTCTTGTCAGTGGAAATCCGCGCTGTTCGCCCCCGGGGCCGGGCGACTGGCGGGCCCGGCGGCCCCGGAGGGCCGGCGCGACCTTCCTTGGCGTATGGCCTCGGTGCTCCGCGCGGGGTTACCGCAGCCCGCGCCTACTGGCGATGCGCCCTAGAAACCAGGAACGCCTTGACGTCCCCCACGGTCCGCAGGGGTTTCAGGTCCTCGTTCTCGATCGAGATATGGAGCACATCCTCGGCAAGGTACACGATCTCCAGCATGGTGAGCGAGTCGACCCCGAGGTCCTCGACGAGCCTCAGGGCGTCGCCTCCGCAGCAGAGCCTCGCCCTCAATTCGGGATCCACGTAGTGCTCGATGATCCCCTCGACGATTGCCGTCAGGCTGTCGGCGCTGCCGGTCCTCCTGAATTCCCGGGCGGCCTCGCGGGTGGCGGGGCTGCAGCGCTTGAGGGCGTCGAGGAGATACGCGTCATCCTTGGGCGCGAAGGCCCCCGTCGGCCCCGGAACGGAGTCCCCGGCCCCCAAAACGCGATCGGTTGGCTGGCTCATCGGGTGGCGCAAGGTATTGACCCCAAGCGCGGCGCGCGGTTCGGACGCCGGCAGCGGGAATTGACCGGAACCCGAGCCCCTCGGCCGGAGCCCCGCCTGGGGCCGTCATGGCCCTCGGGCGGCCCGGGGGGCGTACCTATGGGTTGGAGGCCTGGCATGGCGGGCGGGCGAGGGGGATGGGATGGTCTCTTGCCGCCGACCCGCGGTGCGGCCGGCGGCCACCCGATACGACATCCGGGCCGCCGAAATCCGCTATCCGGACCGGGCCGGTTCGGGCTCAAAACGTGACCGTCGCTGAGAGGGAATAGACGCGGCCGCGCCAGTCGCCGTAGGACTGCACGCCCGCGCCGGACGGGTCGTTGGCATACCTGGGAGGGCTCGTATCGAAGAGATTGTCGACCCGCAGCTGGGCGCGCACGCTGTAGTGGGAGCTCTTCCACGGGAGCCACTGGCCCAGGTCGCCCTGCAGGTACCCGTCAAACTGCCAGTAGGGGTCGACCTGGTCGCTGCCCTGGCTCGCCCATTCTATCTCCGGCAGGATTCGGGAATGGAAGTAGTGGCCGTCCATGCCGAAACCGAACCTGCGGTTCGACCAGCCGGCGCCGAAGTTCATGCGTTGCCTCAGCAGTCCCGGCGTTGAGCCGTCCGGGTCCCGCAGTTCGTCGACCGGGGGGGAATTTGGAAGCTCCTGCAGCCGGTAGGTCTGGTAATACACCCACCGGAAATACGCCTCGAGCGTTCCCTTCATGCAGTCCGTCCACGCGTAGTCGAGCGAAGTGTTCCAGTTCTCCGAGCGCCGCCAGGCCGTATTGAAGGCCCCGGTGAGCACCGAGATGATGGGCCCGACGGTCTCGCCGGGCGCCGCCGGCGCCCTGACGACCCTCTGGGGAAAGAGGTCCTCGAGGTCCACCACCTGTTGGGCGTCCAGGTAGCTCTCCTCGCCCGATGTCGCCGTGTCCACCAGGTCCACGGACGCGCGAAAGCGGTGGATCTTGCCGCGCTGGAAGATCGCACCGAACGTCCCTGTCACCGCAGCCTCCGGAACCAGGTTGCCGTTGATTGCATCGCTGGCCTGGACGTTGTAGGTCTGCTGGAGGATCGGGTCATCGATCTGCGAGGTGACGACGGCCCCCGCCCCGCCCGGGCTAATCGACGTGTTGCGCTGGCTGCTGAAGACGGGCGGAGGGAATCGGTTCGACGTCGCGATGGTGGCGCGCAGCGAGAACCCCCCGTCAAAGTCGATCTTCACCGAGCCGGTGGGGGCGAGATTGGCCTCGTGGGGTATGTCCGACGCTGTGTAGCGGGCCGCCAAGTCGGTCTCTACCCCCTTCACCCACTTCGGGAGCCACCTGGAGGGCAGCAATGGCGCCTGGATCTCGCCGAAGGCGCTCAGCCTCTGGAGCGAGCGGCCCACCCACTCGGCTGGCGGGGCCACAAGCGAGCCGTCACCGTAGGTCAGCAGGTTTGTGTAGGTGCCAAGGCGGGCGTAGCGGTAGTCCCCCCCGAAGGTGACGCTCGCGCTGCCGGTCGCCAGTGCGAGGGACGGGTTCATGATCCGCAGCGCCGAGTCGAAGGTGTCGTAGTCGCCCAGGGTGACGAAGCGCCCCTCGGCGCCGTAGAACACCAGCGCCTGGTTGTAGAACTGTTGCGGGGGGCCGTAGACCTGCGTGTCGCGCAGGGGATTGTAGGCCCCCTCGTCGACCAGCTGCTGCCAGCGCCCGTTGTCTACGCCCTCCAGCCCCCGGTAGCGGGTGACGCTCAGGCCGTACTGGGCGTCCAGCGAGGCCTGCCAGCTGTTGCGCATCTTGACGAGCAAGCCGAGCACCGCTGAGTAGTAGTCGACGCGCGCCTCGTCGTAGTCCGCCCCGAGGCCCGGCGCCGTCTCGTTCAACGTCACGTTCACGGCCTGGCCGAAGGGATTGAACGGGGAGCTGGCGGGCAGGACAAGGTTCCCCTCGAAGACGCTGTAGCCGGTGTTGTTGATGGTGCTGCCGAACGTGGCGTCGAGGCCGACCTGGAGCCACGGGAGGACGTCGTAGATCGCGGAACCGAAGAAGGAGACCTCCCGCTCCCTCCTGCCATAGGGGTAGTCCAGGCTGTCGGGCGTGTCCGCGAGCCCTCCCCCCGGCGGCTGCCACAGGGCCAGACTCTGCACGCCCTGCCTGTCGGAAAGGGAGCCCAGCCCGCCCGAGCCGTCCGCTCCCGGCGCCACCGACGTGAAGGACGGCGTGCCCGGCCCGAAGAGGGCCGAGCCGTTGGCGCTGCTCACATTGGGCGTCGCGCGGTACAGCTCGTCCTCCGGCTGCGGGTGGGCCAGGAGATTGGCCCGGATGTACCCCAGGTTCTCCTCGGTGGCCGGCGTCACCTGGGTAAACGTGGCGTTGAGCCGCAGGCGCAGCTTCCCGCCGAGGAGAGTCTCCCCGTGGAGGAGGGAGGTTGTCGACTGCGGCCTGTCGAACCTCCCGAGGGAGTTGGTGTACGTGGTGGTCAGCTCCGTCGCCTCGGCGTCTGGGCGCAGCACGATGTTGATCACGCCGCCCACGGGGCTGCCGCTGTAGATGGCGGACGCCGACACAGGCAGCACCTCCACCCGCTCGATGAGGTTGATCGGGATCACGTTCACGTCGGGCTGGGGCGCGACCGGTGATGTAAGGTTGCCGGGAAGGGCCGTCACGATCTCGGGGAGGCGCCTGCCGTCCACGAGCACTATTGTGGCGTCCTCGATGGGGGTGAAGCCTCCCAGGTTCAGGTTGCTGCTGGCCGAGACGAAGCTCCTGGCCAGTCCGTTCTGATCGGGAGGGAGCGTCGTCGCGTCGCTCTGCAGGAGCTCGGTGCGCAGGAACTCGTTCAGGTTTATCACGCCGCTGCGGGCGATCTGGTCGCGCGTGAAGATCAGGTAGTCCAGGGCGTCGTTCTCCGTGCGCGGCTGGTCGATGTCGCCGATGGCCACCCGGGGCGCCACCGGCGCCCCGGTCTCGTCAAGGAACCACGAGCGCGCCAGCTTGCCCTCGACGACGTAGGGCTCGAGGCGCGACGGGTCGTCGGCCTTCTGCATCGTGACGGTGTCAAGGGTCAGCACGCGGTTCGCGGTGACTAGCACGTCGTCGATCTGCAGGGTCTGGAGTCCATCGGCCGCCGCGAAGATCTGGTATGTGCCGGGCGGCAGCGCGTCGAACTTGAACGCGCCGTCCCGGTCGGTCACCACCGCCATGCGAAGCGACGAGATCACGACGTGGATGCCCTTCGCGCCGGCACCTGCCGCGGTCAGGAGGCGGCCCCTGATCGATCCCTTCGGCTGGGCGACCGGCGTCACGACATACCTTCCCCTGCCGTTGGGCCGCGCCTCGAAGCCGGTCCCGTTTAGGAGGCGTTCGAGCGCCTCCTCAGGCTCCATGCGGCCGGTGACCTCGGTGGAGGTCGCCTTGCGCAGCTCGTCGTACGAGAAGAGCACCTCGATCCTCGCCTGCTTGCAGAATGCCATCAGGGCCCCGTCCGCCTGCTGGGCCGGAAGGTCGAAGTCGACCGGCTTTGACAGAAGCGCCGCCGGGATCATGCAACCGATTCCCAGCAGCAGGCGGCGGAGGATGGCGCTTACGGTCCGGGTTGGTGGAGGTGGTCGGCTGATCAACGAAAGCCGGCAGGCTGCTCCTCGGCGCGCAGGCTCACCCGGAACGTGCCGCCCGGGCCGGGCGTGACGCGCACCGGCCATCCCTGCTCGAGCGCCGCGAGAAATCCGTCGAGGTCGTCTAGGCTGTAGCGCCCGCCGACGCCCAGACCCGCGGCTCCCGCCGTCACCGTGATCTGGCGGCCGTGGTATCGGGAGTAGCACGCGAGGGCCTCGGAAAGCGGGACGCCGTCGAACACGACCTGCCCGTGCCTCCACGCTAGCGCATCATCGAGGGCTCCGGCCGACAGCGCGCGAATCGACACGCCCTGGCTTCCGGCGTGGAGATCGTCGCCCGGGCCGATGTCAACGGGGCCCGCCGGCTTGGCGTCGCCCGTCACGCCAGGGCGCACCTGCACCGAGCCCTCGACAACGGTGACGTCGAGCTCCGTGGTCGCCTCAGTCCGGACGTTGAAGATGGTACCCGTCACTCGCACGGACCCCGCTGGGGTCTCCACGATGAACGGGCGGGCCTTGTCCTTGCTGACAACAAAATACGCCTCGCCGTCGGCCAGGCGCACCCGCCGCTCCTGCCGGCCGTTCTCGATGAACACGCTGGTATTCGCGTTGAGCTCGACCCGCGTGCCGTCGGCAAGCGTGAACTCCCTGCGCTGGGCGACCGACGTCGCGATGGTGTCCGGCCTTGTCCTGGGATGGACCAAGAAGACCGCGGCCACCGCGGCCGCGGCCGCGAACAACCCGGCCGTGGCGAACAGCCACGGGTTGCGCCGCCTGCGACGGGACGCCTCATCCGGGATGGCGACCGCGCCCGAGGCCACGAGCGTCGGCAGAAGCCGATCGAGGTCGGCGGAGAACTGGCAGTACTGGGAAAGCAGCGCGGAGCGGGTCGCATCCTCGGCAAGCCAGGCGTCGAGCGCTGCGCGGTCGGCCGAGGTGAGCTTGGAGCCCTCGAGCCTGGCGGCCCAGAGGGCAGCCTGGTCCTCGACGTCTGAGTTGGGGACATTCTGGGACCGGTTCATGTGTCTAGCCTCCTTTCCAAGGCGGCGCGAAGCAGCCGAAGGGCCCGCGCATGCTGTTTCTCGACGGTGCTAACCGCGATGCCGAGACGGTCGGCGATCTCGCGGTGCGAGAGCTGCTCGATCTTGCGAAGCAACAGCACAACACGGCATCCATCAGGAAGTTGCGAGATGGCCTCCTCGAGGAGATCCAGCTCCTGCCGGGCCATCACCTCTTGCGCGACGCCCGGCGCCGACGAGGCCGTCGTCTCGGGCCTGAACGCCTCCCGCGCCATCGGGGATATGCTGCGGCGCTTCAGCCGGTTGATCGCAAGGCGCCGGGCGGCTGTGTAAAGCAGTGCAGCAGGCTTATTTGGGGGCTGCCTCATCATCGCGGGATATACCCGAAGGTACGCGTCGTGAGCCACGTCCTGCGCCTCTGTGGAGTTCCCGAGGAGGCGGGTGAGATAGCGCCTCAGGGGGACCAGGGTCGCGCGGTAAAGGGCGCCGAAGTCCCGATCGCTGGTGGGCTCGTCAGGAATCGGGTTCACGAATCTGGAAAGGGGCATTAATGATATGGGTCTCACGCCTGAACCCCATGACAGCCGACCGCCCTGAATCCACTACTCCGGCGCAACGAATTGGCCGTGCCGCCTTAATCGGAGCCGGGGGGGGTGCCCCCCACAAGGGTGTTGCTCGCATGCGACCTCTGCGTGAATGTGGTTCAAAAGCGGCCCGGCGTACACCAATTTAACCCATGAAGGAAAATATCGGCTTCGTCGGGGTCGGGCGGATGGGGGCGAACATGGCGCGCCGCTTGAAGGACTGCGGCTACCGGATTGCCGCGGTATACGACGTCAACAGGCCAGCCGCAGCTGCGCTGGCCAGTGAACTCGGCGCCCGCCACGCACGCTCGCTCGCGCAAGTGACCGGCGCGGCGGACGTGGTCTTCACCGTCGTCTCCGACGATGCGGCGCAGCTGGAGGTCTTCGCCGAGGAGGGCGATTCGCTTCTCGTCCGGGCGAAAGGGAGGATCTTCGTAAACTGCGCCACGATTTCCCCGAGGACGCATGTCGAGATCGGGCGCCGGGCGAGGAGACGCGGCGCCGCGGCACTTGAGGCATGCATGGCCTCCTCGATTCCGCAGGCGCGCCAGGGGACGCTCTACCTCATGTGCGGCGGCGAAAGGCGGTGCTTCTCGCGCGTGAGGCCCGTCCTTGAGAAGCTGAGCGGCGCGCTCCGCTTCGTCGGCGGGGCCGGGCGGGCCGCGCAGGTGAAGGCGCTGGTCAACATGGTGATGAACGCCAACACGGCGGCGCTGGCGGAGGGCCTCGGGCTCGGGGCCGCCCTGGGGCTCGACCTCGACATGCTGCGCGAGGTCTTCGCGCAGACCGGCGCCCAGTCGCAGGTGCTAAGGACCGACGGCGAGGACATGCAGCGCCGGGCGCACGAATGCTACTTCTCCGCCGCCCACGCGGCCAAGGACAGCAACATCGCGTGGGCGCTCGGGTGCGAAGCCGGGCTCCACCTGCCGGTCGCCGCCGCCACCAAGCTGCAGTTCGAGAGGATGGTGAGCCTCGGCCTCGGCGGCCTCGACAAGAGCGGCGTCGCCGAACTCACGTTCAAGGGCCGACGAGGGTGACCCCGAAAAGGATTCGCCGGGGCAGCCGCAGGGCGCGCCGGATCACTGAGGGGGCGAGGGGCGGCGATTCGTATTGTCCGATCCCCGCGATTCGCCCAGTCGTAGGGGATTCAATGGCCTTTCCTCCCCGGCGCCTCGGCACGTTGGTGGGCGTGTGCATCTTCCTTGGATTGATGGGCGGCTTGGCCGCGTCCTCTGACGGCAAGGGCCGCGGGACCCTGGAATTGGCGCCGCCGCTATCCCAGCGCCAGCCGCTCACCGTCGGAGTGTTCACGGACGCCTATCCCTACTCATACCTCGACTCCGAGGGACACATCGCCGGCTTCTCGGCTGACGTGTTGGACGCCGTGACCCGGGCAGTGAACCTGCAGATCAAGCGGGTCGAGGGGCCGACGGACCAGATTCGCGCGCGTTTTCAGCACGGCGAATTCGACCTGCTCCAGTACCACGGGATCACGCCCGGGAGGCTGGCGTACGCGGAGTTCAGCACGCCTTTCCTAAGCCTCCAGGGCTGCGTCTATGTGCGCGCCGACAGCCAAATCCGCAGCCTGAAGGACCTGGACGGCCAGCCATTCGGCGTCATCGGGACAACCGGCCTCGGCGCTAGGCTTCTGCGCGATTACAACGTGAAGGCGCGCGTCATCCCATACGAGACCCAGGAGGAGCTCGTGCAGAAGATCGCGGTCGGCGAGGTCGAGGGAGGATTCCTGTCCCAGCTCACCGAGCTTTCCGTCGCGCACAGGCTCCACCTGAGCAACATCAGGATGCTCGGCAGGCCGTTCGACGGCTACGACGTCCAGCAGGCCTTCGCCGTGCACCCGGGGGACGCGGAGCTGCTGGCGCGGTTGAACGAGGGCGTCTCGATCGTGCAGCATTCCGGGGAATACGACCGGATTTACCGGAAGGACTTCGGCCAGTTCGGGTCGTACATCCTGAGCGTCGACGAGCTCAAGCTGGCGGCAACCATCGCGCTGGAAATCGGCTTCATCGTTGCGCTCTGGGGCTACTTCCGCCAGAGGAAGCTGAGGAAGGCGATCTCGCTGCAGGCGGCGACGCTCGCCGAGCAGCGAGCGCTCCTGCAGGCGCTCTACGACAACATCCCGATGGCCATGACCGTGATCGAGATCGGGCCGGAGGGGCCGCGGATACTCTCGATAAACCGCCAGGCGTGCGCCCTCTACTTCGTCGATGCGGCCGAGGCCACCGGCCAGCCGCTCGACTCGCTGCCGGTTTCCGACGGCATCCGCCGGCACCTTAGCGAGGCGATCGAGCACCCCATGGCCGACGGCCACGTCTTCACGAGCGAGACCTCGCTCAAGATCGGCAAGAGGATCCTCGAGGTGACCGCCATACCCCTGACGGCGCCCGAAGACGCGGGTCCCTCGAGGATCTGCGTGCTCGTAGAGGACATCACGAAGCGAAGGCAGCAGGACGCCGAGGTCGCACAGTCGCGCCGACTGCACGCGGTCGGGGAGCTGGTGGGCGGTATCGCCCACGAATTCAACAACCTCCTGACCCCGGTCATGCTCAAGGCTGGGGAGATCCAGCTGGCGCGCCCGGACGACGCCGCTCTCCAGCAGGACATCGAGGTGATCGCACAGGCCGTGCGCCGGACTGCCGAGCTCACGCGCCGCCTGCTCACCTTCGGGCGCAAGGTCGACCACAAGTCGGAGGCCATCCGCCTCGAGACCATCTCAAAGGGGTGCTACGACCTGCTCAGGAACACCATCGACCGGCGAATCTCCTGGGAAACCTCGATCCCTCCCGGCCTGCCTCCGTTGCTCATGAACGCGACGGACCTGAACCAGGTCCTGCTCAACCTGCTCCTGAACGCCCGCGACGCCCTCCTCGAGCGCCTGGCCGGCAAGAACCCCGAGGGGTGGGCCCCAAAGATATCGATCGAAGCGGAACAGCTGCCTCCGACGGCCTTCGAGATGCCGAAGGGCCTCGGCGCCAAGACGCTGCTCGGGTGGCAACGCCTCACCGTCCGCGACAACGGCCTCGGTATGCCGCCCGACGTGATCGAGCGCATCTTCGAGCCGTTCTTCACGACAAAGGGCGCCGGCAAGGGCACGGGCCTTGGGCTGGCGACGGCGTGGCACCTGGTGACCGACGCCGGCGGGCGGTTGAACGTCGAGTCGACCCTCGGCGTCGGAAGCGCCTTCCATGTCCTGCTGCCCGTCTGGCCCGCCTCCGAGGAGCCCCTGCCGGCGGTCGCGCCCCCTGGGCAGGCCAAGCCCTCTCGAGTGCTGCTGGTGGAAGACGAGGAGCTGGTCGCCAACTCGGTCATCGAGATACTAAAGCGCGGGGGCCACGAGACCCACCTCATCAGGGACGGCTCGGAGGCGTGGAAGCACCTCGCGGAGAACCTCGGCACCTACGACCTGCTCATCATCGATGTCAACCTGCCGGGAATCAACGGCGTAGAGATCGTATCGCGGCTCCGCGAGCGCGAATTCCCGGGGCGCATACTGATGCTTAGCGGCCGCTTCACGTCCTCGGACATGAGCGCGCTTACCCGCCTCGGGATCGACCGCTCGCTGACGAAGCCCTTCAACGTGCAGCAGCTGCTCGAGGCGGTGAGCGAGAGCCTCGATGTCCGCCGCGCGTAGGGGCCCCGCGGCCCCCGCCGCCCTTGACCTGCGGTCGGGTCCAGATACCTGTGTCTTTCCGCCATGTCGTCGGACCTCTCCGATCTCTACCAGCAGGTCATCCTCGACCACAACCGCCGACCCCGGAACAGGGGAAAGCTCCCGACCGCCAACCGCTCGGCCCACGGGGACAACCCGTCGTGCGGCGACCAATGCGACGTGTACATCAGGCTGGATGGAAACAAGATAGGCGACATATCGTTTGACGGATCGGGATGCGCGATATCCATGGCAAGCGCGTCGCTCATGACGACCCAGCTCAAGGGCAGGACTGCCGAGGAGGCCACCAGGCTCTACGAGCAGTTCCGCGAGATCGTGACGACGGGCAAGGAACCGGAGGAGATCAGCGACCTCGGAGCCTTCGCGGGCGTGCACGCCTTCCCAGCGCGGATCAAGTGCGCGACGCTTTCGTGGCATGCGGCCCTTAACGCCCTGAACGGCGACCCGGCGCCGGCAACCACGGAGAGCCACACGGATTGAGCGCGATGCCCTCCAACTGGGACCGCATCCGCGACGAGTTCCCGACGCTGCACCAGCAGGTGAACGGGCATCCGCTCGTCTATCTCGACAATGCGGCGACGACCCAGAAGCCGAGGGCCGTCATCAGCGCCCTGGACCGCTTCTACGAGAGCGACAACTCAAACGTCCACCGAGGCCTCCACGCGCTGTCGATGCGCGCCACCGACGCCTATGAGGGCGCGCGCGCGCGCGTGGCCAGGTTTGTCAACGCGGAGGCCCCCGAGGAGATCATCTTCACGCGCGGCACCACGGAGTCGATCAACCTTGTCGCGGCCAGCTGGGGGGGCGCGAACCTGGCCAAGGGCGACGCCATCCTGCTCACCGAGATGGAGCACCACAGCAACCTAGTGCCCTGGCAGCTCGTCGCCCGGCGGACCGGGGCGACCCTGAGGTTCGTTCCGGTGACGGGCGACGACGGGCTCCTCGACCTCTCGTCGCTCGACCGCCTCCTGACGCCGGAGGTCAGGGTGTTCGCCTTCACGCACGTCTCCAACACGCTTGGCACGATCAACCCGGTCGCCGAGCTTTGCGCGCGCGCGCGCAGGGTAGGCGCCGTGACGGTCGTCGACGCCGCGCAGTCGATAGGGCACATGCCGGTGGACGTCCGCGCGATGGGGTGCGACTTCCTGGCCTTCTCCGGCCACAAGATGGCCGGCGTCACCGGCATCGGCGCGCTTTACGGGAGGCGGGCCCTGCTCGAGTCGATGCCCCCGTGGCAGACGGGAGGGGGAATGATCTCCAACGTCGATTTCCTCGAGAGCCGCTGGAAGCCGCCGCCCGAGCGATTTGAGGCCGGGACCCCGAATTTCGGCGACGCCGTCGCCCTCGGCGCGGCGTGCGACTTTCTCGACTTGCTGGGGCGCGAGTCGATCCGCCGACACGACGGGGCGCTGGCGCAGACTGCCTACGAGCGCCTTGCCTCGCTTCCCGGCATCCGCCTGATCGGCCCCAGGGGCGAGCGCGGCGGGCTCGTCAGCTTCGCCTTCCGGGACATCCACGCCCACGACGTGGTCACCTTTGCGGACGAGGACGGGATCGCGCTCCGCGGCGGCCACCACTGCAATCAGCCCCTCATGAAGAAGCTGGGTCTCACGAGCACGGCCCGGGCGAGCTTCTACGTCTACAACGAGGAGCGCGAGATCGATGCCCTGGTCGCCTCGATGCGCCGGACGCTCAAGTTCTTCGGATCGGCGGCCTGAGCCTTTACTGTTGCCACGCAGGGCATTGCAAGTCGCCATTTCATGAGACACACCCCCATCCCGCTGGCAGCCCTCGGCCTCGTCCTCCTGGCGCCCGTCCGGGCGGACGAGGGCATGTGGCTCTTCTCCGACCCTCCCCGGGACAAGATCCAAGCGTCCTACGGCTTCAGTCCCGACGAGGCCTGGCTCGACCACCTGATGAAGGCGTCCATCCGCTTTAACAGCGGCGGCTCGGGATCGTTCGTGAGCGGCGACGGACTCGTCATCACCAACCATCACGTAGGCCTCGAATCGCTCCAGAAGATGAGCGACGCCCATAAGGACTACCCGGGGGACGGCTTCTACGCCGCCACGCCAGCCGAGGAGGTCAAGTGCCTCGACCTCGAGCTCAACGTCCTCCAGTCGACCGAGGACGTGACCGCCCGGGTGAATGCCGCGATACCCGCCGGGGCCGCCGGCGAGGACGCCGCCAGGGCCCGCAGGAATGTCTTCGCGCAGATCGAGAAGGAGTCCCACGACAGGACGGGCCTGCGCAGCGACGTCGTGACGCTCTACCAGGGAGGAGCGTATCATCTGTATCGGTACAAGGTTTACACGGACGTCCGCCTCGTGTTCGCGCCCGAGCAGCAGGCCGCCTTCTTCGGAGGCGATCCCGACAACTTCGAGTACCCGCGCTACGACCTAGATATCTGCATCTTCCGGGTGTACGAGGACGGGCGCCCCGTCCACCCCGAGCACTTCCTGAAATGGTCGGTGAAAGGCGCGGTGGACGGCGAACTGGTGTTCGTGTCGGGCCATCCCGGTGACACGGACCGCCTCCTCACCGTCCCCGAGCTCCAGTTCCTGCGCGACACATCGTTTCCCTACATGATGGACATGGTCAAGCGGCGCGAGGTGTTGCTGACGGCCTGGAGCGCGCGAAGCGACGAGAACGCCCGCAGGGCCAAGGATGAACTGTTCTATCGCGAGAATTCCCGCAAGGTGTACGACGGCATGCTGGCCGGGCTCCTGAACCCGGCGTTCCTCGCTGCGAAGGCGGCCGCCGAGGAGGGCTTCAAGCGGAGGCTGTCGGCGAGGCCGGGCGGCGGCGAGGCGCTCGCGGCCTTCGAGAGGATCGCGTCCGCCCAGCGGGCAATCGCGCTCGACTTCCGCCGCTACAGGATGCTCGAGGTGGGCGACGGGTTCAACTGCGACTCGTTCAACATCGCCCGCCAGCTCCTGCGCTCGGGCGACGAACGGCCGAAGCCAAACGGAGAGCGCCTCCCGGAATACTCCGAACCCAAGCGCGACACCCTGGAGCTGGACCTGTTCTCCGACAGGCCGATCTATCCCGACTTCGAGATCCTTCGCCTCGGCGACTCGCTCACCGACCTCGCGGAACGGCTCGGCTTCGATGATCCGACCGTGCAGAGCGTGCTGGCGGGCAAGCCGCCGCAGCAGCGCGCGGCCGAGCTCATCCTCAGCACCAAGGTGAGGGACATCGCGTTCCGGCGGCAGCTCTATGCGGGCGGCGCTCCGGCGGTCCAGGCCGCCCGCGACCCGATGATCGAGCTCGCCCGGACGATCGACGCCGAAAGCCGCGCCCTGCGCAGGGCGCACGAGGCCCAGGACGAGATCGAGCAGGAGGCCCAGGCGACCATAGGGAGAGCCCGCTTCGCGATGGAGGGCACCAGCACCTATCCCGACGCCACCTTCACGCTCCGTCTGAGCTACGGGGCGGTAAAAGGCTATGTGGAAAATGGGGCCGCCGTGCCTTCAATGACGACGATAGGCGGACTCTACCGGCGCTCGGAGGAGCACCGGGGCCGCGAGCCGTTTGACCTCCCGCCCAGATGGGTGGAGAGGAAGACGGCGCTAAACATGGACACGCCGATGAACTTCGTCAGCACCTGCGACATCATCGGGGGAAACTCAGGGAGCCCGACGGTCGACCGGAAGGGCGAATTCGTAGGCATCATCTTCGACGGGAACATCCAGTCCCTGCCCGAGGACCTATACTACGAGGACGTCCAGTCGCGCTCCCTGAGCGTGCACAGCGCCGCGATCATCGAGGCCCTCCGCAAGGTCTACGACGTCAACGTCCTCGCCGACGAGCTGGTCAACGGCCACCGCTGAGCCGGGCCATAGCCTTCGTGGCGAGCAGGTCGAACGCCCGGACGCAGAGTTCGAGGTGCTCCTTCCGGGTGTCCTCGATCTTGTTGTGGCTGATCCCGCGCAGGCTCTGGACAAACATCATCGCCGTGGGACCA
>Ga0209415_10011280_pt1 | contig 15072 bp, 13 predicted proteins | sample PeaSoiSIISIP2007_FD_187696 | JGI IMG/M metagenome (GOLD analysis project Ga0209415, IMG submission 187696) | Peat soil microbial communities from Weissenstadt, Germany - SII-SIP-2007 (SPAdes) (version 2) | ecosystem: Environmental > Terrestrial > Soil > Wetlands > Peat | place: Germany... | reverse complement strand
AGCTTGATCCGCTCGAAGCCGGTGCGGTTGTTGCGCAGCGCGACCTCGTCCTCGCTGCCGCGATCGACGAACTCGAAGACGCCGCGCGGCAGACGGCGCTGCGCGGCTTCACGCAGGTCGGCGATGTTGTAGCAACGATCCAGTACGGACATGGTCTCTCTCCCGATGCGCCGATGATGAAGCCGGGTCGGGGGTTGTCAAGCGAGGCGGTGGGGTGCACGGCAGTCACCCGACGCCGAAGCCGACCGCCGAGGAATGCAGAGACCTTGATCCGGTGATGCTTCCAGCCATATTCGAGGCTTCATCTGAGGAGTGCCGTGCCTTTCCAAACGCCAGGCCAAAGGCGCTAAGCGCCCGTCGTCGCCGCCGCCATGAGGGCGGCATGGTGCGTGCCGAGGTGCAGGTGCCGGCGATCGACGCCCAGATCCTGCGCGACGTTACCGCCATTCTCCGGGACAAATCCGCTGCGGCCAGGCGATGTGCGCTCAGCTCCGTTCCATCGTAGCCAAACCGCGTGTGGACACGCTGTTTTGATATTTTCGGCTCCGATTTGCCGGATGCGTATTTCGACGGCGTGTTCGAGCAAAGGCGCCAACGCGACACACCGCGCGCTATAGAAACTCTCGCCGTTCAATAGACGCGCACGCAAGTCGCCATGAGGCCGATACTCTTCGTCTTGTCACTCAAAAGGTTACCATCCTCGTCGATCCCCAGGTCCTTCATGATCTTGGAATATGCGGTGTCCATAGCGTCGTGACACGCATTGAACGTCTTGAAGACGGTGGCGGTTTGAGGTCCACTCTCTCGCAGGTCTGCGTATGTGTCGTCGTCCGCACTTGCGCCTGCTGCGGACAGAGCGAACGCCATCTCATATCCCTTCGTGGTATGCCCACTCACCTTAGAAGCTGGCACGCAGTCGGGCATAAAGACGTCGTCGCGGTTGACCGTCACATCAGCGGGATGCTTAGTACCGATACTAAGTTGGGCGTTCTCACATCCCTGTATATCGATGAACCAGCGATACGGTACATTGGGGCTGTCTGACCAGTCATGAGAATCGTCGGCGTTACATGTGTTCACGCCCTTGCCGTTCTCAACAACGGGCTTACACACCGCATATACCAGTTTAAAACCCACGTCGTGATTGGCGACCATATACGGTAGTGACGTGAGCTTCTGACTCCACTCGGCTTCGGACGCCTTCAGTTCCGCATCAGCTTTGGCATCATTCTCCGCTTGCTGTCTTACCGCCTGCGTAGCCGCCAGTGCATCCTTCTTGGTTCGGTAGAAGTAGACCATGGTTGCATCGTCATCTGAGTTCTTGCGGTGGTCCACCTCGATGGCCTTCAGGTTAAGGCCTGAATTCTCTATCGACGAATCGTCCACTTGATTCGATGCCATCTCAGCCTTCCAGTCTGACACGACCATGAAGAACATGCCCTTTGGCCGGACGCTGACCCAGGAGTAGTTCTGATCCTCGAGTGACTGGGCGTAGCGGAGTGGGTTCTTGGCGTCGACGTCCCCGCTCGCGTAGACCGAATACCAGTCTCCGCCACCGATGGCGTAGTCATATCTGAGCGACATGATGGCTTGTCCGGCTATCACCGGCAGCAAACGCGTGCCCGTCAAAGGCTCATTAGCACATACGTTTGCTGCCAAATGACTGACCCGCAGCAGCGTCGATACGTCGGCGATCGCGTCGATCGGTGCGAACGACATGTAGTGCATGTTCGTGAGCGCCTCATGAGCAGCCTTCTGCATGGTCTGATATGCATCTCGGCAGCCGATCTCGTCGCTGTCCTCGGCTGCGCTTTCCCAATCTGCGCTGGCTACGGCCAGAATGTGCAATTCAGGTAGGGCGGTATTCGCGAACACCTCGTCATTCGTCGACGCGGCGTGAGCGAAGCCGCCGGTCAGCGCCATCATCGCCGCGATCGTCAATAAAACCTCACGCATAGCCGTCTCCCACCTCCTGTGCTAATTCAAGCCACGAGAGTGCCCGGCCATCAACGCGTGACAGCGCGCCCCGCACGCCCTCCTGGTCGCCCCTCAGTCTTAGTCGTCATGGCGTGTCCTCTTCGTTAATCCACAGCTTGGCATCGGTGGGGCGGCTGCAGTTGCTTCCCCTCACATCCCCAGCACGTCCATCATCGAATAAAGCCCCGGCGCACGCCCCGCGACCCACAGCGCCGCGCGCACCGCCCCCGTGGCGAACGCGCGCCGATCAAACGCGCGGTGCGTCAGCGCGATGTGCTCGGTCGCGGCGGCGAAGATCAGCGTGTGCTCGCCCACCACCTGGCCGCCGCGCAGCGCCGCGAAGCCGATGCCCCCGGTCTTGCGCGCACCGGTATGGCCGTGCCGCCCGCTCTCCATCACGTCGCCCAGCGCCACGCCGCGCCCCTTGGCCACCGCGCGGCCCATGCCGATCGCGGTGCCGGACGGGGCGTCCACCTTCTGGCGGTGGTGCATCTCGACGATCTCGGCATCGTAGGAATCGGCCGGCAGCGCGGCGCCCATGCGCTCGGCCAGCGCCAGCACCAGGTTCACGCCGGCGGAGAAATTCGACGCGTAGACCACCGGGATGCGCCGGGCCGCCTCGGCCACCGCGGCCTCGTCGGCGTCGGACAGGCCGGAGCTGCCGAGCACCCAGGCGGTGCCGGCGGCGGCCAGGGCGGCGGCGGTCGGCTGGGCGGTGGCGGCGTTGGTGAAGTCGATCACCACGTCGCAGGCGGCGGCCAGGGCGGCCAGGTCGGGCAGCAGGGAGGCTCCGGCCGGCGGCGGCTTGGCAGAGCCGACCCGGCCGACGCCGCCGATCAGGTCTGCCCCGGCGGCGCGGACCTCCTCGGCCAGCAGGTGTCCCATGCGTCCGGTGATGCCGGCGATGCCGATGCGTGTGGCCATACCCCTCTCCCCGACCCTCCCCCTCAAGGGGGGAGGGAGTAGTGATGACCGGGGCATCCTTGCATGGGCGGGGGGGCGCCGCTATAAGCCCGCCCCTCAGTTCGCGCGCCCGGGCTTCGAATGGGCATGCCCGGCCGCGACCGCCTGACCCCCGGAACCTTCCGAGATGGGACGGGTGCCAACAACAAGGAGACCGAAATGCCCAAGGCGAAGACCAAGTCGTCGGTGAAGAAGCGATTCAAGATCACCGCGACCGGCAAAGTGCTGGCGGGCCCGGGCATGAAGCGCCACGGCCTGATCAACCGCTCGCAGAAGATGAAGCGCACCAACCGGCGCCATCAGACGCTCACCGACATGGACGCGCGGACCGTCAAGCAATGGGCGCCCTACGGGCTGGGTTGAGGGAGCAGCATCATGGCACGCGTCAAGCGGGGCACCACCACCCACGCCCGGCACAAGAAGGTCCTGAAAGCCTCGAAGGGCTTTTATGGCCGCACCTCCACCACCTATCGCGCGGCGCTGGAGCGGCTGGAGAAGTCGCTGCAATACGCCTATCGCGACCGGCGCACCAAGAAGCGCGACTTTCGCGGTTTGTGGATCCAGCGCATCAACGCCGCGGTGCGCGAGCACGGGCTGACCTACTCGCGATTTATCGCCGGGCTGAAGAAGGCCGGCATCGAGATGGACCGAAAAGTGCTGGCCGCCATCGCCTATGACGACGCCGAGAGCTTTGCGGCGATCGTCAAGCAGGTGCAGGCCGCTCTCTGACTATCCGTCATGGCCGTCCCCGGGCTTGACCCGGGTGATCCCCGGATCAAGCCCGGGGACGGCCATGACGGGCAGGACAGCAAGGGGCCGCCTGCGAGGGCGGCCCTTTTTCATTGCGCAAGACACCATGGCGCGAGACAGCATGACCGACGATTCCAACCTTACAGACGATCTCCTGGCCCTGAAGGCCGAAACCGAGGCGGCACTCGCCGATGCCACGGACCTGCGCGCCTGGGACGCGGTGCGCGTCGGCGTGCTGGGCCGCGGGGGAAAACTGACGGCGCTGCTGCGCGATCTCGGCAAGGCCCCGCCGGAGCAGCGGCGCGCGCGCGGCACCGCGCTGAACCAGCTCCGCGACGCGCTGACCGCGTCGATCGAGGCGCGGCGCCTGGCGCTGGAAGCCACGGCGATGGATGCAAAACTCGCGGCCGAGCGGATCGATCCGACCCTGCCGCCGCGCCCGGCGCCGGCCGGCCTGATCCATCCGATCAGCCGCACCATCGAGGAGATCGCGGCGATTTTTGGCGCCATGGGCTGCACCATCGCCGAGGGACCCGACGTCGAGACCGACTGGCACAATTTCAGCGCGCTCAACATCCCGGCGCATCACCCGGCGCGCGCCGACCAGGACACCTTCTATCTGCCGGCGCGCAAATCTTCGGCCGGGGACGACCTGCCGCCGCCGGTGCTGCGCACCCAGACCTCGCCGGTGCAGATCCGCACCATGCTGACCCAGGCGCCGCCGATCCGCGTGATCACCATCGGCCGCACCTACCGCGCCGACCACGACGCCACCCACTCGCCGATGTTCCACCAGTGCGAGGGGCTGATTATCGACCGCGACCTGACGCTGGGCCACCTGAAGGGCTGCCTGATCGATTTTTTGTGCAGCTATTTCGGCATCGCCGACCTGCCGGTGCGGTTTCGTTCCAGCTACTTCCCGTTCACCGAGCCCAGCATGGAGGTGGATATCGGCTGGAGCCGCAAGACCGGCGAACTGGGCAAGGGCAGCGACTGGCTGGAGATTCTCGGCAGCGGCATGGTGCACCCGCGCGTGCTGGCGAATTGCGGCATCGACCCGCGCGAATGGCAGGGCTTCGCCTGGGGCATGGGCGTCGAGCGCATCACCATGCTGAAGCACGGCATGACCGACCTGCGCCCGTTCTACGAGAGCGACATCCGCTGGTTGCGGCACTACGGTTTTTCCGCGCTGTCGCCCACCATGCTGCATGAGGGGGTGTGACCGATGAAGTTCACCCTCTCCTGGCTGAAGACGCATCTCGACACCGATGCGACGCTGGATGTCATTGCGGACACGTTGACCCGGATCGGCCTCGAACTGGAAGGGATCGAAGACCCCGGCTCGGCGCTCGCGTCCTTCCGTGTCGCCCACGTTGTCGCAGCGGTGCAGCACCCGAATGCCGATCGCCTTCGCGTGTGCACGGTTGATACGGGTGGGAAGGAATTGGCCACGGTCGTGTGCGGCGCACCGAACGCTCGGACCGGGATGAAAGCCGTATTCGCCGCCCCCGGCAGTTTCATTCCCGGCACCGGCAGCACGCTCAAGGTTGGCGAGATCCGCGGCGTGCAGAGCGCCGGCATGCTGCTGTCCGCCCGCGAGATGGGTCTGGGCGATGATCACACGGGGATCATGGACCTGCCCGCGGATGCACCGATCGGCATGCCCTATCCGCAATGGGTCGGGCTCGACGACCCCGTGATCGACGTCAGCGTCACTCCCAACCGTGGCGACTGTTTTTCCGTGCGCGGCATCGCGCGCGACCTGGCCGCGGCCGGCATCGGCACGCTGAAGCCGTGGCAGCCGGCGCGCGTCGCCGCGGCGTTCGACGGCGGGCCGCGCTGGCGGATCGACTGGCCGGCGGCGTGCCCGTGGATCCTCGGGCGCACCGTCCGCAACCTGAAGAACGGTCCCAGCCCGCAATGGCTGCAGGATCGGCTGATTGCTGTCGGCCTGCGGCCGATCAACGCGCTGGTCGACGTGACGAATTTCTTCACGCTCGATCTCGGCCGCCCGCTGCACGTGTTCGACGTGGGAAAACTCGCCGGTGACGTGCTGATCCTGCGCCGCGGCGCCGGCGAGACGTTTCATGCCCTGAACGGCAAGGAGTACACGCTCGACCCGGAGGACTGCGCCATCTGTGACGCCGCCGGCGTGCAGTCGATGGCCGGCGTGATGGGCGGCGAGCCAACCGGCTGCGACGCGGCAACGACCGCGGTGTTCGTCGAATGCGCGCTGTTCGATCCGGTGCGCGTGGCGCAGACCGGCCGGCGGCACCAGATCGTCTCCGACGCACGGCAACGTTTCGAGCGCGGCATCGACGTGGCACTGATGCCGGACTCGGTCGAGGCCGCGACGGCGATGATTCTCGAGCTCTGCGGCGGCGAGCCAGGTCCGGTCGTCGAGGCAGGCGCCATGCCGGACTGGCGGCGCGACGCGACGCTGCGCTTTGCACGGATCGCGGCATTCGGTGGATCGGACATCCCGGCGGATGAAGCCGTCTCATCGCTGGAACGACTTGGCTTCAGCGTGCGCCACCACGATGCCGCGGCGGTGACCGTCGCGGTGCCGTCCTGGCGCAACGACGTGGCGGCACCGGTGGTGCTCGATTTCGCACCGGACCTCGATCCGGCGGTGGCCGCAAAGGTCGCCGAGGGCTGCGCGATCATCGAGCCGGAATGCGACCTGATCGAGGAGGTGCTGCGGCTGCGCGGGCTGGACGCGGTGCCGCCGGTCTCCCTGCCGCGCACCGCCCCGGTGCCGCCGGCCACGCTGACACCGCGCCAGGTGCGTGCGGCGGTGGCGCACCGCACGCTGGCGGCGGCGGGCCTTGCGGAGTGCGTCACCTTCAGCTTCATGGCGGCGCAGGACGCAAGCCTGTTCGGCGACGCGCCCGAAACGTTACGCCTGACCAATCCGATCGCCGCCGACCTCGATCAGTTGCGCCCGACCCCGGTGGCGACTCTGGCACTGGCGGCGAAGCGCAATGCCGCGCGGGGCTATCCCGACGTGGCGCTGTTCGAGGTCGGCCCCGCCTTTGTCGAGGCCGCCCCGCACGGCCAGCGTCTGCTCGCCGCGGGGGTGCGCGCCGGCGCCATGCCGCGCAACTGGCTCGCGCCGGCGCGGCCGGTGGAGGCGATGGACGCGAAGGCGGATCTTTGGGCCGCGCTGGCCGCGATCGGCGTGCCGATGGACGCGCTGATGCTCACGGGGGATGCGCCCGGCTTCTACCATCCGGGTCGGTCCGCCACTGTGCGGCAGGGGCCGAAGACGGTGCTCGGGACCTTCGGCGAGCTGCATCCGCGCGTGCTGGCGGCGCTCGATCTGCCCGGACCGATGGTGGCGTTCGAGCTCGACCTGGACGCGGTCGGCGATCCGAAGCGCCGGCGCAAGACCCCACCCGACCTGCCGGCATTCCAGCCGGTGCGGCGCGACTTCGCTTTCCTGGTGGATGCCGCCGTCACCGCGGATGCGCTGTTGCGCGCCGCCCGCGGCGCCGATCGCGCGCTGATCGCCGGCGTCGTGCTGTTCGACCGCTATCAGGGCGAACATCTGCCTGGCGGCAAAGTATCGCTGGCGATCGAGGTGACCTTTCAGCCCCGCGAGCGCACGCTGACGGATGCGGAGATCGAGGCCGCCTGCCAAAAGGTTATTGCTGCCGCAACCAAAGCGACTGGCGCGACGTTACGCTGACCGACAGCTCCGCGGACACGCGTGGGGCACGCGTAGGGCAGATAAGCCATGCCCCGGACCCCCGGGTCAAGCGCCCGGGGGCATGCTTGATCCGGGGGCAGCGCAATCCGCCGAAGCGCCGCGCGTCGCTGCCGGCGTGCAAGAGTGGCGGAATACGCTACGCTTTTTCGCCCTACGCGTCGGAACGGCGCTGCTGAGAGGGAGGTAACCATGCTGCGCGAGGAACTGATTTTCGTCGGCACCTGCGACATCGCCGGCCACGTCCGCGGCAAGGGATTCCCGGCGCAGGAGATCCACGCCCGCCGCCGCAAGGGCATCGGCTGGACCTACTCCAACCTGATGCAATCCGCCTTCGGACCGATCTTCGACACCCCGTTCGGCACCGGCGGCGACCTGATGATCGTGCCCGATCCCGCCGCCGAGGTCCGCGTCGATTTCGCCGACGGCTCGGCGCCCGAGCACTTCTTCCTCGGCGACATCCGCAACACCGACGGCACCCCCTGGGAATGCTGCCCGCGCGAATTCTTGCGCCGCGCGCTCGCCGCGCTGGAAGCCGCGGCCGGGCTGCGCCTGGTCGCCGCCTTCGAGCAGGAGTTCGTCTACACCGGCCTCGAGGACCGCCCGGCCCACGCCTACAGCCTGGGTGCCTGGCGCCGCCAGGGCAGTTTTGGCGAGGCGTTCGTTGCCGCACTGCGCGCCGCCGGCGTGGTGCCTGACTCGTTCCTGCCGGAATATGGCGACCGGCAGTTCGAGGTCACCGTCGCCCCCGCCGCCGCGCTGACCGCCGCCGATCACGCGGTGATCACGCGGGAGATGGCGCGCGCCACGGCGCATCGGCTGGGCCACCGCGTGATCTTCTCGCCGAAGCCGAGCGCCGATGGCGTCGGCAACGGCGTGCACGTCCACATGAGCCTGCAGGATGCCTCGGGCACGCCGGTGACCTACGCGCCGGAGGGACGGATGGGCCTGAGCACGCTGGCGCAACAATTCTGCGCCGGCATCCTGCACCACCTGCCGGCGATCGCCGCGATTACCGCGCCCTCGCCGGTGTCCTACCTGCGACTGACGCCGAACCGCTGGGCGCCCACCGCGGTGGACATCGTGCAGCAGGATCGCGGCGCCTCCCTGCGGGTCTGCCCGGTGTTCGCCGCCGCCGGCCCGTCCGAGATCGCGCGGCAATACAATGTCGAGTTCCGCACCACCGACGCCTCGGCCAGTCCCTACATGGCGCTCGGCGCGGTGGTGTTCGCCGGTGCCGACGGCATCGTGCGCGGGTTGGCGTTGCCGGCACAAGGCGCCGACAGCCCGCCACTGCCGCGCGCCCTGGCCGAGGCGCTGGACGCGATGGAGGCCAGCGCGGCAGTGCAGTCCTGGTTCGGTGCAACCTTCCTCGACGCCTATCTGCGCCACAAGCGCGCGGAGCTGGCGACCCTGACCGACCTGGAACCGGAGGAACTCTGCGACCGCTACGCCGAGGTCTACTGAGCGGGTGGAATGCGCGGTGGGGACCGAAGCTGCGTCGGCGGCAGTCGCCACCGGCGGACAGATGGCGCGAGATTGCGGCGGGCCGACAAAATGTCTATTATAGGTAGCCGATTGGAGCACCAAACGCATGCGCGTGACATCGCTGGAGCTGCACCAGAAGCTTGGCCAGACGCTCGACACGGCTCGCCTTGAGCCGGTCACGGTGACCAGGCACGACCGCGATCATGTCGTCATCCTTTCGGCCGAGGCATACGCGTCCCTGCGCCAGGCCGCCCGCAAGGCGCGGTTGACTGGCAGCCTGACAACGAAGGAGCGGCAACTTGCCGCCGCCACCACCGTCCCCTCGGGCCGCGGGAGAAAACGCTATCTGAAGCAACTGGCCGCCGCGGTTGCAGCCAAGAGCATATGACCGTTTGATCCTTGAGCCTGCCCGCGCCACTGTCTGGCCTCGTCATACGCTATCGCTATCTGTGGGCCGATGACGCCGCTTCAGGCGCTGAGGAAGGCGACAAGGAGCGGCCCGCTGCCGTCGTCATGGCGGTCCCTCTGCCCGGCACGCACGCGGCGCGCGTGCTTTTCCACTGGACCGTAGTAAACTGGTGCAGTAAACACCATTCAATGGGTCGTCCACGAGGAAACCGCAAAGAAGCTCGCCTCTCCGTCAGTTTGAACGAACGGGACTATGAGCGGCTCTGTGCCCTCGCCCGCCAACACGACGTTTCGGTTGCTTGGACGGTCTGCCAAGCCGCTCACACCCTGATCCGGCAGCAGCAGGACGCCACCGCCAATCCGGAATTGCCCCTCCCCAGCGGCGGCCTACGCGCAGAGCGGCCTGCCCCATGAAAAGAGCTGAGAATCTGACCTTGAGCTTCGACGGCGAATTGGCCTCCTGTCGGGCCTCCCCGCTCAAAGAGATCCCCGAGCCGACGCCGAAATCTCAGCAGTCGCAACTCGGCCAGTATATGACCCCGGCCGCGATCGCGACCTTTATGGCGGGCATGTTCGAGGGGCGGTTCCCGGCCATGGTTCGCTTGCTCGACGCCGGCGCCGGCCGCGGCGCACTTACCGGCGCTTTCATCGCCCGCTGGGAGAGCAAAGGCGGCAAACGCCTCGAAGCCCATGCCTATGAGTTCGACGGCGAGGTTGCCCCAGGGCTGCAAGAAAACCTCCAGGCGCTTCGAGACGGCGATAGGGTGACAACGAAGCTAATCCCCGGTGACTTCATCGAGAACGCGGCGACCATGCTTCGTCTGCAGCATGGGCCACGATACACCCACGCCATTCTCAACCCACCGTACAAGAAGATAAACAGCGGCTCACGGCATCGCGAGTTGTTGCGGCTGATCGGGCTGGAGACGGTCAATCTCTATACGGGTTTCGTCGGCCTGTGCCTTGATTTGCTGGAGCCGCGCGGGCAGCTCGTTGCCATCATCCCACGAAGCTTTTGCAATGGGCCGTACTACAAGCCCTTTCGCGCTTTTATGCTCCGCCGGGCAGCCGTCCGGCACCTGCATCTCTTTGAATCACGCAACAAGGCTTTCAAAGACGACGCGGTACTGCAGGAGAATGTGATCATCTCCCTGGAGCGCGGCGCCGTGCAGGGCGACATCACGATATCGACCAGCACGGACGACAGTTTCCAGGATTACAGCGAACAGAAATACCGCTTCGGCCAGATTGTGTTTTCCGACAATCCCGAGACCTTCATCCATATTCCGACCGAGGAGCTGGGCGAGGAGTTTAATGGTGCGGGAAACTTCCGGTTCAACCTCGTGGATATTGGCGTCAACGTCTCGACAGGCCCGGTCGTCGACTTTCGGCTGCGCAATTGGCTTCGGCCGATGCCAGAAAAGGGAACCATCCCCCTACTCTACTCTGGCCATTTCACCGCCACGGGCGTCGAGTGGCCGATCGCGACGATGAAGAAGCCGAACGCCATTCATCGAAACGCTGCGACTGAAAAATGGCTGTATCCCAACGGGTTTTATGCCGTGGTACGGCGCTTCTCTTCCAAGGAGGAAAAGAGACGGATTGTGTCGACCGTCATCGATCCAGAGCGACTGCCAGGCGAGGTTCTCGGCTTTGAAAACCATCTGAACGTGTTTCATCAGGGCCGGCGGCCGCTGCCAGAATACATCGCCCGCGGCCTTTCCGTGTTCCTCAATTCGACGGCGGTAGACAAGTACTTTCGCCGCTTCAACGGACATACCCAGGTCAACGCGACCGACCTCAAGCTGATGAAGTACCCGGACCGTGAAACGCTTTCTCAGCTCGGCGCATGGGCAAAGCAGCAACCAGGCTTAACCCAAGAAATCATTGACCAGAAAATTCGAACGATCGCATGGCCCATGAACACATAAATTCCGCGAAGGATATCCTGAAACAGCTCGGATTTCCCCGCGGGCAGCTCAATGAGCGATCGGCGCTTGTCTTGCTGGCCATTCTCGACATGACACCGGCACGCCAATGGTCGGACGCCGCTGATCCGCTTATGGGTATCGCGCCGATAATGGATTGGGTATTTGAGCACTACAGCAAGAAGTATAAGCCAAACACTCGAGAATCCGTTCGACGGAGGACGATCCATCAATTCGTGGATGCAGGTTTGGCCCTCAAGAATCCAGACGATCTCACGCGGGCGATCAACAGCTAACTGACCGTTTATCAGATAACGCCCGAGGCACTGACTCTCGCGCGAACCTATGGATCACCGGCATGGAGCGCGCAGCTTGCGGCCTACACGAGCGAGCAAGAGGGGCTTGCCGCACGGTATGCACAGGAGCGGGATCTGCAGCTGATTCCCGTCACTATTGCAGAAGGTAAAACGATCCAGATCAGCCAAGGCGAGCATAGTCTGCTGATCAAGGCAATCATCGAGGAATTCGCTCCGCGGTTCGTCCAGGGTAGCAAGTTGATCTATGCCGGCGACACCGGAGAGAAAATGGGATATTTTGATAGCGACCTGCTGCGCAGGCTTGGCGTCGAGGTCGATAGCCACGGCAAAATGCCGGATGTGGTGATCTACTATCCCGAAAAGCATTGGCTGCTTCTGGTGGAGTCCGTCACGAGCCACGGCCCCGTAGACGGGAAACGCCATGACGAACTGATGAAGCTTTTTCGCGGCTCGGACCCCGGCCTTGTTTATGTAACCGCCTTCCCGTCACGATCCGTCATGGCGCGCTATCTCAGCGAAATCGCGTGGGAAACCGAGGTGTGGGTTGCCGATGCGCCGACGCACCTGATCCACTTCAACGGTGTCCGGTTCCTCGGGCCGTACCCGCCGCGCAAATAGAAGGCGCGCCGCACGTGGCCAATCGGCCTTAGATCCTGTCTGAGTTCAACACGTTCGTGCGGCCGGGGTTCGATCTTGCCCTTGTGCCGGGGCGGACCCCGCGTACCACGGCCTATGGGTTTCTGACGCTGGGCTTCTTCTTCGCGCGGTTGCGTGACCGCTGGCTGGCCCTCGATCCTGCCAGGAGGTCGCGGAGTGTGCCACGCGACACGTAGGAAGCGCGATGTGGGGGGCAGCGCCATGCCAGGTGGCGGCCAGCGCCGCCTGGCGCCTACCCCGAGGCAGCCGCGACCAGCCGCAGCACCGCCTCGGTATCCAGCATCCGGCAATAGCCCTGGAAACATTCCAGCGCCGCCGCGTGCCGCGCCTCGCTCTCCGCCATGCAGGCGTCGTGCACGCAGCTCATAAAATACCCGCGGTCGGCGCCGTCCTTCACCGCATGGTCGACGCACTGGTCGGTGAGGAAGCCCACCACGAACACGTCCTCGATCCCGATGTTGCGCAGCAGGTAGTCGAGCATCGTCGAGTTGAACACCGAGGACGACGTCTTCGGCAGCAGAATCTCGTCGCCCACCGGCGCGACCTCGGCCAGCGGCTGCGCCTCCCACGACCCCTTGGCATAGAAGAAGCCCGACAGCTTGTAGTCCAGGCTGCGGTCGCGCCCGTCATGGGTAAGATTCTCGATCACCGTGTGGATCACCTCCAGCCGCGCGGCGCGGAACGCGGCCAGCACGCGGACGATGTTGGGGATCACCCGCCCGGTCGCCGCCGCATGAAATTCCGGCAGGCTGGTGGCATGCGTCGCGTTGCACGACCCGTTCTGCACGTCGATCACCAGCAGCGCGGCGCGCCCGCGCACCACCCCCCGGTCCCGCGTCAGCACCGCCTGCGTCATCGAACCGCCCCCTTCGCACCGGCACGTCGCGCAACCGTCATCGCCGCGCCCGCCCGGGCTTGATCTCGCTCAAGGCGGCAGCGGCCGCGCCGTGCCTACATCCTACCAAGCAGACCTTAGCCATGGGAGATCACCGTGATGGGGACCAAGCCACTGGCGAAGCCGCCACGGCCGCCGGTGGATCCGGGGGCATCCTTCGTGCCACACCTCGAGACATTCGACCGCATGCTGCGCGCCGCCCAGGCACGCGCCACCCAGGGCGTGTCGCTCGCCGCGATCGGCATCGCCTGGGCCGACTGGGCGATGCACCTGGGAATGGCGCCGGGCAAGCAGATCGCGCTCGCCGGCCAGGCGGCCTCGATGCTCGCCCGCTACGCACTCTGGCTGCGCCAGGCGGTGGATGGCGCCGGCCCGGCCGCGCTGCTCGACCCGGAATCCGACGACCGGCGCTTTCGCGACGCCGCCTGGTCGCGCTTCCCGTTCAATGCCATCGCCCAGGCCTACCTGCTCGCCGAGGCATGGTGGCTGGATGCCGGGCGCGACGTCCCCGGCCTGATCCGCCAGCACGAAGCCGAGGTGGGCTTCATGCTGCGCCAGCTCGCCGACGTGGTCGCACCCAGCAACATCCCCTGGCTCAACCCGGAGATCATCACCCGCACCGCCACCCAGGGTGGCTTCAACCTGCTGCAGGGCATGCGGAACTGGGCCGACGACCTGGACCGCCAGCTTGCCGGCAAACCCCCGGCCGGAGCCGAAGCATTCCAGCCCGGCCAGACCGTCGCCGTCACACCCGGAAAAGTGGTGTTCCGCAACGACCTGATCGAGCTGATCCAGTACTCCTCCGCCACCGAAACGGTGCACGCCGAGCCGGTGCTGATCGTGCCGGCCTGGATCATGAAATACTATATCCTCGACCTTGCCCCGGAGGACTCGCTGGTCCGCTTCCTGGTGGGGCAGGGCCATACCGTGTTCATCATCTCCTGGAAGAACCCCACCCAGAAAGACCGCGACATCGGCCTGGACGACTATCGCCGCAGCGGCGTGATGGCGGCGCTGGACGCGGTGTGCGCCGTCGTGCCGGATCGGCGCGTGCACGCCTGCGGCTACTGCCTGGGCGGCACCATCCTTACCATCGCCGCGGCCACCATGGCGCGCGAGCACGACGACCGCCTGGCCAGCCTGACCCTGCTCGCGGCGCAGACCGACTTCGCCGAGGCCGGCGAGCTGATGCTGTTCCTCGACGAGCGGCAGTTGCTGCTGCTGGAAGACCTGATGTGGGACCAGGGCTATCTCGACACGCGCCAGATGGCCGGCGCCTTCCAGGCACTGCGCTCGAACGAGCTGCTCTGGTCGCGGCTGATTCGCAACTACGTGTTCGGCGAACGCGACACCATGACCGACCTGATGGCGTGGAACAGCGATCAGACCCGCATGCCCGGGCGCATGCACAGCGAATATCTGCGCGGGCTGTTCCTGGAGAACCGGCTGTCGGCCGGCCGCTACGCGGTGGAGGGGCGGGTCATCGCGATGCAGGACATCAACGTGCCGGTGTTCGCGCTGGGCACCGAGCGCGATCACATCGCGCCGTGGCGCTCGGTCTACAAGGTAAACCTGTTCACCGACACCGAGGTGACCTTCGCGCTGAGCAGCGGCGGACACAATGTCGGCATCGTCAATCCGCCCGCCAACCGGCGCGGCACCTATCGGATGCAGACCCGCCAACGCGGTGACCGCTACATCGATCCTGACACCTGGGCCGCCGAAGCACCGACCCACGACGGCTCCTGGTGGCCGGCATGGGAAAACTGGCTGGTCGCGGCAAGCGGCGGCGAACGCACGCCTCCCCCCCCACTCGGCGCACCGGAACAACACCTGCCACCACTGGAACCAGCCCCCGGCAGCTATGTGCTGCAACGCTGACAAGGCCTCGCCCAAACGAAGGAAGGTCAGGGCTCTGCCCTGAAACCCGCCAGGGGGCTTTGCCCCCTGGACCCCCACCAAAGGCGGAGCCTTTGGGAT
>Ga0209415_10011278_pt1 | contig 15072 bp, 14 predicted proteins | sample PeaSoiSIISIP2007_FD_187696 | JGI IMG/M metagenome (GOLD analysis project Ga0209415, IMG submission 187696) | Peat soil microbial communities from Weissenstadt, Germany - SII-SIP-2007 (SPAdes) (version 2) | ecosystem: Environmental > Terrestrial > Soil > Wetlands > Peat | place: Germany... | reverse complement strand
TGCTGGAACTGGACCCCGAGCTCTTCGCGGCTTATACCGATTTCTCTTCAGTTCCATGGCGCTCGGGGACGCTATCGCCAAAAGTTAAGGAATTCGTTTATATTGCCTTTGACACAGCTGCCACACACCTCTACGTGAAGGGGTTGAAGCTTCATATCGAGAACGCCATCGGTTACGGTGCCACGGCTCAGGAGATCCTGGAGATCATGGAGATTGCCAGCGTCCTCGGCATGCACGCAACGACGACGGCGGCGCCCATCCTGGCCGAGGAGCTTGCCCGGTTCGAGGGAGGCAGCTGAGATGTTGAAGGGATTGGGCCCCCTCCTCGGAGAGGACCTGCTCTACGTGCTCGCAGCCATGGGCCACGGCGATCAATTGGCGTTGGTAGACCGCAATTTCCCGGCCGCATCGATGAGCCGACGTCTCGTGCGGTTGGCGGGGGCGGACTTGGTCACTGCGGCGCGGGCAATCCTGAGCGTGCTGCCATTGGACACGTTCGTCGATCAACCCGTGGTCCGGATGGAGGTCGTCGGAGCGCCGAACGAAGTGCCGCAGGTGCAGGCTGAAATCCTGGCCCTTTGCCAGGAGGCCGAGGGACGGGAGCTCGAGATGGGGTCACTGCGACGAGAGGATTTCTACGCCCGCGCCAGGGAGGTTTTTGCCGTCGTGGCCACGAGCGAGGCGAGGCCGTATGGCTGCCTCCTGTTCACCAAAGGGGTCCTCAACGACTGACGGAGGGGGGCGACAGGCGAGGGTCTGCCAGGTCAACCTCGGGGAACGGTGGGAGGCGCTCGTCATTTTCAGGAACGAACCACCGTTCATGGCGCGTGTAGCGATGAGCGGGCCCCTTGCGCAGGTATTGGGTGAGCGCCTCGATCAGCCGGTCGATATCGTCGATCGTCGTGCCAAGGCCGAAGCTGGCCCGCAGAGCGCCCTGCCCGCAATTCAAACGCGCCAGCAATGGATGGGCGCAAAACTTGCCATCGCGCAGTCCCACGGCATATTCGCCCGATAGGCACGCGGCCACCAAGCCGGCCTCGTGGCCCTGTACCTCGAACGCCACGATCCCGACCGTCTCGGCAGTGTCCGGCCAGATTTGGAGAGCCCGTACCCCGTCGAGCGGCTCCAAGCCGGCCAGAAGACGCCGCCTGAGGACCGTTTCGTGGGCCTCGACGGCACCGGTGCCGAACAACTCGGTGAGGACCATGCTCGCTTCGGCCAAGGCGGCAGCGCCGACGAAATTGGGCGTCCCGCCCTCGTGCCTTTCGGGGGACCGAGCCCAATTGGTCGTCTCGATGGTCACGGTCTCGACAGCGCCCCCGCCGGCGAGATAAGCGGGAGCGTCGTCCAGCCAGTCACGCCGGCCCACGAGCACCCCCACCCCGAAAGGGGCGTAGCATTTGTGGCCGGAAAACGCTAGGTAGTCGGCGCCCAGGCGCGAAAGGTCGATGGGGCGGTGGGGTGCCAGCTGCGCTGCATCGACCGCCACCCGCGCTCCACGCTCATGAGCCAACGCCACGACGGCTGAGAGCGGGACCAGCTCCCCGGTCACGTTGGACGCGCCGGTGATGGCCAGGAGGGCGCCCGGGTGTTCCTCCAATGCCTGCTCCAGCCGTTGGGCGGTTTCTGCCCAGGTGGCACCGGCTCGGACGCAATGGTTGAGATGTCGCTGCCACGGCAGGATGTCGGCGTGGTGTTCGACGTCGAGGTACACGACCTCAGTTCGGGAGGGCACGGCTTGCACAAGGAGGTTGAGCCCGTCGGTGGTGTTGCGGGTGAAGATAACGACGTCATCGTCCCTGGCGCCGACGAACTGCCGCACGGTCGCCCGGGCCGACTCGTAGAGCGCCGTGCTGACCAGGGACAGGTACCCGGAGCCGCGGTGGACGCTTGCGTACCACGGGAGCACTTCGGCGACCCGCACGACCACCTGGGCCAGGCTCGGGGCGCTGGCCGCATAATCGAGGTTCACGTAGCGGGCCCGGCCTCCCTGCACCAGCGGAACGGTTATACCGGCGCCGACAAGGACCGCCAATGGACGGCTCCCGATCGCCTCGTCCAGCGGGATTTGGCTCACGGTTTACCTCCCGACCTCTCTGCCGACGCCTTGGTGCGCCCGGCCCGCCTCAATCTGCTCCAACAAGATCCATCGATATAGTATAAATGATCTGACGTGGCCCGATCGAGCGCAGCCGGGGCAGGCCGCCATCGGGAGATGAAGGTCATGCCCTAATTTAGATGCTGCGGTCAGAGGCCCTGACTGAGAAGGGAGCATTAGTGCCAATCCCAGGCCACCGTTTGGTGACTCGTCGTGACTTACTGAAGTACGGCGCCGCCGGCTCTGCCGCGGTGCTGTTGGGACCGCTGGCGGCGCGCAGCGCTTCCGCCAGCCCCAACCGTCTCCGCGCCGCAAGCACCTTCGATCCCGCCATCCAGCGCGGCGGTACCTTGCACTTCGCCCGCAGCATCGGCCCTACAACCCTTGACCCTGCGAACACGATAATTGCCGGCGACATCTATACCTTGGACAAAATCCTCGAGCCGCTCTACCTGACCAACCCCGCCGGTCAGCTGGTGCCCTGGTTGGCCAGCGGGTACGAAGTGAGCTCGGACCACAAGACGTTCACTTTCGCTCTCCGCCCGGGTGCCAAGTTCTCCAACGGCAAACCTCTCGTAGCCGAAGACGTGGTTTTCTCCATAAACCGCGCGCGCAAAGATGCTGCAGGGCCTTTGTCTTTTCTCGACTACGCCATCACGGACATTTCGGCCAAGGGCACGGGCAGCGTCGTGTTCCAACTGTCGCAGCCGTGGGCCCCGTTCCTGTCGGATATCTCAGTGTTCGCGAACGCCATCCTCCCGGCTAACTTCGGCGGCCGGAGCGAGAAGGAGTTCTTCGCTGCCCCCATCGGCACCGGCCCGTTCACACTGGAGGGGTCTTTCACACCCGATGCCAACTCATTGACGTTGAAAGCCAACCCCAATTACTGGCAGGCGGGCAAGCCCTATCTGGACGCCGTCGAGTTCCTGTACGTGGACAACGACAACCAGCGGGTGCTGCAGATCCAAGGGGGCCAGGTCGACATCATCGACACCGTGCCTCCCGCCAACGTTTCTTCGCTCAAGGCCAGCAGCGGCCTCAGCGTTGACCTATTCCCTGCCTGGCAGGTCGACCTGCTTGTCATGAACGAACGCTTACCCCAGTTCGCGGACCGCCACGTCCGGCGGGCCATAACCTACGCCATCAACCGCCCCGCCCTGGTGCACGCGGCGAGCTTCGGTACGGCCAAGCCTGGGGGCTCGTTCTTCCCGCCCAGCCTCGAGTACTACTCGCCCAGCACCTCGGTCCTGGAGTTCAGCCTGGCGCAGGCCAAAGCCGAACTGGCTCAGTCGAAGTTCCCCAAGGGTTTTTCGACGAAGTTGCTCATCGACGGGGGCGTCCAGAAGTGGGTGACCTTCGCCGAGATCATCAAGGCCCAGTTGCAGGCCATCGGGATCAACGTCGAAATCACCCCCCTCGACCACTCCGCCTTCGAGGCCACGTTCCAGAAATATGACTACGACATGTTCATTGATTACGCCATCAACGACATCAGTGACCCGGACGAAATGGCCTCGTTCGAAGTGGACGTCAAAAACGGCGGCTCGGAGTCGTACTGGTCGAACTACGACAACCCGACCGCCATCAATTTGGTGCACGAGGCCGAGGCCGAGTACGACAGGGCCAAAAGGGCGTCCCTCTATGCCCGGATACAGGAAATCGTGGCCGAGGACGCTCCCTTTGTGGCCCTCGACTACCCGCCCTACATCTACGCCGTGTCCCACCATGTCCGTGGCTTTGCCGTCAACCCGGGAGGGGCTTACCGCCTCGAGGACGTCTGGCTAACCTGATCGGATGTTGCGTTACGCCGCCCGGCGCGTGGCGGCTGCGGTGCTCGTGGTATTCGGGGTAACCCTGGCTACGTTCCTTCTGATGCACCTGGAGCCAGGGGACCCGGCCCGAGCGGTGCTCGGGATCCATGCCACCCCCAGCGCAGTCGCCGCCCTGCGCCGGGAGTGGGGCCTGAGCAGCTCGCTGCCTGCGCAGCTGGGCCATTTCCTCTCCCAATTGGTGCGAGGTGACCTGGGCCAGTCCTACATCTACGGCGTGTCGGTCTCATCGCTCATCGGTGCCCGCATCGGCGAGACGGCCGCCCTGGTAGCGGTGGCCACAGCCTTCGCCGTGATCATTACCGTACCGTTGTCCGCCCTGGCCGCGTCGCGCCAGAACGGGTGGGCCGACCACGTCGTCCGGGCCGTTTCGGTCGTCGGCCTGGCCCTGCCCGCCTTCTGGTTCGGCATTGTGCTCATTGAGGTCTTCGCGGTACACCTGCACCTCGTACCCGTGGGCGGGGCCGGTAGCGGGCTTGGCGGCCACCTCGAGGCTCTTGTACTGCCCGGGCTAACCGCCTCGTTCGCAATGGCGCCGATCCTCGTGCGCAGCCTGAGGGTGGGGATGCTCGAGGTGATGGATGCGGACTTCATCGCCGTGGCGCGGGCAAAAGGCCTCGGCGACACCCGGGTCCTGTTCGCCCACGTAGCCCGAAACGCCCTCGTGCCGACCGTCACCCTGCTCGGTCTCAACATCGCCTACCTGATCGGGTCCACGGTCATCGTGGAGCAGGTCTTCAACCTCAACGGGCTGGGGTCGCTGTTGCTCAGCTCGATACTCAACCGGGATTTCCCGGTGGTCCAGGCCATCACGCTTGTGCTCGGAACTGCCGTGGTGTTCCTCAACCTCGCCACCGACCTGTTCGCCGCCCGCCTCGACCCGAGGATCCGGTTGCGGTGACCACTCTCGTCGAGCCCCAGGGACCACCCCCGTTGGCAGAGGGGGGTCGACGGCCGCGCCACATCCTGCTGCAGCGCGCGCGGCGCAGCCCAACGCTCATAATCGGTGCTGCCATTTCGCTTACGCTGGTGCTCGTGGCCTTACTGGCCCCGCTGATAAGCCCGTACTCGCCGGACCATCAGGACCTTTACAACATCCTGAGCGGGTTTTCGTCCAAGCATCTGTTTGGGACGGACGAGCTTGGACGCGACGAGCTGTCGCGGCTCATCTGGGCAACTCGGACCGATCTGCGCGTCGGTTTCCTGGCCGTCATTTTTCCTTTTTGTTTCGGCTCGGTAGTGGGCACTCTCGCTGGCTACCGGGGTGGTTGGCTGGACACGGTGGTGATGCGCGCAGTGGATGTCCTTATAGCTTTTCCCTTCTACGTACTCGTGATTGCCCTGATATTCGTGGTTGGGACGGGCACCACGGGCATATACGTGGCTTTTGCCGTCGTCGACTGGGTCGTCTACGCCCGTGCCGTGCGTTCCACGACGCTGGTGGTGCGCGAGTCGGATTATGTGGCTGCGGCCCGCACTGGGGGCCTCCCGGACTCGCGCATCCTGTTGCGCCACGTGCTGCCCAACACGATCACCCAGGCCGTGGTCTACCTGACTAACGACGTAGTCCTCGTTATCGTTGCCGTCGTGACGCTCGGCTACCTGGGCCTGGGGGTGCAACCGCCGACCCCGGACTGGGGGACGATGATCAGCGACGGCCAGGAGTTCCTGACGACCTATTGGGCCCTGTCGACCCTGCCTGGCATCGCCGTGCTCGTCACCGGGCTGGGCCTGTCCCTGCTGGGGGACGGCCTGGCCGACGTCTTGCGACCTCAGTGAGCGGCGCCCTCCTGCGGGTGCGCGACCTGACCGTCAGCGTCGGGCGCGGAGAGCGCCGCTATGTGGCTGTCCGGGACGTCGGGTTCGAGGTCCCCGCCGGTGGGTCGCTTGGCGTTGTCGGCGAGTCCGGTTCGGGCAAGAGCCTGACGTTGCGGGCCCTTATGGCCCTACTGCCCCGCGGGGTGCGGGCGGAGCGCGGTGTCGTCGAGCTGGCCGGCGAGGCACTACCTTTTACCGGCCCGGGTGCTCGGCGCGCGCGGCGAGGCCGGCTGGCCATGGTCTTCCAGGACCCGCTCAGCGGGCTCGACCCTGTTTACACGGTGGGCACCCAGGTGGCCGAGGTACCCCGTCGCGTACTCGGCGCGTCGGCCGCCGCAAGCCGGCGGCGCGCGGTCGAGCTGCTCCGTCTGGTGGGCATGCCCGACCCGGAGCGGCGTGCCCATGCCTTCCCGCACCAGCTCTCGGGGGGCATGCGCCAGCGCGTCCTCATCGCCATGGCTCTGGCGTCCGAACCGAAAGTACTTCTGTGCGACGAGCCCACCACTGCCCTCGACGTGACCGTGCAGGCGCAGGTCCTCGAACTTCTCGACGACCTTCGGCGGCGCCTGGGCGTCGCAGTGGTATTCGTGAGCCACGACCTGGCAGTGGTGCGCCAGGTCGCCGACGAGCTCGCCGTCATGTACACGGGGCGGGTCGTTGAGACGGGACGGGCCAATGAAGTCCTGGGCCACCCGGCCCACCCCTACACCTTGGGGCTAATGGAGGCCGTGGTCGACCTCGACGACACCGCGCACGCTCCGCAGGCCATACCGGGGGCCCTGCCGGACCTGGCCCATGTGCCGAGCGGCTGCCCGTTCCATCCCCGCTGCCGCTTTGCAAGCGACGACTGCGCCCTCTCCGACCCTGGTTTTCGCTACCTCGGCGGCGGGGGCTCCGACCGTGGCACGGCGTGCAAGTACCCTGAACGGGTGATGGCAGGGTGAACCCCAGGTCTGGGCCCCAGCTGCACGAAGTTGTGCCTCCTGCCGAGCAGTTTGCCGCGACGCCCGCCCGGCCGCCCGAGAGGGAACGGCCGGCCGTGCCCCTTCTTGCGGCCCAGAACCTACGCGTCTCCTTCCCCGCCGGCAAAGGGCAATGGCTCACTGCCGTCGAGGACGTCAGCCTCACTGTGTCGGAGGGCGAGACCCTGGGCATCGTCGGGGAGTCGGGTTCCGGGAAGTCCACAGTCGCCCGTTGCCTGGCCGGGCTGCTGCGCCCGGGCTCCGGTACGGTTTCGCTGCGCGGAGAGCTGTTGGGCGCCCGCCGTACCCGTGAGCAGCACCGGGCTGTCCAACTAGTCTTCCAGGACCCGTACTCCTCTCTCAACCCGCGCCTGTCGGTCCGCTCGGTGCTATCTGAGCTGCTCGTCTTCCACGGCCTGGCCCAGGGCGAGGCGCTGGAACGCCGCTGCCAGGAGCTGATGGCCCTGGTCGGCCTGCCAGCGGACGCCCTCGACGGTTACCCCTCCTCCTTTTCCGGGGGCCAGCGCCAGCGCATCGCCATCGCGCGCGCACTCGCCGTCGAACCCCAAGTGGTTGTGGCCGACGAGCCAATTTCGTCGCTCGACGTGTCGGTACAGGCGGCCATCCTCGCCCTGTTCGCCGACCTCCGCGACCGGCTCGGGATCGGGATGGTGCTGATCTCGCACAACCTGGCCGTCGTACGAAATATCTGCGACCAAGCCGCCGTCATGTACTTGGGGCGGGTAGTCGAAGTGGGGGAGAGGGAGGAGATATTTACCGATCCCCGCCACCCCTACACGCGGGCGCTGCTGGCGGCGGCGCCCCGCCTGCGGCCGGGGCCCGACCGTGTGGAGGCTCGGCTGCGGGGCGAACCCCCGAGCCCGACGGCGCGCCCCAGTGGCTGCGCGTTCCACCCCCGCTGCCCCCGAGCCGAGCCGGTCTGCGCGACCGAGCGGCCCGAGCTCCTTCCTGCCCCGGCTGCGAGCAGCCGCCTCGCCGCCTGCCATTTTCGCGATGAGAAAGGATGACCACGTCTGAGCTTCTCGATGTCGACCCGGTCGGCCCTGGCGAGTACGCCGGGATAGAAGACCGCTGCCGTGAGATCCTGGGTACGGCCCAAACTACGCTGGTTCTTCAGGGCGAGGCCACCGTGTTCCTGGAGGCAGCGGCCCGAGGATTAGGCCGGCCCGGTGGCCGGGCACTCAACCTGGTCAGTGGCCCCTATGGCGCAGTTTTCGGCGAATGGCTCGCCGAGGCCGGTTCCGAGGTGAAGGACCTGGTCGTCCCTTTCGACCGCGCCGTGCAGCCGGCGGAGGTCGGCGAGGCATTGGACGGCTTCGGGCCGTTTGACCTGGTCAGCCTCGTCCACGCCGAGGCGGCTACCGGTGTGGTCAACGACTTGGCCGCTATCGCTCGGCTGGCCCGCTCCCGGGGCGCCCTGGTGGTGGTCGATGCGGTGGCCGCCGTGGGGGCGGAGCCGCTTTCGATCGACGACTGGCAGCTCGACCTCGTTATCCTCAGTGCCCAGAAGGCGCTGGCCGGTCCGGCGGGGGTGAGCATGCTCACGGTCAGTTCCAGAGCCTGGGCGGCACTGGCAGGGAACCATGCGCCACGGAGCGGCTCAGTACTTTCGCTGCTCGACTGGCGCGACCGGTGGGCCGGTGCCGGCCGCTCAGTGCTGCCGGTCATCCCAGCCCACCTGGAGACCCGTGCCCTTGGTGCTGCCATGGCCCGCGTGCAGGCGGAGGGCCTTGACCGGGTGGTGGACCGCCACCGCGCCGCTGCGCTGGCCACCAGGGCCGCCCTCGTGCCTCTGGGCCTGGAGCCCTGGGCCCGCAATTCGAGCGAGGCCGCTTCGGTGGCAACCGTCGTGCGCGCCCCGGCCGAAGGGGCAGCGGCGCTGGTCCAGGCTGCCCTGGGGGCTGCCGAGCACCTGTCGGCCCCATTGAGCGTCGCCCCGGGCAGTTTGGCGACCGACGCGCTCCGGGTCAACCACACTGGGAGACGGGCAACCCTACCGAGCGTGTGGAGCGCCCTGGCGGCCCTTGCGAAGGGCCTCGGCACGCTCGGTCATGACGCCGACCTGGCCGCCGCCCTGGCCATCGCTACCTCGACGTGGTACGGCGCAGTCGACGATCAGCCAGCCGACGCGCCGGCAGGTTGACCCGCCTCCACTGTTGGAGCCGCTGGCGGCGGCGGCTCGTGGCACCGTAAACCGTCCCCGCCGAACAGAACGGGGACGATTTACGCCGACCACGCCCGTTCATCCCATCCCATCCCGGGCCGGGGTGCTGACCGTGGTCGATTCGCAGGGGGGGCAGCCGGCCAGGCGGAAAGTATGACTCTCTGAGTATATGATTGTTACATGGCGCGAACCACTCTCAGAGCCAAGGGACAGATCACGTTGCCGGACGACATCCGAAAGGCGGCGCACCTGGAAGAGGGCGACCTCTTGGAGGCCGAGCTCACTCCGGACGGCATCCTCCTGCGCCCGCAGAAGCTCATCGACGCTACGCAGGCGTGGTTCTGGACGCCCGCATGGCAGGCAGGCGAACGACAGGCCGACGCTGACCGGGCGGCGGGGCGGGTCGAGTCCTTCGGGTCCACCGAGGAGTTCATCGACGCCCTTCGCGACCGAGCCAAGGCTCCGACTCCACAGTCGCCGTAGCCGGCCTTGCCGACCTACGAGTGGGTGGCGAGGTTCGCCAACGATTTCGACTCCTTGTCGCCCGACAAGCAGGCCGCCTTCCTGGTTGTCGTTAGCCAGTTCGTGGAGGACCTGCGAGCTGGCAAGGGGTTCCGGAAGGGGCTGCGGGTCAACGGCGTCAAGGGTGCGGCGGGGATCTTCGAAATGACATGGGCGGACGATGGGCGAGCCACCTTCGAGTATCGAGAGGGAGTTCGCGAGGGCGAAGCTCACATTCTTTGGCGGCGAGTCGGGACTCACTCCATCTTCGACCAGCCATGAAGCTCAAATCGCCTCCGGCGTACGCGATCTGTGGGCCCGCCGCACGCTAGGCCGTCAGGAGAAAACGCGAGCGGCCCTTACGGCTGGCCTGAGCGCCACCGAGATTCTGGAAACCGTTATCCACACTGTTCAGTGCGCTGGTTTTCCCCGAGCGCGAAATGCGATCAGCGTTGTTACTCAAGTACTGCTCGAAGAGGGTGTCGAAGTCCCGCCCCCGTCGGAGCCCTTGCCAGGCGGCTAGCGCGACCGCGGCCGAGGCTGCAGCGTCAAATCTCGCGAGGTTCGCCGAGTGTTGACTGCCGGCAGATCAGTTCTGGGTCGATAACAACCCGGTCTCGCTTTCTCGTCCCAGTTGACAGCTGGTCCACCAACAGCTGCACGGCGGCACGGCCAACCATCTCGAAGTCCTGGCGGACGGTGGTGAGCGGCGGGATGAAGTACGCCGACTCGGGCGTGTCATCGAAGCCCACCACGGCAACGTCTTCGGGGACGCGTCGTCCTCGTTCGTGCAGCGCCCGCAGGGCGCCCAACGCCATATGGTCGTTAGCCACGAAAATGGCGGTTGCGTCGGATATTTGCGAGAGCACTTGGCCGGCTTCGTAACCCGATCGAGCGCTCCAGTCACCCAAGACCGGGGGGGTCACGTCCGCTCCCGCTTCTTCGAGAGCGGCGCGCCAGCCGTTGACGCGGCCCCGGCCCTCCTCCCACTCGGGCGGCCCGGCGACGTGGAAGACGGTCTTGTGCCCCGCAGCAAGCAAGTGCTGGGTGGCCAGCCGCGCCCCTGCCACCTGGTCGACCGTGACCACGGCCACGTCCGCTGCAGGGTCGCCTTCAACCGCAACGACAGGCGTGCCGGTTGGCAGGTACGCCAAGGCGTCATGGGCCGAGGTGAACGGCGCGATAATGGCGAGGCCCTCAACGGCCTGGCTGGTGAGGCGTTGCACAGCTTCGCGCACCGACTGGCGGTCGATCGAGCGCACGGCCATCACCGAGACGAAATAGCCGTGTAGTTGCGCCGCTTGCTGCAGAGCGGACAGTGTCGAAACCGGCCCGTAGAGGGTGGTGTCCAATGCCACGACCCCGAGCGTCTTGGAACGCCCGCTGGCTAGAGCACGAGCGGCCGTATTGGGGCGATAGCCGAGTTGCTCGATCGCGGCGAGCACTCGGGCCCTCGTCGGCTTGCTTACGCTGGCATGCATGTTCAAAACCCTGGAGACCGTCTGGTGGGAGACCCCGGCGAAGATGGCTACGTCAGCGATCGAAGGCCGGCGCTCGGCCGGCGTCATCAACCGGCCGCCATTTCAGATCCCGGCCTTGGCGGCTGCCCGACTGAGAGCGCTAACATGAGGCGCATGGTTCAAGAGGCCTATGCGATAGGAGTGGACTTCGGGACCGCTTCCGCGCGCACATTGCTGCTGGACCTGCGCTCCGGTGACGAGCTTGCGGTTAGTGAGTTTGCCTATCCCCACGGTGTGATCGTGGACATATTACCCGAGACGGGCGAACGCCTTCCATCTGACTGGGCCCTCCACGAGCCGGCGGATTACATGGTGGTGTTGGAGAGAGGCATCGCGAGCGTGTTGGCGGAGGCGCCCGGTGCCGCCCCGCATGTCATAGGGATCGGGGTGGACGCTACGTGCTGCACTGTCCTTCCCGTCACGGACGCTGGCGTGCCGCTATGCGACCTGGCGCAATGGCGCGGGAGGCCCCATGCATGGGCCAAGCTATGGAAGCACCACGCCGCACAACCAGTAGCCACACGCCTCAACGAAGTTTCGGTTGAGCGCAACGAGCCTTTCCTTGCGCGTTATGGCGGGCGCATCTCCTCGGAATGGTACTTCCCCAAGTTGATAGAGATCTGGCTGGAGGACCGCGAGAGCTACGATGCCTCCGCTGGATTTATTGAAGTGACCGACTGGGTGGTGTGGCAACTGAGCGGTCACGAGCGTCGCTCGTCATGCCCCGCGGCCTACAAGGCACTTTGGTCCGAGGCAGGCGGGATACCGAGCGACGAGTTCTTCCAGGCCGCGTACCCCGGTTTTTCCCAGCCGGGAGCGAAGCTGGGTGATGTTTTCTTCCCTCTCGGTACAAGCGCTGGGCCGGTGCGGCGCGAGCTTGCCGACAAGTTGGGCCTACCGGCGAACGTTGCCGTCGCGGTTGGCAACGTGGACTCTTTTGTCTCTTTCCCGGGCGTCGGGGCGGAGGGGAGCGACACCTACGTCATGGTTATCGGGACCTCCATCTGCGACATGGTGGTGCACCCACAAGAAATCCTTCTTGCTGGCATCACCGGGGTTGCCAAGGACGGCATCCTGGCCGGCCTGTATGGCTACGAGGCGGGCCAACCGGCCGTCGGCGACATGTTCGGCTGGTTCGCCGACAACCTGGCCCCAGCGGGCGGCAGCGGCTCGAGCCTCCTCCCCGGGCTTGAACGGGCCGCTGCCGCGCTGGCTCCTGGCCAGACCGGCTTGGTCGCCCTGGACTGGTGGAACGGCAACCGAAGTGTGCTCGCAGATGCAGATCTGTCAGGGGTACTGGTCGGCCTAACTTTGCAAACCACCGCAGTCGATATCTACCGGGCGCTGCTGGAGTCGACCGCCTTCGGCAACAAGGCGATCCTGGACAACTTCGTCGAAGGAGGACTGCAACTGCGCGAGATCGTTGCTTGTGGAGGCCTGGCCGAAAAGAGCCCGCTCCTCATGCAACTGATCGCAGATATCTCTGGTCTGCCCGTGAAAGTGCCGGAGTCCTCCCAGGCACCCGCCAGAGGGTCCGCCCTCTTCGGTGCTGTCGCCGCCGGCGCAGACTTCGGCGGCTTCGCGACGATAAGCGAGGCAGCGCGAGCTCTTCAGCCGAGCGTGAAGCAGGTCTACACGCCCGACCCCGCCGCCACCGCAACCTACGGGGCCGTGTACAAGATCTGGAAGGACCTGCACGACACCCTCGGGCATACCCACCCAACATGGATGCATGACCTGAAGCGCCTGAAGCGCCTGGCCGCTACTTCATAGGGCGTCGATGCTAGAAGACCTTAGGGCGGCGGTGCTTGCGGCAAACCTGGAACTTCCCCGTGCAGGACTTGTCACCCTCACCTGGGGCAACGTCTCAGGCAGGGATCCCGAGACCGGTTTGATCGTCATCAAGCCCTCGGGTGTCCGCTACTCGGAAATGACCGAGCAAGACATGGTTGTGGTGGACGAAAACGGCAGGGTCGTTGAAGGAGAGCGCCGTCCTTCCACCGACACATCAACCCATTTGGCCTTGTACCAAGGGGCCCCGGGGGTGGGTGCGGTGGTCCACACCCATTCAACTTGGGCCACCACCTGGGCTCAGGCGCATCTGCCGGTCCCCGTTCTTGGCACTACGCATGCCGACATGTCGTCTCACGAGGTACCCGTGACTGCGCCGTTGAGCCCCGAGGAGGTGCAGGGAGACTACGAGTTCGCAACCGGTGTTGCGATCCTTGCTGCTGTCTCCGGCAGACCGGCCGGGGATGTGCCAGCAGTCCTTGTCGACGGGCATGGGCCTTTCTGCTGGGGAACCGACCCGGCCGGTGCTGTGGCGGCAGCCATTACACTCGAGGCGATAGCGAAGATGGCATGGTTAACAGTTGTCTTGGCACCCGCCGTTACGCCGCTGCCCGGGCACCTTATCGAGCGCCATTTCTCGCGCAAGCACGGACCGGGTGCCTACTACGGCCAGGGCAACGGTAATCAGGGCTAGGCAGACGTGAAGGCGGCCAGGCTGACAGGGGTGGGCCAAGTCCACCTCGTCGATGAGCCCGGTCCCACGCCGGGGCCCGGCGAGTCCCTGGTGCGAGTCGGGGCGGTCGGCCTTTGCGGGTCCGACCTCCACTGGTTCAGCCAGGGGGGGATCGGCGACGCGCTGCTCAGCCGGCCACTGGTCCTCGGTCACGAGTTCGGCGGCACGGTGGAGGGCGGCCCCCTGCAAGGGCGGCGTGTGGCCGTTGACCCTGCGATCCCGTGCAACGTGTGCGAGCGGTGCCGCGAAGGCAATAACAACCTGTGCCCTTATGTCCGTTTCGCTGGGCACGGTGCCACAGATGGTGGGTTGAGGGAGTACCTGGCATGGCCGACAGATCTCCTCCACCCGGTGCCCGACACTTTCGGCGATGGTGCCGTCGCCCTGCTCGAGCCGCTCGGGGTGGCGCTCCACAGCTTTGACCTGGGCCACGTGCGTTATGGCAGCGCGGTCGCTGTGGTCGGTTGCGGCCCTATCGGCCTCATGGTTGTCCAGGTCGCCCGTTCTGCGGGCGCTGCTTCGATTGTTGCCGTCGAACCGTTGGCTCATCGCAGAGCGGCTGCCGCCCGGTGCGGTGCTGACATCGTCCTCGCTCCCGCTGAGGCCAGAGCCAGCGGCCTCCAGGTCGACGTCTCGTTCGAAGTTGCCGGCGCCGACGAGGCTATAGAGACGAGCATGGTCCTAGTGAGGCCCGGTGGCCGCATCGTGGTGGCCGGGATCCCCGACGATGACAGGACGAGCTTTCCTGCAGCGCTGGCGCGTCGCAAGGGCCTCACGATCGCCGTGGTGCGCAGGATGAAAGATGCCTACCCGCGCGCGATCAGCGCCGTCGAACGAGGCGTGATCGAGTTGGACTGGCTCATCACGCCCACGTTCGCGCTGGCCGATATACAGGAAGCCTTCAGAGTTGCGGCCAGTCGTGATGGCCTAAAGACTGTGGTGCAGATCGGCACGCCATGGGGCGTGAGTACCGCGAAAGGAGGGCCGACATGACATGGGCCCCGGCCACTGAACGTTACCAAGAGATGCTTTACCGGCGGTGTGGCCGGAGCGGGCTGGTGCTCCCGGCGATATCGCTGGGATTGTGGCAGAACTTTGGTTCTAGTCGCCCACTCGAATCGTCTCGGGCTATTCTGCGCCGGGCGTTCGACCTCGGCATTACTCACTTTGACCTTGCGAACAACTACGGCCCGCCCTACGGCTCGGCCGAGGAAAGCTTCGGCCGCATCATGGCCACCGACTTCAGGAGCCTCCGCGACGAGTTGGTCATCTCGACCAAGGCGGGCTACGACATGTGGCCCGGGCCCTACGGGCAAGGGGGTGGCTCGCGGAAATACCTGCTTGCCAGTTTGGACCAGAGCTTGGGCCGGATGGGCCTGGATTACGTGGACATCTTCTACTCGCACCGCTTCGACCCGAGCACACCGCTCGAGGAAACCCTAGGCGCCCTGGACAGCGCCGTGCGGCAAGGAAAGGCGCTTTACGTCGGGATCTCCTCCTATTCGGCTGCCAAGACCCGTGAGGCAGCTGGGGCCCTGCGGGGCCTCGGGACGCCGCTTTTGATCCACCAGCCTTCCTATTCTCTTTTCAACCGCTGGATCGAGCCCGACTTGCTCGATGCGCTCGGCGAAGAGG
>Ga0209415_10011277_pt1 | contig 15072 bp, 17 predicted proteins | sample PeaSoiSIISIP2007_FD_187696 | JGI IMG/M metagenome (GOLD analysis project Ga0209415, IMG submission 187696) | Peat soil microbial communities from Weissenstadt, Germany - SII-SIP-2007 (SPAdes) (version 2) | ecosystem: Environmental > Terrestrial > Soil > Wetlands > Peat | place: Germany... | reverse complement strand
GCGAAGGACCCGAAGTACGAGATGTCCGCTGCCAGCTCGTTGAGCACCAGCTCGCGTTGGGACGTTTTCCACTGAAACTGGTAGCAGTTGATGAAATTCCACCCCGCGCGCCAGGTCGCCGCGCCCCACTCGAAGACGGCGGGGACGAAGGCTTGGGCGTCTTCGAGGATGGTGTCGCCCAGCGCACCGTTCGTGAAGTCGTTGAACGTCCACACGTCGGGCGACGGAGGGGGCGGGGTGTTCGGGCTCGCCGGCGCCGACCAGGCGTTGCCGATCGTGGTGAACGACGTCGGCTCGCAGAAGACGTGCACGCCGATGCCCTGCGCCAGGATGTCCGTCTGGAGGATCCCGTTGATGAGGAACGTCGAGTCGATCGACGCGACGCCGGGGACCGCGCTCGACCCGGAGAGCGGGTTGACCGTGTCACCGAACGTCGTCGTGGCCTGCTCCGCCGTCAGGGGGAGCGGGATCGTCCACACGACCTCCTCCACCACCGGCACGTTCCCGAACCCGCAGCGCAGGCACTTCTGCCCGGCCGCGTCGTCCCCGGGCGGGGCGCCCAGGCCGAACGGCACGCGCATGACCTTCTCGCGGCTCTCGCCGCCGTACTTGATCGACTTCTTGCTCAGCAGGTTCCTTGCCATCTTCGTTCTCTCTTTCGCTCCTCGCCGTTTCCTTGGTCCGCCACGGGGAGTTTGGGTTGCTGTTTCGTTGGAGGTTGGGGTTCTGGGGTTGTCCTACGTGCGCGGGCTGCCGCACCTAGTTCAGGAACAGTTGGTCTTCCTCGACTTCGTCGCCGATGAAGCTGAGGAACGGGCTGTCTTCGAGGCAGCCGCATGACTCGGGCGGCTGCGGTCCTGCCGGAACCGGCAGCCTGGGCGGACCGACGGGGAGGTTCCGGGGTGGGAACCCCACGCCGGCGGTGCCGGGCGGCGGTCCGGCGACGGTCGCCGCGCGGGCGGCGGCAGGCGGGGCGGCCTGCGTCGCGGCTTGCACGGCCGGGTGGTTGGCGACGGCCGGGTGGTTGGCGGCCTCCGTCCGTGCCGCTTGCGAGGCGGCCGCGTGGACTTCGGCCACCGGCGTTCCGGGCGGCGCCGCGGAAGCCGCCTGCGCGGACTTGTCCGCGATGGCCTTCACGGCGACCTGCACGGCGGGCTTGTTCGCGTCGGCGTGCGGGGCGGCCGCGGTCTCGGCCGCGTGCGTCGTGGCGGCGACCACGGCGGATCGGGACGGACCCCCGTGCGTGTGCTCCCAGTTCCGCCGCTCCTCCTCGTGCCACTCCGCCTCGGTGCGGCCCCAGCTCGGGGGCGGCGGGGACGGCACGAACTCGATGACCGTCAGCGGAGGAGCCACGTCCGCGCTCGGTGCGGCCGGCGGAGCCACGGGTGCCGCCTCGGGCGGAGCGAGTGGGACGCCTGCCTGCTCGTGCATCTGGCGGATGTACGGGCTCAGGTTGGTCGCGCACTCGCGCGCCAGCTCGCGCCGGATGAGCGGCATCGCGCGCTCGATCGCTCGCGCGCAGTTGAACGGCTCGGCCGCTGCGTAGGCCGTCACGTTGACGGCGTTCTCCAGTGGCATGTCCGGGATCGTGGCCGCCACGGTCTGCGCGGCGTCGGAGAACGCGTCGCCGAGACCCGGCTGACCGGGGTACCCGCTCGACGCAGGGCCCCCGGCTCCGATCCCGAGGACCTGCTGCGCGGTCGGGTACCGGTCGTAGGTGATTTCCCGGTCCGACTTCGGCTGCCACTCGCTCCGCTCGCGCAGGTGCACGGGCGTGGACGGCGCGATGGCCGGCGGCTCGGGCGGGTGCGGAGCCGGCGGCAAGCCGGCAGCGGCCCGCTTGCCGTGCCACTCGCGCCACTCCGACTCGGGCGCGTCGTGCTCGGGCGCCGGCAAACCCTCGGCCGCTCGCGCGGCGGTCCACTGGGCGTGCTCGTACGGGTGACGGGCGTGCGCGTGCATCCGGGCCACGTGCGGGTGGATGTGCCGCGCGCACTCGATCAGCAGCTCGCGACGCAGGTGCGGCAGCGCGCGCTGCAGCGCCAGCGTGAGGTCGTGCGGCTCGGCCGCCGCGTGCATCGCCGCGTTGACGGCGTGCGCCGGGTGCACACCGGTCTTGGCTGCGATGGTGTGCGTCATGTCCTCGATCGCGGCGCCGACGCCGCGCAGGCCCCAGCGGTGCCGCTCGCCCCAGCGGGCCGGCCACGCCGGCTGGGCGGGGGTCGCCATGATCGCCGTACCGGTGATCGGATCCACGTCGGGCTGATCCGTGTACGGGTCGGGCGGAGCGATCACCTGCGGCCACGGGGACGGAGCGATCCACTCGCGGTACCCGCGACCGAGCGCGAACGGTCCCGCGTCCCTCGGGCCATCCGAGAGCGTGCCGGCCGTGCTGGCGGCGCCGCCGCTCGACACGGCGGCCTTGCCAGTCTTCATGTTGAGGGCCGCCGAGACCTCGGCGGGGTAGAGGCGCGCGATCCAGCTCTTCTGCAGCGCCGGAACGCCCGTGTCCTTGCCGACGAGCATCGGCATCAGCACGCTCGACCAGAGGGTCGCGGCGAGCTTGATGCCGACGCCGACGCCGATCCCCTCGACCGAGGAGCGGATCGCAGCCTTCTTGATGAAGAGCGAGCCGACGAGCGGCAGGAGGGTCATGGACACGAGGCTGCCGTAGCGCCAGAGGTCGGGCGCCGAGGCGACGTTGAGCACGTTGGCGAGTGTGCCGGTGCCGTCGGACGTGAACTTGTTCGCCGGCTTCTGCGCGGCCGCGGGGTCGTAGCTCGCGAGGAACCGGTCGACCGCGTCCGCGACGAGGAAGGCAGCGGCGGCGGTCCCGACTTCAAGAGCCATGTTGCCCGCCGTGCGCGCGATGCTGCGGAGGTTCGGCGCGCGGACCGTGCGGGGACGGTACGACCGGACGACCTTCGTCTCGTGGACACGCTTGTGCTTCGGGCGGCGGTGCGCGGCGACCGTGCGCGTCTCGTAGACACGCTTGTGCTTCGGACGACGCCGCGCGGCGACCGTGCGCGCCTCGTAGACGCGCTTCTTCTTCGGGCGGCGCCGCGACTCGGCGGCCCGCTTGGTCGTCTTCTTGCTGCCCTTGCGGCCCTTCCAGCCCTTCTTCGCCGCCTTGCTGTGGCCGGCGCTGTCGCCAAACCACGCCTGCACCTTGCGGGGGCTCCGGCGCTTCGGCTTGTGCTTCGGACGGCGCCTCGCCATCACGTAGCCGGTCTTGGGCTTGCGGCGGGCCGCCGACTTCTTCTTCTTCGGGCGGCGGCGCTTCGCCTCGGCGACCACCTTGGTCTCCTTCGCGCGGTGCTTCGGGCGGTGCTTCGGGCGGCGGCGCTTCGCCTCGGTTGTGACCCGACTCGTCTCGCGCGCGTGGCGCGGGCGGCGGCGGGCGGCGACGGCGCGCGTCGTCTTGGTCTTGGGGGAGGCTCGGCGCTTGGAAGTGCGTCGGGGGGTCGCCTTGGGCCTGGACGCTGGCTTGCGCTTGGCCGTGGACTTGCGGGCGGGGCGACGGGTCGTCTTCTTCTTGGTTGCCATGATGGTTCCCTCACGAGCGACTACTGCGCGGATGCCTTTGCCGAACGTCTTGGTGCGTTTGACCGAGAAACCCGTCGGGTCGAGTTGCCGGAGCCGGATGTACTTGTCGGTGACGTCCACCTTGCTGGTCTTGAAGCCGTGGCTCCGGGCCCACTCCTTCGCCTTCCCTTCGGTCCAGCCGAGGGAGCGATCGAAGAGCAAGGACTGCGTCTGCATGGCCGACTTGCGCTTGGCTTCGACGACTGAATCCGGAGGGGGAGGAGGAGGAGGTGGAGGTGGAGGGGGCGGAGCGTACGGGACGTATCGGCTCGGGATGACCGTACCGATGCGCACCTCGCGGCGGCGCGAGGGCGCCGGGCGGCGCGGTTGCAGATAGGGAGGCCGAGCGCTGCTGGACGGTCGACTCGGGCGTGCGGAGGCACGCCGTCCCGCGCGCTCGCGCGCAGCGGAGAGTTCGGCGAGACGGGAGTGGTAAAGCCCCATGTCTTCAACGTACAAGAGCGTCCCAATGCGCTCTTGGAGCGTCAACAAGCTATTTCGGCGCGCACGATCCTGACCTCGAATCCGGCATGTTCGAGCGAGGGATAGTGGGGGCTATTTTCGGAGATCACGCCGGCGCGCGATCCTCACTCTAAAACGAGCAGAATCGACCACTTATCGCGTTCGTCGCGCGCTCGCGCAGCAGGGTGACTACGAGGCGGATGGAGCCGCTTCGTCGGCTCATCCGATTTCTGGCGCGCGCCCTACCTGCGAGTCCTGAACGGCATACTCCGGTATGTCTCGGGTATTCCCTATTTGGACGAGAGCGATCGACCGACGTAACCGCCTTGCTTCTGTTGCATCCGTTGCATCGCTGGTTGCACCCGTTGCATGCAACGGTTGTAAGCTCGTGGCTCCATGACGACGCTCAATGACCTCGCCAACAAGTACGGCACCGACAAGGGCGACCAGCACCACGAGAGGCACGGGTACGCCTCGATCTACGAGGGGCTCATCCACTCCATCGCCGGATCCGGGAGCCGCGAGTTCACGCTGCTGGAGATCGGTGTCTTCGACCCGCGCTTCCCCGGTGCCTCGATGCGGATGTGGCGCGAGTTCTTGCCAGCCGCGCAGCTCCACGGGATGGACAACAACCCGAAAGCGACCGCGCTGGAGGGTTGCCAGGTCCACGTCCTCGACCAAGGCGACCCGGAGGCGCTGCGAGCCATGATGGCGCGCGTGGGGCCGGTCGACTTCGTCTGCGACGACGGATCGCACCGGATCGATCACATTCAGACGACGTTCTCCGCGGTGTGGCCGCACGTGCGATCGGGCGGCGTCTACGTCATCGAGGACCTGCACGCCGCGCAGGCCAAGCCGACCGAGGCGATCGTGCGGCACGTGGTGGACTGCGGCGGCGCCGCGAGTCTCATGGCCGCCGGCAAGCTCTGCGTCGTCAGGCGATGAGATCCGCCAGCGCGGTCTTCAGGTACGCGCCCTCGCTCCGGCCGGACATGACCGCGAACCCGCGCTGCGCGAGCTTCTTCCTCGACTCGTCGTCCCGCACGAGCGCCGCGCACCGGTCCGCCAGCTCGTCATACTCCGCGAACGCGACCGCGTCCGCGAAGTCCTCGTACCCGTCCCCGCGCTCGGACACGACGGCCTTCCGGTTGGCGAGCAGGTACGAGACGCGGACGGACTCGAAGATGAACCCCGACCCGTAGTGCATGTTGAGCACCACCTTCGACCGAGCGATGAACGCGTCCCGCGCGCGGCCGTACATGCCGAGGAGCGTCTCCACGTGGAGGCCCCGCGCGCGGAGCGCGTCGAGCACCGCGCTCCGCCGGTCGTCCACCGCGCCGTAGAAGAGGACGTCGATGTCCTCCTCCGGAGCGGGCTGGACGCGCGTCAGCTCGGGGACGTACCCGATCGGCAGCCACCGCGGGGCGGGGACCCCCATCCGGACCAACCGCTCGATGTTGAGGCGACTGAAGTCCAGCATCGGGTACTGCCGGAAGATGGACAGCGTGGTCGGCGTGATGAAGGACGAGCCGTGAAAGACGTGCTCCAGGTTGTAGAGGAGGGTCCCCGCCGGCGGCATCACGCCGAGCAGCGGGATCGAGATCGCGCCGAAGAGGATGAGGCGGCGGTCAGCGAGCCACCGCTTCGTCAGCACGCAGTCGTGCCCGAGCGACAGGAGGCCGTGGTGGACCGTCTCGGCCACTTCCCGCTCCCCGGCGGAATTGCCCGACCCGATCGAGATGACGCCGAACTTCATCCGGGCTCCGGTGCGGCTGGCTCCTCTTCGATCTCGATCGGCATGCTGGAGATGGCGAGCTGGAAGCTGGCCGCGAACGTCGTCTTGCCGATGTGCGCCACGATCGCGTCCCGGTGGCAGTAGACCTTCCCCCCCAGCTCGCGCCACTTGTTGCAGAAGTAGACGTCTTCGCCGGTCTCATCCACCATCTTGAACAGCATGGGCTGGCCGCGCCGGTCGCGCGGCGCCACTTCGGACGACCGTTCGAGGCAGCGGCGCGAGACCACGAGCACGCCGGTGCCGACCGCCGGGACCTCGACGTAGACGACGCCGGCGTGCCGGATGGCGCGCACCGTCGGTTGATCCTTGAACATCTTGGGGGACACGAACGGATCACCCCCCAGCGTCTGGTGAGTCCGAGCGACGTGCGCGTAGCCGATGACGTCCGCACGGCCTGACCCGACGCACTCGATCGCCTCGACGAGGTTGCCGGCCTTCCACTGGTGGTCGACGTCGAGCTGCACCATGACGTCCGCTTCTTCGCTCATCGCCTCGGCCGCCAGCGTATTGCGCGAGAAGTGCGGGAGCGTGCCCTTGACGTACCCCCAGTCGCAGACCTCGTGCCCGCGGTCGTGCAGCATGTCCATCGACGCGATGAGCGAGCCGACGAACTCGGGCTCCATCGAGTCGTAGCAAGGTGAGGCGAGAAAGACTCTCATTCGATGACCTCCACGTTTTTAGATGCACGCACCGTTGCTGCCGCACATGCACGTGCCGCCCGTCCACGCGAACTGCCCGTCCGACCCGCAGTACAGCACCTCGCCGTTCGCGGGGACGCACGTACTCTGTCCCGGCCCGCACACTCCCGTGCATGTCCCCGACACGCAGGTCGTGCTGGCGTCGCACGTCGTCCCGCTCCCCCACTGCCCGTTCGTCCCGCACGCCTGCGGCGTCTGTCCGTCGCATCGCGTCTGCCCTGGTGCGCAGACCCCAGTGCACGCGCCGGACACGCACGTCTGGTCGCTGCACGTCGCGGTCGACGCCTCGTAGAAGCAACCGGAGTCGTCCTGCACGCAGTTCGCGACGGTCGACCCGCTCGCGCAGACGTTGCTTGCCGACGTGCACACGGGGTCCGTGTTGCACACGCACGCTGCCGATCCCGCCGAGCCGGTGCAGCGCTGCCTCGTCCCGCATGTCGTCGTGGTCCCCCACTGCCCGCTCGCGGTGCACGCCTGCACCTCGGTGCCACTCACGCACTCGGTCGCGCCTGGCGTACACGCTCCATTCGATGAGCCGGACGACGTCGAGGACCCACTGCCCGACGACCCGCTCAGCGGCTCTCCCCCGCTGCTGGATCCCCCCTCCGTGGATCCGGTCTCCTCGGCCGCGGAGCCGCCGGAGTCCACGGCCACGTCACGGCTGCTGACTTCCTCCGTCGCGGATCCGGAGTCCGTCGTCGCGGCCAGCGGAGGAGTCGTGGTGAACGGGGAGCCGCCGCAACCGACGACGGCGAAGAATAAAAATGTTCGGGTTCTCATAGGGTCCTCTGCGCTGGTGGATTCAGCCGTTCGCTGGCGACGATGTTCTCCAGCCCACGGATAACTCGCTCGACGGCCTCTCCGCGCTCGTCGGGTAGCTTGGCTCGCAGCCGCCGGAGGTGCTCAAGAGTCTCCTCGTCATCGCCGTCCAGGATCCGACCGCTCGATGTGAACGCGCCGTACATGGCCAGTGTCCTCGACAGGTCTTCGCGAGACAGTACACGAGTCATCGTCCACCCCCGTACTTCTTCCAGAACCGCTGCGCCAGCGACCTTTCGCCCATGTGGAGCATGATCGAGCGCACCGATTTCGGGTCGAAGAGGCCCCGCTCGAACATCTTGCCCACGTCCGCGTTGTCCTCGGGTCGGGTGGACCGGTACTTCGCGATCACCAGAAGATCGACGGGCCATATCTCCGCTGGGCGGTCCGCGATTGTCGCGGAGTCGGGAGCCTCTATGGCACTCAGGTCGGGGTCCTCTGCCGGGACAAGCAAATCGATCCGGATCTCCGGGTCGTCGTGCTCCGGCAAGTACGCGATGTAGTGCACGCCCGCGAACAGCGGGGCGACGGTCAGACCTTGTCTGCGCAGCGCCCGCAACCACTCGATCCTGTCCACGTGGTTCACGAACGCGTCCACGTCGTCGGTGTTGCGGCGGTAGCCGTGTGCCCCCATCGCAAGCGCGCCGCCAATCGCGTACGGGCGACCCACCTCGGCGGCGGCGGCGAGGAACAGGTCGAGCAGTTGCTCCACCTTGGGGGAGACCCAGCCGTTTTTGCTCATCGTCAGACCCAGCTCCCCGGGAGCCATACCTTGCCGCCGCGTTGCTTGTGCAGCTCGACCGCGCACAGGTCGAAGCCGTCACCAGGGTCCAGTCCGAGCCCGCCGCTCACGATCTTCGCCCCCTTCGTGGACGCGACCGGGAACTTCAGCTCGACGACGCGACCGGTCGAGAAGAAGAGGCGCACCTCGTTCTTCCGCAGCGGTTCGATCATCCATAGGATCGGGTGGTGACGGTGACGCTTCCTAGGCATCATCGTCTCCGAGCGCGTCCACCGGCACGAGCAGCGCGGCCGGCTTGCCGGCCTTTGTCAAGAGGTAGCGTTTGCCGTTGCGAGTGACCTCGCGCACGTACTCGCCGGGTTGCAGCCGGAAGATCGACAGCGGGAGCGGTTCAGGTTTGGTTTTGCGGGGCACGATCGAACTATCGCACGATCGAGCGGTCCGCGCAAGGGCATTCTGTCAGCGCTTGACGAGCAGTACACAAATATGTACACTGCTCCACGGTGCCTCCCCCGCGATTCCCCGTTCGGTTCTACCGGTCCGAGTCGGGCACGGAGCCGGTACGGGTCTGGCTACGAGGTCTGCCAGAAGGCGTTCGATACACAATCGGGGCCAACCTCTTCGTTATCCAGGATGGGTGGCCGGTAGGTGGTCCGTTGGTGGCCAGTCTAGGTGACGGATTGTGGGAGATGCGCAGTACGCGCGACCGCGTAGAGTATCGCTTACTCTTCACCGTTACGGCAGGCTTAGTGTGGGTACTGCATGGGTTCACGAAGAAGACACAGCAAACGCCACACGGTGACCTGGAAATTGCACGGAAAAGATTGGCCATCGTTCGAGCGTTCCTGAATCAAGCAAGATAGGTAAAGAAAATGAAATCGCATTCCCCAGAGGGTAGCTCCCTTCAAGAGGTATTTGAATCATTCGGAATCTGGGACGAGGTGGTGCTCCTCGGGCAGAAGAGGACGATTGCCGAACAGATCCGTCGAAAAATGGACAGGCTGCACGTCACGAAGAGTGAACTCGCGAAGCGGATGGGAACTAGCCGATCGCACGTCGAGGAATTGCTCGATCCGAACAACACCGGACTGACACTGCAGAGCCTGTCGCGAGCTTCTTTCGCGCTCAGGCTGGAGCCTTCCATCACCCTGCGTTCGGTTCGCGGAGTGGGCAGGCGCGGACGCGCAACGCGCTGATGATTGACGTTGAGTCGATCTTCCTACCGGATGTACGGGTAGCGGAGATCGACCGTGCTCGCGAGCCCCACTCCGCTGACCCCGACCTCGCTACCGCCCGCCATCCCGACGAAGTCGCCCTCGCCGCGGTTCTTCGCCTCCGCGCCCGGCTCGACCCACCACTCGCGCTGGTGCGGCGAGACCTTGCCGATCGGGTGCTTCGTCGTCCCGTCCATGCGGATCCAGTCCTCTTGCTCGTCCTGGAACGCGCCGAAGACGTGCGTCGGCACCTCGTGGGGGTGCTTGTGACTGCTGCCGATGACCATCGCGGGGATGCCGATCGAGAGCGAGCCGCCGACGAGGATGATCGTAAATTCGTCACAGTTGCTCACGGTGACGTCGTGTTCGGGCAGATAGACGTAGTGGTCGTCGGTCGCGATGTCCCAGCACGGGACCTTGCGAACGGCGCGCTCGATCGACTCGACGGACAGGTGCATCCCGTGCTTCTCGCGCTGACCGACCCGCCACATCGGGTGGCGTCCGGCGCCGCCGTGCTGTTCGGGGGTCATCATCTTCACGCTCGTCATCTTGCCGAACATCCGGTGCAGCACGCGGACCTGGAGCATGATTTGGCGGCTCGTTGTCGAGAACGTGCGCGTTGATGAAGATCCAGTGTTCTTGGTGCTGTCCGCCATCAACCCGCGGAGCGCGGCTGCAGCGCCCGACTCGTCCAGGTTGATGGTCTCAAGGTGCTTGAAGCGAGCGCGCGATCCGAGTTCCGCGATGCGCGTGGCCCACTCACGATCCTTGACCGTGATGTAACGACTGTGCCAGAGCGTCTCGATGCCAAGCCGCTCGCAGATCGCCTTGACCTCGTGTTTCTGTTCCTCTTTGCGTTTGCCATCGCGGCCGGCGACGTAAAAGCACACGTGCGGAAGTTCCGGATTCTTACTCGCCTTCGTCCATCCATCAGCAAGCGCAAGCGCTTCGACGTACATCCGGTCGGCGTCCACGTGTCCAGACCCGAACGAGATACGCTCAGGCTGGAGCAGTGTGTCGCCTTCACGCAGGTCGCTGACGCGCAACCGATCAAACGACTCCATGCGCTTGAAAGACGGTTCGCACTGGACCTGTTCACACCGTCCGCCGTGCTTGCACTGCCCGACGTAGACCTTGTGGTCGCCGGTCAAGTACATCGTCGATCCGTTGCTCATCTCGATCGCGTCCACCGCGAGCTGCCCTTTCGCCCATTTCTCCGTGACGGTGGACCAGCGATCCTTCCCCCAAATCCGTTCGCCAACCTTGATCTCCTCGACTGGGACGAACACGAAGTCGTCGCGCAGGAGCAGTGTTCCTTCAGGGAAGCAATCCGCGCCGATGATGCAGAGCCCCCTGTCGTGGTCCAGGCAGAGCACCTGATCAGGGGTCGCCATGAACTCGCCCATCACTGGATCCGAGATGTACGGCACCTTGGCGCGCACAGCGTCGAGCACGCACTGCATCTTCTGCCGCCGGGTACCACGCGACACGCTGCACTTGTCGAGCTGCTGGGTCACCCACGCGCGCAGCCGTGGACTCATCCGCGCCTTCCACGCGCGCTCAGCGACCTCATTGAGCGAGAGGAGCGCCCCCTTGCGACCGGCCGGGTGCGTGCGCTGGTCCACCGTCACTCCGTCGAGCGGCTTGTCGATCATGCGTACCCCCGGCGCGTCGCCGGTACGTGGTTGGACTTGCTCGCGACCCAGGCGACCCCGCTCGCGGCGACCGCTCCAAGCGCCACGCCGGCGGCGATCTTCCAGGGAGACCACCCGCGTTCGGTCGGTGGCGTGATCTCCTCTTTCTGCGACGGCGGCACCGGTTTCGGTGCGGGCACCGGGCGCCCGGCGCTGCACGTGGACGGCGCCTGGCCAAGCACCTGCGCGAGCGCGACCGTGGTCGCTGTCTCGTAGTTGCCCGTGTCGACGGGGACCTTCGGGGTCTCGGACGCGTTCCAGGCCCGCTTGAAGCGGTGGACCGCGGCGTTCACGGGGGTCCCGGCGTGGGCGACCGACGTGCAGTAGTTCGGGTCCGCGGCGATGGCGGCGGCCGCCGCCTTGGCCGCCGCCTGCAGCTCGGGCGGGTACGCCGGCAGGATCGCGAGCTTGACGTTGCCGAGCGCCGTCGCGAGCGCGTTCTGGATGTCCAGCCGCGCGCGGGTGACGGTCGCCCGGTCGTTCGCCGCGACGGCGGCCGCGAGGTCGCGGTTCCTCTGCCAGGCCCACCGGGTCGCGTCGGTGACGACTCTCGCCTGGGCGGCGTCCGCACCCCTCACCGACGCGTCGATCGCCGCCCCGGCGGCGCCCACAGCCTGCGTGAACGCGGCGTCGCCCATCGCCGCGAGCTGGGCGACCTTGGCGACGGCCGTGTCGAGTTCGGGGGAGGAGTCGCCGAGCGCGCCCCCGAGCGACCCGCGCGTCACTCCGTTGTGGTGCGGGAGGATCTTGTAGTACGTGGCAGGGAGGTTCTCGCGCGCGGGGTGGAACCACTCGTCGGGGAGGTTGATGACCTCGCCGACGCGGAGGTCTTTGAAGGTGACGTAGCCGTTGGGGTGAGTGATCGAGGGCTTGCCTGGGTTGGCTCTGGGCATCTCCAAACTGCACTTCGGGCAGCCGGCCATGTCCGGGCGGGACGCGATGCGCGCCGGGGAGTCACCCTCCTGGACCACGTAGGTGCGCACGCCATGAAGCCTACGCGCGGACCTCGATCGCGTCTAGCCCGTGTGTCTTCGCTGCACGGAGCCGGCCGTCCGCCAACGCTTGGGGAGTACACCCCCGCGATTCAGGTGCTCGTCGATGTTCGACGCCGCCTCGGCGACGAAAGTGAGCGCTGCCGTACCGCCGTCCTTGACGGCCTCGCGCAGGCGTCGCAGCTCCTCGTCGACATCGAACCCGTCGAAGTCGCGGTGTGCGTCTTCGCTCACGTCACTCCGGGTGCTGATCCATCGTTCCATGATCCTACCTGTTAGCGGAGGTGGCAGTAGCGGCGTGACCGTTCGTCTTCTTGATCGCCTTCGGTCGCCGCTTCTTCTCCGCCAATTCTTGCTCGGCCTTCTCCGCGCGCGCGACCGCCTCGTCCCTCTGCCGGATCAACTCGGCCTCGTGGTTGGGTGGCGACCACTGGAACGTCGGACGACGGTCTGCGGAATCAGCCTCCAGGTACGCGTCGAGCGCGTCCACGATCACGCGCGCTTGCGATTCCGTCGAACCGACGGTGAGCGCAGCGATCAGGTGGTCCCGCGGGGTATCGAGGGAATAACCGAACGGGAAGCTGTAAGGATTGTTCAGATGGTGGCCGCTCTCGCTCACGGGACCTCCGGCTTCGGCTGCAGCGCCATCGGTTCGCCGACCATCTTGATCCCCTCGGCCTCGATCGCCATCGTCGCCATCGGGTTCTTGAGGAGCTTCTCGAACTTCTTTGCCCAGTCGACGGCCTGCCGCTCGTCCCGCGCGTCGACCGAGACCTGCATGAAGATCCGGTAGCGCATCACGCCCCCTGCGGAGGTTTCGCGGGCTCGGGCGGCTCGGGCCACGGACGCTCCGTGATCTGCTGGAACAGTTGCTTCATCTGCTCGATCATCTGCTCGGTCATATCCACCGACTGTCGCGGCGGCGGAGTAACGATCGGCGGCGCTCCGTGGTGGACGTGGTGGCAGAGCACGTGCCCGCAGCTCCGGCACTGCGTGCGCTGCACGTTGTTGAACGTCGCGCAGCGGCAGCAGCCGACCCCCGCCTCCATGTTGCGCGTCTCCTCGATGGGGAAGCATTGCTCGACGTGCGCGGATTCGCGGATGGGCCGCACGTTGTCGGGACCGTTTGCGCCAGGAGGAGCGCCATACGGCGCTGCGCTGGTGCCGTACGGTCCGGGCGGCGAGTACCCGGCGGCCGGGACACCCAGCCCAGGCCCGTACGGGTACGCCGGGGGTCCCACCGGGCCACGCTGCCGTTGCTGCGGGTGCCGCATCCCAGATTGGATGCTCGCCACCTGCTGGAATAGGTTCATCGCGATGGCAGTGGCCTGCGGGTTGGCGAGCGCGCCGCCGAGGTCGCGCCACACTGTGCCGAGCGATCTCAAGAGCACGTCGGCCGCATACTCCTTCAGCTCGTCGTCCGTGACCTCAACGTTCAGGTTGAATTTCACCTCGGCACCTCCGGCATCCCCCACGCTCGCCTTGGTGGCGTCGCGGGCGGACGCTCCGCGATCGGTGGCGGCATCTCGGCCGGCGGCTCCGGCAGCGTCTGCGCCGGCTGCGCCTCTTGCGGGATCTGATCGATCGGGACCGCGACGAACCCCTCGGGCGGCCGGTAGTCCGGTCCTGCCATGACGTAGCCCGGGGGCAGTTGCTGTTGCCTGCGCTCTTGGTTCTCGCGGCGCTCCTTGAGGATATGCGTCCGGATGTCGCCGACCCCCTTGATGATGTCGGGCAGGTTGGCCATGAACGTCTCGAAGCCGCGCAGGGTCCCGTTGTCCCGGTTGATGACGCCCTTGGCGGGCCCCATGTCGATCACGCGGACGGGGCTGTCGTCCTCCTCGGGAGGTGGAGGTTCGGCCGGCTGCCCACCGATCCCCAGCTCGTCGGCGACCTGCCGGAAGTCGCGGAAGACGGAGGCGGCCTCGCGGAGCTGCTGCGACGGCGTCTGCGGCCGCGCGGGCGGCGGGTAGGGCGGGCGCGGCTCGGGCGGCGCCGCGCTCGGGTCGGGACCCGGATAACGAGGGCGATACGGACCGGTCGAGGGGGCGGCCGAGGGGGCGGCCGCGGTGCCCCCCAGCGCGCTGAACAGCTTCTCGACCGGCACGAACCCGAACCCGGGCACGAACATCATCCCGGGCGGCGGCTCGAACGGTGGCATCCCGCTCATCGACTGCGCGGGTGGAGACACCGCTGCCGGAGCGGCCTGCTGTGGCTGCGCTTGCTGCACCAGCTTGAACACTTCCCGCAGCATCACCACGGGATCCGTCGGCGGATGCGCCGGCGCCTGCGAAGCGGTAGGGGACTGCGCCTGCTGCACCATCTTGAGCATCTCCCGCATCATCTCCACGGGATCGGTCGGCGGTGGCGGCGTGACCTGCACGACGGGCGGCGGCGGAGGCGAAGGAGGCGGCTGCGCCTGCTGCGACCGCATCTGCTCGAAGAGCTGGAACGCTCGCTGCAACGTCGCCACCGGGTCCGCGGTCGGAGGCTGCGGTTGCGAGGGTTGCGGTGTGGTTGGAGCTTGCGGCGGCTGCGCCTGCAGGAACAGCTTGAACGCCTCCTGCATCACCGTCACGGGATCGGTCGCCTGCGGCGGAGGAGCTTGAAACGGTGGCTGCGCGTACGATTGGGGCGGCGGCTGCGGCGCCTGGGCGGCTGCCGGCGACTGCGGCGGCGCCGGCGCGTCTCCGTCCATCGTGCTCGGCATCGTGGCTTGCCCCTTGCCCCCGTTCCCGCCCCCGTCCCGGAAGGTGATCTCGTAGGTGGTCTCCGGGTTCCGGCCGTGCAGCTTCAGGACCGCGGAGTACAGGTCGTTGCTCGTACGCGGTCGGGTGGCGATCGTCCAGGTGGCGGGTGTCCCGATCCGTTCGACGAAGATGGTCGTGTTGGCGCTCGGGAAGAACTTGAGCGACTCCTCGAACGCGAGAAAGACGTTCCCGTCTTTGCGTAACTGCGGGTCGGGCGGCGAAGGGGATGCGTTCATGGGAGGGGTCGCGGGTTCGGGGGGTGGTGGGGCGGGAGGAGGCGCGCGGCGGCGGCGACGAGCAGGGGCGGCGGGCGGAGCCGAG
>Ga0209415_10011276_pt1 | contig 15073 bp, 10 predicted proteins | sample PeaSoiSIISIP2007_FD_187696 | JGI IMG/M metagenome (GOLD analysis project Ga0209415, IMG submission 187696) | Peat soil microbial communities from Weissenstadt, Germany - SII-SIP-2007 (SPAdes) (version 2) | ecosystem: Environmental > Terrestrial > Soil > Wetlands > Peat | place: Germany... | reverse complement strand
GAGCACCCCGAGCGGGGCATCATCCCGGCCGGCAAGTTCATCGCGGTGGCCGAGGAGACCGGCCTCGTCGTCGACCTGGGCCGGTGGGTGCTCGAGGAGGCGTGCCGCCAGATGCAGGTCTGGCGGGACCGCTACCCCGGACTCGACCTGCTCATGCGGGTCAACATGTCGCCGGCTCAGCTCTCCTCGCCCGGGATCACCGAGCACATCAGCCGGTGCCTGCGCCAGTCGAACCTGCTCGGCTCTGCCCTGTGCCTCGAGATCACCGAGCACGTCGTGATGCAGGACGTCGAACGCGCCATCAAGATCCTCGAGGAGTTCCGGACCCTCGGCGTGCGGTTGGCCATGGACGACTTCGGGACCGGGTTCAGCTCGATGGCCCAGCTGAAGCGGATCCCCATCGACACGCTCAAGATCGACATGAGCTTCGTCATCGGGCTGGCCCAGGAGCCGGCCGACCAGGCCATCGTCGAGGCGATCGTGCACCTTGGCGAGGCCTTCGGGCTCGACCTCGTCGCCGAGGGTGTGGAGAACCACGAGGACATGGCCGAGCTGATCCGGCTGGGCTGCCAACGGGCCCAGGGCTTCCTACTCGCGAGGCCCATGCCCCCGGCCGATCTCGACCCGCTGTTGTGGCGGGGCGGCATCGACCTCGCCCGCGTCTGACCGGGCCGGCCCCCTCGGTCGCTCAGACGACCAGGACGACCGGGATGATCAACGGGCGCCGGCGCGTCCGCTCGCTCACCAGTGCGCCGAGGGAGCGCCGGACCGCCCGACTCAGCACCTCGACGTCGCGGGCCCCGTCGGCCATCGCCTTGGCCAGGGCCTCGGCGACCACGGTGGCCGACTCCTCCAAGAGGTCCTCCGCCTCGGTGGCGTGCACCCAGCCCCTGGTGATCACCCGGGGGGTGCCGACCACCTGGGCGGCGTGGAGATCGACGTTGGCCACCACCATGACGACCCCCTCGTCGGCCAGCATCCGGCGGTCCCGCAGCACGCCGTGGCTGACGTCGCCCACGGTGCCGTCGACGTAGAGGTAGCCGGCCGGGACCGAACCGTCCCTGTGCAGCCCGCCCTCGTCCAGCGTCACGACGTCGCCGTCCTCGCACAGCACCACCTGATCGGCCGGGACTCCCATGGAGACGGCCAGCTCCGCGTGGTGGACCATGTGGCGGTACTCACCGTGCACCGGGACGAACGCGTCGGGGCGGGTGATGGCGAGAAGCGTGCGGAGCTCGCCCTGGCGGGCGTGCCCGCTCACGTGCACGGGCGCCTTGCCGGAATGGATGACCTCGGCGCCTCGCCGGTGCAGCTGGTCGATGACCCGCCCCACCGACCATTCGTTGCCCGGGATCGGGTGCGCGCTGATCATGACGACGTCGTCGGGCTCGATCTGGACGCGCTTGTTCTCCCCGATCGCCATGAGGGAGAGCGCCGACATTGGCTCGCCCTGGGAGCCGGTCGAGATCACGCACACGCGGCCGCCGTCCAGCTTGCCGATGTCGTCCACGTCGACGAGGACGTCGTCGTCGACCGTGAGGAGGCCGAGCGAGCGGGCCAGCTCGACGTTGTTGAGCATCGAGCGTCCGAGGAACGCCACCTGCCGCCCGTTGGCGGCGGCCGCGTTCACGATCTGCTGCACCCGGTGGATGTGACTGGCGAAACAGGCGACGATCACCCGCCGACCGACCCGGGCCGCGAAGAGCTGGCGCAGCGTCTCGCCCACCGTCGACTCCGACGGGGTGAACCCCGGTTCCTCGGCGTTGGTCGAGTCGGACAGGAGGAGCCGGATGCCGGGGTCCAGGGCCAGCGCGCCGAAGCGGGCCAGATCGGTGCGGCGCCCGTCGACCGGTTGGAGGTCCAGCTTGAAGTCCCCCGAGTGCAGCACCACCCCCTGGGGCGTGTGGAAGGCCAGCGCGAACGCGTGGGGCACCGAGTGGGTGACCGGGATGAACTCGACGTCGCAGGGCCCGATCCGGCGGCGCTCGCCGTCGCGGACCGGCACCAGGGTCGTCTTCTCCAACAGTCCGGCCTCCCGGATCCTGCTGCTGGCCAGCCCGACGGTCAGCTCGGAGCCGTAGATGGGGGCGGAGAGGTCACGGAGCAAGAAGGACAGGCCGCCGGTGTGGTCCTCGTGGCCGTGGGTGAGCACGATGCCGTCCACCCGCCCAGCGTTCTCCAACAGGTAGGAGAAGTCGGGCAGCACCAGGTCGACGCCGGGCATGTCGGGGTCCGGGAACATGATCCCGCAGTCGATGATCAGGATCCGGCCGTCGACCTCGAGGCAGGCGCAGTTCCGCCCGATCTCGCCGAGGCCGCCCAGGAACACCACTCGCACCGGTGCGCCCCGCTTGGCCCCGGGCTTGGCGCCCTGTCGCCCCCCGGGCTTGGCGCCCTGTCGCCCCCCGGGCTCCCTCGGGTGCGGCTTGCCGCCCCCGGCGGCCTCCCGCGTGGCGGTCCCGCCGGCCGTGCGGTCGTGGCCCTGGCGCTTGTGCTGGGCCGGTTTCTTGGCCTTGTCAGCCAACCGTCGCGCCCAGACCTTCGAGCACGCGCCGAGCCTGATCGTCGAGCTCGCTCGGCGCCGGCCCGAGGGGGTCCCGGCACTGCCCGACCGGGAGCCCGAGGGCCCGGCAGGCCGCCTTGGCGGGCAGCGGGTTGGGGAACGAGTCGGTGGACTCGAAGTCGAACGACTCGATGAGCCGGGCGTTGAGCTCACGCGCCCCGGTCACGTCGCCCTTCCAATACGCGGCGAACAGCTCGGCCATCTCGCGCCCGACCCAGTGCGAGGCGACGCTCACCGCACCGACCGCACCAACCGAGAGCATGGCCAGGGCGAGCTCGTCGTCCCCGCAGTAGACCTCGAAGCCCGACGGCGTCCTGGTGAGCAGTCTGGCCGCGCCCCCGACGTCACCCGTCGAGTCCTTCACCGCCACGACGTTTCGCACCTCGCGGGCCAGCGCGACCATCGTGGGGAGCGCGATCCGCCGTCCGGTGCGAACCGGGATGTCGTAGATCATGACCGGGAGGTCGGTGGCGCCCGCCACCGCCTCGATGTGACGGCGGATGCCGTCCTGGGACGGTCGGCTGTAGTACGGGGTGACCACGAGGACGCCGTGGACGCCAACCTCGGTGGCCGCCCTGGTCATCTCGATCGAGTGCGCGGTGTCGTTGGTCCCGGTCCCCGCGATCACCGGGACGGTGACCGCCTCGGTGACGGCCCGCCAGAGCGACCGCTTCTCGTCGTCGTTGAGCACCGGCCCCTCGCCGGTGGTCCCGGCGACCACCAGGCCCTGGCTGCCGTGGTCGACCAGCCACTTGGCCAGGGCGCCGGCGACATCCAGATCGAGCGCACCGCCCTCGTCAAAGGGGGTGACCATGGCCGTGAGCAGGCTGCCGAACCGCGCCGGATGATCCGTGCCGTCCATCGACACACGGTATCAGGGAGTTCTCCGGCGTCCCTTGGACGCCGGGCCGGCCGAGTAGCTCCTATGCGACCTGGCGCGTCACGGGCGACCCGTCGGCGAACGCGTCCTCGTCCTCGGTGCTGTCGCTCAGGTGCTCGAAGGCGATCACGCCCATCTCGGTGAACCTCTGGCGGAGCCAGCCGTCGGCGGCGTCCAAAAGGCCGAGCTTGCGCAGGTTCGGCACGATCCGGGAGAACAGCATGATCTGAAAGTCGTCCTGGTTGGGGTCCTGGCGCCCCATTAGCGTCACCACGTCGTTCCAGGGGACCTCCATCCGGTCCCACACCTCTTGGGAGCGGAGCCGGTCGCGCATGCGCACCGCGGCCTCGAACGCGAACTCCTGGCGCTCCCGGAGCTCGGGCTCGGAGAGCTCCGAGTACAGCTCTTGGAGGCTCAGCACGCCGAAGGCGACGTGACGGGCTTCATCGGCCATCACATAGCGGAGCAGCTGCTTGAGCAACGGCTCCTGGGTCAGCTGGTGCATGAACCCGAACGCGGCCAGGGCCAGGCCTTCGACCATGATCTGCATGCCGAGGTAGGTCATGTCCCAACGCGAGTCGGCGATGATGTCGTCGAGCAGCAGCCCGAGGTGGCCGTTCAAGGGATAGTGGCCCGAGAGCTTCTCGTCGAGGTAGCGGGAGAAGACCTCGACGTGCCTCGCCTCGTCGACCACCTGGGTTGCCGCGTAGTACTTGGCGTCGATCCACGGGACCGTCTCGACGATCTTCGCCGTGCACAAGAGCGCGCCCTGCTCCCCGTGCATGAACTGGGAGAGAGTCCAGTTCTGGCTCTCGACGCCGAACCGGAGCCACTCCTTGTCGCTCCACTTCTCGAGCGAGGTCCCCTCCAGCATGGCGTCGGTCCATCCCATCTGGTCGGGGTGGGTCGCGAAGTTGGCCATGACCACCGCTTCTTGGTCCACCTGCGTCTCCCAGGGGAGGTCGGTCTGGCCGTTCCATTGGGCCGTCTTGGCCTTCTCGTAGAGGCGGTCGAGCTTCGCCAGCCGGCCCTTCTCGTAGTCCCACGTGAACTCGGCCTCACACTGGTCGGCCACGTTGTGGTGACCGCTCTCCTCTTGGTGGCCGATGAACGACAGGATCGCCTCGAGGTCGTTGACATCGGCGCGGCCGATGATCTCCTCGGTGGTGCGCATCTGGTCGGCACCGCCGCTTTGGGTCTCGCTGCGCTCCATGGGGCTCTCCGTCTTGTCGGTCATCGAGTGGTCTTGAGCTTGTGGGCTGCGGATCGGGTCGGCCTGGCCGGCGCTCGCAGCGCCAGCACGCCCGGAAGCACGAAGCGGCTGACGAGCCGGCCGACGTCGTCGCGGTCGGTCGGGTCGAGCCTGGGCGACCTCGTAAGCAGGTAGCTGAAGGTGATGCGCACCGCCCACTCGGCCGCCCGCGCGGCCTGGTCGGGCTCGAGCCAGCGACCGAGGAACGGCGCCGCAAACGACGACGCCGTCGCCAGCACGCGGTCCATCTGGTCGAAGGCCATGTGCGAGAGGACGACGCCCGGCTCGTGGACGAGCATGTAGCGGATCGCCCGGTGGTCGTGCAGGTGCCGGGCGGTCTCGACCATGCCGGCCACGAGGACCTCTTCTAGGTCCTTGGCCTCGCCCATGACCACGGCGAGATCCGAGAACAGGCGGGCCAGCTCGGTGTCGACGGTGGCGCCCAGGATCGCCTCCCGGCCGCCGGGAAAGGCCCGGTAGACGGTGGCCCGGGAGAGACCGGCCCAGCCGGCGATGTCGTCGAGGGTGGTCTTCGCCATCCCCTGGCTGGCCAGGCAGGCCAAGGTGGCGTCGACGATTCGGATCCGCTGGGACGAGCGGTCGTCCGCGCCCAGGTGGTGGACCCGGGCCGACGCGCTCGATGATGGCCGACGAAGCACACCCGGGACGGCCACCGGTGGAACGATAAGGCGATAAACGTCTCATTGTCAACGCATCTCACGCCGGGTGTGGATCGCCCACCCAGCGCGGTCGGTGCCGGGCGGGCGGCGTGATGCGCCCGGCGCGCCGAAGCGAGGGAACCACCCGAGAGAGGGGTTGCTCAACTAGCGTTTTTTCCGTGAAACGGTTTGGGCGGGGCGCGACGGCGCACCACCGGACCGCCTGAGCATCTGAACGGCATGGCACGATTCCGGGGACACCCGGCCGACGACGACCTTTCCGGCCCGGCCCGATCAGCGGCCGAGCGTCAACTCGACGACCTCCGCTCGATCGCTCACTCGGTGATCGGGGACGCCGTCGAGCCCATGGGCGTCTACGCCTTCCGGCCCGAGGAGCCCGGTGCCGCCCTTCCGCTGCACGTCGAGCAGACCGTCTTCGAAGAGGCCATCGGCGACACCGCGGCGGCGGTCCTCGCCGATGAGTTCGCCCCCTACGACCACGCCAGCCTGCTGTTCTGCGTCCTCGACCACCACCGCCGGCTGCCCGCGGCGATGCTGCGCCTGATACTGCCGTCGCGGGCCGGGCTGAAGAGCCTGAACGACCTGCGGCCCACCTGGGGCATCTCGACCGAGGAGCTCTTCGCGGCCTCAGAGTTCGACTTCGACCCCAACCACACCTGGGACGTCGCCACCCTCGCGATCGGCCCCGAGTACCGGGCGGCGGCGTTCCAGGGGATGGTCACCATGGCCCTCTGCCAGTCGATCTCGATGCTCGGGTCCAGGGTCGGGTTCGGTTGGTCGATCGCCATGTTGCACGTGCCGGTCCTCCGAATGCTGCAGTGGAAGCTGCACCGGCCGTTCAACGAGTTCGCCGGGGTGGAGCCCCGCCCCTACCTCGATTCGCCGGCCAGCCTGCCGGCCTGGATGCACCTCGGTGAGTGGCACCGGCGCCTGGCCGACCGGGACCCGGTCCTCTACAAGATGATGACGGAGGGCACCGGGCTCGAGCCGGCCATCAGGCCACCGAACTGGGACGCCGCGGCCGAGCTGGCCGCCGAGGTCAGCGCCTTGGCCGACCTGCGCCTCCATCTCCGGTAACCAGGCGCAGCCCGTGCCGGGGCGAGATCGCCCGGATCGTGGGGATCACGTCATCGGCGGCGACCGGGCGCGAGTACAAGAACCCCTGGGCGAGATCGCAGCCGATCTCTCTCAGTGACCGCTCCTGGCTCTCGTGCTCCACGCCCTCGGCGATGGTCACCGCGTCGAGCGCCTGGGCCATCGACACGATCGCGGCGACCAGCGTCTCGTCGGTCGGGTCCGAGCCCATGAGCCCCTCGATGAAGCTGCGGTCGATCTTCACGTAGTCGACCGGGAACTGCTTGAGATAGGCCAACGACGCGTACCCCTTCCCGAAGTCGTCCACGGCCAGGCGGACGCCGAGCTCCTTCAACCGGATGACGACCGCCACCCCCTCGGCCGGGTTGTCCATGAGCGTCGACTCGCTGAGCTCGATGCACATGGCGTCGGGGGCCAGCCCGGTCTCGGCCAGCGCCCGGCGGACCCGCGCCGGGAGCGCGGCGCTCTTCAGGTGCAGGGTCGAGACGTTGACCGACACGAACAGCCCTTCGGCACCGGCCACCCTGCGCCACTTGGCCAGCTGGCGGGCCGACTCCCGGATGACCCAGTCCCCGATCTCGGTGAGCAGCCCGCTCGCCTCCGCGCACTCGATGAAGAACGACGCCGGGACGAGTCCCCGAGTGGGCCGGTCCCAGCGCAGGAGGGCCTCGAGGCCGGCCACGATGGTCCCTTCCTCGTCGAGCGAGACGATCGGCTGGTACATGAGGCAGAACTCGTCGCGCTCGAGCGCCCGGCGCAGGTCGTGCTCCAAGGCCAGCCGATCGGCGATGCGGTCCCGCATCGAGTCGTCGAACATGGTCACCATGTCCCGACCGGCCGCCTTGGCCTGGTACATGGCGGTGTCGGCGTCGCGCAGCATCGTCTCGGCGTCGGTGGTCGGCTCGGCGGCCGAGCTGAGCGCCACCCCGACGCTCGCGCTCACCAGCAGGTCGGCGTCGTAGATCTTGAAGGGCGCGCTCAGCACCTGGTGGGCCAGCTCGGCCTCGTGGCGGGCCTGCCCGGTGGTCGCCACCGGGAACAGCACCAGGGCGAACTCGTCCCCGCCGACCCGGGCCACCGCCGCCCGACGGTCGAACGCCGAGCTCAGTCGCTCGCCGACCTCGATCAAGAGCTGGTCGCCGCACGAGTAGCCGTGGGTGTCGTTGACCAGCTTGAAGCGGTCGATGTCCAAGAAGACGACCGCCACCCCGTCGCGGGCCCGCGCCCCCTCGGCCAGTGCCGCCGAGATCGACCGCTCCACGAACGCCCGGTTGCCCAGCCCGGTCAGGGGATCGTGGGTGACCTGGTGGGCCAGGCGGGCCTGGGTCGCCGCACCCACGTGCACGGCCCGCCAGACCCGCACGGCGGCCAGGGCCACCGACACCGCGCCGAAGATCCCGAGCACGACCCGCTGGTCGGCCGACCGCGCCGGATCGGTCAGGCCGATGACGGCCAGCAGGGCCGGCGCGAGCACCACCGCGATGAGGCGGTCTCGGGCGTCGGTGGCGTCGGTCGAGGGGCTCCAGCGGCCGCCGAACAAGCGCCGCATCGTCGGGTGCAAGAAGGCCACCCCGAGGGCGGTCGCCGCCAGCAGGTAGCCCACCCCGAGCAGCGAGTGGGGCAACGCGGCCCGCCGCACGTCGGCGACCAGGTACAGGCCGTCGGCGACGGTGAGGAGCAGCACCGTCAAGATGAGGAAGCGGCCCGAAAGCGAACGGCGCGCCCGCGGGGCGATCCCGATCAACGCGACCGCGACCATGTAGACGTCGATCGACGTGGAAAGCGGGAGCACGCAGCGCTCGAAGGTGGGTGCGTGGATCCCGGCGGCGGCCGGCTCGACGAGGTAGATCCACAACAAGACGAAGGCGCTGATCCCCGCGACCAGGGCCTCGAGCACCATGTCGGGATTTCGCCGGTCGTGGGGGTGGGGGGCCCGGGCGAGCACGGTCACCGCGAAGGCGACCAGCACCGAGCCGACCAGGACCAAGACGTCGGGCATGAACGCCCGGTGGGCGTCGACGGCCCCCAGGGTGTGGCGGTCCAGCCGCACCCACCCGCCCAGCGCGAGCAGGACGGCGCCCAAGAACAGGACCTCCCACGGGCCCCGCCGGGGCGGGGCGTTCAACCGCAGCCCGGCCGCCATGGCCCCGAACGTGGCCGCCGCCATGAGGATCAGGGCGGCCTCGTGCACGCCCCAGGCGCCCGGCACCCCGTAGAGGACGGCCACCGCCGTGCCCACCGCCCCGAACGTGGCCGCCGCCATCGTGGAGCGATCGGCCAACCACCGCCCGGGGGGGCGCGGCGTCATGCCGGGCGCGTGAGGTCTCGTCGGGCGCAATTGACTATCGGTGGGTCGATGTCACTTGTTGGCGCCCCGATCCACGGTTCACCGGCGCCGAGCCGTCGGTCCCCCGGTGGCAGAGCGTGAAACTGCGCTCGGGAGCCGGCGACGTGGGGCCCGATGTGCGCGCCGGGTTGAAGGTGACCCACCACCCAATTCTTGGCACCGAGCCAATTATTGGCACCGGGATGACCGCCTGGTGGGATGGGCCAGGTCAGCCGGTGGGCGGGACGATCCCACCCAGCAGCTCGGCCCGGACCAACCGGGCGACCTGGTCGGGGTCGTCGAGGTCCCACCGCCCCGGTGCGGCGATGTAGGAGAGCACCATCCGGGCCAAGAACTCGGCCGCCTCGTCGACGGCGATCCCGACCGCCGGCGGGTGACGCTCCAGATACGGGGTGAGGAACCCCGCCACCAGCCTCACGGTGCCCTCGTTCTTGACCGTCAGCTGGGGCAGGAGGAGCTCGGGCTCGGTCAGAAGGACCCGCTGCAGGACCTCGTGCTCGGCGATCGATCGGTGGGCGAAGGTCAGCCCGCGCTCCATGACCTCTTCGAGCGAGGTCGCATCCCGCACGGCCTCGTACAGGCGGGTGAAGAACCGGTCGTGCTCCCAGCCGACGACCGCGCCGATCAGCTCGTCGCGCCCGCCGGGGAAGTACCGGTACAGGGTGGAGCGGGAGAGGTCGGCCTCGTTGGCCACGTCCTCGACCGAGGTCTTGGAGAGCCCCCAGCGGGCCACGCACGCGTAGGCGGCTTCGAGGATCCGCTCACGGGTGTCGGACCCGTCCATTCGAGACCGCGCTCAGGGGCCGAGGATGGGACCGAGGCCGACCGTCAGCCCGGGCCGCCCCCCCACCCGGCGCACCGCCAGCAGCACGCCGGGCATGAACGAGCGCCGGTCGAAGGAGTCGTGGCGGATGGTCAAGGTCTGGCCGGCCGCCCCGAAGATGACCTCCTCGTGGGCCACCAGCCCCGGCAGGCGCACCGAGTGCACCCGGATGCCCGAGGGCCCGAGGCCGCCGCGCACGCTCTCGAGGTTGACCTCGGCGGTGGGGTCGGCGGCGAAGGGCCCGGCACCCGAGGCCTCACGGGCCTGCGCGATTCGCTCGGCGGTGTGCAACGAGGTCGCCGACGGCGCGTCGAGCTTGGCGTCGTGGTGCAGCTCGACGATCTCGACCCCGTCCATCACCGGCGCGGCCAGCTCGCAGAATCGGGTCAGGAGCGCCGCGCCGACCGCGAAGTTGGGCGCGATCACGGCATTGGCCGACGACCGCTCGAAGAGCTCCCGGGCCCGCTCCACCTCGCTCGGCGGGATCCCGCTGGTGCCGACGACCGCGTGGACACCGTGGCTCGCGTACCACTCGAGGCGCTCACCGATCCCCGCCGCGGTGGTGAAGTCCACCGCCACGTCCACCTTGGCCGCCGCCAGCGCCTCGACGCCGTCGTTCACCGCCAGCGCCGGCGAGGGGCCGTCGAGCAGCTCGGAGAGGTCCTGGCCGGCCGCGGCCGGGTCGACGGCGCACACGAGCTCCATGTCGTCGGCCGCCTGGACCGCCGCGCAGGTCGTCCGACCCATGCGTCCGGCCGCACCCACCACGCCAACCCGGAGCATCCGACGAACCCTACTGGCCGCCGCCCCCGACCGGCCTCCCCCGGGCGCGGCGCCGGCGGGCCAGCCTGACGCCGGTCACGAACAGCACCGCCGCGACCCCGAGCGCCGAGGCCACCCCGCCGGTGGTGAGCCCCGAGGGCCAATAGGTGAAGGTAAGGGTCCAATGCCCGGGCGGGACCGAGACGCCCTGGACGAGGCCCACCGGGAAGACCGCCAAGGTGCGGGTCGGACCGCCGCCGACCGGTTGCGCCTTCACACTCCAGCCGGACAGGTAGGCCTCGCTGCGGACCACGGTCACCGGGGCCGGCGTGTCCACCACGTCGGTCTCGGTCCCCCACGGCGTGCTCGACACCCGGCGCACCGTCGCCCCCGGCGCGCCCCGCACCTCGACCGGCGGCGCGATCTTGTCGGTGCGGAAACGGGCGTAGCCGTCCCAGAACCCGGCCGGGTGCCACGACGTCTGCCCGAGGGCGTCCTGGAAGAAGCCGTTCAAGGCATAGCGCGCGTCGCCGGTGGTTGTCACCGTCGACGTGTCGCTGATGAGACGGGCCGGGCCGCGCACGACGATGCCGGTGGCCGACACCGGGTGGACGAAGCTGACCGTCCACCCGGTGTGGCTCGGCGAGACGCGCTCGGCCGGCCACGAGGTCGCCCCGGTGGCCCCGAGCACGCCGACCTTGGGAGGCGTCTTGGCCCGCGCGGCGCCGTCCAAGAAGACCGTCGCGAGGTCGAGGTCCTGGCCGAGGTACCAGGTCCGGCTCGTCGCGGTGCCTGGTCGGGGCGCCTGGCACGCCGGCAGCGGGATCGGCTCGACGCTCGGGCCGACCTGGTGGGCCAGGACCTGGGGCACCACGAGGAGGGTCGAGAGCCGGAGCGGGACGAAGACCCCCTGGGCCAACGCGCAGGGGTCCATCGACGCGATGAGATGGGTGCCGGTCGCGTTCTCGTAGGGGCCGCTCAAGATCGAGCCGTACCCCTGCACGCTGTCGAGGTTGGTCAGCCCGTTGATGTCGGTCACCGAGATCGGGCTCACCGCGTTGATGAAGGGTGCGCCGACGATGGCAAACCGTCCGGTCGTGCCGACCACCGCGGCCGATTCGGCCCGGCTGGGCTCGGGTTGGCCGCCCGAGAACATGCCGGTCGAACAGCTGAGGGCGAAGAGCCCGAGGTCGGCCACGAGGACGCCGGTGAGCAACCGCCGGGCGGCGGTCGGTGACCATCTCCGCCACGCCCACACGACCAGCAGCGCCCCGAGCGCGATGGCGACCTGGGCAGCCATCCAGGGGCGTTGGCCCGGCGCGTACCGCGGGTTCGCCCCAAAGGCGCTGAGCACCGTCCCGGGGATCGCCAGGGCGACCGCCGCCGCGAGAAGTCCGGCCGCCGGAGCGAGCACCGGGGCCACCACCTCGCGCAGGCGCCGGCCCCGCCTGGCCACGCGCTCCCGCCATTCGCCGGCCATGAACAGCTCGAGCCAGAAGCCGAACACGACGGCGAGGCCCAGGTCGACGATCCCGAGGCTGCGGCTGTCGAGGCGGACCCGGTTGTAGAAGGGGATCTGCGCGAACACGTGTCCGAGCGGCGTGAAGACGCCCCAGGACAAGAGCAATCCGAGGGCGGCCAGGAAGATCCAGGGGCGCCAGTCCCTGGCGCGGGGATCCGAGCGCCGCCCGAGCGACCGGACCAAGAGCACGAAGAATGCGATCAGAGGGAGCAGCCCGGCGTAGCCGGTGACCTCGGGCAGGTTGTAGTTGTTCGCATACGGCTGCCCCAAGATGTTGTTGCCGCCGAAGAGGTTCTGGACCAGCAACAGGATCGACCACGAGGGCTTGAGCGATCCCGACCCGAAGAAGGCGTAGTTCTCGGTGGCCCGCTGGGAGGCCAGGATGAACGAGCGCCCCGGGAGCAGCTGGGACGCCCCGATGGCCACCGCCCAGCCGGCCGCCAGCACCCCGTAGGCGAGGCACCGGACCCGTCGTCGGACATCAACCCGGACCCCGGGATAGGACCGGAGCACCAGCCACCCGAGCACGAACGACGCCACGATCTCGGTCTCGGCCATGGCCCGGGGCTCGCCGGTCAAGAGGATCACCCCGATCAACCCGGCGAGGAGGGTGACCCACGGCCACGGCGAGCCACGCTCGGGTGCCCTGCTGCGGTACTCGGGCGTCGGCCCGGTGCCGAGCACGGCCCACGAGAGCCGGAGCTCCGCCAGCACCACCAGGGGCATCCAACCCATGCCCTGGATGATCCCGAGGTGGACCAGCTGGCCGGTCATGGCCCCGCCGAACTGGTAGGTCACCGCGGCCAGCAGGCAGGCCGACGGCCGCAACGAGTACTGGCGGAGGAGCGCGTACATGCCGAGCCCGGCCGCCCAGTAGACGCCGATCAGGTTGAGCACCCACGCGCCGACGGCGGGGAGGATCGCGAACAGCAGGGTGCCGGGATAGAACGAGCCTGCGTTCAGCCCGCCGAGCAACGGGGAACCCGACCAGATGGTCGGGTTCCACAACGGGAGGTGGCCGTGGCGTATGAGGGAGCCCGAGAGCACCCGTAGCGGGAAGTTCTGCAGCAGGTTGTCGTAGCTGATCGCCGGGCGCCCGATCATCGCCGGGACGGCGAAGACCAGGACCGGCAGGACGATCAGGAAGGCGACCGGCCAGGCGTTGGGAGAACCACGCCATCGCCCGACCACGCGCGCTCCGATCCCCGCCCTCGCCTCGGTGGTCGCCGCCCCCACGGTCACCGCGGCCCGGCTCGGCTAGGCCACGTGGCCGGCCAGGCCCAGGGCCGCGCCGTCGAAGGCGTCGGGGTCGAAGGGCCCGACGACGGCCAGCGCTCGGGGTTCTCCGACCAGGCGGCGCGCGACCCGATGGACGTCGTCGAGGTCGACCCGCTCGATCAAAGAAAGGATCTCGTCGACCGTCTTGGCCTCGCCATGGAGGAGCAGGCCGGCACCGATCCGGCTCATGCGGGCGCCGGAGTCCTCGCAGGCGAGCAGCGCCTCGGCCCGCAGGTTGCCCTTGGCGACCGCAAGCTCGCGCTCGGTCACGCCGGTGGTCGCGAGAAGGTCCAGTTCGTCGGCGACGATCCCGAGCACCTCGTGGACATACTCGGGTGCAGTGCCGACGAACACGCACAGCGACCCGGCGTCTTGGTACGCGAGCCGCTCGGAACCAATCGAATACGCGAGCCCTCGCTGCTCGCGCACCTTCTGGAAGAGGCGGCTCGACATCCCGCCGCCGAGCACGTGGTTGAGGACCGAGAACGCCCAACGATCGTCGTCAAAACGCGACACGCAGCGGATGCCAAGGGTGAGGTGCGCCTGCTCGGTGGGTCGGGTGAGCACCACCAGCGGCTCCACCGGTTCGCCCGGTCCGTGGCGCTCCGGGGCCCGGCCCCCCGTGCGGCCACCGAAACGGTCCTCGATCGCGTGGGCGACTTCGTCGTGGTCGCAGTCCCCGGCCACCGACACCACCATGTTCTCGGGCCGGTAGTGCTCTTCGAAGAACCCCCGGACGTCGGCCACCGTGATCTCGCCCACACTCTCGGCCGTTCCGAGGGCTTCGCGACCGAGGGGATGATCGGGGAACAGCGCGCCGAAGCAACGCTCGACGACGAGGTCGGCCGGCTCGTCCAAATGCATGAGGATCTCGTCGAGGATCACCGTGCGCTCCGCGTCGAGGTCGGCCGGACGTAGGGCCGGGTCCCACATGATCTCGCTCAAGATGTCGAGACCCAGTGGCAGGTGCTCGGCTAAGAGCCGGACGTAGAAGGCCGTGTACTCCTTGGTCGTGTAGGCGTTGCAGTCGCCGCCGACCTCGTCGAGCGCCTCGGCGATGGCGGCCGCGCTTCGTGTCGGGGTCCCCTTGAACAGGAGGTGCTCCAAGAAATGGGACGCGCCGGCGATCTCGGAAGGCTCGTCACGCGAGCCGCTGCCGACCCAGAACCCAACCGCGACCGAGCGGACCTCGGCCATCGACTCGGTGACCAGGCGGAGCCCGGAGGCGAGCGTCTCTGTCCGGATGGGGGGAAAGGCCCCCCCCGCACTCAACGCCGGCGTTGGGGGCGACGGGACCGCTGACGATCGCGATCGCCGCCGGGTCGGTCCCCGACGCCCGCCGACCCGGGACCGAGATCGCCGAGATCGGCCACCAGCTCGGCCTCGAAGGCATCCTCGAAGGAGGCGAACGACGTGCCGCCGTTCGTCGAGCCCGGCTCGTCGTGCGGGCCGTCCTGGCGCCGCGAGCGGTCGGGACGATCGGAGCGGTCCGAGCGGTCCGAGCGGTCGGGACGATCTGAGCGGTCCGAGCGGTCTGAGCCACGCGAACCACCCGAACCACGCGTGCCACCCGAGTCGCGTGACCCGGCCTCACCGGGCGGCTCGCTGGCCAGCGACAGCGACACCTTGCCCTGCTGGTCGATGTCATCCACCCGGACCTCGATCGCCTGGCCGAGGGTGAGCACGTCCTCGACCGCCCCGACCCGCTTGCCGTCGGCGAGCGAGGAGAGCTTCGAGATGTGCAGCAGCCCGTCTCGGCCCGGCAGCACGTTGACGAAGGCGCCGAACTTGGTCAGATTGACCACCTTGCCGTTGTATATCTCGCCGACGTCGGCGGTTGGCGGGTCGAGGATCAACGAGATCCGCCGCTT
>Ga0209415_10011275_pt1 | contig 15074 bp, 17 predicted proteins | sample PeaSoiSIISIP2007_FD_187696 | JGI IMG/M metagenome (GOLD analysis project Ga0209415, IMG submission 187696) | Peat soil microbial communities from Weissenstadt, Germany - SII-SIP-2007 (SPAdes) (version 2) | ecosystem: Environmental > Terrestrial > Soil > Wetlands > Peat | place: Germany... | reverse complement strand
AGTGTCCTACATTTAGGACACTACCCATTACTGGGGGGGCCGGGTGGTGGTACCGTCCGCCTAGATAAAGTATGTCATCCTGAGCGGAGCGAAGGACCTGCGCAATCTGCGCAGATTGCATGGGTCCTTCAGCCCGCAAAAGACGCGGGCCTCAGGATGACAAAACGGTTGGTGCGAGTAGTCCACTTACCCGCTTGCCCCTGCGGTTGCTCCTTCGATTGACTCGAAGTTCCTCATCAGGAAACTCATTCGACAATCTGCGCTCATGCGTGGCGCTGGCCGACGGTTACAATAACCACAACAGCCATGTCTGATTTTTCCCAGGTTACGGTCGAACAGGTTCGCAGTTACTGGGACCAGCGGCCTTGCAACATCCGGCACTCGCCGAAGCCGGTGGGGACGCGCGAGTATTTCGACGAAGTGGAGGCGCGGAAGTATTTTGTGGAGCCGCATATTCCGCGGTTTGCCGATTTTGAGCGCTGGCGGGGCAAGCGCGTGCTTGAGATTGGATGCGGCATTGGGACGGACACCGTCAACTTCGCGCGGCATGGGGCGCAGGTGACGGCGGTGGATTTGTCGTCGCAGTCGATCGAGGTGGCGCGCAAACGTGTGGAAGTTTTTGGGTTGGGTAATCAAGTCCGCTTCTACAATGGCAGCGCTGAAGAACTGGCGCGGTTTGTGCCGGTCGAGCCTTACGATCTTATTTACTCGTTCGGCGTGATCCATCACACGCCGCATCCTGAGCGCGTGGTCGAACAGATGCGGCAGTACGCGCGGCCGGGGGGACCGGAGAAGACCACGGTGAAGATCATGGTCTATTACCGGCCGTCGTGGAAAGTGTTCTGGATTCTGATGGGTTACGGCAAGGGACAGTTCTGGAAACTGAAAGAGCTGATCGCGAAGCATTCCGAGGCGCAAACCGGATGCCCGGTGACCTATTCCTACACGCGCGGCGAGGGGCGCGCGCTGATCGAGCACTCAGGATTCCGCATGACCGACGCGTTTGTCGACCACATTTTTCCATACCGCATCGCCGAGTACGTTAAGTATGAGTATGTGAAAGACTGGCCCTGGAGTTGGACGCCGCCGGGTTTGTACCACTGGATGGAACGCCACTTCGGCTGGCACTTATGCCTGACGGCGGAGGCAGGCTAGAGGTCGAGGGTGGCGCAGCGCTTTCAGCACTGCGATAAAGTCTTTCTCTTCTGTCAGGGCTTTAGCCCCCGAGCTTCTGGCCTTTCCCGAGGGTTTATTGAGATAGCTTTATTGAGCCGCGCGTAAAAGAGAACGGGCGAAACAAAATCAATGATGACGAGTTCCGTGATCGGGTTGGGAAAGCTGGGGTCGCCGCTGGCCGCGTGCCTGGCCGCGCGGGGATTGACCGTGATCGGCGTGGATCAGGATCCGCGCAAGGTGGAAGCCGTCAATCAGGGCCAGCCTCCGGTACACGAACCCGGCTTGGCGGAAATGCTGGCGCAGAGTGAAGGGCGGCTCACGGCCACGGCCGACATTGAAACCGCCGTCCGCGATACGCAGATTACTTTTATTGTGGTCTCGACCCCGAGCGATCCCGCCGGTGGATTCTCGCTGCGCTATGTGGAGCCAGTGTGCCAGGCCATTGGCCGCGCGCTGGCGAAAAAGAAGGAATATCATCTGGTGTGCCTGACCAGCACGGTCATGCCCGGCACCACGGGCGGCCCGGTGCGCGAGATGCTGGAGAAAGCCAGCGGCAAGAAAGTGGGCGCGGATTTTGGCCTGTGCTACAGCCCGGAGTTTATTGCCCTGGGCAGCGTGATTCGCGACTTTTTGAATCCTGACATGCTGCTGATCGGCGAGTCCGACGCGCATGCCGGGGACGTGCTGCAGGCGCTCTACGCGCAGGTGTGCGAGAACAAGCCGTCGGTGGCGCGCATGGCGTTCGTGAATGCCGAGGTTACGAAGCTCGCGGTCAATACCTACGTCACCACAAAGATCAGCTACGCCAACATGCTGGCGCGCATTTGCGAGCGGCTGCCCGGCGCGAACGTCGACGTGATCACTTCGGCGCTCGGCCTCGACACCCGTATCGGCGCGAAATATCTGAAAGGCGCCGTAAGCTACGGCGGGCCGTGTTTTCCGCGGGACAATCTTGCTCTGGTGCAACTGGCGCAGCAGTTGGGCGTTCCGCCCGATCTGGCGCAGACGGTGGACCGCTTCAATCGCTCGCAAGGACTTTGGCTGGCGGACCTGGTGCAACACCGGGTTCAGAAACGTGCGAACGCAACGGTGGGCATTCTCGGCCTCACCTACAAAGCTGGCACCGATGTGGTGGAAGAAGCCGTCGGCTTCCTGCTGACCAAGGAACTGGCGGGACGAGGCATGAAGGTTCTGGCGTTCGATCCGGCGTATGGGAAAACTTCCGTTCCCGCCGCAATCGCGAATGTGAGCTTTGCGGCCACGGCCCTCGAATGCATTGCCAAGTCCGATCTAGTCGTGCTGGCCACGTCGTGGCCCGAATTCAGCGCGATTCCCGGCGGGCAATGGGTGCGGACGGGCGATCCTCGGACGGTGATCGATTGCTGGCGGGCGGTGAAATTTCTGCATGACACGCCCGGCGTGGACTACCTCGGGCTGGGGATCGGGGAGGGCTTCGTATGAGCTCGGCTTCGGCTTCGCTGATCATCTTCGCCATCCCTAAAGCCTTTCGCGGACACATTGCCGTGATCCAGCGCAACGCCATCGCCAGCTGGACGCGCATGAATCCGCGGCCTGAGGTAATTCTGTTCGGCACCGATGAAGGTACGGCCGAAGTCGCGGCCGAACTGGGTGTGCGGCATGTCCCGGCCGTCCAAAAGAACCAGTGGGGCACGCCGCTGGTCGGCGATCTATTCGCTCAGGCGCAGCAAATCAGTAGCAGTCCGTGGCTCTGCTATGTGAATGCCGACATCATCTTATTCGACGACTTCATCGCAGCGGTGTCGCGCGTCGCGGCTTGGACTAAGCAATTCCTGATGGTCGGCCGGCGCACGGACCTGGACATCACCGAGCCGCTGGGTTTCGAAACGGACTGGGCGGCGCAGCTGAAAGAATCTGCACGCACCAGGGGCCGGCTGCAGATAGCCCGCAACATCGATTATTTCGCATTCTCTCGCGGGCTTTATCCCGCGATGCCGCCGCTCGCCATCGGCCGCTTCTGGTGGGACAATTGGCTGCTGTGGAAGGCGCGGTCGCTGGGTGCGCCGGTCGTGGATGCCAGCAGCGCGGTGACCGCGATCCACCAGAATCACGATTACTCGCACACCACCTACGGCCCGGGCAAGGCGGAGATGATGGCGAGCGAAGAAGCCATCTTCAATTGCAGACTTACGTGCGAGCAGAATCCGTCGGACTTTGATGAGGGCCTGTCGTGGCGCTATATCTATACGATTGACGACGCTACGTATAAACTCACGCCGCAGGCGATCGCCGGGAATCCTCGCCACTTGTGGAAGAGTTTCAAGCGCCACTCGTCGCGGCCGCTGGGCGTGGCGAAGCTCGTAAAACGGGCAGTCTTCGGCTCGCGGCGACTCCCGGATGCAGCGCCACCATTAACCCAGCTGGCGAGTCCAAGCGCGGAAACGGGACCTCATGAGCATCCTCCAGAAAATTAAGACTATCGGCAAGCGCGACGGCAAGGCTGACGGAAAATCTACAGCCCCGCTGCTGGAACAGTTGCCTTACCCGGTGCAGGTGAAGCGGCGCCGCTATCAGAATGAAGCTGTGCGAAAGCGTGGCGGCGTGCAGGTTTTCGACACGCCTGAGGCACTGGCCCTCAACGCGGCCCGCATGGACCACTTGGAATCGCTCGACCTGCCGCTGAAAGGCCAGCGGGCGCTCGACCTGGGCTGCGGTGTTGGCCACCTTGGAATTCGCTTGCAACAGATGGGTTGCTCGGTGGTATGCGTGGACGGGCGCGAGCAAAACATCGAGAACCTGCGAACGCGCTATCCGCAGCTCGAAGGCCATGTCGGCGACGTGGAGCAGGATCTGTCGCGTTTCGGGCGCTTTGACGTCGTGTTTTCTTACGGACTGCTGTATCACCTGGAGAATCCGCTGCAGTCGCTTCGCAACATGGCCGCGGTTTGCGGGGATCTGCTGCTGCTCGAAACCATGGTCAGCGATCACACGCTGCCGGTGGTGCGCATCGAGGACGAAAGCACGGATTTCAATCAGGCCATGGCTGGCCTTGCAGGGCGGCCTTCGCCGCATTACGTCGTTTTAGGGCTGAACCGCGCCGGTTTCGACCACGTTTATGCCCCGGTCACGCCGCCCGCGCACGAAGATTTTCGTTTTGCGTGGACCAACGATCTGGCCTGCGTCCGCGACGGCCATCCGCTGCGCTGTGTGTTCGTGGCTTCGCGCAGCGAGTTGAAGAATCCGCAGCTTGTCTCTCTGCTCAAGGACTGATGGCAAACATGAGCCTCAGCGGTTGGCTCGGACCTCGCCTGTCGGCAAAGCCGGTGGTGGAGCTTTCCCCGGGGTGGGTGCTGGGTGCGGGCCAGCGTGCCGATGGCGCAAGCCGTGTTCGCCGGGAGATTTGGCCGCTGCTGCGTCGGCCGTTTGCGGTTCCGTGGCTGGAGAACTCACAACTGCTCCTCTATCCTGGCAATGAGACCAGCCGTTCTGTGTTCGTCACCGGGCGGTATGAGCCCAATGAATTCTGCCTGCTGCAGCGCATTCTTAAGCCCGGCATGACCTTCGTTGACGCAGGCGCGAACATGGGGCTCTATTCTGTTTTTGCCGCACGCAGGGTTGGCCCCAGAGGCATGGTGCTCTCGATTGAGCCCAGCGGCCGCGAGTTCGAAATCCTGCTGAAGAATGCGAAACTGAACGCGCTGTCGAACCTGCGAACGATCCGCAAAGCGCTTTCCGATCGCGTGTCGGAAGTCGAGCTGTCAGTCGCGCCCCTGGGGAAATCTGGGCACAATACTTTGGGAGCTTTTGGATACGACACTCCGCTCGATCATCGCGAGCGGGTACAGACCGAGAAACTCGACGACGTCGTTCACAGCCAGGGACTCGGGCGTGTGGATGTGATCAAAATGGACATTGAAGGCGCCGAAGTGGCTGCCCTGCGGGGCGCAGCGGAGACTCTGCGGCAATTCAAGCCGGTGCTGCTCATCGAGCTCTCCGATCGTGCGCTGCAGCATCAGGGCGCGAAGAGCGCCGACGTGCTCGCCTTGCTGGAGCAGCAGGGATACCGGGTCTACTGCTTCGATTCCGCCACCGGATTGCCTGTCCCTTTGAAACCGCGGCCTTATTTTGATTCTGAAAACGTGGTGGCCGCCATGGGAGATGCTGCGCCTTGGTAGCCTCGAACGCGAGCCACTCGGCCTCTAGCAATAAGGCGGCGCCTTCCTCGGAGTGGCCGAAGATTGCGCTGGTTACGCCGGTCTTCAATTCGGCTCGCTATCTTGAAGCCACCATCCGCACGGTGCTGAGCCAGGGTTATCCCAATCTGGAGTATGTGATTGCCGACGGAGGCTCGACCGACGGAAGCGTCGAGATCATCCGCAAATATGAGTCGCAGTTGCATGCCTGGTTCAGCGAGCCCGACCGCGGCATGTATGACGCCATCAACAAGGGCTTTGCGCGCACGTCAGGGGAAGGTATGGGATGGATCAGCGCGACCGACCTGCTACATGCAGGATCGCTGTTTGTGGTGGGCAGCGTGTTTCGCGCTTTTCCCGACGTGGAGTGGATTACTGGCCGCCCCACCGGCTTCAGTGACGAGGGCATGGCGGTGGAAACTCTGCGCCTGCGGCAATGGTCGCGCATACGATTTTTGGCGGGGGCGAACCGGTATATCCAGCAGGAGTCCACGTTCTGGCGGCGCAGCCTGTGGGATCGCGCCGGCGGGCGCGTGGATGATTCGCGGCGTAGCGCCAGCGACTTCGAGCTGTGGGTGCGGTTCTTCCGCTTCGCCAAACTCTATCCTGTGGACGCGCTGATCGGCGGGTTCCGTTCCCATCCCGATTCGCTCGGCCTACGCAATCTGGAAGAGTGCCACAACATCCACGAGGAAATTCTGGCGCAGGAAGTTTCGACGTTGCCCGATGCATCTCTGTTGCGCAAGTTTCGTTCCCTGAGCGCGAGCGTGCTAAAGATTCCCGCGCTGGCGAAGCCGTGGCGCAAGCTGGCGATCGGAACGCTGATGAAGTGGCCCGGCGCGGATTTGCCGGCGGTGATCCGCTATCGCGACGGGCGCTGGATTATGGAGTGATCAGGCCGTTGCGTATCCCATGGAAGGTCGAGTAGTGGGATGTTTTGAATTTCTTAGGCGCGGTTGACTCGGCCCGGGAGGCAGTAGCTGAATGCACGTAAAGACCGATCCCGCCGACTTCTTGGTCGCATTCTTATTGTCGCTGCTGTTTTTGGGACTCTCGTGGGGATGGGGGCGCGCCGTTAGACACGGAGAACCGCTAACTCGGGTGCAGAGACTAATGCTTCTCTACTCCTACCTGTTAGCCCTAGGCATGTCGGAGTGCATGGCTGGACACAAATACCTGGCTAATTGGTTCCACTGGGAACGAGCGTGGATCGCCACTCTCATCGCCTGGACGCTGGTTATAGCGGTAATTGCTTGGTTCCGGCATCGCTCACCGAGCAGCAGGGTATGAAAACTCAAAACAGTCCGGGGAGTTACAGCTTGATTTCCATTCCCTCGGCCGCAGCCCGCACCTTGGGATAGTAATTCCTGGCTTCCTGCACCACTTTATCGACGATGGCGTCGGTGTGGTCGGGGTCGTGGTGGAACAGCACAAGCTCTTTCGCGCCGCTCTCCATGACCACGTTGACGGCTTCGCGCCAGTGGCTGTGTCCCCAGCCGCGGCGGCGGGCTTCATATTCTTCGGGCAAATACTGCGCGTCGTAGATGAGCACGTCGGCGCCCGCGGCTAACTTGCGGACGGCTTTGTCGAATCCGGCGTCGCCCGGTTCGTTGTCGGTGGCATAGACCAGCACGCCATCTTTCGTTTCCAGCCGGAATCCCATGCAGCCCTGCGGATGGTTGAGCCACGCCGTCTGCAGCTGAACTCCATCTTCAACTTTTATGCTGCCGTTTTCGATCGCGAAAAAGTCCTGCTTGGCTTTCATCTCGTTCAGGTTGACCGGGAAATAAGGCGCGGCCATCTGCTCGGCCATCACCTGCTTGAGGCTGCGGTTGCGGCTGGAAGCGTGAAAAGAAAAGTGGCCGCCGGGGTTGTCATACAAGGGGCGGAAAAACGGCATCCCCTGAATGTGGTCCCAGTGAAAATGCGAGACGAAGACATGGGCGTGGAACTGCCGGTCTCCAAACTCGCTCTTGAGTTCCTGCCCCAGCACGCGAAAGCCGGTGCCGCAATCGAAGATGTAGATGCGATCCCCCACCCGCACTTCCACGCACGAGGTGTTGCCCCCGTAGCGCAGGTTCTCGGCTTGTGGAGTGGGCGTAGAACCGCGTACGCCCCAGAACTTGATTCGCATCGGCTTGGTTAGATTTCGCTTTCTGTAATGTTGGAAGTTATCAGGCCAGGCGCAAGCAACACATAACAATACGCGACCGCTGCAATCTACAGTCCAGGAACTGTTCTAATTCTAGACTTCACCCCCACTCCGGCAAGGTGACCAAAGTTTCGCCGAATGAAGAGAACGGCCCGGTGTGGCGATTGGTCCAAAAGCCGCGCTGGCGACATCCCGGGCGGGCTGTCCCCTATAATGAAGGCCCGCTGGGGGCACGAAGGCGAACGATGCTGCAACCGGATTTCAAACAATTCTCTCGGCTGGCCCGCGAAGCCACGCTGGTGCCGGTAGTGAAGTCGGTGTCTGCGGACCTGCTCACCCCGGTCTCCGCCTTCCTCGCGATCGCCGGGAAGGAACGGCACGCTTTTTTGTTGGAATCCATCGAACGGGGCGAGCAGATCGGGCGTTACACCTTCCTGGGGGCACGGCCTTACATGCGGGTCCGGGCCCTCGGCGGGAAGGTTGAGGTGGAACGTCACGGCCGCAGCGAGAAGCATCCGGGAAATCTTTTTCAGGTGGTGAAAGAGCTGCTGCGCGCACACCACCCGGCCGCCGTCCCCGGACTGCCTCCATTCACCGCCGGAGCCGTCGGATATTTTTCCTACGATGTGGTGCGGCAACTGGAAAATATCGGCAAGAGCGCCAAGGATGACCTCGGGCTTCCAGACGCGGAACTGATGTTCTTCGACCGCCTGCTGGCCTTCGATCACCTGCGCCATCAGATTCACATCGTGGCCGCGGCCGACGTTGCGCGCGAAAGCGCGCGGAAAGCCTATGACCGGGCGGTCCGCGACATCGCCGCAATCGAGAAAAAGTTGGCTTCCGGGCTGCGTCCGGGGCTGTGGCGCAAATCGGTCCGCAAGAAGCAGGCGAAACTTAAGATTCACTCCGCGACCTCCCGCGACCGCTTCCTCAAGAGCGTGGAGCGCTGCAAGGAATACATCGCAGCCGGCGACATCTTTCAGGTCGTGCTCTCGCAGCGCCTCGACTTCAAGCCGGAAGTTTCGCCCTTCGATCTCTACCGGGCACTGCGCCAGGTGAATCCGTCGCCGTATCTTTATTTTCTGCGCATGGACGACACCCACATTCTTGGGTCTTCTCCCGAGATGTTGGTGCGGGTCACCGGACGCAAGCTGGAGTACCGCCCGATCGCGGGCACGCATCCCCGTGGACGCGACGAAGCCGAAGACGCGCGCCTGGAACAGCAGATGCTGAATGATGAGAAAGAGCGGGCCGAACACGTCATGCTGGTCGACCTTGGCCGCAATGACCTGGGGCGGGTCAGCGAATATGGTTCGGTCAAAGTGAAAGATCTGATGTACGTGGAGCGCTACTCCCACGTCATGCACCTGGTCTCGGCGCTCGAGGGAAAGCTGCGCAAGGGACTAGATGCGCTCGACGCTTTTGCCGCCTGCTTCCCCGCGGGAACGCTCAGCGGCGCACCCAAAGTGCGCGCCATGCAGATCATCGAAGAGCTGGAACCTACGCGCCGCGGCATCTATGGCGGATCGGTGCTCTATGCGGACTTCGCCGGCAATCTGGATTCCTGTATCGGCATCCGCACGCTGCTCATGCAGGGCAAGCAAGCCTTTCTGCAGGCGGGGGCGGGAATCGTGGCGGATTCTGATCCGGCGCGCGAGTTCGAGGAATCGATGAATAAGGCTCAGGCGCTGCTTCGGGCTGTCGAGATGGCAAGGAACAGCGGCCCTTAATTAAGATCAGTGGCCAGTGCTGTTCCGGGAAATCCACAGGGCCTTCGTGACATCCGTCACACTCAGTTGCACGGCTCAACGTGCATATTGACTGGATGCAATGCTCAGTCAGTCCAATCGTTCAGTCGTATCGCGACCTGGTCGTCTGGAAAAAATCGATGACCTTGGTATTGGATGTTTATCGCAGCACGCAAGCGTTTCCCAAGCCCGAGACCTACGGCCTGGTTGCCCAGCTGCGACGCGTTGCGGTTTCGGTCCCCAGCAATATCGCGGAAGGCCAGGCCCGGCTCTCTACGACAGAGTTCAAGCAGTCTCTGGGACATGCCCGGGGATCTCTGATGGAAGTTGAGACGCAGATTCTTATCTCGCAGGAGTTGGGCTATCTGGAACGCGATCAAAGCGAGCAACTACTTAGCGCCTCAGCGGAAGTCGGACGAATTCTCAATGGCCTGCTGAACTCGCTGGTGAGAGAGAGGCAGTAATCACTGACCACTGTCCACTGCTAAAAAGTTCTCCACCAGCTTCTTCCCTGCATCCGTCAGCACGCTCTCGGGATGAAACTGGACTCCTTCCACTGGATATTGCCGGTGGCGCAAACCCATGATTGTGCGTGTGCCGTCTTTCTCTGTGGTCCAGGCGCTGATTTCTAGTTCCGCCGGAAGGTCTTTCTCCTCGACGATCAGCGAGTGGTAGCGCGTGGCCGTCATGGGCATGGGCAGGCCCTGAAAGATGCTTTTGTTGTCGTGCATCACGGCGCTGGTCTTGCCGTGCATGACGTGCGCTGCCCGTATCACGCGTCCGCCGAAGGCTTCGCCGATCGCCTGGTGTCCCAGGCACACGCCCAGCACCGGAACTTTCCCGGCAAAATAGCGGATCAGATCAATGCTGATGCCGGCTTCGCGCGGGGTACACGGTCCGGGAGAAATCACGATCCGTTCCGGCCTCATCTTTTCCACTTCCGAAACCGTGACCTGATCGTTGCGGCGCACTTCCACCGTAGCCCCCAGCTCTCCCAGATACTGGACCAGGTTGTAGGTAAAGGAATCGTAGTTGTCGAGTACGAAGACCAGAAAGACTCCCGTCGCCCCCAGTTCGCTAGCGTTCCCACCTGAACGGGCTATGCTCCGCACGATCGTGGTATTGACCCTGACGCCATCCTCGCCCATTATGGCATAGCATTCCTATTGCTAAAATTGGAGATGTGCATGGCAGATGTGCAGGAGAAACGGGCAGCGCGGCGCTTCGCTCTGCGCATTCCCGTCGCCGTCAATCGGGATGGGAACCCCGCGCAGAGCGAGGATGCCCACATCCGCGATGTGAGCGCCAGGGGCATTTGCTTCTACGTCGAGTCCGCCGTGGCACAGGGATCGCAGATCGGCTTCACGCTCACGCTTCCTCCCGAGATTACGCTGACCGAAAGCATCCGTGTGCAGTGCAAAGGGCGAGTCGTGCGCGTGGAAAACGGCGCAAACAGTGGCAGAATCGCCGTCGCTGCCGTGATCGAGGAATACGAGTTCCTTCCCGAAGCATAAGCTTCTAGCTCCAGGCTAGCCCGCGATGTCATCCCGACAGCGCGCGTTTTGTTCCGCGCGCGGAGGAGCCTGTCCTGAATCTCGGTCTCCACTGCTGCTTCGCGTAGGCCGATTGCCGCCGTCACCGGCCAGCCTCAATTGAGCCACTCAAGCCTTGCCAAACCCTTTCACCTTCCCCGCTCCAGGTGATATGTTCCTCTCATAAGCTTCTGCACGGCCTCCAGGAGTGTCCTTGCCGCGATCTCCCGTCCAGCTTGCATGTCTGGCGTTAGCAGCCTTGGTGGCTCTGATGGCGCCTGCCCCGGCTCTCTCCCAGGCTTCCGCACGCGGAACGGCCACTCGGAGTCAGGGTTCCCGTCCGGGTCCCTCCGCCACACAGGTGAACAGTGTGCAGATTGTGCACGAGCACGGTGCCCCAGCGCTTGAAATCCTGGCCTCAGGCCCCATCGTACCCGTGATCCAGGCTCTCGAGGCCCCTACGCGCCTGGTGGTTGATCTGCCTGATGCACGGCTGGGCCAGGTGCAGAAGCGCACTTCCATTAAAGAGGACGGGATCACGTCGATCCGGACCGAACAGTACCGGCGGAAGCCTCCGGTGGCGCGCATCGTGGTGGACTTGTCCGCGCCCTATGGCTATACCTGGGATGCAGCCGGCAATCGCCTGATGATCCGCCTGAAGCCCGCCGGGGATGCTAATAACGTTGCCCAGGCCGATGCGAATTCCGATGCGAATGCGAACCAGAATACTTCCCTGCCACCGCTTTCCCCGCCCTCCCTGGCGGCCGTGGGTTCACCCGCGGTAGTGCCGGTCACGGGCGGTGCTGGTTCGGTAGTGCTAGCCGGTAGCCGCATCGGGGCGGGAGCTTCGGTTACGGCAGGCTCCGAAACGGCGGTTCTCGCGTTATCCCGCGGAGGCGAGATTCGCGTCTGCCCGGGCACCACGGTATCGGTGACTCCGTCGAAGAGCAAACATGAGCTGATGCTGGGCATGAGCAGCGGCGCGCTGGAGGCGCACTACTCCCTGGATGCGGCCGCTGATTCCGTTCTCACTCCCGACTTCCGCATTCTGTTCGCCGGACCGGGCGAATTCCACTACGCCCTCAGCGCCGACTCGCACGGCAACACCTGCGTACGCGCTCTGATGGGCAACACGGCTTCCGCCATTGTTTCGGAGCTGATGGGAGACCGCATTTACCAGGTAAAGCCCAACGAGCAGGCGGTGTTCCACCTCGGGCAAATTGACAAAGTGGACGCCAACGTTCCCCTGGAGTGCGGATGTCCGCCGCCCCGGCCCGCCGTGATGCGAACGAATACGACGGGGTCGCCCGCCCCTGAATCGGCCCTGTCCGAGCACGCAACGCTAGGCGCAGGCTCGACTTCCGAAGCCATGCCCTCGCACGGGTCCGAGACCGATCCCTTGCCGCCGCGGCAACCGGGTGAAGTGCACATCGAAGTGGATGCGCCGTTCGTTTTCAGCGCCAAAGATAGGAAGCCTGGTCCGCCCGCCGCGATCGTTCAGGAAATCGCAGCCCTCCCTTTGGAAGACTCATCGCGGCAGATGCGCCTGGAAACAGTCGTCCAGCCGCCGGCGCCTGTGACCGCGCCAAGAATCAAACACCCGTTCCTGCACCGCCTGAAGGGTTTCCTGGCGGCGATGTTCAGCTAGGACGACAGTGCGACCGCGGACCTCGGACCTCGGACGTCGGACCTCGGCCCTTGGACGTCAGCCCCCAAAATCGCCCCGCGGTCGCTCGCTGAAGTCCGAGGTCTGAAGTCCAAGGTCCGCAGTCTGCCCTCCTAGTCGCGGTTGATGACGCGCCGCAGGGGTTCCACTTTGTCGCGGACCGTGTCGCGCAGGTCTTCGGCTACATCGGCGCCGCGTTTGGCAAAGTCACGTACTCTTTCGCTAGCTTCGCGCGTGCGATCCTTAGCTTCGTCGGCCCAGTCTCCCACCGCATCCTTGGCGTCGTCCAAGCCGCGTTTCAGATCGCGGCGCAGCTGCTTGCCGCTCTTCGGAGCCAGCAACAGCGCGGCCAGCGCGCCCGCTCCCAATCCGATCATCAGAAAAGTGATCGCCGTGCCCACGTTACTGTCTTCTGAAGATTCATACTTTCCCAATCTCATAAAAGACCTCATTTCCGCAGGATGATGATTCCTACCCCTCACCCAGCAATTCTAGTCCTGTCAGCAACCTATGGCACAGCAAGTTGTTCTCGTCCGCCTGCAGGGTGTATTCGTCGCGGCTGCTACCCATTGCTGGCTCAAATCGTCTACATTCCGGGTCTCATCGCCCTCCCAGAAGGCGATTGCGAGAATCAAAACGACATGAACAGACTTAGGCATGCTTCAGTTGCGGTTCCCTTGTTGACGTGTCTGCTGGTTGCGGGTGGAAAGAGCGTCCACGCGTACGGCGCCAAGAACTTTGGGGATGATCACAAAACCCAGATGCAGGGCCTGGCGCTACCGCTGAATTCTATGGACGGGCTGGAAGTGAAGGGCATCGATGATGCCGGCGCAGAACCGGTGAAAATCCAGTCCGAGGTTGCCAGCTATCGCGGCCGCCGTGCGCTTCGGATCGTCAACGATGACGGCCCCGCTGGAACGGTGTCAGGCGGCCAGGTGCTCGCCATCGTCAAGGCGTCCGACTTCAAAGACGGCACCATCGAGGCCGAAGTGGCGGGCTTTCCACGTCAGGGAGCGAAGCCCAGCACGCGAGGCTTTATTGGCATCGCATTCCGGGTGCAGGATCATGGCTCGCGGTACGAAGCCTTTTACTTGCGCATGACCAACGGGCGCGCCGACGATCAACTGCAGCGCAACCACTCGGCCCAGTACGTGTCGCAGCCGGACCACCCTTGGAACCGTCTGCGCGAGGAAAACCCCGGCGTGTACGAATCCTACGTGGACCTCGAAGCGGGCGCATGGACGCGGATCAAGATCGTGGTGTCCGGCAGCAAGGCCCAGCTTTACGTTAACGGTGCCGACCAGCCCTGCCTGATCGTGCACGATCTGAAACTCGGCGAAAGCCACGGTCCAGTGGCACTTTGGACGGGCTCGGACACTGAGGCGTACTTTTCAAATCTGACCATCAGATAGATAACTCACTGAAAGGGGTTCGTTGACCAATGAGAATCCTGCGATTTGTGCCGTTCCTTGTGATTGCCTTGCAGCTCTCTGCCGCCGGGTTGACTGGTACGACTGGTATGTCTGGTATGACAGGTGTCACCGGGATGTCCGACGACGACCGGGAGCACCTTCTGGTGCACTTTGAAATGACTGGACAAATGTTGGCCGAGCAGGTGCGCGGGCTTTCACCGGCTCAGCTGGAATACCGCGCTTCACCTGATCGCTGGTCCATCCGGGAATGCGTTTCTCATCTGGCGGTCGCTGAACCCGATTATTGGCGCGATCTGATGAAGTCGGTGAAGGCACCCCCGGATATGACGGGCAAGAAATCGTCGAATACAGATGCGGACATCATGTGGTACGGCATTGATCGCGTGGTGCATACGAAAACCGGCGGGGGACACGAGAAGGTCGACACTTATAAAGACCTGGGAGAAGCCCTGGCAAAGTTCCAGGCCTTGCGTGCGACCATGATCGAATACATCAAATCCACCCACGACGACTTGCGCGCCCATAGCTTTGGCACCAGAGAGTCGATCGATTGTTGGCAGTGGATGCTGGAAATCTCCACCCATGCCGAGCGGCATATTCAACAGATTCGCGAGATCAAGGCCGATCCTAACTTCCCCAAGAGTTAAAGCGTTAAGAGTTGAGCAGCAAGAATTGAGCACGTCCAGTGAGGAAGCCAATGTCCCGAATCATCAGCGTCGCGCTTTTCCTGTGCCTCAGTGTGGGAATGACCGCGCAGGACCAGCAGGCCCCCCCCAAGGTAGTCAAGATTAACGACTCCATCTTCATGGCTCCGTTCGGAGCCAACGTCTATCTGGTCACTACGCCGGCGGGAAATGTAGTCATCGATACCGGCACCGCCGCCGAGGCTCCGGATGCCAGAAAGCTCCTGGCTGCGGAAAGCCACGGGCCGGTGAAGTACATCATTCTCACGCATGGCCATGCCGACCACATTGGCGGGATCAATCTTTGGAAAGAAGCTGAGACGCAGATCATCGCCCAAAGAAATTACGTTGAATTTGTCAATTACGTCACCCGCCTCGAAGGTTTCTTTGCCCCGCGCAATGCGGCGGTTTTCGGTCGTGTCCAGAAGGAAGTAGGCCCGTGGGCCGGCAACTTTGGCGCAAAAATCGACCCGACCATCTTCTTCGACGAGACCTACAAATTTACGCTGGGA
>Ga0209415_10011274_pt1 | contig 15074 bp, 12 predicted proteins | sample PeaSoiSIISIP2007_FD_187696 | JGI IMG/M metagenome (GOLD analysis project Ga0209415, IMG submission 187696) | Peat soil microbial communities from Weissenstadt, Germany - SII-SIP-2007 (SPAdes) (version 2) | ecosystem: Environmental > Terrestrial > Soil > Wetlands > Peat | place: Germany... | reverse complement strand
CGTGTCCTGGCTGGTGCGTTCGTTCTCCCGGCTGACGGTAGCCACCCGGCCGGCGCTGGAGGTGAGCTCCTTCATGGCTCCCATGACCTGCTCTCCGGCCAGTCGGAGCTGCTCCGAGACCTGGGACACCTCCTCCACCGACCGGGACATCTGCTCGGCGGAGGCCGCCAGTTCCGTGGATCCGGAGGCCACCCGGCCCGAGGAACCGGACACCTGGGTGATCCGATCCAGCAGCAAGGCGTTATAGCCATTGAAGGCTTTAGCCGCCTCGCCGATCTCGTCCTCGCTGTCCACGTGGATCTCCCGGGTCAGGTCGCTGGTGCGCAGTCCCTCCACCAGGGCCAGCAGGGGCTTCAGCATGCGCCGGGTGAGGGCCCGGGCCGTGAAGGCCAGCAGCACGGACAGGAGCAGGAGGCCGCCCAGGATGGTCCAGGCCCGGTTCCACGCTTCGGCATTCAGGTCGTCCAGGTACACCCCGGTCCCCACGTTCCAGCCCCATGGGGCGAAGCGCTTCACGAAGACCAGCTTGGGGGCGAGCTTGAGGGAGCCTGGCTTGGCGTAGCGGTACTCCATGAACCCGCCTTCGGGGTTGTCGGTGATCTTGTTCATCTCCACATAGATGTGGGTTCCGCTCGGGTCCTTGAAGTCGGCGACGTTCTGGTTCTCCATCTCGGGCTTGATGGGGACCGTGATGATCCGCGGCTCCTGGTCGAAGACGAAGAAGTAGTTGCCCTTGGCGAAGCGGATGGTCTTGAACGATTGAAGGGCGCGGGCCTTGGCCTCGGGCAGCTGGATGGAACCGGATTGCACCAGGCCCTCCTGGGTCTGCAGGATGCCGACGGCCGACTGGACCAGGCTTTGGATCTGCTCCTTGCGGGTGGCCAGGGCGTTCCGGTTCATGACCGGGATGATGACCAGCATGGCGATCAGGAAGACCACTGCCAGGGGCACCAGGCCGAGGATCAGGATCTTGGTATTGAGACTCCGAAATCTGTTCTTGAACATCGACGCTGCTCCTGGCACGGGCTTCGTGGGGGTGGGGTTCCGATGTCCACGGCTCCGGAACCCCCGGTCTTGCGCGAAGGAACAGGCCCTGCGGCCTTTACGCGGACTCCCGGGTTCGGTCGATCATCAGCTTGTACATCAGGCTGTCGATGAGGGCCAGCCAGGAGGCCTCGATGATGTTGGTGGAGACGCCGATGGTGCCCCAGCGCGCCCGGCCGTCGGTGGAATGGATGAGCACCCGGACCTTGGCGGCGGTGCCGGCGGTGCCGTCCAGCACGCGGACCTTGTAGTCCTCCAGCTTGACCTCGGCCAGGGCGGGGAAGAACTTCACCAGGGCCTTGCGCAGGGCGGTGTCCAGGGCGTTGACCGGACCGTCGCCCATGGCCGCGGTGTGCTCCACCACATCGCCTTCGCGCACCTTGATGGTGGCCTCGGAGGAGGGGACGCCCAGCTCGTTCTTTTCCTCGATGACCCGGAAGCCCAGCACCGTGAAGGGCTCCTGGAACTCCCCCAGCATCTGCATCGCCGCCAGCTTGAAGGTGCCGTCGGCGGTCTCGAAGTGGTAGCCTTCGGACTCCATCTTCTTGATGCGCCCCAGCAGCTTCTTCACGGCCGGATCGTTGCGGTCCAGGTCGGGCTTGATGTCCTTGAGCTTTTCCAGGATGGTGCCGCCCCCGGACTGGTCGGACAGCACGAAGTGGCGCTGGTTGCCCACCGCCCCGGGCTGGATGTGCTCGAACGATTCGCGCACCTTGCGCACGCCGTCCACGTGGGCGCCGGCCTTGTGCGAAAAGGCCGCCTCGCCCACGTAGGGGGCGCGGATGTCCGGCGCCAGGTTGGCGGTCTCGCTCACGAACCGCGACAGGTCGGAAAAGCGCGCCAGCTGGTCCTCGCGCACCAGGGCCGCGCCCAGCTTCAGCTGCAGGGCGGCCACGATGGTGACCAGGTTGGCGTTGCCGCAGCGCTCGCCGATGCCGTTGACGGTGCCCTGGATCTGGGCGGCGCCGGCCTCGGCGGCCAGGATGGAGTTGGCCTCGGCGCAGCCGGTGTCGTTGTGCACGTGGACGCCCAGGGGGACCTCGGTCCGGGACTGCACCTCCCGGAAGATCCGCAGGAAGTCGCCGGGCAGGGTGCCGCCGTTGGTGTCGCACAGCACCAGCACGCTGGCGCCCCCGGCCTGGGCCGCCAGGAGGCTCTGCATGGCGTACTCCGGATCGTGCTGGTAGCCGTCGAAGAAGTGCTCGGCGTCGTAGACCACCTCGTCCATGTGCCGCTTCAGGTGGGCCACCGATTCGTGGATCATGGCCAGGTTCTCGGCCAGGGAGCAGCGCAGCACCTTCTCCACATGCAGGCCCCAGCTCTTGCCGAAGATGGTGGCCACGGGCGCCTCGGTGGCCACCAGCAGCTGCAGGAAGGGATCCTCTTCCACTTTGCTGCCGGGCCGGCGGGTGCTGCCGAAGGCGGCGATGCGGGCCTGCAGCCCGCGCCGGCGCACCTCGGGGTAGAAGGCCCGGTCGATCTCGTTGGTGGGGTTGGGCCAGCCGCCTTCGATGTAGTGGAAGCCCAGCTCCGACAGCTTCTCAGCGATGAGCAGCTTGTCCCGCAGTGAAAGGCCGATGCCGATGCCCTGGTTGCCGTCCCGGAGCGTCGTATCGTAGATCTTCAGATGCGGGTGCATGGTCATGGCTGGGGGGCCTCCGGAAGGACGGGAAAGGCAACGGCTTCTTCACAGCCTTCCATTATGCGGCATGGGGCGGGCCGGATCCCAGCGGTATCGGCGCCCCCGCCTTTGCAGCCCCGGGCGCTTGACCGCGGCGCCGGATCCCGGTACCATGACCGGATCATGCGCGTGTCCTTCTCCGACCTTATGCTCCTGGGGCTGCTTCTTAGCGGCGCAGGGGAGGTCTGAGCGAGCGCAACACCGCGGAACTCGAACCCCTCTCCTGCGCAACCCGGAGAGGCACCCCGTTCCGCGCGCGATCCTCTCCGGCCCCCTGAACCCCATTTCGGAGGCCCCATGAATCCCCATCGCTACCGTCCCGTCGCTCCCATCGCCCTGCCGGACCGCACCTGGCCGGGACGCACCCTCGCCGTCGCGCCCCAGTGGTGCAGCGTGGATCTCCGGGACGGGAACCAGGCCCTGGTCGAGCCCATGGGCCGCGCCCGCAAGCTGCGCCTGTTCGAGGCCCTGGTGAAGACCGGGCTCAAGGAGATCGAGGTGGGCTTCCCGGCCGCCTCCCAGACCGACTTCAACTTCGTCCGGACCCTCATCGAGGAGCACCGCATCCCCGCGGACGTGACCATCCAGGTGCTGACCCAGGCCCGCGAGGACCAGATCCGGCGCACCGTGGACTCGCTGCGCGGCGCGCGCCGGGCCATCGTGCACCTGTACAACTCCACCTCCACCCTGCAGCGGCGGGTGGTGTTCGGCCAGGAACGGGACGCCATCCGCGATCTGGCGATCCAGGGCACCCGCTGGATCCAGGCGGCCGTGGCCGGCCTGTCCGGCACCGAGACCGTATTCGAGTACTCGCCGGAAAGCTTCACCGGCACCGAGCTGGATTTCGCCGCCGAGGTCTGCGACGCGGTGGTGGCCGCCTGGGACCCCGCGCCCGGAACCCAGGTGATCATCAACCTGCCGGCCACGGTGGAGATGGCCTCGCCCAACCACTACGCCGACCAGATCGAGTGGATGCACCGGCACCTGGCCCAGCGCGGGCGCATGGTGCTGAGCGTGCACCCGCACAACGACCGGGGCTGCGCCGTGGCCGCGGCGGAGCTGGCGCAGCTGGCCGGCGCCGACCGGGTGGAGGGCACCCTGTTCGGCAACGGCGAACGCACCGGCAACGTGGACCTGGTGACCCTGGCCCTGAACCTCTACACCCAGGGCGTGGACCCGGGCCTGGACCTGAGCGATCTGCCCGGGCTGGTGGAGGTGTTCGAGTCCTGCAACCGGCTGCCGGTGCCCGCGCGCCATCCGTACGCCGGCGAGCTGGTGTTCACCGCCTTCAGCGGCAGCCACCAGGACGCCATCAAGAAGGGCCTGGCGGCCATGGAGCGGGAGGCCAACCCGCTCTGGGAGGTGCCCTACCTGCCAATCGATCCCGCCGATGTGGGACGCCAGTACGAACCCATCATCCGGATCAACAGCCAGTCGGGCAAGGGTGGCGTGGCCTTCGTCCTGGAGCAGTCCTTCAGCTTCCAGGTGCCCAAGGGGCTGGCCGCGGAATTCAGCCCGCGGGTGCAGCAGGTCACCGACAGCACCGGAGAGGAGCTGGCCCCGGCCGACATCTTCGACCTGTTCCAGCGGGAGTACCTGGGCGAAGGCCGGTTCAGCCTGGCCGACTTCTCGGTGCTCCGCCAGGGCAAGGATCACTGCCGGCTGCAGGTGAAGCTGGTGGACGGCGGGATCGAGCACCTGCTGGAGGCCGGGGGCAACGGCCCCATCGACGCCTTCGTGCAGGCCCTGCGCCACCACGTGGGCCTGGACCTGCGCCTGAGCGCCTACAGCGAGCACGCCCTGGGCGAAGGCGAGAACGCCGAGGCGGTGGCCTATGTGCAGCTGGGCGTGCCGGGCGGCCCCGGCGTCCTCAGCCGCTACGGGGTGGGCCGGGACGAGGACATCGTCGCCGCCTCCCTGCGGGCCGTGCTGAGCGGGCTCAACCGCATCGCCGGCCAGATCCCCGGCTAGCCGTTCCGGCCTGGCTCGGCCATCCTGGAGCCAGACGGCGTCCCCGCCGAGGAGAGCTCCTTCATGTCCTTTTCCAGCTTCGGCCTGAGCGAAGGCCTGCTTCGCGCCCTGGAGGCCAACGGCTTCAACGGTCCCACCCCCATCCAGAGCCAGGCGCTGCCGCCGGCCCTGGAGGGCCGGGACCTGGTGGCGGTGGCGCCCACCGGCTCCGGCAAGACAGCCGCCTTCGCCCTGCCCATCCTGCAGCGCATCGAGCGCAGCGCGCCCAGCGCCCCGGAGGCGGCCGGCAACCGGGTGCGGGCCCTGGTGCTGGTGCCCACCCGCGAACTGGCCGCCCAGGTGGGGGAGGTGTTCACCGGGCTGGCGCGCTTCCAGCCGGTTCCCGCCCGGACCCGGATCGTGTTCGGCGGCGTTTCGGTGAACCCCCAGATGATGGCCCTGCGGGGCGGGGCCGACGTGCTGGTGGCCACCCCGGGCCGGCTGCTGGACCTGGTGGGCCGCAATGCCGCCCGGCTCGGCCAGGTGGAGATCCTGGTGCTGGACGAGGCGGACCGCATGCTGGACCTGGGCTTCCGCGAGGAACTGGAGCAGATCCTGGCGCTGCTTCCGGCGCGCCGGCAGAACCTGCTGTTCTCGGCCACCACCGATCCCACCGCCGGTGGAATGCTGGCAGGCATGCTCCGGGACCCGGTGCAGCTGGGCGTAGCCGCCGCACAACCGCCCCAGGGGATCCGCCAGCGGGTCTACCTGGTAAGCCAGGCGGACAAGGGGCCGCTGCTGCGCCACCTGATCGAGAAGGGCGGCTGGGACCAGGTGCTGGTGTTCGTCGCCTCCCATCACCGGGCCGACGCCGTGGCGCGCAAGCTGCAGAACCACGGGATCGCCGCCGAGGCCCTGCACGGCGAGCAGAGCCAGGGGGCCCGGACCGGCGCCCTGGCGGACTTCAAGGCCGGCGGCGCGCGGGTGCTGGTGGCCACGGACCTGGCGGCCCGGGGCCTGGACCTCGAGCGGCTGGCCTGCGTCATCAACTACGAGCTGCCCCGGTCGCCCAAGGACTACCTGCACCGGGCGGGGCGCACCGGCCGGGCCGGCGCGGAAGGGCTCGCCCTGTCCCTGGTGGCGCCGGATGAACGGCAGCACATGAACCTGATCGAGAAGCGCATGGGCTGCCGGCTGCCGCACCTGGACGCCGCCGACATGAGCTATGTGTAGCGCCTGAACCATGGCCCTCCTCCTGGCCGGGGGCTCGGCCCTTCTGTACGGCATCGCCGATTTCTGCGGCGGCTTCGCCGCGTCCCGGAACCGGCTGCTGTCCGTGCTGGTGGTGTCCCAGCTGTTCGGGCTGCTCATCGCCCTGGCGGCCCTGGCCGTCCTGGGCCACACCGCCCCGCACGCCCGGGACCTGGCCTGGGGCTTGCTGGCCGGGCTCACCGGGTCCATGGGCCTGTTCATGCTGTACGGCGGCATCGCCCGGGGCATCGTCGCCGTGGTGTCGCCCACCTCGGCGGTGGTGGGCGCCGTGTTCCCGATCCTGTTCGCCCTGGGGCTGGGCGAGCGGCCCGGGGCCACCGCCGTGCTGGGCTGCGCCCTGTGCGTGCCGGCCATCCTGATGCTCAGCTGGTCGGGGTCCTCGGCCGCTTCCGGGCGCGGGACGGTGCGCTCGGCCCTGGGCTATGGCGCCCTGGCCGGCCTGGGCTTCGGCGCCTTCTTCACCGCCCTGTCCCGCTGCCGCGCGGATGCCGGACTGTGGCCCCTGGTGGCGGCCCGCGCCGCCTCCCTGGGCGCGGCCGGCGTGGCCCTGCTGGTGCGGCGCGAGCCGCTGCGCCTGCACCGCCGCGGCGCGGCGATCACCCTGCTGTCCGGGGCGGCGGACATGGGGGCGAACATCCTGTTCCTGCTGGCCAGCCAGTGCGGACTGCTGTCCCTGGTGGCGGTGGTCACCTCGCTGTTCCCGGCCCCCACGGTGCTGCTGGCCCGGATCTGCTTCGGGGAGCGGATTCCAGTCGTACGGTTGCTGGGATTCCTGCTGGCCCTGGCCGGCGTCGCCCTGATCAGCCTCCGCTGAGGCCGGTAATGAAAAATTCAGACTTGCCTTCCGGACCGGGTCCCGGAAGGTCATGTCGTACGGTCATCCTTGCTATTCATATTGTTATACGTTATAATTCATAAAATTTTAATCCGGAGTCCGATGGCATCACGGAGGTCCGACCTCCCCCTTCCAGGCTTCGACCCTTCATGACTGAGGCAGGTATGCAGGAAGCGGAATTGCTCGAGCGGACCCGTCTCCTGGCGCAGCAGGCCAGGCTGCCCGCGGCCATGGGCCTGGGGGAGACCTGGGCCATCGTGCGGGCGGTCATCCCGGCCATGCCGCCGATGGCCACCGAGCGCTACCAGAACGATCTGGCCACGCTGAAGGCCCTGTGGCCCGACGATGTGCACGACTTCGTCACCTCGCGCCGGGGCCAGACCTCCAGGTACCTGCTGGTCCGGGCCGGCAGTCTGGGCTTGCGGGCCTGGCTGGCGGGCCTGTAGGCCTCAGTGCCAGGTCCGCTGGCCGAACTGGATGGTCAGTCCGCCCAGGACGATCAGGGCCAGCCCGGCCCAGGTGGCGGTGGGGATGGCCTCCTGGAACAGGAAGCGGCCGCACAGGATGCTCAGCACCGCGAAGACCGCCACGTAGACACCGAGCAGCCGGGAGAAGTCCCAGTCCAGGGTGTTCACCAGCAGCCCGTAGCCGCCCAGCACCAGGAATCCCGCGGCGATCAGCCAGGCGCCATGGCCATGCAGGCCGCGGCGGATCAGGGCGTCGCCGCCCACCTCCAGGGCGGCGGACAGAACGAAGACAAAAGCTACGAGCAGGCTGGACATGGGGCTCCTGGGGAGGGGAGGGGCGGCGGCTGCCGGGCCCGGGCGATGAGGGCCTCCAGGGCGCTGCGGGCCCATGCACGGGCCTGGGCGGCGCGCAGCACCCGGGTGGCGTGGTGGTACGCCAGGGTGATGGCCCGGTACTCGAAGGCCAGCTGGTGCGGGTCCCAGCCGGGATCCGCGAAGGCCCCGAAGGCGGCCGCGGTCCGCGCCTGGCCGGCGCGCTGGAGCTGGACCAGCGCCTCCCGGACCGGGCCTTCCTGGTCGTCGAATTCGAAGCAGGCGCCGGTGATGGGGCACCCGCCGGGGCGCGCCGGGTCGTCCATCCAGTCCATGCTCACCTCCAGCAGCGCCCGGATCCGGTCCGGTCCGGCCGCCGCGTCCCGGACCGCGGCGCTCCGCTCGCCCAGGCGCGCCGAGGCGTGGTCCAGCACCGCGACCTGCAGCGCCTCCTTGGAACCGAAGTGGGCGAACAGTCCGCTCTTGGACAGGCTCAGGGCGGCGGCCAGACCGCCGATGCTCAGGCCTTCCAGGCCGTCCCGGCTGGCCAGGCGCAAGGCCTCATCCAGGATCCGTTCCCGCGTCTGCTCGCCCTTCTCCGCCAAGCCGCCCCCTCCATCATCCTAGTGGAAAAATCCAGCCCTTGCCCCGGGCCGGGAACCCGTTTAAAATAGCACGAACGTTCGTAATAATGCGAACCCGGTTCCGCCCTTCAGGAGATCCCATGTCCCGCACCCCCCAAGCGCTCGGTCAGTCCCCCACCTTCCATGCGGCCGGATTCGGCGCCCCCGCCCAGTGGCGGGAGTTCGTTCTGGACCACCCGCGCCGGGGACCGGTCGCAGGCAAGACCTTCCTGGGCCAGGTGCTGGGGCTCACCGGCATGGAGGTCTCGGTGGGCGCGATGCTGCCCGGGGAAGGCTCGCCCGCGCTGCACAGCCACCGGCAGAACGAGGAGCTGTACCTGTTCCTGTCCGGGACCGGGGAGATGCAGGTGGATGGCGCGCGCATCCCGGTGGCGCCGGGCACGGCGGTGCGGGTGGCCCCGGCCGGATTGCGCGCCTGGCGCGCCACCGGCGAGGAGCCGCTGGCCTACCTGGTGATCCAGGCCAAGGCCGGAAGTCTGGAGCAGGCCACCGGCGCCGACGGGGTGCTGTCCGAGCTGCAACTGGCCTGGTGATCCTGCGGCGACCGGCCCCGGCTCCGGCGGATCAGGGCCGGGGCTCCAGGATCGGCCGCCAGCCCAGCCACGGGTCCAGCTCCGGCATGGGGAACTGCTGGGCCACATCGATGTACACGCCGGCCCCGTGGAAGGGGATGTACACCCCCCGGCCCAGGTACGGGACCTGGGCCAGGGGCACCCCGGCCAGGGCCGCCTGGCCGTCCCGGACCACGGCCCAGGTGCGGCCCGGGGGGCTGGCGATGTGCAGCTGCTCGGCGGGACCGTGCACGGTCACCCGGCCCCGGGCGCCCTGGATGGTGAAGGTCTGCTGGGTCCGGCTGAACACCAGGTGGTCCGGCGGATTGGATGAGGTCAGGAACCACCGGCCGGTCTGGCTGCGCAGGGTCCAGGCCTGGTCCCGGCCCCGGAGCTCCAGGGTGGTCCCGTCCTGGTGGACGGTGAGGTAGTCGTCCCCCCAGGTGAACCGGAAGGTGTCCGGATCGGTGGTCTCGATGGCCACCGGGCCCTGGGGGGTGGTGATCCGGAAACCGTCGCCGATGCTCGTCAGCTGGACGGGCAGGCCGGGGGAGGACTCGTAGCACAGGCTGCCCCATGGAAAGCTCAGCAGGGTGGTCCGGTTCGGGCCCGAGCGCGCGTCCGCGGCCCCCGGGGGGCCCCAGCCCAGGCCCAGGGCCAGGAGGAGCAGGGTCCGGGCGCTCCGCCGGGTGCGGCGCGGCTCAGGCATGGGGGGCGTGCTGGCCGGAGGTGGGGGCCAGGAACTCCAGGAACCGGCCTTCGGTATTGCGCAGGCAGGCCTGGTAGGCGTCCCGCATGGAGCCGGCGCTGGCCAGGGATGCGGCGAACAGACTGGCGGCGACATCCAGCAGGGGCGGCGGCGGGGCCGGCGGGGCCTGGCTCCGGCCCAGGGCTGTCTCCAGCCGGGCCAGATCCACCGGCACGCCCCGGCACCAGAGTTCCGTGGCCACCCGCATGGCCGAGTGCAGGCTGTTTTCGCCCTGCACGTCCATGGCCAGGAACAGCCCCTGGTCCCGGGGCAGGATCCGCCGCAGGGCGCAGGTGAGCAGGTTCCGGGGGCCGTGCTCGATGAAGATCCGCACGCCGCTGTCCCAGGCGCGCCAGGCGGCCGTGGGGAGATCCTGGGGCGCCAGCAGCTGCTCCGTGAGGGCGGTGGCGACCCGGTCGGGGCTGAGATCGTAGGGCCCGGCGAAGTACCCCGAATGGAATTCGATGTCCGGGACCATCCGGACGGGACGGTGGAAATGCCGGAACAGCGCCTCGCGCGCCCCGGACATGGCCGGCGTATGGGCGGCCAGGGCCAGGGCGGGCACCGCGGTCAGTCCGCGGCAGTCCGCCAGCACCCGGCGGCAGGCTTCCGCTTCGCCGGAAAGCAGGCAGTGGACCGGAGAATACACCAGCGCCACGTGGGCCCGGGGCTCGCTGGCCGCGCGCTCAAGCACCCGGGCTACCGGACCGAACACGGACCAGCTGCGCCAGTGCAGCGGTTCCGGCTCGGGCAGGTGCCAGTGTTCCCGCACCGGCGCCAGGGCGCCGGCCAGCAGGTGGGAGTAGACGCCGCTCCGGCGCAGGCGCTCGAATTCGGTGTCCAGGCCGCCCCATACGCCGTACGCCATCAGGGCGCTCATCTCGCCCATGGCGAGCCCCATGGCCACCTGGGGCCGGAGTCCCAGCAGCTCGCGGGTGAAGGCCGCGTGCAGCTGGCTCAGGACCAGGGAGGCGGTGCTTTCGTGCAGCGGGTCGCCCCGCCGGGCCGAGCTTCCGGACCGGTCCAGCCGGGGCTCGTAGATCCAGGCGGCCATGCCCAGGTCCTGGGCCATGGGGCGCAGCATCCGGGGCAGCGGTGGCAGTCCCAGCACCAGTTCCCGGCCCATGCCCGGGTAGCCGGCGCCCAGCGGGGTGAACAGGCTGGCCACCCGGCCCTGGAGCGGGGCCGGGCTGAAGCAGGTGCGGCCGTCCAGCCACCCTGGCTCAGGCGAACGCTGGCGGAGCCGATCCGGGATCGGCGCCAACGCCTGATGGCATTCCTGGTCGTTCGCGGCCAGCACCGCCAGCCGGACCGGCCCGTTGCCGCCCCGCTGGTCGGCCTGGACGCGCTGGAGGAGGTCCTCCACGCTGGCGCCCGCGAAGGTGCGCAGCACCGGCGCCGGAATCCAGGCCGGGGCCGTCGGCCCGGGGGTGAAGCCGTGCCACAGGTCCACGGTGGTGCCCACCCCCCAGGAGGTTTCCACCTCCAGGACGAAGCCGCAGCCGTCGGTGCGGTCCAGCAGGGGCTCCCAGGTGCGGTCCTCCCGGTTGAACTGCACCTGGTGGGCCGCCATGATGCAGCCGGCGGCCACCTGGAGCAGTCCCGACACCGCATGGCCCCGTCCGGGCAGCAGTTCCCGGGGGTCCAGCCGCAGCCGGCCGCGGAGCCGCTCCGGTCCGGGGCCCAGGACCGCCCAGATGCGGTCGCCGTCGCGCAGGGCGGCGTCCCGGCGGCGCAGCGCCAGGAACACCGCCAGACCGTCCAGGCCCGAGGGCATGGCGCCCGGGCAGGGCCAGGTGGCCGCCGCCCCCACCAGGGCCGCGTCCACCGTGCCGGCCCGGATCTGCCAGAGCGCCGTGGCCAGGGCCCGGTTCCCGGACAGTTCCCCGGCCGAAGCGATCCGCCCTTCCGTCTGGAAGCCGAAGCGCCGCTCCAGCTGCTGCAGCAGCCCCGTGCCGGATTCGGCGAGCGCCTCGTCCAGCCCCAGGCACAGGATGGAGCGGTCCTGGGACCAGGCGCTGGCGCCCGCATAGGCCTCGTCGGCGGCCATGCCGGCCAGGCGGGACAGTCCCCGGGGGTCGGGCTGGGGCCGGAACGGACCCAGGGTCCGGCCCAGGCGCTGCATGAAGGCGGCGTTGCCTTCGATGCCCTGGCCGCGGATGCCGATGCCCACCACCGCGACCGCCATGGGGGCCACGGGCGCGGTCGGCGCCGGGGGCCGGGGGGCGGCGACGGTTGGGTCGTCCGCTCCCCGAAGGCCTGCGTCCTGCCGTCTGTCCGGATTCTGCCGATCGCCCACCCGCCACCCCATTGAGGAAGTAGTGGCAGCATAAGCGATAATTAATTAATGTCAACATGACTGGCCGCCTGAAGCGCGACGGTCTTGAGGCTGTGGAAGCCGGGCGCGGCCCGGACCAGCAGGAAGGTGGTGCCGTCGGCCGTCACCTGCAGGCCCAGGTGCTCGGACCAGTCGTACGAAGCCAGAGACAGATCGGCCGGGCCGGCGGGGAGGGTGAACTGCGCGGTCTGGACCTCGGCCGGCAGGCTGAGCCAGGAACGCAGATCGGCCACGGTGACGACCTTGGTGGCGACGATCGAGGCCAGCTGGCCGAACAGCCCGAACGTCTTGGTGGCCTTGTTCTGGGCCTGGACCTTGGCGATGGCGCCGGCGGTGCCCCGGAGCAGGATCTCCGGCATGCGCTCCTGCAGCGCCTTGACCTCCAGCCGGCGCAGATCGACCGCCAAGGTGGTGGACTGCTCCAGATCCGGGCCGCTGATCCGCAGGGACGGCTGGGGCGGGCCGAACTGGCGGTAGATGGGGAAGGCCATGCTGATCAGCTTGTTTTCGGCCAGCACGTCGATGGACACTTCGGACAGGGGCGGCACGAAGCCGGTCTCGAACACCACCACCACGGTGCCGGTACGGGCGGGGTCGGGGAGCTGGGGCCCGGGGGGCACCCCCAGGCGCCGCTGCAGGTCCGCCAGGGCGGCGGGGCCCTGGGCCCGGGCGGTGAGGTCCAGGTAGGCGGCGCGCACCGCCGGGGACCGTGGCGATAGCTCGTAAGCCCGCTTGATATCCACCAGCCCGTCGTCCAGCCCGGACGGGCCCTGGGCGCGGTAGATCTGGCTGGACAGGTAGTAGGTGAAGGCGTTCTCGTAGCTGTTGCGCACATCCTGCACGTAGGAGAACATGTCGCCGTACTTGGCGGAAGCGGCCGCGCTCATGGCGGCTGCCTTGCTGACCGTCTTCTCCCGCTTTTCCCGTTCCCGCACCTGGTATTCCTCGGCCTTGCGCACCTCCACGGTCGCGTCCTCCAGGTCCGCCTTGACCAGGTAGTTGATCGCGTCCAGGGTGCGCGCCATGACCTTGTCGGCGGTGGCGCCCTCCCAGGGCAGCACGGTGTCGTTGGTGAGGGTCGCGCCCGCTTGACTGGCTGCCCCGCTGGCCGACAGGATGGCCTTGCCTTCGTACTGGCGCGCCACCCGGTCGGCGTCCGCGAACAGCTCGATGCTCTTGTCCACGTCCCCGCGCATCCGGTACAGATTGCCCATCTCGTAGAGATAGAGCAGCTGGTTGCGTCCAGCGGAGCGGGCTTCGGGCAGGAACAGCTTTTCGGCCGGGCCGAAATCGTTGTTCTGGAACCAGGGGGTCAGGGCCTTGACGAAGTCCGCGGGGTGGTTGGCGACGGCTGGAGCAGCCGTCCAGGCCAGCGCGCCTGCGGACACAAGGATGGAACGGACCCGGACCATAAGTTAACCCTCCTGGAACCGAGGGAAAGCCTCCGGTGCCACCCGTCCATCATAGTCAGGGAAGGGGGCGCTGGCGAAGGGGCCGGCCCCACTGTCCGCACGGTCGTGCGGGTGGTTTAGCGCTGGGCCAGCGCCCGGCTGGATTCCCGCACCATGAGCTCGTGACCGAACACCGTGGAGCGCAGACCCTTGGCCTCGCCGGCGATGCGCTGGGACATGAGTTCCGCCGTCCGCTGGCCCATCTCCACGATGGGCTGGCGCACGGTGGTGAGGCCCGGGGACAGGAACGCCGAGATATCGATATCGTCGAAGCCGACCATGGAGTAGTCGTCCGGGACCCGCAGGCCCTTTTCCCACAGGGCGCGCACCGCGCCGATGGCCAGTTCGTCCGTGGCGGCGAACAGGGCCGTCAGCGGCCTGCCGCGGGCCAGCAGCTCGTGCATGGCCGCGCAGCCGTCCTCCGGGCTGTACGAAGGCACCATGATGATGCGCCCTTCGTCCACCGGGATCCCGGCGGCCTCCAGGGCGCTGCGGTAGCCGGCGGCGCGCTGGGCGCCGAAGGAGAACTGCCGGCCGGAGATCAGGCCGATGTGCCGGTGCCCCAGGCTGATCAGGTGGCGGGTGGCGGCGATCGCCCCGGCGTACTCGTCCACGTGCACCGAGGGGAAGTCGAATTCGTCCCGGCCGAAGGTGCACAGCACCACCGGCACCCCCACCAGGCGCAGGTAGTCGTAGAAATCGGGGTGGCTGACCTCGTGGATCATGATGATCCCGTCCAGCTTTTCCGACGTGAGCCGGCGCAGGCACTTGGCCTCGCTGTCCTCCTCCCACTTGACGAAGAAGAAGATGGTCCGGTAGCCCAGCCCCTCCAGGGAGTGCTCGATGGTGGAAAAGAGCTGGCGCTGGAACATGTTGAAGGTGTCGGGGATGACGATGCCGACCGTGAAGGTGCGCTGCAGCACCATGGACCGGGCGGCGCTGTCGGGCACGTACCCGGTCTCCTTGACCAGGGCCAGGACCTTTTCCCGGATCTCGGTCTTGACGTAGTTCTTCTGGTTGATCACCCGGGAAACCGTGGCAGGCGACACCCCCGCGAGTTTGGCGATATCCTTGATGCTCATCATTTCGACAACCCCATCCCTCTCAGGTCGCAACGCTGTCCGGCACCTTGCGGCCACCTGCAAACCAACGGCTTCGAGGTGCCACTGGCCCTGTTCCCGTACGCCTTCGAAGGAAGTGGAGGCCCTTCAAGAAAACGTTTGCAAACATTTTCCACAATATAGCAGGATCCCCAGGCCAGGGCGACAAATCGAAGGCCGTCCAGCTGTATGAAAACGTTTGCATGATCGTTCCGGATTCCCTGGGCCGGTTCATTCACCCTTGGCAAGATCCCGTTTCTGCCCGAAGCTGGGGGGAGACGGGATCTTTGTCAGTTCCATAGCGCGCTATCCAGAAAGGTGGAGGGACGGGCCCTGTGAAACCTTGGCAACCTGCGCCAGATGTCCATCTGGCGGCGTGGTGCCAATTCCTGCCTGCGGCGAGACCGCGGGAAAGATGCCGAGCTGTCATGAACTGACTGCCGAGGGGCCCGCGGCATCGCTCACCGTTCCTGTCGGCGCGCGGAACGACGAAGGTCCGCCCTGCCGAGGAGTCATTCATGCCCGTCAAGATCCCCGATTCCCTGCCCGCCACGAGCATCCTGGAGAGCGAGAACATCTTCATCATGGGCGAGGCCCGGGCCCAGCAGCAGGACATCCGGCCGCTGCGGATCGCCATCCTGAACCTGATGCCCACCAAGATCAACACCGAGACCCAGCTGC
>Ga0209415_10011273_pt1 | contig 15074 bp, 10 predicted proteins | sample PeaSoiSIISIP2007_FD_187696 | JGI IMG/M metagenome (GOLD analysis project Ga0209415, IMG submission 187696) | Peat soil microbial communities from Weissenstadt, Germany - SII-SIP-2007 (SPAdes) (version 2) | ecosystem: Environmental > Terrestrial > Soil > Wetlands > Peat | place: Germany... | reverse complement strand
GCCCCGACGGCGTGTACTCGGTGATCCAGGATCCGTTGATCTCAGAAACGAGCACATCACCGTTGGCGAGCGGTGTGTCGCCGTTCGGATAGCCGATGCTCTTTGGCGGGTTGTGCACTGCCACACCGTTGGTGCCGATTTGGTCGACCACGGTGCCGTTTGGCGAGATGAACAGAATACGATCGTTCAGCGCGTCTGCCACCGTGACCACGCCGCTCTTCAATTGGTAGGCGTCGTCTGGTTGGTTGAGATACCCGGGGGCAGTTCCTGGTATCCCCGGATGGCCGTATTGCCAGAGGAGCTTCCCGGAGGGGAAGCCGATCTCGACGATCGTGTGGTTCTCCTCTTGGTTGGAGATGATCCCGGTGCCTTTATCGAAGAAGAACGCGTCGTCGGGAAAGTAGAAGCCGCCAGGTGGCGGAGGCATCGTCGCCGAGGGGTATTGCCATTGAAGGGTGCGGGCCGAGTCCATCACCAATAGCCGGTCATTGCCCCGGTCGGCGATGAGGAGACGGCCCTTGTAGGGGGCCCCGGCAGCTGGACCGCCCACCGGACCTCCGTACCGGCTGGGGCGAAGCGAGATGACCGACTGCAGCGACCCCGACGCGATGCCTGCTTGATCCTTCCCAGACTGGTTGGTCACTTCGCCACCTACGAGGTAGCCGACCGCCGATGCCCCGGTTCCGACGGTCGCATACCCGGCAAATGCCACCGCCTGAGGGAGGAGGCCGGCGTCTCGCACCTTGCCGGTGAGGGGGTCGAACTCGTAGAGCTGGGTAAGGGTCTGACCGGCGGCGGTCTGGCCACCGGCAACATAGATATGGCGATCGATCACGAACGCGGCCGCTCCGTAGAGCGGTTGGGGAAGAACCCCGACCACCTTCGCCGATCGGGAGATCGGATCGATCTCTTGGATGTCAGCGGTGGTGGTGACCGTTGTGACGCCTCCTGGGGCCGTCTGGCCGCCGAACGCGTACACCTTTCCGTCGAGAGCGGCGGCGGCGGGGTACCGCACCGGAACCGGAAGCGTTGCCGCCGTCGAAAACCGAACGCCATCGGTGGTGGAGAGGACAGCAGCAAGGTAGTTGGCGCCGTCGTAGCCGCCGACAAGGTACGCCGTGGTGGATGTCCCGGCACGGCTCTTCGATGTGATGGTCGCGACGGCGAGGTCCGAACGGGGCTGCGGAAGCTGACCGGCCAGCCGGCCGTTGGTAGCCCCTGTTGTCGACACACTTGGGATGGTGATCGCCTGCACCGTTGCGACGGTGTTCGGTGAACCGCCTCCGAACACGAACGACGACGTCCCGAGCGTTGCCCCCGCACCATCATGCACGGCAGCCAACAAGGATCCGGCCGACCTCAATGTCCCGGTCGCCGGATCCAGCCCATAGACACCACTCACTGAGCCCCCCGAGGGGACCAATCCCCCCAGGATCCTCAACTGGGCGTGGTCAACGAGGACTGTCTCCCTCGAAATCGGCGCAGCGAGCTGCCACGGCTCGATCCCGGCCTCGAGGGAAGGTGGGCCGGCGGGCAGCTTTACACGATTGGCGGCTAAGCCGTGAGCCCGACGGGAAGGGCCGGTTGATCCCACTCCGGGGCGTACCACGACCAACGTGGCCACCAGAACTGACAATGCCCCCAACGCCGCCAAGAGTCGGCGCCTGCGAACACGAGCGCGACGCTGTGCCTGGGTTCGGCGCTCCTCCCTGCTGTTGTACAAGATGGGCTGATCGATGGGGCGTCTCGTGGACCCATCTTGGACCACCGACGACGGGCCACCGGTTCGGTACGACGCTGTGATCTCGCTCTAGCCCTACCAGCGGTGGTGCAACAAACCCCTCGGCCGTCGGCGCCGTGTCCGGGTTCGGCGCGAAATGGCCGCGATCCTCCGGCCGACCGATGCATCCTCGCGAGGCGCGTCGATCCGCGGAAACTCCAGATGGGTGCCCTCGAGCGACCGCACGATGTCGTAGAGAGACGCCTGCGCCGCGGAGAGGGGTATCTCATCGGACGTCGGCGCTGGAACATCTAGAACGTAGGCCCGAGCGGAATCGGACGGGACCTGCACCGAAAGGCCGACGTCTGCGCAAAACGAGGCCATTTCCGATCGCCATCCTTCCGGATCGGCACACAGGCGCGAATAGCTTGCGACGGCGACGCTCCTCCCGGCCATCGCGGCTAGCGCCAGTCTCGCGTGGCGCTCCCATATGGCGAGACCCAGGTCAGGGGAGAGGCCGTCGCGCCTACAGATGCTGCGGGCGACCCCGCCCGGATCTCGGTGGGGGAAGAGCACAGGCTGGGTTCCGAGCACGCGCTCCCAGAACGGGAGCAGCACCGTGAGGCGAGGGTCTTTCCAGGCCCACGGCGCCCGGGGGAACGCGACGCGGAACACCGCTGTCGCCAAGCCCGCGAATTCTTCGATGTGGTCCAACATCGCGGCCGTGACCGCCGGAGGCGGCAGCCACCAATTGCGTCCCCATCGGCGCAGAAGGGTGGCGTTGAGCAGGGTCAGTGATTCGCTCTCCCAGTGCCCCGTCGGGTTGGCCTCGGTGGCTGGCATGAGGTCAGCGCGCTGCGGGGGGGTCAGCCCGAGGCTGACGGCCAACCGGGTGGCGATGGAGGTACCGCTGCGGCCAACCCCTACCACGAGCAGACCCGAAGGCGTCGCAGGTCGCGGCGATTCGACTTCGGGCGTCACGGCGACGTGGACTCCCGGGGCGGTCCGAACATTCCGGCCGGGGCGGAGTCGGGGGGAATATGGCCGATGAAACCAAAACTACCCGTGGCCCCGGGAACGCGACCAAACATTGGTGGGCCGGTCGACTTGCCGGGCTCAACTGGGCAGGTGGGCCATGACCTCCCCGCCCACCAGCTGCAGGTGTTCGAGGTCGGACAGGTCGAGCACCTGGAGATACATGCGGGTCACGCCGATCTTGGCGAACGATCCGATCTTTTCTAGAACCTCCTCGGGGGTCCCGGCGAGCCCGTGCTCGCGTAGTTCGTCGACCTGACGCCCGATCCGTTGCGCCCGGCGGGCCACCTCGGCCTCGTCGCGACCGCAGCAGAGGACCTGGGCCGTCGAGTGGATCAGCGTCGCCGGGTCACGGCCGATCCGGGTGCAGGCCTCGTCTCCCCGCTCGAACATGGCCGCGCACGCATCGACTGGGCCGAACGGCACGTTCAGTTCGGCTCCGAAGCGGGCCGCCAGGGCGGGGGTCCGGCGCGGTCCGTGCCCTCCCACGATGACCGGCGGGTGCGGCTTCTGGCGGGGCTTGGGGAGGGCCGGGCTGTCCTTCAGCTGGTAGTGGCGCCCGTCGAAGGAGTACGTCTCACCCTCCGGTGTGCTCCATAGGCCGGTGATGATCTCGACCTGTTCCTCGAGCCGTTCGAACCGCTCGCCGAGAGGGGGGAACGGGATCCCGTACGCGGCGTGCTCGCGCTCGTACCACCCGGCACCGAGGCCGAGCTCGACCCGGCCAGCGCTCATGTCGTCGACCTCGGCGACCGCGATCGCCAACGGACCGGGGAGCCGGAACGTCCCGGCGGTCAGCAGCGTGCCCAGCCGGATCCGCTCGGTCTCGCGGGCCAGGCCGGCCAGGGTGACCCAGGCGTCGGTGGGGCCCGGGTCCCCGCTCACCGCTCCCATCTTCAGGTAGTGGTCGGAGCGGAAGAAGGCGTCGTAGCCGCACTCTTCGGTCGTCTTGGCCACCGCCAGCAGGTCCGAGTACGTCGCTCCCTGCTGGGGCTCGGTGAACACTCGCAGATCCATCCTCAGGCCCCTCTCGTCGGGGCACGACAATACGTGCCACGCGGTGAGCGCCCGACAGGCCGGCTCACCAGTGGTCGCGATGGAGCACCGCGGAGAGCGGCAGCCGGGTCCGCCAGTCGTGCCTTTCGAGATCCGGCACCGCTTCGAGGTGGGTCACCGGTCCGAGGCAGAGCCACGCGACCGGACGCACGCCCGGAGGCAAGCCGACGAGCTCGGAAACGAACTCCTCGCGATAGAAGGACACCCAGCCGACCCCCATCCCCTCGGCGGTCGCAGCCAGCCACAGGTTCTCGATGGCCAGGCAGACCGAGTACAACCCGGCATCCGCGATGGCGTGGCGCCCGAGCACGCTCGGGGCGCCACGGGAGGGGTCGTAGGTGACGACGATCGAGAGCGTCGACTCCAAGATCCCCTCAATCTTGATGTCCGTGAACCGCTCTGCCAATGGCGAGGTGAGCGACGCCGCGAACACGTGGCGCTCGGCCTGGACGTGCTCGTGGAAAGGTCGGCGGACCGCCAGGTCCTCGATCACCACGAAGTCCCACGGCTGGGAGAGCCCGACGCTCGGTGCCGCGTGAGCCGCCCGCAACACCCGCTCCAAGGTGGCCTCGTCGATCGCTGCTCCGGTGAACTCGGCCCGCACGTCGCGGCGCCGGTCGATCGCCTCGTAGAGGCCCACCACTTCGTTGCTCATTGCCCGGGTCCCTTCCGAAAACGGCCGACCTAGGCCGAGGCCCTCTCAGCCCGACTGTGTGCTCAATGTGTCGAGGTCGATGGCGCCGCTAGGGACCGCCGGGGCGATGGGCTGGTTGTAGTTGGAGAAGGTCAGGCTCCCGACGCCCCCCTTGCCGCCGATGGCGATCTTCAAGATGTACGGCTTACCCGACTTGGCCACGTAGAGCCGGCCGCTCGTCTTGTTCTTGGAGTCGACGCCGGAGATCACGACTGCGGACTTGCCGGCCACCTTGGCCGTCCCGGCCGCGGCAAACTTCGAGCTGTTGAGGTTCGAGCTGAACAGCTGCTTCATGAAGCTGCGCGAGTTCAAGAACTCCGCGAGCGACTGGCCGCTCTGGGTGGTTGCCGCCGTGCTCACCCACTTGCCGGCGAACAGCTGGGCGGCCGACACCCCGCTCTGCTGGGTCCAGAACTTGGTGTCGCCCATGAAATAGATCGTCCCGCTGATCAGACGGACCGTCGCGACGCCCGTACCGATCCCGATGGTGCCCTGACCGACCCCTGAGGTGCTCGCGGAGACCTCGAGCGAGATCTTCTGAGCCCCCTCGGTGACCGAGCCGGAGATCTTCACCGATGTGGCCGACTCGGTCGCTGCGATGGCGTTCTTCACCGCCTGCTTGGGCGACGTGCTGGCCCCCGCGGGGGAGCCAAGGAGGGCGAGGGTCATGCCTCCGACCGTCAACGCCCCGACAACGAGTCGGGTGGGGGAGACATGCATGTTGGGTTCCTTTCACTGCCCTCGTACGGAGGGACCGGCGCCGTGGGGCACACATTCTCACCCATGTTTCGCCGCCCCGGGCAACCGATCCCCTGTACTCGGCCCGACCGCCCGGTCAGGCACGATGCGGCCACCGGGGACCTCAGCCGCCGGCGGCGGCGGTCACGATCTCGACCCGGGCACCGTTGGCCAGCGCCGAATCGGGCCACGCCGAGCGCGGCACCACCTGGCCGTCGACTGCGATGGCGACGCCACGCCGCCCGACGCCAACCAGCGCCACCAACCCGTCCAGGGTGGTCGATGCCGGCACGACGCAAGGTTCGCCGTTGACGATGACTTCTAACTGGCGGTCTTCGCCCTCGGCCAGACCGGGCGTCACCTTCCCGACGCCCGCAACCCATGGGCGCGCTCGGTCCTCGGCCCGACGCCGAACGGTCGCAACTCGGCGGGGATCTCCGTGCCGTTCACCAGCGCACCGATCGCCTGGCCGGTGATCGGTGCCAACAGGATCCCGTTGCGATAGTGACCCGTTGCGACGGCCAGTCCGGGCACCTCGGTCCACCCGACGTACGGGGCGTTGTCGGCCGTCCCGGGCCGCAGCCCGACCGCACACTCGACAAGCTCGAGCTCGTCGATCCCTGGAACGAGCGTCCGGGCATCGTCCAGCAGCGCGTGGACCGCGCCCGCCTGCACCCGGAGGTCGGGGCCCATCTCTTCGACCGTGGCCCCGACCACGACCGAGTGGTCCCGCCTCGGGACGAGGTAGCACGACCGCCCCTTCACCAACCCCCGGACGGTGCGGCCGAGCACGGCCCCCCGTCCCGCCAACCGGAGGATGTGGCCCTTCACCGGCCGCACCTCGGGGAGGAGGCCGTCGGGGACACCGCCGAGCTCTCCGGTCTGCCACCCCATCGCCGCCACGACGGTTCGGGCCGCGACCCTCGTGCCGTTGTCGGTCAGAACCCCGCGAGCAGCACCGGCCCGGTCGAGGTCCACCTCGACGACCTTGCGCGCCGCGAACTCGACTCCGTTGCCCCGGCACGCCGCAATGAGGGCGGTGACCAAGAGCCGGTTGTCGACCTGGTGGTCACCGGGCACCTCGGCACCGCCACGGATGGCCGGCGAAAGCGCCGGAATCGCGTGGCGGCACTCGCTGACGCTTAGGCGCCGGGCGTCGAGCCCGATCGACTGACGGAACGCGAGCAGGCGATCCAACGCCGCGCGATCAGACGCGTCGCAGACCACCACGATGGTCCCCGAGGGCTCGAACCCGATCGAACTCCCGGCTGCCTCTTCGAGCGCGGCGGCGAACGGCGGCCAGCGATGCGCGCCCGCCACCAGGAGCCGCACCAGCTCCTCCTCGCCGAAGTAGGCCTCGTTCGCCGGTGCCAGCATCCCGGCGGCCACCCAGGCCGCGCCGTGCCCCGGCTCGGGGTCGATCACGATCACCCGGTGGCCGTCGTTGGCGAGCGTCCACGCGGCGGTGAGGCCGATGACGCCGCCGCCCGCGACCGCCACGTCGTAGGTCCCGGGCGCGTCGTCAGCCACGGTGTGGGCCATACCCCGATGTTACGGCTGGCCCTGGTCCCGTCCGTGCGCCCGACTCCGCCACGGGGTCGGCACCCCTCTTGGGCTCCGGATCGCCGGGTGGGGCGTCGCTGAGCACCGCGACACCGCCCGAGAACCGGGGTCTGCCCTTGGCGTGCCCGAGATCTACCGGACCGCGTAGACGACCATGCCGTCTCCGGCGACCGGGACGTATGCCCTCCCACCCCCGGCAGCGATCGAGTGGGTGAAGGCATTGGCAGGCAAGGTGGCCGTTGCCACCAGCTGGCCGGTCTTGGCCGAGATCTCGGCCAAGACCGCCGTTCCGCCGGGCGTCGTCGACGGAGCCAAGAAGTCTTGCGAAACCGGGTCGTAGGTCACCTCGTCGGCACCACCGACTCCGGTGATGGTGTGGACGATGGCCCCCGTCTTGGCGTCCATGATCATCAGCGCGTTCTTGGCGCCGCATCCGAGCAAGAGCTCGTCGGCCTGTTGGTCGAGTGCCATTCCGGCCGGCTGACATCCAACCACCGGGAAGGAGCGCACGACCCGCTTGGTCGCGGGACTGATGACGTCGACCGCTCCGACGTTGCTGTTCACCGAGCCGCTTTGGACGACGTTCAAGTAGAAGTCTCCATCATTGGGGTTGTACACGGACTGCTCGAGACCTCCGGTGGCGTTCGGATACGCGATCTTGCCCACCACCGTGTCCATCTTCGGATTCGCGTGAACCGTGATGAACGAGACGAAGTTGGACGTCTCGGAGGGATTGGCAATCAGCACAAGGTGCTGGACGGGGTCATAGGAGAACTCGTCGGCTCGGCACTGGCCTCCGGTGTTGATCGCCGCGGCCAGCTGGCCGACCCCTGGCTCACTGAGGGTGAACACCTTCACGGTGCTGTTGCCGTCTCCGACCCAGACCTGGTTGGACGGGCCGACCGCGAGCGACAGGATGCCGTCGGGGCCGATGCCGCCGATCAACCCGCACGCGGCCGCTCCGCCCCCGAGGGGAACGAACAGGTGCTGGCCGATCGAGCCGAGGTAGGTGTCGGTCTTGGCGTTGATGGCGACGATGCCACTCTGGTCGGAGAGGTAGACCGTCGGCTTGCCGAACACCGACCCGTACCAGGTGAGGTCGTAGAGTCCGAAGTTCGCCGGCTTCACCGTGGCGACCTTGGTGAGGCCGGGGCGAACGGTCACGCCCGACACCGCCGCCGCAAAGATCGCGCCCCCCGTGGTCACCGCGGCGAGCAAGGCGACACTCACTCCAACCCGACGGCCTCGCTTCATGTCCCCTCCCTTGTTCGTGACACCGGCGCGCCAGCTCGTGTGGTCATCGCGCCGACTCTGAGAATCATCGGTGTACCAGGTTGGTGGGAACGCTGCGCCTTGCCCACAACCTCGGTGGGTCCCGGTGCCCGTCGCAGAGCCGGGCTCACCACGACAACGACCCGGCGGCCGATTCGGCAACGTCGTTCCAGGGGCCCTCGCCGGGCACCCCGGGGATAGGACCGAAGGCTCCCGGTCGCCGTGTATCCTGAGCGCACTGCTCCAGGGCCAGCGTCGTCCCGGGCGGCAGGACTCCACACTTTGCAGGAGCCGAATCGCGTCACTCGCCCCGGCGAGCGACAGAGCCCGGAAGGACGACCATGGCCCGCACGGACCTTGGCGACACAAGGCCCACCAAGACCCTCTACGACCCGGCGTTCGAGCACGACGCGTGTGGGGTCGGCTTCGTCGCCGACCTCGAGGGTCGCCCGAGCCACGCGCTGGTCCGACAGGGCCTGGCCGTCTTGGAGCGGCTCGCCCACCGGGGCGCGTCGGGGGCCGAGGTGGCCACCGGGGACGGTGCGGGGATCCTCACCCAGCTGCCCCATCGGTTCCTCTCCGGCGTGGCCACCGACCTGGGCATCGGCCTCCCCGGACCGGGTCGCTACGCGGCCGGTGCAGTGTTTCTTCCGACCGACCCCGACGACGCTGAGAAGGCCAGGGCGGAGTTCGCCGCGCTGGCCGAGGAGGAGTCCCTCCGGGTGCTCGGTTGGCGCGAGGTCCCGGTCCAGGATGCGACCCTCGGAGAGACGGCCAGGCGGGCCCAGCCGAGAATCGAGCACGTTTTCGTCGCGCCGAGCGATCCGGACCGGGTGGCCAGCCCGATCGAGCTCGACCGCATGGCCTTCGTGGTCCGAAAGCGCGTCGAGCACCAGGTCCACGGCGTGTACATCTCATCGCTGTCGGCCCGGACGATCGTCTACAAGGGCATGCTCACCGGCCACCAGCTGGACGAGTACTACCCGGATCTCTCCGACGAGCGCTTCGAGTCGGGCCTGACGGTCGTCCACTCGCGCTTTTCGACGAACACGTTCCCGAGCTGGCCGCTCGCCCATCCCTACCGGTACCTGGCCCACAACGGCGAGATCAACACCGTCGCCGGCAACCGGAACTGGATGCGGGCCCGCGAGGCGCTGCTCAAGACCGAGTCCATCGAGGGCGACCTCTCACGGGTGTTCCCGATCTGCACGCCCGGGGCGAGCGACTCGGCGTCCTTCGACGAGGTGCTCGAGCTGATCCACCTGGGCGGTCGGTCCCTGCCCCACGCGGTGCTCATGATGATCCCCGAGGCCTGGGAGAACCACCGGTCGATGGACCCGGCCCGCCGGGCCTTCTACCGCTTCCACGCGTCGTTGATGGAACCGTGGGACGGACCCGCCGCGATCGCGTTCACCGACGGCACGGTGGTCGGCGCGGTCCTCGACCGCAACGGCCTGCGGCCGGCCCGGTACTGGGTCACCGACGACGGGCTGGTCGTCCTGGCGAGCGAGGTGGGCGTCTTGGACCTCGACCCCTCGACCATCGTCCGCAAGGGCCGGCTTCAGCCGGGCCGCATGTTCCTCGTCGACACCGGCCAGGGCCGCATCGTCGACGACGCGGAGATCAAGGCCGAGCTGTCCGGTGAGCACCCGTACGCGAGCTGGCTGGCCAAGGACCAGATCGGACTGGACGAGCTGCCGCCGCGCAACATGCTCACGCCGCAACACGCGAGCGTCGTCACCCACCAGCGCCTGTTCGGGTACACCACCGAGGAGCTCAAGCTTCTGGTCAGCCCGATGGCCCGGACCGGCGCCGAGCCGAACGGCTCCATGGGCTCTGACACCGCCATCGCCGTGCTCTCGGACCGCACGAGGACGCTGTACGACTACTTCACCCAGCTGTTCGCGCAGGTGACCAACCCGCCGCTCGACGCGATCCGCGAGGAGCTGGTCACCTCCCTGGCCGCCACCGTCGGCCCCGGGGGCAACCTGCTCGAGGCCCGCCCGGGATCGTGCCGGCAGGTGATCATGAATGCGCCCGTCATCGACCTCGACGACCTGGCCAAGCTCATGTACATCAACGAGCACGGGGAGAACCCCGGCTTCAAGGCCTTCGCGGTCGACGGGCTCTTCGCCGTGCGCGACGCCGGGGACGTCGGCCGGCCGACCGAGGCCGGCGGGCGGGCGCTGGCCGAGGCCATCGACGAGCTGCGCCGCCGGGTGTCGGCGGCGATCGCGCAGGGCGCCAACGTCATCATCCTCTCGGACCGCAACTCGACCACCGAGCTGGCCCCGATCCCTTCTCTCCTCCTCGTGGCGGCGGTCCACCACCACCTCGTGCGCGAGCGGGCCCGGACCCGGGTCGGGCTGGTCGTCGAGACCGGCGATGCCCGCGAGGTGCACCACATGGCGTTGCTCATCGGGTACGGCGCCGCCGCCGTCAACCCGTACCTCGCCCTCGAGTCGATCGACGACATGATCGCGGGCGGCCAGCTCGACGGGATCACGCCGCGCCAGGCCCGGGAGAACTACATCAAGGCCTCCTGCAAGGGCGTGCTCAAGGTCATGTCCAAGATGGGTATCTCGACGGTGGCCTCCTACACCGGGGCACAGGTGTTCGAGGCCGTCGGCCTCGACCCGTCGGTGGTCGAGGAGTACTTCACCGGCACCACCAGCCGCATCGGCGGGGTGGGCCTGGACGTGATCGCGGCCGAGGTGGCGTCGCGGCACCGGCGGGCGCACTTCGATCGGCCGACCGAGCTGGCCCACCGCGAGCTCGAGACCGGCGGCGAGTACCAGTGGCGCCGGGAGGGGGAGTTCCACCTCTTCAACCCGAAGACGGTGTTCAAGCTCCAGCACGCCACGCAGGCCAGGCGCTTCGACGTCTTCGGCGAGTACACCAAGGCGGTCGACGACCAGTCCGAGAAGCTGGCCACCCTCCGGGGCCTGCTGCGCTTCCGGCCCGAGCCCGGCGCGCCGATCCCGATCGAGGAGGTCGAGCCGGCCGAGGCGATCATGACCCGGTTCTCCACCGGGGCCATGTCCTACGGGTCCATCTCGGCCGAGGCCCACGAGACGCTGGCCATCGCCATGAACCGCATCGGCGGCCGCTCCAATACCGGCGAGGGAGGCGAGGACCCGGCCCGCTACGTCCCCGACGACAACGGTGACTCGCGCCGCAGCGCGGTGAAGCAGGTCGCGTCGGGACGCTTCGGGGTCACGAGCGAGTACCTCGTCAACGCGGACGACCTCCAGATCAAGATCTCCCAGGGTGCCAAACCCGGCGAGGGCGGGCAGCTCCCGGGCGCCAAGGTGTACCCGTGGATCGCGCGCACCAGGTTCTCGACGCCGGGGGTGGGGCTCATCTCGCCGCCGCCGCACCACGACATCTATTCGATCGAGGACATCGCCCAGCTGATCCACGACCTGAAGTCGGCCAACCCGCGGGCCCGGGTGCACGTCAAGCTGGTCGCCGAGGTCGGGGTGGGCACCGTGGCCGCCGGGGTCGCCAAGGCCCACTCCGACGTGGTGCTCATCTCCGGGCACGACGGCGGGACCGGGGCCGCCCCGATGACCTCGCTCAAGCACGCCGGGATCCCTTGGGAGCTCGGCCTCGCCGAGACCCAGCAGACGCTGCTCATGAACGGATTGCGGGACCGCATCGTCGTCCAGGTCGACGGGCAGCTGAAGACCGGGCGCGACGTCGTGGTGGCGGCGCTGCTCGGCGCCGAGGAGTTCGGCTTCGCCACCGCCCCGCTGGTGGTCTCTGGCTGCATCATGATGCGCGTCTGTCACCTGGACACCTGCCCGGTGGGCATCGCGACCCAGAACCCCGAGCTGCGAAAGCGCTTCACCGGCAGACCCGAGTTCGTCACGACCTTCTTCGAGTACATCTCCGAGGAGGTGCGCCAACACCTGGCCTCCCTCGGGCTGCGCTCGATCGACGAGGCGGTCGGGCGGGCCGACCTGTTGGAGGCCGCCGTCGCCATCGATCACTGGAAGGCGGCCGGGCTCGACCTGTCCGCGATTCTCGCCCCGGTCGATTCCCCCTACGACACGGCCCGCCACCAGACCCGGCCGCAGGACCACCGGCTGGAGGACGCACTGGATCATCGGTTCTTGGAGGCGTGCCGGCCGGCCATCGAAGACGGCACACGCGTCGAGATGTCGGTGCCCATCACCAACGTCGACCGCACGGTCGGCACACTGCTCGGCTACGAGATCACCCGCCGGCACGGTGGCGACGGGCTCCCCGACGACACCATCAACCTGAGCTTCTTCGGCTCGGCCGGCCAGAGCTTCGGCGCCTTCGTGCCCCGCGGCGTGACCATGCGCCTGCACGGCGACGCCAACGACTATTTCGGCAAGGGCCTCTCGGGCGGACGCCTGATCCTGCGACCCCCCGAGAGTTCGCCGTTCGCGGCCGAGGAGCAGATCATCGGCGGCAACGTGATGCTCTACGGGGCCACCGGGGGAGAGGCGTTCGTCCGCGGCCAGGTCGGTGAGCGCTTCTGTGTCCGCAACTCGGGCGCGGTGGCGGTGGTCGAGGGGGTGGGCGACCACGGGTGTGAGTACATGACCGGGGGCCGGGTGGTCGTGCTCGGCGCCACCGGGCGCAACTTTGCGGCGGGCATGTCGGGCGGCGTCGCCTACGTGTACGACCCCGACCGGAGCTTCGGCGAGCGGTTGAACCTCGAGATGGTCGAAGCCGAGCCGCTCGGCGACGACGACGTCGAGTGGCTGGCCGGCGTCGTGGCCCGCCACGCGCAAGAGACCGGTTCGGCCGTCGCCAACCGGTTGCTCGAGGACTGGTCTTCGACGCTGCTCGACATGGTCAAGGTGATGCCCCGCGACTACCGACGGGTGCTCGAGGCCACCGCGCGGGCCAAGGCGGCCGGCCTTTCGGTCGACGAGGCGGTCATGGCGGCGGCCCATGGGTAAGCCGACCGGGTTCATGGAGTTCGGGCGCCACCTGCCCCGGCGCCGGCCGGTCCGGGTCCGGGTCCGGGACTGGCACGAGGTCTACGAGCCCTTTGACGCGGCCAGCGCCCAACAACAGGGTGCCCGGTGCATGGACTGCGGGATCCCGTTCTGCCACGAGGGGTGCCCCCTGGGGAACCTGATCCCGGAGTGGAACGACCTCGTGTGGCGGGACGACTGGTCCAACGCGATCGAGCGGCTGCACGCCACCAACAACTTCCCCGAGTTCACCGGGCGGCTCTGCCCGGCCCCGTGCGAGGCCGCGTGCGTGCTCGGTATCAACTCGGATCCGGTGACCATCGAGCGGATCGAGTACGAGATCGCCGAGCGGGCCTGGGACGAGGGCTGGGTGACCCGCCAGATGCCCCGCGAACGCACCAGCAAGCGGGTCGCGGTGGTCGGGTCGGGTCCGGCCGGCCTGGCCTGCGCCCAGCAGCTGAGCAGGGCCGGCCACGAGGTGGTCGTGTTCGAGCGGGCCGAGAGGCCCGGGGGACTGCTCCGCTACGGGATCCCCGAGTTCAAGATGGAGAAGCGGGTCCTCGACCGGCGGCTCAGCCAGCTGGTGGCCGAGGGGGTGCGGTTCACGTGCTCGACCCTGGTCGGGCAGGGCCAAGCACCCGCACCCGAGGGCTCCCTCGAGCCGGGGCTCGGGCGGGGCCTCGGGACCGCCAACGGGCCCGAGGTGGAGGTGGTCTCGGCGGCCAAGCTCCGCGACGAGTTCGACGCCCTGGTGCTGGCCGGGGGGGCCACCGTCCCCCGGGACCTGGACGTGCCGGGGCGCCGGCTCGACGGCGTGCACTTCGCGATGGACTACCTGAAGCCGGCCAACCTGGTCCGCGAGGGTGCCATCGGCGCCCCGCCGATCAACGCGCTCGGTAAGCACGTGATCATCATCGGCGGCGGGGACACCGGCGCCGACTGCCTCGGCACCGTCCATCGCCAGGGCGCGGCGTCGGTCGTCCAGCTCGAGATCCTGCCCGAGCCCCCCGGGGCGCGGGCCGACGGGGACCCCTGGCCGACCTGGCCGGTCATCCTGCGCAGCTCGGCCGCCCACGAGGAGGGCGGCAGGCGGATGTTCGCGGTATCGACCACCGAGCTGGCCGACGACGGGAAGGGCGCGGTCCGGGCACTTCGCGGCCGCGAGGTCGAGGTGTCCACCGAGGGCGACCGGCCCACCTTCACCCCGGTCGAGGGAAGCGACTTCGAGCTCCCGTGCGAGTTGGTCCTGCTCGCCCTCGGCTTCACCGGCGCCGAACGCCACGGCGTGGTCGGCGAGCTCGGAATCGAGATCGGCCGCACCGGCTCGGTCGTGGCCGACGGCCGCTGGTCGACCAACGTCGAGGGGGTCTTCGTCTGCGGCGACATGACGAGGGGACAGTCCCTCATCGTGTGGGCGATCGCCGAGGGACGCTCGGCCGCGGCAGGCGTCGACCGCTGGCTCATGGGCGACACCGCGCTCCCGGCGCCGCTGCGCCCCGGTCAGCTCGCGCTGCGCTGACCCCGCGTCGCCTCGTCGACCCACGCACCGGGCCCGGCTGAGAGACTGAAGGGCCCATGGGATCGAAGGTCGCAACGATCGTGATCGACGCCTCCGACCTCGATCGTGTGGCGACCTTCTGGGCGTCGGTTCTCGGCTGGGAGTGTCGGCGGGACGCCGACGGAGATGTCGTGGTGGCCGACCCGGCTCAGCGATCCGGGTTCAACCTGCTCATGATCAAGGTGCCCGAGACCAAGACGGTCAAGAACCGGGTCCACATCGATCTCGATCCGACCGGTACCGATCAGGCCGAGGAGCTGGCACGACTGCTCGACCTCGGGGCGACCAGGGTCGACATCGACCAGGGAGACCGGTCCTGGATCGTCCTGGCAGACCCCGAGGGCAACGAGTTCTGCCTGCTCGCTCGTCCTCCCGACGTGGGCGAGGCGCTGGGCACCTCGGACTAGGAGCCTGTTGAACAAAGGCTGATCTGGACGTAGCTTCAGTGCTGCAAGCCTGGGGATGGCTGAACCGAAGAGC
>Ga0209415_10011272_pt1 | contig 15075 bp, 16 predicted proteins | sample PeaSoiSIISIP2007_FD_187696 | JGI IMG/M metagenome (GOLD analysis project Ga0209415, IMG submission 187696) | Peat soil microbial communities from Weissenstadt, Germany - SII-SIP-2007 (SPAdes) (version 2) | ecosystem: Environmental > Terrestrial > Soil > Wetlands > Peat | place: Germany... | reverse complement strand
CGGAACCGGGATCATCGGCGCACCAGCGCCTTGACCACCGCCGACGCCAACTCCGGCGGGGTCATTGCCGGGATCTGGACACGGGTGCCGTCGCTCAACGCGATTTCAATTACCGAAACCGAAATGTTGGACGGCCCAGTCGAGGAAACGACAACTTCAGCAAATCCTGACGGCTCCGCCCGAAGATCTCGGCGCCACCGATAGATCTGCCCGCTGTTGATATCCGCTCGCCGGGCGACCTCCGTCACCACGGCGCCGGGCGCAAAGGCCGCCGCGACAATCGCCTGCTTCTGCTCGTCGCTCCAACGTCGACGACGCTCAACTCCGCTGATTACCTGAACTTGGCCCATCGCACCGTCTCTTGCAGTGCTGCAAACACCACTGCTTGCAGCACTGCTAAATTACGATGACCCCACGGCCTGATGGAAGGCGGCCCCCACCGGATGGATACTAATAACTGTACGGGCTTTTTGATTCTTCCAAATCGGATTGAACTTGCTCTAAAAGCGCTGGGCTCTCAGCGATCGGTATTATTTTGCGGTCAATCTCTTTTGCGATCATTTTCCCGGGGCGCTCCAACGACTCGCAGGACGCGGACCTGAGTCTGACCGCCCAATTTTTCGTGAGAGGGCGATCCCAATTCCAGAGGAAGCATCGCGTTCCATTTGGATCCACCATTTCACCATCAGATTTCGCCGCATAAGTTCCGTGTTCGCTGCCGACGCCCTTATTGACGGCAAGGGGCAAATTCGGATTTTGCGAGTCCGTCGGTGCCTGAGCGCAACTGGAAAGGACAAATATGAACGACAATAAGTGGCAACAGCTCGCCATCAACAGCGGTTTCATCTCGTCCCCCACGTCAAACACCAGCGTTAGGCGAGCTAGGCAGGGTTTTGCGGCAATTTTTAGGCAAGGCGCTTGGATCCTGATTCCGTGAGCATGCATCACGATTTCGGAGTCCCCTCGCTCTGTAACGGAGAGGCCGGAGTCCGACGGGGTCGGTTATCGATTCTTGAACATCTCAAGAATGGATTTGGTGAGCTTGTTCTCCTCGCTCGACGCGGCCACGGCCAGGTCCGACTGGGTCTGGCTGGTCTTTGCCGCGGCGGCGGTGGCGGCGATGTCGGCGCCGGACACGGCTGCTTGCGACTGGGTGGTGGCGAGCAAACTCGATTGGTTGACTTGGGTAGCGAATGAGAGCGCGTTCTGGGCCGCCGCGAAGCTCGCCTGAGTGGACGAAATCTGAGCGATGGCCGATTGCACCTGACTGATCGAAGCCTTGATCGCCGCCGCGTCGCTCCAGCCCGAAGAGCCGACGGCGGCCACCCCCAGAGACGCGGCGTCGGAGGGCTTGTTGGCGACGGTGATCTGCCCGCCCTCCGTCGTGGTATTGACCGTCATCGGGCTGGAACTTGTAGACACCAGATTGAGCCCATTCACCGACGCGTTGGCCACGAAGCCCGAGGTCTGCTGGAGTGCCGCGTTGAACTGTTGGGCAAGCGTGGCCTGAGCTTCGGGCGTGGCGCTCAAGGCTTCCGCCGCGGTGCTCAGCATGTTTGTCAGCGTGTTGCCGACGTTGGTTAGCGCCTGTTGCGAGGTCGACAGGACAGTGTCGGCGATTGCGACATTTTGCTGAACGACGCTCAGCTTTGTGACGTCGGATTCCAAGGGAACGGCCAGGGCATTGGCAATGGAGGATTGGCTGGTGCCGGTCGCCAACGCCTGCAGCAGGGCGGTTCGCGTCGTCTGTTGCTGGTTGAGAAGGGTGTTCACCCCGATGGTTGTCGACACCGAATCCGCTTGCGTCATGGTCGTCCTCCGAAAAGCCGCCAGCCGGTCGTGAGAAAAGCCTGGGGCCAGCGAGAAACGAGCAAGCCGGGCCCATTGCGGCGTCTCTAATGTAACATGATATGCGGTTGTTTGGGGTTCCCGTTCTGCTCTTGGCCTGCCATCGACGCCCCTCAGGTCATGGCGATCGGTTGTCGAGAAGGGCGAGGGCCGATCGCACAATCCCTTCGAGCAGATCGCGTTCGGGCCGGACCCGCGCCAGAACGCGGATGCCCATGACCGCGCCGAGGAGGTGGCGGGCGAGATCGTCGGCGGACAGTGACGTGGCGATCGTTCCATCGGTCTGCCCGGCGGCGACGGCGCGGCGGAAGAAGGTCTCGATGCGGACGAGGACCGCCGAGACGAACAGCTGGACCCCCTGATCGTGCGGCGCGACGTCGAGAGCGGCGTTCACCAGCATGCAGCCCTTGTGTTCGGGGTCCCCCAGCGAACGCGCCAGGATCTCCGTGAAGAAGCCGGCGACGGCTTGACGGGGCGCCAGCGCTTCGCAGCGTCGGATGCGCTCGGCGACGCCGCGGTCGACATAATGATCGAGCGCCCTCTGATAGAGCGAGCGTTTGTCGCCGAAGGCGTTGTAGATGCTGGCTCCGGTGATTCCCGTGCGGTCGGCCAGATCGCGCATCGATGACGCCTCGTAGCCATGGGTCCAGAAGCATTTGACCGCCGCATCGAGCACAGCCTCTTCATCGAACTCTCTGGGTCTTGCCATGCCATCGTCCACAAAACGCCCCGCAGGGACCATCCTGCTATCTTTGCCGCGCCCTTGCATTTTAGAACGGTCGTTTTAGAATGCAAGGCTGGGCCGCCGAGGACATCCGCATCGACTGGCCGGCATGACGCCGTCATCTCTCGCACAAAGGAAAGGCCGATGATCCGCTTTTACTACCATCCGACCCCGAACCCGGCGAAGGTCGCGCTTTTCCTTGAGGAGGCGGGACTTCCCTATGAGGTGATCGCCGTCGACACCAGCAAAGGCGAACAGCACACGCCGGTCTTTCGCGCGATCAATCCCAACGGAAAGGTGCCGGCGATCATCGACACCGAGGGGCTGGGCGGCAAAGAGGTCCGCGTGTTCGATTCGACGGCCATCCTGATCTATCTGGCCGAGAAGACCGGGCTGTTCCTCGGCGCGCCGACGGATCGGCCGGAGCTGCTCTCCTGGCTTCTGTTCATCGCCTCGGGGCTCGGCCCGTTCTCTGGCCAGGCCGTGCATTTCCAGTTCGCGGCGCCCGACACGCTCGCCTATGCCGTGAACCGCTACCGGCGCGAAGCCGAACGGCACTATCAGGTTCTGAACGACCATCTGGCCGGGCGCGAATTTATCGTGGGCGATCACTATACGATCGCCGACATCTCCGCCTGGGGATGGCTCGATCGCGCCGCGCGGGTGCGCAAGGGCGAAATCGATCCGCTCGCCGCCTTTCCCCATCTCAAGCGGTGGTTCGCTGCCATCGACGCGCGGCCTGCCGTGGCCCGTGCCCGGGCTGTCGGGAAAGACCACGCCTTCAAGACGGTCGGCGACGACGAGAGCCGCCGCGCGCTCTACCCGTCGAACTATCCCCCGGCGGAATCGCTGCGTTAACCAGGAGGTCTTCCCGATGATCGATCTTTACTACTGGCCGACGCCGAACGGCCATAAGATCACCATGTTTCTCGAAGAAGCCGGATTGGACTATCGGATCCATCCCGTCGACATCAGCGCCGGCGACCAGTTCAAGCCGGAATTTCTCGCTTTTTCACCTAACAACAGAATGCCCGCCATCATCGACACGGATCCGGCGGATGGTGGAGAGCCCGTCGGCGTGTTTGAATCCGGTGCCATCCTGCTCTATCTCGCCGAGAAGAGCGGACGCTTTCTGCCCGGCGATCCGCGTGGCCGCAAGACGGTGATGGAATGGTTGTTCTGGCAGGTCGGCGGCCTTGGGCCGATGGCCGGGCAGAACCATCATTTCGCGATTTACGCGCCGGAGAAGATCCCTTACGCCATCGAGCGCTATGTCAAGGAAACCAACCGGCTTTACGGTGTGCTCGACCGCAGGCTGGCCGGTCGGCCTTTCATAGCGGGCGATGATTACTCGATTGCCGACATGGCCTGCTATCCATGGATCGTGCCCTGGCAGCGTCAGCAGCAGACGCTCGACGATTTTCCCAATCTTCACCGTTGGTTCGACGCCCTGCGCGAGCGGCCGGCGACGCTCCGGGCCTATGCGAAGGGCGAACCGTTCTCCGCGCGTCCGACGGTGACCGAGGCGGGCCGGAAGATCCTGTTCGGCCAGACGGCGTCCACTCTTCCGCGGACCTGAGGGGAGAGGTCAAGGCGACAAAGCCCGGCCATCGAGAGCTTCCGTGATCGGGGCCGATCATTAAGACGCCGGGTTCACCAAGACCGGCTGCTCGCGGTAGCGGGTCGGAAACAACCGCTTGAGCTGGGCGACCTTGGGCAGATCGTTGATGACGATATAGGGATGGCTGGGGTGGAGGACGAGGAAGTCCTGGTGGTAGTCTTCGGCCGGAAAGAAACGGGCGCCATCTTCGATGCGGGTGGCGATGGGCGCGCCGAAGACGTGGCTGCCGTCCAGCTGGGCGATGTAGCTTTGGGCGACCCGCCGCTGTTCCGCCGTCGCCGGAAAGACCGCCGAACGGTATTGTCTCCCGCTGTCCGGACCTTGGCGATTCACTTCGGTCGGGTTATGGGCCACGGAGAAGAAAATCTGCAGCAGCGTGCCATAGGAGATTTGCGTCGGGTCGAAGGTGATTTCCACCGATTCGGCATGGTCCGTGTCGCCGCTGCCGACGAGTCCGTAGTGTGCCGTATTGGCCGTACCGCCGGCATAGCCCGACACCACGCGCTCGACTCCGGACAGATGCTGAAAGACCCCTTGCACGCCCCAGAAACAGCCGCCCGCCAACACCGCCTTCTCATGAGGGCCGGAGGCCGGTGCTTCGTCCTGAGCGGGCGGAGCGATGACGACGGCATTTTCGGCATGAACAGCGCCTTGCCACAGCACCGCGGTGGCGGCGACCACGACACAGCCGGCCAGTCCGCGCCACAAGCTGTGCCGCGCGAGGCGGTCGGATAAATTCGATATGATCATGGTCAGAGTCCTTGCAGGTTGGGGTCAGTGGGGGCTGTGCCATCCATCTCATGCCGTTCCGGGTGTGAAGGTCATCGCCACGCCGTTCATGCAATAGCGCAGCCCGGTGGGTTGGGGGCCGTCGTCGAACACATGTCCCAGATGCCCGCCGCAACGCCGGCAATGGACTTCGGTGCGCGCCATGCCGAAGGATCTGTCCGTGCGTTCGGCGACCGCGCCATTGAGCGGCCCCCAGAAACTCGGCCAACCGGTATGGCTATCGAATTTGGTATGCGAAGAGAACAACGGCAAGGCGCACCCCGCGCAGGCGAAGGTTCCCTCGCGATGTTCGTCGTTGAGCGGGCTGGTGAAGGGCCGTTCGGTGCCTTCCCGGCGCAGGATGTCATATTGCGCCGGGGACAACCGCGCTCGCCATTCGGCGTCGGCGTAAGTGATCTCGAAGATCTCGGCCGTCGTCGCGGCCCGCGACGAGACCCGGGGGAAGACGGCTAGCGCCGCGACGGCGGCGGAGCCGGTGAGCAGGAAATGTCGTCTGGTGGCCATCGCGTCCTCGGAAGGTGAGAGAGGGAATGGCATGAAGGTAAGGACGCGGCGGTATCGAAGTCCTCACGCAAAGTAAAACATTGCGTGACACTTGGGGCCGGAGACGTCGCGTGAACGAAAAACCTATGAATCCGTCCCGGAATGACGGCAGATGGCGCAACGATCACACATGCCCCAAGGAGCGACGATGGCAAAACAGGAGTGGGGCGAGAAGCGTGCCTGCCAAAGCTGCGGCAAGAACTTCTACGACATGATGCGTTTTCCGATCGTCTGCCCGGAATGTGGCGCGGTGTTCACCGTCGTCGAGATGATTCCGCGGCGCGGGAAAGGCAAGTTCTTCCCGGCGAACCGCAAGCCGGTGGAGGACGGCGTCTTCGAATCGGGGGCCGTCGCGGAGGGGGCCGCCGATGACGGGGACCAGGACGGTGACGGTGACGGCGGAGAAAACGGCGAGGGCGGCGAACCTGTTCCGGACGGGGACGAATCCGATGCGGTCGGGGAGGACAATGCCGCATGATCGCCAGCGATGGCGAGGGAGCAACTTCCTGAGACTTCACATCGAGTCGCCGCGATAAGCGCGCATCGGCCTTCCGGCGACTTTGCGACGTCTTGAAACGGTTGTCACCCGACCGGCAGCGTGAAAAGAAACGCCGCGCCCTTGCCGGGCCTCTCGGCCAGTCGTATTTCGCCGCCATGCAACTGGAGAATGCGCTGTACGACGACCAAGCCCAGACCGCCGCTGTGCTGGGCGCCGCGCAGCAGGCGCGATGCGCGCAGGAACAATCCGTCGCGCAAGCCTGCCGGGATGCCCGGTCCGGTGTCGCTGACCTCCACTTCCACGCGGTCGGGCAGGCTGCGCAGGTTGACGGCGATCTCCGTGCCCGCCGGCGTGTGGCGAATGGCGTTGTCCAGCAGATTGGTCAGCACGCGTTCGATCATCCCCAAGTCGGCGCGGACGCCGGGCAGGGGTGGGGCGATTTCCACGGACAAACGCTGTTGGCGCGCCTCGGCGGCCAGTTCGAACTTCTGCAGCACGTCCTGGACCAGATCGGGCAGCGAGAAGCTTTCCAACTCCGGCTGCACCAGCCCGGACTCGAGGCGGGCCAGTTCGAACAGCTCTTGCGCCAGGCGGCCGACTTTGCCGCTCTGCGCCAGGGCGATGTCCAGATAACGCTGCCGGTCCTCGATGCTCAGGCTGTCATCCTTCAGGCGCAGTGTCTCCAGATAGCCGTGGAGCGAGGTCAGCGGCGTGCGCAGATCGTGCGAGATATTGGCGACGAGGTCGCGCCGTTGCTGGTCCTGGCGGGTCAGTTCGCGCCATTGTTCGGCGATGCGCCGGCCCATCTGCGCGAAGGCCGCGCGCAGCACGGCGATGTCATCGCCTCCGTCATCGGTTGGGCCGGCCAAGGCCGCCGCCTGTTCGCCGTTGGCGTCGAAGCCGCGCACGGTCTCTGTCAGGGCGCGGAGCGGCCGGGTGATCAGCCGGAAGGCCAGCAGTCCCATGAGCAACCCCAGCAAAGCGACGATCGCGGTGGCCCACAGCGTGGTGCGCAGGACCTCGTCATCGGCCAGTCTGGCGGCCAGCGCGTCGCGCGTCTCGCCCAATAGGATGACATAGACGTAACCGGCCGGCCGGCCATCGACCCGCACCGGCGCCGCGCTGAACACCTTGGCGGCGTCCGCGCTGCGCGGGTCGTCGCCCTCCACCGGCAGGGAGGCCCCGGCCAACAGCCGGCGGATCGGCGCCAAATCCACCTGCTGGCGTTTCAAATGCCCGGGCGGGGCCGCGTTGCCGACGATGCGGCCATCGTTGTCCAACAGATAGACCTCGACCGACGGATTGACGGCCATCAGCTTGTCGAACAGGTCTCGCACGGCGTCCGGCCGCCAGCCGCCGGCATCCATGAGCTGCGCGGTGCCGGCGATATGCGCGGCCAGTCCGGCCGACAACTGCTGTGCGACCGCCTGCTCGTGGCGGGCGCTGGAGTGGATTTGCAGTCCCACCGAAATCCCGCTGCAGGCCAGCAGCAGGACGGCGAATACCGCGGACAGGCGTTGCGCCAGCGTGAGCCGGCTCATGGTTTTTCTCCGGCGGTGGGGGGCGCGGCGGCGAATTTGTAGCCGCGGCCCCAGACGGTGAGGATGCGCTGCGGCGCCGCCGGATCGGCCTCGATCTTGGTGCGCAGGCGGTTGATGTGAGTATTGACCGTATGTTCGTAGCCGTCGTGGCTATAGCCCCAGACCTCGTTGAGCAGACTGAGGCGCGAGTACACCCGGTCGGGATGGCGGGCGAAGAAATACAGCAGATCGAATTCGCGCGGCGTGAGGTCGAGCGCACGGCCCTCCAAGGAAGCCGACCGCGCCACCGGGTCCAAGGTCAGGCCGTGGCAATCCAGTTGACCGGCGTCGAGGCGCGCATTGCGCGTCAGCGCGTCGCTGCGCCGCAGCAGCGCGCGGACGCGCGCTACCAGTTCCAGCATGGAGAAGGGTTTGGCCAGATAATCGTCGGCGCCCAGTTCGAGGCCCAGGATGCGATGCACCTCGCTGGCGCGCGCGCTGATGATAATGATCGGCAGATAGTGGGGCATGGCGCGCGCCCGCTTGCAGATCTCCAGGCCGTCCACACCCGGCAGCATGAGGTCCAGCACCAGCATGTCCCAGGGACCTTCGCCCAGCAGACGCATGCCGGCATGGCCGTCGGCCGCATGTTCGACGGCGTAGGATTCGTCCTTAAGATGCATGCGCAGCAAATCGGCGATGTGGACGTCGTCCTCGACGATCAGGACTCGCTTGGGTCGTTCCATGAGGGCTCCCGGCTCGAATAATTCTGGCGGCAGTTTCCCTCATTTTGGCACGCCGCAGGTATCACGTTTTATTTAACTTTGCGTGAGGACTTCGGGATCGTCGGCGGGGAATGATGGCGTCCAACGAAACCAGCCGGTCCAAGGAACGAAAGCCATGCCGTCTTTCCCCGCCATCAATCGCCGAACAGGCCCGCAATGCGACGGCGGGGCTCTTCACCCGCGATGGCTGCGGCTGACCCATTGGCTGAATGCCCTGGCTGTGATCGTGATGACGACCAGCGGTTGGCGGATCTACGACGCCGCACCCTTTTTCGACTTTAGCATTCCCCGGAGCGCGACGCTCGGCGGTTGGCTGGGTGGCGCGTTGCAGTGGCATTTCGCCGGCATGTGGCTGCTGGCGGCCAATGGCTTGCTCTATCTGTGTTTGTCTCTGGCCAGCGGCCGATTGGCCCGCCGTTTCTTTCCGGTCTCCCCGCGGGGCGTGCTGGCGGATGTCGGAAAGGCGTTGCGGGGGCGTCTGGCCCATGACGATCCGCGTCATTACAACCAGGTGCAACGCGCCGCCTATCTGTTCGCCATGCTCGACGTCATCGTCCTGGTGGCCTCCGGCTTGGTGTTGTGGAAATCCGTGCAGTTTGGCTTTTTGCGCGAGCTTTTGGGCGGCTACGAGGTGGCACGCCGGATTCATTTCGCCGCCATGGCGCTCTTGGTTGGTTTTGTCGCCCTGCATCTGGTCATGGTGGCGCTGGTGCCGCGCACGCTGCTCGCCATGATCCGTGGCCGTTGAAGAGGAACACCGCCATGCGCATCTTCCAGGCCAATCGTTCGGACGCCGGGTTGATCCTCAAGGAGGCCCGTAAAATATTGGCTCCGCGTCTCGAATCACCCTCGCGCCGCGCCTTCCTGCGCAACTTGACCCTGGGGGGCGTGGCGATGCTTTCGGGATGTTCGCCCGACGACGACGTGGAGCACGCCCTCTCGGCGATATCGCGCTTCAACGACCGTGTGCAGGGCTGGCTTTTCGATCCGAACGCGCTGGCCCCGACCTATTCCGCCGAAATGATCACGCGACCCTTTCCGTTCAACGCTTTCTACAGCGAAGACAAGGCCCCCGCCGTGCGCGAGGACGACTATGCGCTGGAGGTCAGCGGCCTGGTGGCCGACAAGCGGCGCTGGCGGTTGGGCGACCTCCGTGCCATGGCGCAGGTCGAGCAGATCACGCGGCATATCTGCGTGGAGGGGTGGAGCGCCATCGGACGCTGGGGCGGCGTGCGGTTCTCGGATTTTCTCGACCGCGTTGGTGCGGATCGGAGCGCCAGATATGTCGGCTTCAAATGTGCCGACGACTATTACACCAGCATCGATATGGCGACGGCCCTGCATTCGCAGACGTTGCTGAGCCTGACCTATGACGGCCAGGTGCTGCCGCGCGAGTACGGCTTCCCCATGAAGCTGCGCATGCCCACCAAGCTTGGATACAAGAACCCGAAGCATATCCAGGCCATTTTCGTCACCAACCGCTATCCCGGCGGCTACTGGGAGGACCAGGGCTACAACTGGTTCGGCGGCAGTTGATATGTGGCGCCGGAACATCGTTTTTCCCCGCGCGATTGCGCTTTTTCACCACAGTGAACGTCAGGAGTGAACCATGAAAATTTTGGCTGCGACCGCTCTGTCTTTGTCTCTGATTCTGGGTGCCGCAAGCGCTTTTGCGGCGGACGATATGACCAAGGACGGCATGGCGAAAGAGTCGATGTCCAAGGACACGATGGCCAAGGACACGATGGCCAAGGACACGATGGCCAAGGACACGATGGCCAAGGACACGATGGCCAAGGACACGATGGCTAAGGATGCGATGAGCCATGACGGCATGAAGAAAGACGCCATGTCCAAAGACGCCATGTCCAAAGACGGCATGTCCAAAGACGGCATGGCCAAGGACGCTATGACCAACGACGGCATGAAGAAGTAGGTCGACGGACGGTGCCCGCGCCCAAACGACCCTGCCAGGTCGGTTTGCGCGCGGGCTTCCGGCGTTGTTTCACTCCATCGGGTCGAATTTCAGGTCTTTGATGGGCGTGACTTTGTCGGTACGGGCAATGCCATATTGCGTATTTGGCCCGAGCCATTTGTTCCAGATCGTCAACAGCTCTCCCGATTGCTCGATTGCCATAAGGGCCTTGTTGACGTCGGCGGCGAAGGCCGCTTCATTCTTCCTGAGGCCAATGCCGATGGGTTCGTAAACCATCGGTTCGGACAAAATGGCGAGTTCCTCGGGGGTTCCTTTTGACTCCGCCGCGTAATTCATGGCGGACATCATGTTGCTGACGAAGCCGACCACCTCTCCTTGTTTGAGCGCTTGCAAGGCTTGGTTCGCATCGTAGAAGGACACAGGAATCCCATGTTGCAAGCCGATCGATTGTTCGGACGTGGAGCCTTTGGCGGCGCTCATCTTTTGCCCTTCCAGGCTTTTCAGGGTCTTGCCCGCGTCCGCCTTCTTCACGAGAAGGACTTCCTTCGTCATGTAATAGGCGTTGCTGTAATCGATGAGCTTCGCGCGCGATTTCGTATAGGCGAGGTTCGCCACCACCATATCGACGCGACCGCCCGGCGTCAGTTCGGTGATGCGTTCTTCGACCGACAACTGGACCAGAGCCACCGGGAACCCCATCGCCTTGCCGACGGCCCGACATAAGTCCACATCCAGGCCAATCACGGCGCCGGATGCCGGGTCGGCGGAGGCGAACGGCGCGACGCCCGTCTTGAGGCCGCAGCGCAATTCGTTGCGGCCCTTCAGATCCTGAAGTTGATCCGCGAAGGCGGGAAGCGCAAATCCGGCGCAAAGTGTCGAGAGACACAGTGCTAATGAACGGAGCTTCATGGTGAGCGTTCTCCTGAATGGCGCCGCTATTTCCGAACGGGCCCTAAGGATCAGAAATTGAGAAAGGTGCGCGGAGCATGACTCCGCGCTTTTCCTTTAGTGCGTGTATTTCGCGACAATCCGGTCATAGGTCCCGTCTTGCCGCATCGACGCGAGCGCCACATCGAAGGCGTCCGACATTTTTTTCAGGTCATGGGCCTTGGTGAACGCGAGGTAACTCGGTACGGATTGCAGCGGCGGCGATATTTCCTTGATCTGCGACAGCAAATTCAGGTTTTTCGCCATGTCCAAAGCGACATAATTGTAACTGGGGATCAGATCGACCCGTCCCGCCGCCAGCTTCTTGATGTTGCTCTCGGCACTGTTGGTCGGGTCGACCTTCTGCAAGGTCCCATCTTTGACGGCGGTATCGAATGTCGTGCCATAGCTGGTGCCGTTGATCACGCCGATCGTGGCGGTGCGCAACGCGCCGAGGTTTCCATCGAAGCTCAGCGTTGAATCCTGGCGCACGAAAAAGGAGATAACCTGTGTGGTCAATGCTTCTTTCGGAAAAGCGAGAAACTGTTCGCGCTCCGGCAGTTTAAAGCTTGAAAAGACGCCGTCGATCGCCCCTGTCTTGGCTTCTTCGAGGCATCTTGCCCAAGGCATCAATCGGATTTCGATCGGCTGTCCCGCCCGCCGATAAGCCTCCGTGACAAGGTCGACCAGGATCCCTGCCGGTTTGCCGTCGACGAGAAACGCCGTCGGCCGGCTATCGGCGGCGGCGAGAACCAGCGTCTCGGCACTTGCCGCGCGATAGGCCAGAAGCATCGGCAGCATCAGTAAACACGCCAGTGCGGATTTCAATCGTGGTGACATTTTTCGTCTCCCTGATTTGCAATTCTTCGTGTTGGCAACACCATCCATTAAAACGTGATGACGACCTTCAGATGATTTTGACGGTCCTTGGCCATATCGAATGCCTCCTTCGCGTCTGCCATCGGCACGACGGCTGTCCGGAGCGGCGCCACATCGATGACGCCCGTCTCGATGCAGGCAACGGCATCAGCGAAGACATTGCCGAAACGGAAGGCGCCACGCAGATCGAGTTCCTTGGCCATGATTCGGTTGGCGAGGATCGGTGACGGTCCTGCCGGCAGCGAGCCGACTTGCACGATGGTACCGCCAGGATGGACGGCGGTGATGGCGCTGTTTAAGGCGGGGGCCGCGCCCGAGACTTCGAAGGCCACGTCGAAGCCGCCAAAGCCTGCGGCGACTTCCTCCAGAGCGTCTGGCGATGTCGCCATATTGACGGTGTTGTGGGCGCCCAGTTTGCGTGCGACGGTCAGCGAGGACTCCAAGAGGTCGGTGACCACCACCTCGGCCGCGCCGCCGCGCCGGGCAGCCATCAGCACCAACTGGCCGATGGGTCCCGCTCCGGTGATCAGGACGCGTTGTCCCATCAGATTGCCGGCCCGATGCGCCGCATGCAGGGCAACCGACAATGGCTCGGCCAGGGCGAGTAAGGTGAGATCGATGTCTTTCGACACCTTATGGCATTGGCTTTCGTCAACCATGACGAATTCGCAAAATCCGCCTTGCATATGGGGGAACTTGCTGGCGCTGCCCATATAGAAGACGGCTTGGCACAAATTGGGCCGTCCTTCACGGCAGGGACGGCAGCGACCGCAACTGCGGCCGGGATGGATCGCCACCTTGTCGCCCACGCTCAGGCCGGCCACGCTCGGGCCAATCGCGTCCACTTCGCCTGCGATTTCATGTCCCGGGACCAGGGGCTCGCGGATAACAAAATCACCGACCCGGCCATGGGAATAATAATGGAGGTCGCTGCCGCAGATGCCGCCGGCCCGGACGCGGATTTTGACGTCATGTTCGCCCAATGAAGGAATGGTTCTGTCTTCAAGGCGAAGATCTCCCGCTCCGTAAAGGACACAGGCTTTCATATTTTCACCCAATATTTGTTGTGCCGCCAACGGACATTCATTGTCCGGCGACCGTTCATTCAGGCATGCGGACCGCTCTGTTCGAGCGGTCCGCTGCCATTACCAACGATTAGAAATTGTACTGCGCCCCGAACTGGACGCGGCTACCCCAGGCTTCGTTCTTAACCGACGTCGCTCCGGGAGATGTTGACGCCGAAACCTTGGACACGGCCGTCGATGCCGGGCCGTCCGCCACGCGATGGCCGAGAACATATTCGATGCCCATCTGGACTTGAGGTGCCGGATTCCAGATCAAGTTGACATAGACATTGTCAAGGCTGCGGTTCGGGTTCGTCGTCACGTCGGCCGTGTCCATTGCCGCAAAATTGGACGCATGGGTATGGCCGTAAATGACGTTGGTCCGCCATGTCGCATTCCACCAGTTCCGATAGGCGACGGTGAAGCCGTAAGCCGCTTCGGTGTGCAGGATTCGGGTGGCGTTATCGAAATAGCCGGCCTGGCTTCCGGTATCGACGCCCTGGATATAACGGCCGATGCCCTGACCACCGGAAAATTGAGCGGTCAGGTAATTGTCCTTGCCGTCAACTTGATTGGTGAAGAAAAGCGCAGATGCGCCGCCGCCGCCGCCGAATGCCGAACCCTGGCCCTGGATCTTGGCGCCCCCGGTCACCGTAGAGTTGGCCGAAGCGACGCCGCCGGTGTCGACGGAGAGATCGCGGGCGACGCCCATGACCTGAACATGGCCCCATGTGTCCTTGTACATGTAGGCCGCCGTCACATCGGGCGCCTTGTCTTGAATGTTCGTGCTGATGGTGTTCATGCCGGTATTGAGCGCCGGCTGATCCGCGCCTTTGAAATCGCCGGTGGGGCTTTCGAGAGCGAGCGACAACCGACCCGGGCCAACCAAATGCTGATATTGCACCATCGCTTGGCGGATACCGTTCGCCCGGCCGATCGAGTTGTTGAACTCGACGCTTTCGACACCAGCCTCGTGGTCTTCGAAGTTGGATTCGGTCATGCCGATGAGCAGGCCTCTCCACTCGCCGGTGGCGTGGCGCAACCGAAGGACAGACGAGTTGGTGGAAATTTTGTTGCCGTCCTGACCGTAAAAGTCAGCCTGAAGGTCCGTCTTCAATTCGTCGCCGAGGACGGGCGTGCTCGACTGGAAGATCAGGCGAGATTGGCGCGCGGTGATGTTCGTTTCGTTATGCCGGGCCGCCGCTGCGGTCCCAGGCAGCGGAATGGAGTTGAACTGCGTGGTGACGCCGCCGTTGCCCCCATCGGGTTCGTAGACCACGTCTCCCTTGACATAACCGCCGATCCGCACCGAGGTGTTGGTGCGGGGGATCTTGTAGGATCCGGGGAACGACCCATCGGTCAGGAAACTCTTGCTGCCCTCTTTCACTTCGGACGCCGCCTTTTCCGCGACAGCAGCGGCCGCAGTCGCCTTCTCCGCCGCGACGGCCGAGGGGGCTGCTTGCGCTTGGAGCTTCGCTGAAAGATCGCGGACTTGGGCTCGCAATTCCGCATCGGCGTCCGCCTGAGCCTGCAGTCGCGCCGAAAGCTCGCGAATTTGGGCCTGCAAGGCCGCGTCACTGGCCTGGGCCGTGCCCATCGTCAGCCCTAACGTCAGCGCCATAGCCGACGATAAACAGAGAGCGGTACGTATTTTCATCTTTCTTCCCCACAAATTATGCACTGTCGTACTTTGTGGGGCGGTGCAGGATACTGACAAAGACCGTGTCGTTATGGTGCAATAATGGGACTTTATACTAATTGCAAAAATTGCGGTTTCTCGTGATCCCAAGTGTATCCCAACAGCCAAGACGCCAAATGACCGAGAGTCATTAGCGCCTTGGCGATGTCACAATTTTGTGCCGGATCGAAATCTAGACGCCGGAATAGGCGGCGAACCCTCCATCGATGGGGACGACGACGCCGTTGACGAAGCCGGAGGC
>Ga0209415_10011271_pt1 | contig 15076 bp, 11 predicted proteins | sample PeaSoiSIISIP2007_FD_187696 | JGI IMG/M metagenome (GOLD analysis project Ga0209415, IMG submission 187696) | Peat soil microbial communities from Weissenstadt, Germany - SII-SIP-2007 (SPAdes) (version 2) | ecosystem: Environmental > Terrestrial > Soil > Wetlands > Peat | place: Germany... | reverse complement strand
CTCGAACGAAGTCACGTCAATGGCCGGGGCGCGTCCGTCGTGGCGGGGATCCTCAGGCGGTCGAAATCGCGAGCAACGACTCGAGGCCGAGGCTGCGCACAGCGTCCTGCCGGAGGAGGAACTTCTGGATCTTGCCGGTGACCGTCATGGGGAATTCGTCCACCACAAAGACGTGGCGCGGGACCTTGAACCGTGCCAGACGCTGGCGGCAGAAGTCACGGATCTCCTCGGCGCCGAGCTCGGAGCCGTCAACCAGAACCACGAACGCCGCCAGCTCCTCGCCGAAGCGCTCATCGGGGACGCCGACCACCTGCGCGGACTCGATGGCGGGATGGGTGAAGAGCACCTCTTCGATCTCGCGTGGGTAGATGTTCTCGCCGCCGCGAATCACCATGTCCTTCAGCCGGCCCACCACGTTCACGTTCCCGACGGCGTCCATGGTGCCCAGGTCGCCTGTTCGCATCCAGCCCTGCACGATGGCCGCGCCGGTCGCCTCGTCGTCGTCCCAATAGCCGGCCATGACCAGATAGCCCCGAGTGCAGATCTCCCCCTGCTCGCCGCGCACGACCGGCGCCAGGGTTGCCGGATCGGCGATCTTGATCTCGGTGTGGGGCAACGCCGATCCGACGGTCGAGGTCCGGACCGAGATCGGGTCGTCGATGCGGGTCAGCGTCGATGCGGGCGAGGTCTCGGTCATGCCGTAGGCGATGGTCATCTCCGACGCGTGCATCTCGTCGACGACGCGGCGCATGATCTCGATCGGGCACGGAGCGCCGGCCATGATCCCGGTGCGCAGCGAGGTGAGGTCGAACTCGCCGAACCGCTCGTGGGCCAGCATGGCGATGAACATGGTGGGAACGCCGTAGATGCTGGTGCAGCGCTCCTCGGCGATGGCCTCCAGGGTGGCGAGCGGGTCGAACGCCTCGGCCGGATAGACGATGGTGGCCCCGGTCGAGAGGCAGCCCAGGTTGCCGATCCCCATTCCGAAGCAGTGGTAGAGGGGCACCGGGATGCAGACCGCGTCGGCCTCGGTGTACCCGAGCTGACGTCCCAAGATGACTGCGTTGTTGACGATGTTGTGGTGGGTGAGCGTGGCTCCCTTGGGACTGCCCGTGGTGCCGCTGGTGAACTGGATATTGATCGGGTCGTCCGAGTCGCAGCGTCGCTCGCGTGCCGCCACCTCGTCGTCGCCGACGCCCGCGGCGGCCTCGAGCAGGTCCGACCAGGTCAGGTCCGTGTCCACGCCGGTCCCGCTCGGGCCATCGGTTCCGATGGCGATCACCCGTTCGAGCGACGGGCACTGCCCGCGGACCTCTTGCAACATGGCGAAGTAGTCCGAACCGCGGAACCCGGGCACCGCGGCCAGGAATCGGACACCCACCCTCGAGAGCGCGTAGGACAGCTCCCCGGAACGGTAGGCCGGGTTGACGTTCACCAGGATGCCGCCGACCATCGCGCTGCCGAGCTGCAATTCGGTCCACTCCACCCGGGCCGGAGCCCAGATGCCCACCCGGTCCCCGGGCTCGACGCCGAGGGCGAGCAGCCCGCGGGCGACCAGGGTGGCCCGCTCGGCCAATTCCGACCAGGTCAGTCGGACTCCCTGGTGGCGGCTGACCAGGGCGAGGCGGTCGCCGCTGGCGGCGACCCGCTGCTCGAGCGCCCGTCCGATCGTGTCGCCCGACAGCGGTGCGTTCGAGATTCCCGAGTCATAGGAGAGCTGCACGGGTCGATTCACCCCCCGGGTGGTCGTCAGCGAGAAGGATAGAGGGCAGGGCCCTCCTCGGTCACCGCCGGCCGCCAAACGGCCGACCGGTGGTGGCGTCGTCAGGTGGGCTTGGACGCCGTGAAGATCTGGTAGGCGAGGGGCACCCGATAGCGCCCGCCTCCCTGGTCGAACTTGGCGAGGTGCTCTTGGAGGGCCACCCGGGCTTCCGCCAGCTTCTCCTCGGGCACGCCCATGAAGGCGGGTTGTCCATCATCGACCAGGGCGTCGCGACCGACGGTGACGCTCACCTCGTAGGGGACGCTGTCCACGTCTACCCACCCGGCCGATCGCAGGAGCCCGCCGGTCATCTGCACGTCCCCAAAGCTGAAGGGTCCGACGACGCCGCCGCCCGGAGGCGCCGGTGGGACGAGGTGGCCGAGAGCATGCCCAAGATGCCAAGGATTGCGATCGACGCGCTGCCAACAGGCGAACGCCAGCCGGCCACCGCGCTCGACCTGACCGAAGATGTTGGTGAAGGCCGCCTCGGGCTCCTCGAAGAACATCACACCGAACTGGCTCATCGCGACGCCAAACGGGGGTCCCCCGAACAGGTCCGTCTGTGCATCGGCCAGCACGAAGGTCACATTGGCGGTGCCCTGCACGGCAGCTCGCCGCCGCGCCAGTCGGACCAGGTCCTCGGAGATATCCGCCCCGACCACGGTTCCCGTCGGTCCGACCCGGCGACCGGCCGCGATCGAGGTCGCGCCGCCGCCGCTCCCGATGTCGAGCACCCGCTCACCCGGACGCAGGCCGAGGTGATCGAAGAGGACAGGAGTGACCAGCCCGGTCAGTTCCTCTCGGCGAGGCCATACTCGCGTCCAGTACGGGTTGTTCCAGCGGCGGCGCTCGACCTCGTTCGTGGCCATTGTCTCATGGTGGCGCGAATCCCGGCCGGTTTCCCAGGTTGACCGAGCGCCTCCCCTCGGTCTGTCGGGAAAGAGTGTGGCAGTGGTGTCCGAGGGCGGCCACACTGGGCGCAGTGGAGACAGCCGGACCGGGCGGCATCGTCGTTGAAACGTTGCCGTCCGACGGCAAGACCCTGGACGAGGTGGCAGTCGTCGCCACCGAAGCCTTCGCCGATGATCCCTTCTTCTGTTTCCTCAACCCAAATGTCACCCTGCGACGCCGGGGTCTCGCGATCTACTGGCGAGCAGCCGTCGGCGCGCTCGGCGAGCGGGGCCTCACCCTCGGGGTCCGCCGGGAAGACGGACGGCTCATCGGAGCGGCCGCCTTCGTACGCCCGGGCTGCTACCCGCTGCCGGCGATGGCCCAGCTGCGTCAGGCCGGAGCTGCATTCTGGGCGCTCGTGACGAGACCGGCGGCCATCGTCGCCGGCACCAAGTACCTCCTCGCCATCGACCAGGCCCATCCCCACGAACCGCTCTGGTACCTCCAACTGCTGGTCGTGGACCCACCCGCCCAACGTCTCGGCGTTGGGGCCGCCCTACAGGAACATGTGTTCCGGCTGGCCGACCGAGAGCAGGTCCCGAGCTATCTCGAGACCCAGAAGGCCGACAACCTGGCGTACTACCGCCGCTTCGGCTACGAGACGGTCGACGAGCTCCATCCGGTCAAGAAGGGTCCACCGCTCTGGACGATGCGCAGGGAGCCTCGCCGACCGTAGGCGTCGGTTTTCTCCGCCTTCTGTCCGAGGTTCGGCAGTCGTGAGGGCAGGGTGGAGCGACTGACGTAGCTCGACCCTGCCTCGCCGACGTCGTCGATGACGCCCCGCCGCCGTTGGCGGGTATCCGCGTTCTGCGTCGTCATTTCTTGTAAACATCCATTGCGCAATTGCCGTTTACGCACGCGGGTCGGACCGTTTGCCAGAATTTCACCGCGGTGGTTGCGCTTTCGGAGCTCACTTCCAGGGAGGGGCGAAATGTCTGCGATGCGTGCCGCGAGCGCATCTACGCCAGATTTGGCGACGGACCTGCTCGATCGCGCTCCGAACCGGCCATACAGTCCGGAAGTGTATGAGCTGACGGCGGACAAACGGATCCTCGTCACCGGCGCCGGGGGATCGATCGGGAGCGAGATCGTCCGCCAGTTGGAAACCCTCGATCCGGCCGTGGTCTACCAGCTCGATCACGATGAATCGGCCCTGCATGCACTCCAGCTTCAGTTGGACGGACACGGCCTGCTCGACAGCGAGCGCACGGTCCTGGCCGACGTCCGAGACGACGCGGGCATCCGGCGGACCCTCTGCGACCTGCGACCCGAGATCGTGTACCACGCCGCCGCCCACAAGCATCTCCCCCTGCTCGAGCGGTACCCCGCCGAGGGGGTGAAGACCAACGTTCTCGGCACCAAGAACGTCGTCGCGGCGGCGGTCGAGGCCGGAGTGGGCCTCTTCATCAACATCTCGACCGACAAGGCCGCGCGACCCACCTCGGTGCTCGGGGCGACGAAGCGACTGGCCGAGATGGTCGTGCGCGACCACGCCAGCCTGGGCACGCGGCTGGCGTCCGTCCGATTTGGCAACGTCCTCGGAAGTCGCGGTTCGTTCCTCGACACGTTGTCGTTCCAGGTGGCCAGCGGCGGGCCGGTCACGGTCACCCACCGGGAGGTCACCCGGTTCTTCATGACCATCCCCGAGGCGGCCGGCCTGGTGATCGAGGCGTCGGTCATGGCTGACGGCGGAGAGACCTACGTGCTCGACATGGGGGAGCCGGTCCGCATCCTCGAACTGATCGATCGATACGTGGCCCGCGCCGGCGCCAAGGCACCTGAGCTTCGCTTCACCGGCCTGCGGCCCGGCGAAAAGCTCCATGAACAGCTCTTCGATTCGGCCGAACGCCTGATGACCACGCGGCACGCTCACATTTGGTCCGTGCAGGCAAGGGACACCCTGCCCGACCGGTTTCGCGAACGCGTGAAGCAGCTGAACGACCTGGCCGCCATCGGCCGCGTTGATGAGCTGCTGCGCCAGCTCGACGGCCTGCTGCCCGGTGAATCGGACGGGGAGGTCGAGGAGTTGCCGATTCCACTCCGCCCGCCCATCAGGCAGGCGCCGAGGTCACAGCCTCGCGGGTCGATCTATCCCAACGTCAGGAGAGCCTGGCATGAGCGTGCCCGTGCGCTGCAACGTGCCGCTGGTGCCGCCGGCGTGGTCAGCGTCCCCTAGGGCAATGGCGGCCTCGACGGCCCCGTCTCGAAGGATCGGTCGGCCGTAGTGATCGATCTGCTCATCGCGCTCTTCTTCACCCCCCTCTTGATCGTCACGATTGACACGTTTGCCCAGATGCGGTCTCGGGTCACCGAGATCAGCTACTTCCCCGTGACCGCAGAGACCGAGCCCTGCACCGACTACACGATCATCGTGCCGATCTATGGAAACATCCGATACCTCGAGAACGTGGCCTACCTGCATCAATACGGCCCGCGAGTGCTCTTGACCACGAGTCAAGGGGAGACGGAAGCCTTCTACACGGAGCTGGAGCGGATCGCCCGCGACCATGACTTTCGGACCCACATCGCTTCTCGTCTACCCAGTGCTCGTGAGCATGCAACCCAAGATCCCGGTACGCGCTCGACCGAAGGGACGGTTCGCGACACGATCGTGCTGGACGCGCATGACTCGATCACGTCCACCTACGTCGTCTGTATCGACGCCGACACGGTGACGGAGGTCTCGCTGGACTACCTGGTCGGGGCGCTCAAGGGCGCGGACCTGGACATTGCGTCAGTGATGCTCACCGCGGCCAACCGGGACACCCTGCTCGCTCGCCTTCAAGGCCATGAATACCGAATGGCCATGCGAATTCGCCGGGTCATGCCGTGGATGATCTCTGGTGGCTGCCATGTTGCTCGGCGTGAGGTGCACCGCGACCTGATGCTCAAGCACAGCCTGTTCTTCCAGGGCAACGACGTCGAGCTAGGGCTCCTCGCCGACCTTTGCGAGTACCGGATCGGCCACATCCCGTTCGTCGTTCCAACGACCGTTCCCAGCCACTTTCGAGCGTGGTTTCGGCAACGCAGAGCGTGGGCCGGCGGCGAGTTCCGCTTGTTCTTGGTCAACCTCCACGTGTCCCTTCGGCATCCGTTCTTGTACCTCTATGGCGGCATCATCGTGATCCTGCTGGTGCCAGCACGGTGGTACTCGCTGATCCATCCCACGCGAACATTGATGGCCGCCATGGCCCTCTATCTCGGTTCCCTGCTGGCGCTCAACTGGAGGACCAGAGACGCGAGCTTGCTCGCCTATCCGCTGTATGCGCTCTTCTACACGCTGGTCATGGTGCCGATTGGCGTCATCGCGTACCTCGGCATGGCGATTAAGTACCGGAACTTTGGCGTCATCAGCGTCCGTCGAACACGATCGCGCGGGGTGATCAGACCGGTGTCACGGCGGACAGCCCCTCGATACGTGCCGATCGGCATCGAGTGTTCCCCGCCTCAACGAAGGTGGCGACGGAACGACTCGGCCGTCGACCTCGGCGGCAACGGGATCGGGCTGGCCAATGCCCCGACCGCGTCGGGCGCCACCCTCGTCAAGCTTCCGGTGGGTGTCGAGTGCTCTCCGCCCCAGCGAAATTGGAGGGCCGGGTGACCGCTCCCGCCGAGCGACCCGCCGGCGGTTCAGCCGCGGCAACTCACTGCAGGGCTTCGTTGATCCGTTCGATCAGGCTCTTCCACTGCTGAGACTCGCCAGCCGACAGCACGGCCGAGAGCTGGTCCCGCGTCCACCGGACGTATGCCTTGGCCAGGTGGTACCGGGAGAACGCGGGTCCCAGGGCGTCGGCGAAGATCTCGAGGATGGGTCGCGATCCTTGGGCGGCGACCTTGGACGGGATATCCCATTTCAGTTCCGACTTGGCGACGACGAGCAGGGTCTCCCGGAGGAGCTCCTCGATGTCTGGCGCCACAATCGGTCCGCCATAGACATCCTTGGTTCGCAAGATCCGCGTGTTGCCCAGCCTGTGTACCAGGCTGTCCTGCAGGGCCGCCTGTTCGCCGGCCGCGTCCGAATCCAGTAGCGCCGCCACCTTGAGGTCCGACGCGTGCAGGATCGTCGCGAAGTACACCACCTTCCCGATGCCCCCGGCCGGCACGAGCGCCACGTCCTCCCGGAGGTTCACGACGTTGGCCGCCCGCAGCAGGGCGGCCGTCGCCTCCAAGTACCAGAAGTCGGTCAGGCGCTCCAAGAGCAAGCTGCGTTGCTGGCCGAACATGCTCTGCGCCATTTCATACCCGAGTGCCTCCTGCAGGGGGAGGAGCGACCCAGGGTCGCCCGCCATGACCTCGGTGTGGACCCGCGTACCGTTCGTCTTGTCGAGAAACTCGACCACCCGGACGTGATCGAGCTCGCCGGGTCCGACGAGGAACGGGGAGTGCGTGGTGAAGAGGAGCTGATTGGACTCGGCGAGCCGGGAAAGGGTGTCCCGGAACTCGCCCTGCTTGAGCCCGTGCAGATTCAGGCCTGGTTCATCGAGCAGCAGGATGGCGTCCCGCTGGCCGTCGGAAGTCTGCGCGAAGAAGACGATGAAGAACGAAATGAGCCACTGGAAGCCCCCGGATCGCTGGTCCAGCGGAACGCTGACGCCGAGTGAGTCCTCGACCTCCACCTTGAGGTACTGCTGGTCGACGCTGATCCTGATGGTGTACTCGGAGGGCTCGTCATCGCTTCGCCCGCGGATCGGTCGCCACACCTCGCCGATCTGCTTGGTCAGGCGCAGTGACGCCGCGTTCAAGATTGCATCGCGCTCGTCGAGGGTGGCCCGATATCGATTGAAAGCCTTTCGATCCCCGGGCGTTGGTTCGGGAGCCTTGCCCAGATTGGACAGCTGCCTGGCCGAGAAGTGCAGCAAGTTCATCAGGCAAAGATTGCCGAAGTTGTAGTCGTCGTCCTCGTCGATTGTCCCCGCGTCAATGGCGTCCGCGAGATGCCCGAGATGGAGTATCGGGACGACCTTGGTGTAGGTCGAGAAGTACACGAAGATCGGGAGCCGACCCATGAGTTCGTGGAGGACTTGCTCCTCTGCGGTCGCCTTCTGGATCTCATGGCGAATCACTTCCAGCCGAGCCATTTCCGCGCCGTTCGACTGGTCGATGTACGGGGCGACCGACTTATCCAGCCAGTCGTTGATGATGCTGGCTTCGGGAGCGCGGATCAGTCGGTCAGCCGTCCAGGGATCGAGGATCGCGTTCAGGTCGGCCGAGGGACTCCGTGGCGGTTCCCCTTCTTGGGTGGGGACGCCGCCGATGCGGCTGTCGGCATGCAGGGCCAGGCGGCGAAGTGTGTCCATCTGGGAACTGACCGGCGCCGGGGCCGGCGCGCTCAACAGCTGATGGCGGTGCGTGTTGTCGAGCGCGACCGACAGCCGGTACACGCAATCGCTGAACTCCGGAGCGATGTGTCGAATGGCTTCCCGGTCGTCCTCCTCCAGCATGAACTCCGCGGCCACGATCTCGATGTCCTTGGTGTTGAGTTCCCCCGATTGGATTCGGTGATACTCGGATCGAGGAAAGTCGCGCAGCGCTTCAAAGGGAGGAACCAGCGGGCCGGGGCACAGATGCTCCAACGCCCGGAGGAGCACGGTCTTGCCGGCCTCATTCGGGCCGACCAGTACCGTCTTGGTCGGTTCGACATCGAACCAACCGGAGTCCGTGACGCTCCGGTACATTTGGACGCGTGCCCGTGCCAGTCTCACTGTCCCCCCCCAAATCCCAACGCGTGACTGCTGTTCGGCCGGCACCAAATGTGTCAACCGGTGTGGACGAAGTCCATCAGACCCTACAGGCCGGAGCCGTGGGGAATGGTGTCAAAGCCCGCCCGCCCCTGCCTCGCCGCGCACCGTAGGGCCGACGGCGGTCCCCGTTCAACGTGGAGCGACCCGGGCCCGCCCGGTCCGACGGAGCCACGCGCGGTCTGACGGACACGACGAGGACGCAGCCCCAAGACCTCATCGGCCAAGCATGGACGGCGATCGCTTCCGATGACTCGGGACGACCGCCTGCCCGGCCAGCCGGGGTGGAGGTGGTGGGGGCACCCGGGCGCCTCCCGTCCCGCCTGGCGGTCGAGGACGTCGCGGTCGGGAGCGTTGCCGTCGCGCTGCTGGCCGCCGCCGCGCTGTCCGAGTCTCGGGGAGGCGGCCCCAAGACGGTCAGCCTGGATCGAGGCCACGTTGCCGACGCCGTTCGGAGCGAGCGCCTGTTCCGTCTCAGCGGGCAGTCCGTCGGAGCGGGGTTCGCCCCGCTGTCGCGGTTCTGGGCCGCCGCCGATGGCTGGGTCCGGACGCACGCGAACTACCCCTGGCACCGCCGGGCGCTCCTGAAGGCCCTCGGGACCCCGGCGGACGCGGACGCCGTGGCGGCGGCCATGGCCGAGCTCCCGGCGGAGGAGGTTGAACAGCGGGTGTTCGCCGCCGGTGGGATCGCGGCAGCGGTCCGTGGCCTCGGCCAGTGGCTCGGCCATCCTCAGGGCCGGGCGCTGGTGGCTGAGCCGCTGATCGGTCATCGAGTGATCGGAGACCGGGCACCCCGGGCCCGCCCGCCCGCTGAATCGCCGCTTGGCGGCGCGCGCGTCCTCGACCTGACCAGGGTGATCGCCGGCCCGGTCTGCACCCGCTTCCTCGGGGCGCTGGGCGCCGACGTCCTGCGCATCGATCCTCCCGGGCACCCGGACATGGCGTCGGGGGTGGTCGCCGACACCCTGCTTGGGAAGCGGAGCTCGTTCGTGGATCTCGGCTCCCCGGCCGGAGCGTCGACGCTGCACCACTTGCTGGCTCGCGCCGACGTGGTCGTCTGCGGCTATCGTCCGGGCGCCCTCGACCGCTTCGGCCTCGACGGGGAGTCGCTGGCAGGGCGTCACGCCGGCCTCGTCGCCGTGTACATCGACGCGTGGGGCCATACCGGCCCGTGGGCCGAGCGGCGCGGCTTTGACAGCGTCGTGCAGGCGCCGACGGGCATCTCGTTGAGCGAATCCTCGACGGGCGACGAACCCGGCGCCCTTCCGTGCCAGCTCCTCGACCACGCCACCGGCTACCTGGCCGCCGCGGCTGCACTGGACGGCCTGCGCCGCCAGAGCAGCCAGGGCGGAACACACATCCGACGTCTCTCCCTGGCCCGAACCGCGTTGTGGTTGACCTCCCAGGGCGTTCGATCCGACGATGCCGCACCCGAGCCGACGGCGGCACCGGAGGTACCCGCCTGGCTCGTCGAAATGGACAGCCGACGCGGTCCGGTCACCGTGGTAGCTCCACCGGGGACCCTGGGAGACCTGCCACTCCAGTGGCCATCGGCGGCCACCGGCTACGGAGCCGACGCGCCAGCCTGGTAGGCGGCTGGGGCCGCCGCCCGCTCGGGGTCCCAGTGGTCTGATCCCGCCTCTCGACCGCAGGCAGGGGAAAACGTGACCTTCGGCTCTACTGACCGGGCCCCGCCCGGGCCAATCTGAGATTGGAAGGGGCGCACGGGCCCGGAAGGGAGAGGACCAGGTCATGAAGACCGTGTTCATCAACCCCGAGCGGTGCATTGGTTGCCTGCAGTGTGAGTTCGCCTGCGCCGTGGAGCACTCCGAGTCCAAGGACGAGACGATCGCCTTCCTGGAGACGCCGGTGCCCCGCAAACGCGTCCACGTCCAGGCGGGCCCGGTCCCCACCTTCGCGTTCCCCAACCGGTGCCGGCACTGCGACCCGGCTCCCTGCCTGCAGGTCTGCCCCACCGGCGCCATCTATCGAGACGACGAGCACGGCCTGGTCCTGGTCGACGCGGACAAGTGCATTGGCTGCGCCATGTGCGCCGTGGTGTGCCCGTTCGATGTCCTCACCTTCCACCCCTTGGCCGGGGGATTGACGCCCCAGGTGGCCGTCGCCGTGAAGTGCGACGGGTGCGTCGAGCGCCTCGGGCGGGGAGACCTCCCGGCCTGTGTGGAGGTTTGCAAGGTTGATGCCCTCGTCTTCGGCGAGTTGAACGACCTGCTCGCCGCGGGCCGGGTGCGCGAGGCAGGAGCCGTGCTGGCGGCGAGCGGCGCCACTCCCACCGTCCCGCCCGGCGGAGACCCCTTGGCGGCCTGGCACGCGTGGGGTTCGGCCGAACTGGTGGCGGCGAACGCGGCTGCCGCCCGGGTTGCCCAACGCGCCAACCCGAACGGTGGCGCAACGGTTGCCCGGTCAAACGGTCACGCCGGGGGATACGCCCCGGACGAAGTCGACGGCGAGGGAGGACCACGATGAGTGGAACCAGCACCAACGGCCGGGCGCGGCGCCTGACCGTCCACCAGGACGCCCAGGCCATGATCGATCGGGCCGGGGAGCTAGGCATCACCACCGTGTGGGATCGCCTGGCCGCTCAACAGCCCCAGTGCGGTTACTGCGCCCTCGGATTGAGTTGTCGCAACTGTGCCATGGGCCCGTGCCGCGTCGATCCGTTTGGCGAGGGTCCCCAGAAGGGGGTGTGCGGGGCCGACGCCGATGTCATCGTGGCCCGCAACCTCGGCCGCACGATCGCGGCCGGGTCGTCGTCGCACTCCGACCACGGTCGAGACATCCTCGAGACCTTCGGTCACCTGGCCCACGCCGAGACCTCGGGCTACCGCATCGCCGACGAGGAGAAGCTGCGCCGGATCGCCACCGAGGTCGGGGTGGTCACCGAGGGCCGGACCGCCGAGGAGGTGGCGGGGGACCTGGCCGATGTGCTCCAGGAGGACTACGGCTCGCGCCGAGGGTCGCTCTCCTTCATCGGGCGCGCCCCGGCGGTGCGTCGGGCCAAGTGGGAGAAGCTCGGCATCACCCCGCGCGGGGTCGATCGCGAGAACGTCGAGATGCTCCACCGGACCCACATGGGCGTGGACAACGACTACGTGAACACGCTCCTCCACGGGCTTCGCACCGGGTTGGCTGACGGCTGGGGCGGGTCGATGATCGCCACCGAGCTGTCCGACGTCATGTTCGGCACCCCCCAGCCCGTGGTCTCAGAGGTCAACCTGGGGGTGTTGAAGACCGACCAGGTCAACATCGCCATGCACGGGCACAACCCGTTGCTCTCCGACGTGATCTGCGCCGCCGCCCAGGACCCAGAGCTCTTGGAGCTGGCTCGCTCGTATGGCGCGACGGGCATCAACATCGTGGGGCTCTGCTGCACCGGCAACGAGATGCTCATGCGGCGCGGCGTTCCGATGGCCGGTAACCACCTCATGCAGGAGCTGGCGCTCGTCACCGGGGCGCTGGAGGCGATGGTCGTCGACTACCAGTGCATCATGCCCTCGATCGTCGACGTGTCGAAGTGCTACCACACCAAGATCATCTCGACTTCGGACAAGGCCAAGTTCACCGGAGCCACGCACATCTCCTTCGACCCCGAGCACGGAGCCGAGGTCGCCCACCAGATCGTGCGCATGGCCGTCGAGGCCTACCCTGACCGCAATCCCGAGCGGGTGCGGATCCCGGGCCAGCCGGTGCAGATGATGGGCGGCTTCTCCGTGGAGGCCATCCTGGGCGCGCTCGGCGGCACCCCCAAGCCGCTGGTCGACGCCATCGCGGCGGGGACCATCCGGGGGGCCGTGGCGGTGGTCGGGTGCAACAACCCCAAGCTTCCCCAGGATCTCGAGCACATCGAGCTCACCCGCCGCCTCATCGAGAACGACGTCCTGGTGCTCGTCACCGGCTGCGCGGCCGTCGCCAACGGGAAGTCGGGGCATATGGTTCCCGAGGCGGCCGCCATGGCCGGCCCGGGCTTGCGCTCGGTCTGCCAGGCCCTCGGCATCCCGCCGGTCCTGCACGTCGGGAGCTGCGTCGACAACAGTCGGATCCTGGTGCTGTTGGCGGCCCTGGCCGACTTCCTGGGCGTCGACATCGACCAGCTGCCCGTGGCCGGAGCTGCGCCCGAGTGGTACTCGGAGAAGGCCGTGGCGATCGGCGCCTACGTGGTGGCCTCCGGCGTCACCACCGTTCTCGGGGTCCAGCCGGCGGTCTTCGGCAGCCCCAACGTCGTGAACCTGCTGGCCGACGGGCTGGACGGCGTGGTGGGGGCCAAGTTCGTGGTCGAACCCGACCCGGCCAAGGCAGCCCTGTTCATCCGCCGCCACATCGAGGCCAAGCGCCAGGGGTTGGGTCTGCCGTTCGTGCCAGCCGACGAGTTGGCCATCGACGACGGCGAGTCTGCGACCGTGCCGGTGGCGTCCGGAGTGGGGAGCTGAGTCAGGTGTGCGGCACCTGCGCAGCGCACGGCGCGACGTCCGGGTCGGTCGTCCTGGCAGCCACCGACGACGGCCCGCCGGCCGCGCCCGCACCGCCGGGTCGCCGGGCTGGGCAGGGGATCCGGCTGGTCGTGACGGGGAAGGGCGGCGTGGGCAAGTCGACCTTGACGGCCATCCTGGCCCGCCAGTTGGCCCGGGGAGGGTTGCGCGTGGTGGCCGTGGACGCCGACGAGCAGCGAAATCTGGCCGCCACCTTGGGGATGGGTCGGGCGGCGGCCGCCTCCATCGTGCCGGTCGCCGAGTCTGCCGACTACGTGGAGGAGAAGACGGGTGCGCGACCGGGGGAGGGAAGCGGCGGAATGCTCGTCCTCAACCCGGACACCACCGACCTCATTGACCGGCTGTCGGTGGAGGCGCCCGACGGGGTGCGGTTGGTCGTCATGGGTGGGGTGCGCGAGGCGGGCGGCGGCTGTCTCTGCCCCGAAACGGCCCTCATCTCGAGCGCCGTTGCCGGTATGCAGCTGCAGCCCGACGACGTCGTGGTCATGGACACGCACGCCGGCGTCGAACACTTCGGGCGCGCGCTGGCCCGGGGCTTCGATTCGGTCGTCGTCGTCGTGGAGCCGACCTTCAATTCGGTGCAGGTCGGGGTGGAGTCCGCCCGCCTGGCCCAGGAGCTGGGAATCGGAACGATCCACTTGGTCGTCAACCGCACGAGATCCGACGAGGACCGGCGACGCGTGCTCTCCTACGTCGATCAGCTCGGTGGACCGAGCTTCACGTCCGTGACCGACCTGCTCTACGACGAGATGGCGCTCGAGTGCGAGCCATCGATCGGCCCGCTACTCGAGGGCTCGGCGCTGGCCGACGCAGTTGCCACGCTGTCGGTGACGGTGTTGGCCGGCGATCGCGTTCCAGCCGGTGCGGTGCACTGATGCGCGCCGTCATCATCGGAACCGGGCCCGCTGGCATCACGGCGGCGGAGACCCTGCGTCGGCTGGATCCGCTCGGCAGCGTGGTGGCGTTCTCGACCGAGCCCTTCGCGCCGTACTCGCCGCCGGCCATGGCGGACCACTATCTGACCGGCCGCACCGACACCCTGTACTGGAAAGGGCAGGACGTGGCGGCTCGCCTCGGGATCGAAGAGCACCGAGAGGCCCGGGTGGTGGCGATCGACGCCGACAACCACGAGGTAGTCCTGGCCGAGGGGGGGCGGGTGGGATATGAGGGGCTGGTGGTGGCCTCGGGCAGCCGTCTCCACGCGCCGCTCGACGGCGCCGACCTCCCAGGGGTCTTGGACTTCAAGTCCTTGCGCACGGCCGACGAGCTGGTCGGCCGGGTGCATCGCGGCGAGGCGACCACCGCGCTGATCGTCGGCAACGGGTTCATCGGCGTCGAGCTCTCCCTCCTCCTCGCCGATCTGGGGGTCGACGTGACGGTGATCGGCCGCCGCAACTGGGTCATGCCACGGGTGCTCGACCCGGTGACCTCCCAGGTGGCCGAGGCGGCACTCACCCGCCGCGGCGTGACCCTGCGGCTCGGGGTGCAGGCCGACGCCTTCGTGGGTAGCCCCTCGGCGACCGGAATTCGGCTCGCCGACGGCCAGCTGCTCTCGGCCGATCTGGTGGTGGCCGCAACGGGGGTCAAGCCGCACACCGAGTTCCTGGACGGTTCGGGGATCATCACGGACTGGGGCGTTCACGTGGACGACCGCCTCGCGACATCGGTCCGCGGGATCATGGCAGCCGGCGACGTGGCCGAATCGGCCGACTGGCTGACCGGCCGGAGATTCGTGCACGCCATCTTCCCCAACGCCGTGGCCCAGGCTCGGATTGCCGCCGCCAATCTGGTGGGGGCCGACACCCGCTACGAAGGGGCCGAGGCCATGAACAGCCTCAAACACCTCGGGGTGCCCATCGTGGCCATGGGCAGCATCGCCGATCCCGACTACGTGCTCCGTTGGCAGCAGGGAGGCGATCTCCGTTCCCTCTACGTGCGCGACGACCGCATCGTCGGGGCGCAGCTCGCCGGGGACATCCGAACGGCCGGTCTCTACCACTCCCTCTTGCTGCGGCGGGTGCCGGTCAGCCGCTTTGGGAGCCGACTGGTCGAACCGGGGTTCGGCATGGCCGACGTGGTCTCTTCGGCCCTGGCCTATGGATCGGTGGCAGCGGCCG
>Ga0209415_10011270_pt1 | contig 15078 bp, 12 predicted proteins | sample PeaSoiSIISIP2007_FD_187696 | JGI IMG/M metagenome (GOLD analysis project Ga0209415, IMG submission 187696) | Peat soil microbial communities from Weissenstadt, Germany - SII-SIP-2007 (SPAdes) (version 2) | ecosystem: Environmental > Terrestrial > Soil > Wetlands > Peat | place: Germany... | reverse complement strand
CCGCGGATTCGATCGCCACCAGCACGCCGATCCTGCCCAGGCCCGGCGCCTGGGCGTTGTGCACATAGCCCGCGACCACGCCGCGGCCGACCGAAAGCCTCGCCATGCGCCGCAAGGTCATGTTCTCGCCCACGGTCGCGATCAGCTGGGTCAGCTTTTCGGCCACGGTCTTGCCCTCGCCGGGATATGTCGCGCGGGCAAGCGCATCCAGAGACTCTACGCCAAGGGCGAGCCTGGTCACGTCGCGCACGAAGGCCTGGAACTGTTCGTTGCGGGCGACGAAATCGGTCTCGGTGTTGACCTCGACGAGGGCGCCGCGGGTTCCCTCGGCGGCGAGCCCGATCAGGCCCTCGGCCGCCACCCGGCCGGCCTTCTTGGCCGCAGCGGCCAGGCCCTTCTTGCGCAGCCAGTCGAAGGCGTTCTCCAGGTCGCCGCCGGTTTCGGACAGCGCCTTCTTGCAGTCCATCATGCCTGCGCCGGTCTTCTCGCGCAGTTCCTTCACCAACGCCGCGCTGATTTCGGCCATGTCCTTCGCCTCTTCCTAGAGATTTCTTCCCTGCGCTTCGCCCGACGGCTCCTGGCCGGCCGGGCGCGGCACCGAAATCAAGCCTGCGCGGCTGCCTGGGCCTCGCCGGCCGCCTCGGCCGGAACCAACTGCTCGGCCGGCAGCTCCGCCGCCTCGCCGATGTCGGCCCCGGTTGCGATCGCCTCCTGCTGCAGGCCGTCGAGCACCGCCGCCGAGATCAGATCGCAATAGAGCGCGATGGCGCGGATGGCGTCATCGTTGCCCGGGATCGGATAGGCGATGCCCTGGGGATTGCTGTTGCTGTCGACGACGGCGACGGCAGGGATGTTGAGCTTGAGGGCCTCGGCGATGGCGATCGATTCCTTGTTCGTATCGATGACGAACAGGATGTCGGGTTGGCCGCCCATCTCCTTGATGCCGCCCAGCGCCCGCTCGAGCTTGTCGCGCTCGCGGGTCATCTGCAGCATCTCCTTCTTGGTGAGGCCGGTATTCGCTTCGGCGAGCTTGGCCTCCAGGTCCTTCAAGCGCTTGATCGAGTTCGAGATCGTCTTCCAGTTGGACAGCATGCCGCCGAGCCAGCGATGGTTCACGTAGTACTGGCCGCAACGCTTCGCCGCCTCGGCGATCTTGTCGCTCGCCTGGCGCTTGGTGCCGACGAAGAGGACGCGCCCGCCACCGCTCACGACGTCGCGCACCGCCTGGAGCGCTTGTTGGAGGAGCGGCACGGTCTGCTCGAGGTCGAGAATGTGCACGCCATTGCGGACGCCGAAGATGAAGGGCGCCATCTTCGGGTTCCAGCGTCGGGTGTGGTGGCCGAAATGCACGCCAGCTTCCAGAAGCTGGCGCATGGAGAATTCGGGCATCGCCATGCGTAATATCCTTTTCCGGTTGTGCCTCCGCGGGAATTGGTCCCCTCCGGGCTTGCGCCCTAGGACGGACACCGGAGCGACCGGCCAGGATGTCTCCCTGGCAAGCCGCGGCCCCGCGTGCGGGTTCAGTCGCGCGAGGTGATAGCCGCCCGGCCGGGCGAAGGCAAGCCCTTTCCGACTCGCCTGGAGAACCCGCTGTAAACGATTGAAATATGCGAGTTAATCCAAACCCACGCGAAGGCTAGAAATCCTGCACGTCGACCACCCCGGGGATGGCCTTGATGGCGCCGCGGGTGGCCGGCGAGATCGCCCAATTCCCGGCCACGGCCAGCTCGCATTCCCGGCCCCGGTCGAGCTCGAGCACCAGTTTCAGGCGTCCCCTGCCCCGGCCGCATCGCTCCATGATCTGCTTCAGGCTGGCGAGCGGCCCGGGATCGTCGAGATAGACCTTGAGACCGGCGCTGGTCTGCGCCGCGGCCTGCTCCAGCGGCTGGATCGCCTGGGCGGTGAGGCGGATGCTGTCGGCCTCCAGCCTGGTATCGACCGTTAGCAGCAGCGGCGTGCCGGGTTGAAGGAGCTCGCGGTTGGCCGACAGCAGCTCGGAAAAGACTACCACCTCGTAGACCCCGGAGCTGTCCGAAAGCTGGACGAAGGCGAACCGCGCGCCGCGGGCCGAGGTCCGCTCCTGCTTGCCGGTGACGATGCCGGCGAGCTTCGCGCGCATGGTCGGCCGGCCGACGAGCGAGGCCGGTAGCTCGGCAAAACGCACCACGTCCAGCCGCTTCAGCGTACTGCCGTAGCTGTCCAGCGGATGGGCCGACAGATAGAAACCGATGGCCTCGAACTCATGACGCAGCTTATCCATGCCCGGCCAGTCGGGAACCGCCGGCAGGTTGAGGCGCGGCGCCTCGCCGCCGGCCCCGGCAAACAGGCTCGCCTGCTGGCTCGTCCGGTCGCTCGCTGCCGCTCCCGCCTGGCGCAGCAGAAGCTCGGCTGCCTCGAAGGTCTGGCGGCGGTTGGCGTTCAGCCCGTCGAAGGCGCCGGCGGCGATCAGGTTCTCCAGCGCACGCCGGTTCAACAAGCGTGGATCGCAGCGCTGGGCGAAATCGGCGAGGCTCGTGAAGCGGCCGCCCGCCAGGCGCACAGCTACGATCCCCTCGGCCGCACCCTGGCCGACGTTGCGCACCGCGGCGAGCGCGTAGCGCACGGCCAAGGTGCCGTCGGCCTCCGCCTCGACGCCGAAGACCGCCTCCGACCGGTTCACGTCCGGCGGCAACAGGCGGATCTTCAGGCGGCCCAGCTCCTGCCGGAACACGCCCAGCTTGTCGGTGTTGTGAATGTCGAGGGTCATCGAGGCGGCGAAGAACTCGACCGGATGGTTCGCCTTCAGCCAGGCCGTCTGATAGGCAACCAATGCGTAGGCGGCGGCATGCGGCTTGTTGAATCCGTAGCCGGCAAACTTGTTGACCTGATCGAATATCTGTTCGGCCGTGGCCGCATCCACCTTGTTGGCGATGGCGCCGGCGAGGAAATTGGCGCGCTGGGCCTCCATCTCCGCCTTGATCTTCTTGCCCATGGCCCAGCGCAAGACGTCGGCCGCCCCCATGCTGAAGCCCGACAGCTTCTGGGCGATCTGCATGACCTGCTCCTGGTAGACCATGATCCCGAAGGTCTCGCTGAGGATGCCTTCGAGGGAGGGATGCAGATAGTCAGGTTTCTCCTGGCCGTGTTTGCAGGCGATGTAGCGTGGGATGTTCTCCATCGGCCCGGGGCGGTAAAGCGCGACGAGCGCGATAATGTCCTCGAACCGGTCTGGCTTCAGACGGCGCAGCGTATCGCGCATGCCCGAACCTTCCAGCTGGAACACGCCGGTCGAATCCCCATGGCTCAGCATGGCGAACGTCTTGGGATCGTCGAGGGGAAGCTGAGCCAGATCGACCTCGATCCCCCGCTTGCGCAGCAGTGCTTCGGCCTGGGTCAGCACGGTCAGCGTCTTCAACCCCAGGAAGTCGAACTTCACCAGCCCCGCCAGCTCCACGTCCTTCATGTTGAACTGTGTGACGGGCATGTCGGAGCGCGGGTCCCGGTACATCGGCACCAGCTGCTCCAGCGGCCGGTCGCCGATGACCACGCCCGCGGCATGGGTGGAGGCATGGCGATAGAGGCCTTCGAGCTTGCGGGCGATGTCGAACAGCCGAGCGACCGACGGCTCCTGCTCGACCGCCGCGCGAAGCTGCGGCTCCCCTTCCACGGCTTGGGTGAGGGTGACGGGGTTGGCGGGGTTGTTGGGAACCATCTTGCACAGCCGGTCCACTTGGCCATAGGGCATTTCCAGCACCCGCCCCACGTCGCGCAGCGCCGCGCGGGCCTGGAGCTTGCCGAAGGTAATGATCTGGGCTACCCGGTCGCGGCCATATCTTTCCTGGACATAGCGGATCACTTCGTCCCGCCGTTCCTGGCAGAAGTCGATATCGAAATCCGGCATCGAGATGCGATCGGGATTGAGGAAGCGTTCAAACAGCAGGTCCCAGCGCAGGGGATCGAGACCGGTAATGCCGAGCGACCAGGCAACGACCGAGGCGGCACCCGAGCCGCGGCCGGGGCCTACGGGAATGCCCTGGCGATTGGCCCAGCCGATGAAGTCGCCGACGATGAGGAAGTAGCCGGCGAAACCCATGGACACGATCACGCCGAGTTCGTAGTCCAGCCTCTGACGATAGGCCTCGCGCTCTGCTTCGCTGCGGCCTTCCAAGCGCCGCGCGAGCCCGGCCTCGGCCTGCCGGCGCAGCTCTTCCGCCTCGGGCAGCCCGTCGGGCGAGTCAAAAGGCGGCAGGATCGGCTTGCGCTTCAGCGGCATGTAAGCGCAGCGCCGGGCGACGACGAGAGTATTATCCACCGCTTCCGGAATATCGGCGAAGAGCTGGCGCATTTCCGCGGCTGTCTTGAACCGGTGCTCGGGCGTGACGCGCCGGCGCTTCTCCTCGCTCAGCAGCGCCCCTTCGGCGATGCACAGCAAGGCGTCATGGGCTTCGTACATGCTCTCGTCGGCGAAGAACGCTTCATTGGTCGCGAGCAGCGGCAGGCCGGTGGCATAGGCCAGCTCGACCAGCCGTCCTTCGATCTGCTGTTCCACCGGCAGGCCATGGCGTTGCAGCTCGACATAGAGCCGGCCGGGGAACAGGGCCTGAAGCTCGGCCAAGGCCTCGGCCGCCGCCGCGTCCTGGCCCTCGGCCAACAGCCGCCCGACGCGACCCTGTGGCCCGCCGGTGAGCGCGATCAGGCCGTCCGTCGCGCCGGTGAACGCGGAGAGGGACAATTGCGCCACCTCGCCGGGCTCGCCCTCCAGAAAGGAGCGGCTCGAAAGATGCAGGAGGTTGCGATAGCCGGCCTCGTTCTGCACCAGGAGAACGAGCTGATCAGGCGCGGGCTTCACGCCCGGTCGCACCGGTCCCTCTGCGTTCACGCGCCGAATGCCGATCTGGCAGCCGATGATGGGCTGGATCCCGGCCTCGGCGGCGGCCTGGGCGAACTGGAAGGCGCCGAAGAGATTCCCGCTATCGGTGACGGCGACGGCCGGCATGGCGTTGCGCCGGCAGAGATCGACCAATTGCTTGATCTTGATCGCGCCCTCGGAGAGCGAATAGGCCGAGTGGACTCGGAGATGGACGAAATCGGCATGGGCCATGGGTCGAGCATTCCACGCGCCGCCCGGAGTCGTCATCAGGATTCGAAGTCAGGCTTGACTGGAGCCTAATTCATAGATGTAGCGACTGATTCACGTCTCAAGCCGATTTGGCTTGAGACGATCAGGCGCTAGGCGTCCGTCGGTAATGGTGAGGACGCGGTCCATCCGGCGCGAAAGCTCGAGGTTGTGGGTCGCGACCAGCGCCGCCAAGCCCGAGGCGCGCACCAGCTTGGACAGCACCGCGAACACCTCGTCCGAGGTGCCGTGGTCGAGGTTGCCCGTGGGCTCGTCGGCCAGCAGGAGGGCGGGCCGGTTGGCGAGCGCTCTCGCGATGGCGACACGCTGCTGTTCGCCGCCGGAAAGCTCGGCCGGGCGATGGCTGGTGCGCTTGTCCAGCCCGACCTGGCCCAGAAGCTCCCGCGCCCGCAGGGCGGCCTGCCGGCGCGGGACGCCGGCGATCATCTGCGGCATGGCGACATTCTCGAGCGCGGTGAATTCCGGCAACAGGTGATGATACTGGTAGACGAAACCGATAGTGGACCGGCGCAGCTCCGTGCGGCGCAGGTCGCCGAGGGTCCCGGCCTTGTCGCCCTTGATGAAGACTTCGCCCGAACTTGGCCGTTCCAACAGCCCGCAGATCTGAAGCAGGGTGGACTTTCCAGCGCCGGAAGGCCCGATGAGGGCCACCAGTTCACCGGCTTTCAGCGTCAGCGAAGCGTCGCGAACGACTTCCAGCCGGCTCTCGCCCTGGCCGAAGCTGCGACTGACGTTTTTCAGAGCCAGAACCGGCTCACTCATAGCGCAGCGCCTCGACCGGATCGAGCCTTGCCGCCCGCCAGGATGGATACAGGGTGGCGAGCAGCGAAAGGGTCAGCGACATGATCACGACCGTCGTCACCTCGCCGGGATCGACGATGGCCGGAAGCTGGGAGAGAAAATAGATCTCCTCGGGAAAGAGACGCGTGTGCAGCAGGGTCTGAAGCCACTGGCGGATCGATTCGATGTTGTCGGCAAAGGCCAGGCCGATGCCGAAGCCCAGCGCCGTGCCGAGCACGCCGATGCTGGCGCCGCTCAAGAGGAAGATGCGCATGATCATGCCGCGGGTGGCGCCCATGGTCCGAAGAATGGCGATGTCCCGGCCCTTGTCCTTCACCAGCATGATCTGGCCGGAAATGATGTTGAACGCGGCGACCACGATGATCAGGGTCAAGATCAGGAACATGACGTTGCGCTCGACCTGGATGGCCCCGAAAAAGCTGGAATTGGCCTCCTGCCAGTCGATAAACCGGAAGTTGCTGCCGACCTTCGCCTCGATGGCGTCGACGGCGGCGGCGATCCGGTCGGGATCGTCGACGGTGATCTCGATGTCGCTCGCCGCGCCGGGCAGCTTGAAATAGAGCTGTGCCGCCTCGAGCGGCATGAAGACGAAGCTGCTGTCGTATTCCGACATCCCCACTTCGAAGATGCCGACCACCTCGTAGGACTTGATGCGCGGGATGAGGCCGATGAGGGTCGCCGTCGATTGCGGCGATATGAGCGTGATCTGGTCGCCGATCCGCACTCCCAGGCTCTCGGCCATGCGACGGCCGATGATGACCACATCCTCGCCGTGAAAGCGGTCCAGGCTGCCGGCCTTGATGTTGTCGGCGAAGATCGCCCGCGCCTTGACGTCCTCGGGCCGCATGCCGCGGACGACGGCGCCGATGGCGCGGTCCTTCACCGTGACCATGGCCTGGCCCTGGACCAGGGGATCGGCCATCTTGACCATGGGAAGCTTGCGCAGCTCGTCGGTCAACCGGTCGTAATCGGGCAGCGGCCCCTGGTAGGCCTCCATGGTCAGATGGCCGTTGAGGCCCAGGATGCGCCCCAAAAGCTCGTGACGGAATCCGTTCATCACGGACATGACGATGATGAGCGTGGCGACGCCGAGCGCGATGCCGAGCAGCGAGAACCCGGCGATCACGGAGATGAATCCCTCCTTGCGCCGCGCCCGCAGGTAGCGCATCGCCACCATCCGCTCGAAGGGAGAGAACATTTCGATTCCTAGAAAGCGATCTTCTCGAGGGCGCGGTCGAGAGAGAGCTCGAGCCGCTCTCCCGTCGCCCGGCGCTTCAGCTCCACCACGCCCGAGGCCATGCCGCGCGGACCGATGATGAGCTGCCAGGGCAGCCCGATCAGGTCCATGTCGGCGAACTTGGCGCCTGCCCGCTCGTCCCGGTCGTCGTAAAGGACCTCGATCCCGGCTTGCGTCAGCCGGCCGTAAACTTCCTCGCATTTGCCCGTGGTCGCGGCATCGTTGGTCTTGAGGTTGATCAGGCCGACGGCAAAAGGCGCGACGCTGTCGGGCCAGATGATGCCGGCCTCGTCGTGGCTCGCCTCGATGATGGCCGCGACCAGGCGCGAGACGCCGATGCCGTAGCTGCCGCCGTGGACGGGCACCGCCTCGCCGTCCGGCCTGGCGACCAGGGCCTCCAGCGGCACCGAGTACTTGGTGCCGAAATAGAAGATATGGCCGACCTCGATCCCCCGGCCGATATAGCGCCGGGCCTCGGGCACCCGCTCTTCGAACAGAGCCGCCTCATGCTTCTCGTCGGTTCGGGCGTAGAGGGAGGTGAAGCGGTCGACCACGCCGGCCACGCTCGGCGCGTCCTCGTAGTCGATGTCGGAGCCAAGGGCATCGAACTCGATGAAATCCCGGTCGCAGAACACGGCGCTCTCGCCGGTATCGGCGAGGATGATGAACTCATGCGAGAGATCGCCCCCGATGGGCCCGGTGTCGGCCGCCATCGGGATCGCCTTCAGGCCCATGCGCTGGAACGTGCGCTGATAGGCGACGAACATCTTGTTGTAGGCCCGCCGCGCGCCCTCCTGGTCGACGTCGAAGGAATAGGCGTCCTTCATCAGGAATTCGCGCCCGCGCATGATGCCGAAGCGCGGCCTTACCTCGTCTCGGAACTTCCACTGGATGTGATAGAGCAGCTTCGGCAGCTCGCGATAGCTCTTCACCGAATGGCGGAAGATCTCGGTGATCAGCTCCTCGTTGGTCGGCCCATAGAGCATCTCGCGCTCATGCCGGTCGAGGATGCGCAGCATCTCCTTGCCGTAGTCCCCGTAACGTCCTGACTTCTTCCAAAGGTCCGCCGACTGGATGGTCGGCATAAGAACCTCCTGGCAGCCGGCGAAGTCCTGCTCCTCGCGCACGATCTGCTCGATCCGCTTGAGGACGCGAAAGCCGAGCGGCAGCCAGGAGTAGATGCCGGCGCTCGCCTGGCGGATCATGCCGGCGCGCAGCATCAGCCGGTGCGAAACGATCTCCGCCTCGGCCGGATTCTCCTTCAGCGTCGGCATGAAATAGGCGGTAAGACGCATTGAACTTCCTTGTCGGGAGCGGCCGTGAATTTAGGCGAGGCCCCGCGCCCTGTCCATGGCGGCAGGGGGCGCTCAAGCGCTCAGGCGCGTGATCGGGCCTTCAGCCAGGGCGGGCGAAGCCGGGCGATGCGCTTAAAGACCGGACAATCGGGCGCATGGGAGCCCGGGAGATAGCCGAGGCTCATCAGGAATTCGCCGACGATTTCGCCGCCGGTGAAGCGGAAGGTCTTCTTGAACAGCTTCACCCATTCCGCCTTGGGCATGGGATGATGGGAGTCGAGCCAGCCGGCGAAAGAGCCGTGGCTCATCCGGATCGCCTGCAGCCGTTGGGCATTCTCGATGGCGGCCTCGATCTTGAGGCGGTTGCGGATGATGCCGGCATCGGCCATCAGGCGTCGGCGCTCCCGCGCGCCATAGGCGGCCACCTTGTCGATGTCGAATCCGTCATAGGCGATCTTGAAGGCCGGCCGCTTCTGCAGGCAGGTGAGCCAGGAGAGCCCCGCCTGGTTGATCTCGAGCACGAGGCGTTCGAACAGGACGTCGTCGGCCTTCGCGGGGAACCCGTATTCCCGGTCATGATAGGGCCCGTGAAAGGGATGGCCGGGGGCGATCTTGCAGTAGCCGCTCATGGAACGCCGCTCGTTGGAGGAATCAGTTGCGGAAGCTAAACCACGGCGAGCGGATGAGCCAGATGGCGATCAACCATAGCACCGCCGAGATTCCCGTCGTCGCCGCCACTTTGATCCAGAGACGCGGCGCCTTGGGCGCACCGGCATCGTGGCCAGGGGCCGGGTTCTCGTCGCGCTCGATACCCCAGGGCAGAACCGCGAACAGGACGACCCACCAGATCAAGGCATAGACGACGACCTCGGTCAGCCAGCTCATGCCTGCTCCAGCTCGATCAGGCTGCCGCAGAAATCCTTGGGGTGGAGGAACAGCACCGGCTTGCCATGGGCACCGATCTTGGGCTTGCCATCGCCCAAGACCCTGGCGCCGGCGGCAGCGAGCCGATCGCGGGCGGCCAGGATGTCGGCGACCTCGTAACAGATATGATGGATGCCGCCAGCGGGATTCCGGGCGAGGAAACCGGCGATGGGCGAGTTCTCGCCCAGAGGCTCCAGCAGCTCGATCTTGGTATTGGGGAGCACGACGAAGGCCACAGTCACGCCATGTTCGGGCTGAGGCACCGGACCCGATACCTCAGCGCCCAGGACACCCGCATAGACGGACGAAGCCGCGGCCAGGTCCGGCACGGCGATGGCAATGTGGTTCAGACGGCCAATCATCGATCGAGTGAGACGCATTCCAAGGGGCGCGGCCGAGGTTATTGCAAGCCGGGCAGGCGGACCAGATGGACCGTAATCTGCGGTTTCTTGCCGCAGAGGGCCTGGATGGTCCGCCGCAGCGCAAGGCGCGCCGTTTCCTTGACCGCAGCATCGTCGGTGCGCTTGCCCAGGGTCATGGCGGCCAGGGCGGACCGCACGGCAGCGGTGGCCTCGGCGGCGACCGCACTGCCGTCCTCCGCCGTCTCCGGCAGGCCGTGCAGCGATACCTGAGGGTCCGCCAGCAGTTCGCCCGTGGCCGCCAATGCGAGGGCGGCCACCGCAAGGCCGCCGAATGCCATTCGCTGGCGCGCCTTCAGGGCCGCGCCCTCGAGCGGGGCGAGCCGGCTGCCGTCCAGGCCGAGTCGGCCGGCCGGCGCTTCACCGACGATCTCGGCCCTTCCCGGTGCCAGCCTCACGATGGCGCCGTTCTCCGCCAGCAGCGCCTGGCGCACCTGGCAGCTTTCGGCGAGCGCCACATGGGCCCGGAGATGCCGCAGCTCGCCGTGCACGGGCACCGCCAGGCGCGGCTTGACCCAGCGGTACATCTCGGCCAGGTCGTCGCGCGCCGGATGCCCCGAAACATGGACGAAATGATCGCGCTCGGTGACGATCCTGATGCCGCGCCGGATGAGCGCATTGTGGAGCTCGCCGATGGCATGCTCGTTGCCGGGAATGATGCGCGAGGAGAAGATCACCGCATCGCCGACCTCGAGGTGGACGTTGGGGTGTTCCTGCCGCGCGATTCGCGCCAGAGCCGATCGCGGCTCGCCCTGGCTGCCGGTGCAGATCATAAGCACCCGTTCCCGCGGCAGATGGCCCGCGTCACCCTCGTCGACGAATTCCGGCAGATTGGCGAGATAACCCGTCTCCTGGGCGGCTTCCACCATGCGCCGGAGCGACCGGCCGACCAGGGCGACATGCCGGCCATGGGCCATGGCGGCGCGGGTCAGGCTCTCGATGCGTGCCAGATTGCTGGCGAAGCAGGCGACGGCGATGCGCTGTTCGAATTCGCCGATCAGGGCCTCGAGGCTCTGGCGCACCTCGGCTTCCGAGCCTGAGCTTCCTTCCACCAGGACGTTGGTGGAATCGCAGATCATGGCCAGCACCCCCTCCTCGCCCAGCCGGCGCAGCGCCGCCTCGTCGGTGATGGGACCGATGACGGGATCGGGGTCGAGCTTCCAGTCGCCCGTGTGCAGCACGGCGCCGAGCGGCGTGCGCAGGATCACCGCATTGGGCTCGGGGATCGAATGGGTGATGGTGACCAGCTCCACCTCGAAGGGACCGACCGAGAAGCGCCCGGACATGGGGATCTCGGTGATCGGGGCGTCCATGAGAAGATCGGCCTCCGCCAGCTTGCGCCGAAGCACGGCGGCGGTGAAGGGCGTGGCGTAGATCGGGCAGCGCAGGCGCGGCCACAGATAGGGGACCGCCCCGATATGATCCTCGTGCGCATGGGTCAGCACCAGCCCGACCAGATCCGCCCGGCGCTCAACGATGAAGCTTGGATCAGGCATGATGATGTCGATGCCCGGGGTCGCCTCGTTGCCGAAGGTGATGCCGAGATCGATCATCAGCCATTTGCCGGCATGGCCATAGAGGTTGAGGTTCATGCCGATCTCGCCGCAACCGCCCAGCGGCAGGAACAGCAGCTCATCGGCCCCAGGTCGATCGATCATCCAGCCCCGGGACGGTTGCGGCTGTGGATCTCCACCAGGCCGCGCATGGTGATTTCGGGCTCCAGATGCTCGATCGCCGGCGTGGCGCCGGCGAAGAGCGGGGCAAGACCGCCGGTGGCGACGACGGTGAGCTCGGCGCCGAATTCTTTCCTGATCCGCGCGACCAGTCCTTCGATCAGGCCGACATAGCCCCAGTAGATGCCCGACTGCATGGCCCCCAGCGTATCCTTGCCGATCACGTGGACCGGGGCCTCGACGGCGATCCGCGGCAGCTTCGCGGTCGCCTGGTGGAGCGCCTCCAGGCTTAGATTGATGCCGGGCGCGATGACACCGCCCGTGTAATTGCCCTCTGCGTCGATCACGTCGAAGGTGGTCGCGGTGCCGAAATCGACGACGATGAGCGGGCCGCGAAACAGGACGTGGCCGCCGACCGCATTGGCGAGCCGGTCGGCGCCGATCTCGGAAATCGGCATGGCCATGAGGACCTTGATCCCGAGCGCGACCCCGGGCTCGCCCACCACCAGCGGCGGCGCCTTGAGATGCCGCTCGCAGAACATGCGCAGGTGGAACAGGGCCTGGGGCACGACGGTCGCGATGACGGTTTCGCGGATCGCCTTGGGATCGAAGCCGGCGAGCGCCATGAGCTGGCTCAGCCACACCATGTACTCGTCGGCGGTGCGGGCGCTATCGGTGCGGATGCGCCAATCGCCCACCATGCGCCCGCCCTCGAACAGGCCGAACTTCACGTTGGTATTGTTGGCGTTGATGGCAAGCAGCATCGGGGCGCTTTCAGGCGGCCGGCGGCGGATAGAATACGTCGCCCGCCGTCACCAGGCGACGCCCGCCTTCGGCCAGCTCCAGCTCGAGTGCGCCGGAGGGGTCGAGAGCGGCAAAGCGGCCCTTGAGGACGGCGCCCTCCAGGCGCACTTCGATCGCTGCGCCAAGCCCCGCCGCGTAATCGAGCCAACGCCCGCGCACCGGGGTGAAGCCCGCCCGCCGCCATAGCTCGTACCAATGCTCCAGCCGGAGAGCGAGCGCCTGCAACAGTCTCTCGAGCGACGTCCTTCCGCCGGCGGCGAGGATGGAGGTCGCAGGATAGGCGAGCCCTTCGGGATGGCTCGCCAGATTGACCCCGATGCCCAGCACCAAGGCGGCGGGCTCCTCCCCCGGGGCCTCGGTCTCCAGGAGAATGCCGGCGACCTTGGCGCCGTCGACCAGAAGATCGTTGGGCCATTTGCAGCTTATCCGCCGCTCCTGCGGCAGGAGGCCGGCCAGGGTCTCGGCCAGGGCCACGGCGGCGACGAAACCGATTTGCGCCGCTTCGGCGGCACGAGCCCGCGGGCGCAGCAGGAGAGAGAGATAGAGGTTGCCCGCGGGAGATGCCCACCGCCGGCCGCGGCGGCCGCGTCCGCTGGTCTGTTCCCTCGCCCAGACCAGCGTCCCTTCCGGCGCGCCTGCGCCGGCCAGGCGCCGCGCCTCCAGGTTGGTGCTGTCCACGCTGTCGAGGGCGACAAGACTGAAGAAAGCCGGCAGGTTCGGCCGGCCGCTCATCCGCCGAACAGGGACTGTGCCGCCACCTCGGCCGCCGACAGCAGCGGCCCGGGCAGGACGAAGAACAGCAGGATGGCGAGCGCGGTCGCCGTCGTGATCGCCATGACCTCGCCGCCGCTGGCGGCATCGAACTCGATGGTCGGCTCGTCGAAATACATGACCTTGACGATGCGCAGATAATAGTAGGCGCCGACCACGCTGGAGAGCACGCCGACGATAGACAAGGTGTAGAAGCCGTGGGCAATGGCCGGAAGGAAGACATAGAGCTTGCCGAAGAATCCGGCCAAGGGCGGGATGCCCGCCATCGAGAACATGAAGACGGCGAAGGCCGCCGCCAGCAGGGGCCGGCTGCGCGACAGGCCGGCGAAATCGCCGATTTCCTCCACCATCAGGCCCTGCCGGCGCAGCGACAGGATGCAGCCGAAACTGCCGATGGTCATGACCAGATAGATCGCCATGTAGACAAGCAGGCCGCGCACGCCATCGGGCGTGCCGACGGCGAGCCCGACTAGCGCGTAGCCGATATTGCCGATGGCGCTGTAGGCCATCAGCCGCTTGATGTTGCGCTGGTTGATGCCGGCGACCGCGCCGAGCACCATGGAAGCGATGGAGATGACGACGATGATCTGGCGCCAGTCCGCCGTGATCGCGCCGAAGGGCTCCACCACCACCCGGACGAAGAGCGCTATGGCCGCGATCTTCGGCGCGGCGGAGAAGTAGGCGGTCACCGGCGTGGGCGCGCCTTCATAGACGTCCGGCGTCCACATATGGAAAGGCACGGCGGCGACCTTGAAGGCGAGCCCGGCGACGAGGAAGACGAGGCCGATGATGAGGCCGACAGGAGCGCCTGCCGGATTGGCCATGGCGGTCGCGATACCCGAGAAGCCGGTGGTGCCGGCGAAACCGTAGATCATCGAGGCGCCGTAGAGCAGCATGCCCGAGGAGAGAGCGCCGAGGACGAAATACTTCAGCCCCGCTTCGGTCGAGCGAAGGGAATCCCGCTGGAAGGCGGCAATGACGTAGAGCGGCAGGCTCTGGAGCTCGAGGCCCAGGTAGAGCGCGATCAGGTCGTTCGCCGAAATCATCAGCATCATGCCGAGGGTGGCGAACAGCATCAGGATCGGGAACTCGAAGCGCGCCATATGCTCGCGCTCGACGTAGTCCAGGGAAAGCAGGATCGAGAGCGCCGTGGCGCCGAGCGCCAGCAGCTTCATGAAGCGGGCGAAACGGTCGACGACGAAGAGGCCCGCGAACGCCTGCTGGCCGCCCGCGGGCGTGGCGATCACCAGCACCATCGCCGCGACCAGGGCGAGCACGGCGAGCCAGCTGACGAGCCGGGCCCGCTCGCGCGGCAGGAAGACGCCGAACAGAAGCAGCGCCATGGCGGCGCCGGCCAGCGTCATCTCAGGCAGCGCGGAGAGCCAGTTCACGGCGTCACGGCCGGCAGGAGAGCCGCCAGATGGGTGGCGCTGCCGCCCGGCAGCGCCGCCTGGTAGCCGACGAGCAGGCGATCCACAGACGGTCCCATGATGGCGGTGAAGGACGCGGGATAGATGCCCATCCACAGCACGATCAGCACCAAGGGGGCGAAGATGGCGATCTCGCGTGGGCTCAGGTCGAGAATCTCCATAAGGTCGGCCTTCTCGAGCTTGCCGAAAATGACCCGCCGATAGAGCCAGAGCATGTAGGCCGCCCCCAGGATGATGCCGGTGCAGATCAGCGTCGCCACCCGGTTGTCCACCTGGAACGCGCCCACCATGACCAGGAACTCGCCGATGAATCCGCTGGTGCCCGGGAGCCCGACGGAGGCAAGGGTGAACAGCATGAAGACCGCGGCATAGATCGGCATGCGGTGGACGAGGCCGCCGTAGCGCGCGATGTCGCGGCTGTGCATCCGGTCATAGACCACGCCGACGACGAGGAAGAGGGCGCCCGAGACGATGCCGTGGCTCAGCATCTGGAAGAGAGCACCCTGGACGCCCTGGACCGTGCCGGTGAAGATCCCGACGGTGACGAAACCCATATGGGCCACGGAGGAATAGGCGATCAGCTTCTTCATGTCGGTCTGGGCGAGGGC
>Ga0209415_10011269_pt1 | contig 15078 bp, 12 predicted proteins | sample PeaSoiSIISIP2007_FD_187696 | JGI IMG/M metagenome (GOLD analysis project Ga0209415, IMG submission 187696) | Peat soil microbial communities from Weissenstadt, Germany - SII-SIP-2007 (SPAdes) (version 2) | ecosystem: Environmental > Terrestrial > Soil > Wetlands > Peat | place: Germany... | reverse complement strand
TCACGTCTGGCTCGCACTTGTTCGACCCGGGACAGATTTCCGACCCGGCCGATCTTGACAATTGTTACTCTTTTGGCCTGGAAACGGTTGGGTCGACTTCGTTGTACGGCTTTGGACCCATGGGATTCGACGGAACCGGTTACACGAACTTTTCCGACGCCATTGCCAAGACGAAGCTAGACGGGGGACACCACGGCTATCTGATCGGGCCGAGCAATGCCGACATGGCCAACGCCAACTCATCGATCGTGACCCAGCGCCTGCCGATCGTGCTGAACTCGGTTACGTTCGATGTCAGTGCGGCGGGGCTCACCTACAGCGAACTGAACCTCGACATGCACGACGTACGGTTCGACTTCGGTACGAACCCAGACTCGATTGCCGGCACCGGCGGCACCGGCGTTAGTCACCGTAACGAGGGAACCCCGGAGCCGATCACAAGCAGCCTGATGGGCGCATCCGCGCTTCTCTTCTTGCGGCGCCGCTTCCGGCGCAAGTCGGGGTAGGGACGGCCCCCCTCGCGGCGCCTTAAAGAACTTCCGACCACGCGGGAAAATCCACAACGGCCATCAGAGCCGGCGGCGCTGCGCTTTGTAGCGCGGAGGTTCATTTTGCGCTTCCGTTTCCGTTCTGGTAGCCTTGGGCCTACAAATGAGAGTGCTCGTCACCGGAGGGGCCGGATACATCGGCTCTCACACCGCCAAGGCGCTTGCCGCGGCCGGCTACGAGCCCGTCGTTCTCGATAGCCTCTTCAGGGGACATCGCTGGGCGGTAATGTACGGGCCGCTAGTCGAGGCCGACATCCGGAACGAGGAGGCCGTCCGCGCCGCCATCCGCGAATACAAGGCACGCGCGATCGTCCATTTTGCGGCTCTGGCCTACGTCGGCGAATCTGTGGGGCAGCCCGGCCTCTACTTTTCCAATAACGTCGAAGGGCTGCGCTCGGTCCTGGACGCCGCGACCAAGGAGGGGGTGGAAAACATCGTCTTTTCCTCCTCCTGCGCGACCTACGGCGATCCCGAGCGGGTTCCCGTGGACGAAGCCTGCCGCCAGAATCCGGTCAGCCCCTACGGCGACACCAAGCTGATCGGCGAGCACCTCTTAAGGTGGTTTGCCATGGGCCGCCCGTTGCGCTCCGTCGCCCTGCGTTATTTCAACGCCTCCGGATGCGATCCGGACGGGCAGCTCGGCGAGGACCACGATCCGGAAACCCACCTTATTCCCAGCGCCATCCTCGCCGCCCTCGGCCGCCGGGGACCCCTGGATCTCTACGGAACCGACTACCCGACCCGCGACGGAACCGCCGAGCGCGACTACGTCCACGTGTGCGATCTGGCGAGCGCCCATGTCCGGGCCGTCGCCTACCTGATAGGCGGCGGCAAGAGCACGGCGCTGAACCTGGGCAGCGAAACCGGGGCCACCGTGAGGGAGGTCTTGCGCATGGTCGAGGAGGTTTCCGGCCGAAAAGTGCCGGTGATCGAGCGCGCTCGCAGGCCGGGCGACGCGATCGCCCTTCGCGCCTGCGCGAAGCTGGCGCACTCCACCCTTGACTGGAAGCCCGAACTAAGCGATCTAAGGACCATCTGCGAGACCGCCTGGCGCTGGTATTGCCGGCGTGGCCCGAAGTAACGGAAACGATTGGATCCGCGCCAAATTGGGTCATTAGCACAGGAGTTCTTATTGGACCCAAACCACTCTTCAGGTATCGGAGCGCTTCTTCGCCGCTTCCAAGTGCATAATGTGAAGCAAATCCTTCGGCCTTCCTGCGGCCCTCTTCATCGCGATCAGATCGTCGATGCTTGCAACGAGGACTCGCTCGCCGAAAACCTCGACTTCTAGGGCTCTGGCCGCGAGTTCCGTAAACGGCGGCGCCCCGTCCGGCTCGGCAAGGAAGTCGACGTCGCCTTCTGCCGTCGCCAGCGTCAGGGTGGTCATGTTATGAACCGTCGTTTCGTCCCAGACGAAGGGCAGGCCCTCGGGAAACCCCTTCGGACGGGGATGAAACCGTCCCAGCGCCTGAGCGATCGCGCGCTCGGTCTGGCGCGTGCGGGCGAACGCGAAGTCGATATCGAACGTCGCGGTATCGGTCCCGTGAGCGTTCATCGCAACCCCGCCGATCAGCACGACTTGCGCGCCCGATTCGCGGAGCGCCTTAAGGACGGTTGTGAAGTCGGGCAGCTTTTCCGGCACGCCGAAGCTCCTTCATCAACTTGATTGCCCGGATGCCGCGCTCGATCCGCTCGCCCACCGTGAGCTTCAGATTCGCGTCGATGGCCCATAGGTCGATACCGTTCTCATCCTGGTGTCGCCAGGGGTCCCGGTTGTTTTCCTCGATCCACTTATCCGTCGCTTCGCGCTCCGTCATATGCGTCTATTCTACGGCTAGTTCGTGCACCGGATGCCGGCGACGTCGATCTGGCCCCAGCCGCCCGTATCTTTGTCGACGAGGGATCCGGGCGCGAGCACGGGCCGCGCAAACGATCAACCCAGCATGCATCCACCTTGGCCTTGGATCGAATCGGTGAACACCGCTGGAATCCGGCGGTTCGATCCCATACGATCACCACATCAGCACGAAATGGTCGTGAAGAACGACGGGAACCGGATAAAGTAGAGGCATGATATATCGCTATATCATCTCGCTTGCCCTCACCATCGCCGCCGCCCTCGCGGCGGCCCAGGATACGGGCGGGGTGCCGCGCGCCCTCTTGTCGAAGTTCAAGACCGGAGTGAACGTCACGCGCTGGTTCTGCTACGTGGGCGACACCAACGACGAAAACCACTTCCGCACCTACCTGACCGGTCAGGACTTCGCCGAGTTCAAGCGCCTGAACGTCACGTTCGTGCGGCTCTGCATCTCGCCCGAAGTCGTCTATGACGACGGCGTCCCCAACGCAAAGAACTTGACCCTCATCGACGCGGCTCTCGATCGATTCGAAAAGGCCGGCATCGCCGTCCTTTGGGACCTTCACGACAACGGCCAGCTCAAGCTCGATGAGCCCGATCACGACAACTTGGGCTTCGTGAAGTTCTGGGAGGCGATTGCGCGCCACTACAAAGGCAAACGAGAAAGCGAGGTCGCCTTCGAACTCCTCAACGAGCCGCAGTTCAACAAGAATCCGGAGGTCTGGTACGCGCTTCAGGAGCAGACCGTCAAAGCCGTCCGCGCGATCGACTCAAGGCGCACGATCATGGTCGCGAGCACAAGTTGGAACGGCGTCGACACGTTCGTCAAAATGGCGCCGCTGCCTGAATCCAACCTGGTCTACAGCTTCCACTGCTACGATCCCTTTTTCTTCACCCACCAAGGAGCGACCTGGGCAGGGGATCAGCAGAAGGCGTTTCGCGATGTTCCCTTCCCCTCTAGTCCGGAAGCGGTTGCGAGCATGATCGACCAAATTCCGTCGCAATATCAGGGCACGCTCAAGTGGTACGGCGAGCAGCGTTTCGATGCCAGGTACTTGCTGGGCCGGATCGCAGGCCCTGCCGAATGGGGCCGCGAGCACCATGTGCCGGTCGTGCTCGGCGAGTTCGGCGCCTACCCGCCAGTTTCGCCGGTGGTCTCGCGGACCCACTGGTTCGAGGCCATGCGCGCGGCGCTCGACGCCGAGCATATTCCAAGCGCGATATGGGGCTACGACGACGCCCTCGGCCTCGGGAGGCAGATGAAGGACGGGCGGCTTCAACTCGATCCGGTGACGCTGAAGGCATTTTTCGGAATAAGTGAGGGTTAGGCGACAAACCGTGCTCCGGCTGAAGGCGATTTTGTCCCGCGCACTTAAGCGATGGCTGGGCATATACTTGTAGCCTGCGACGGGATTCAAGATGGGCGAGGTCATGCGATATGGAACCGGGATCGCGATAGGCGCAGTGGCGGGCTTTGGCTATCACTTGCTCATGCGTTGCCTCGGCTCGACTTGAATCAACCGGAAACGGCCGGCGGTGCCGGTCGCCTTCGGCGCGCTCGTGGGCGCAATCCTCGCGTACTTTCTTTCGAACAGCTAGCAACCCGTCATCGGTCCGCCATCAGCCATCAGCCATCAAACATCAAACATCATCCCCTAGCCATCTACGTCCACACCCCGTTCTGCCCGTCGAAGTGCGGCTACTGCGACTTCAACTCCTACGCGATGCAGGGCGAGATCATGCAGCGCACGGCCCGGGCGATCGTCGCCGAGATCGAGCGCAGCCCGTTTCGCGGCCGCCCCGCCAAAACGATCTTCTTCGGCGGGGGAACGCCGACCTTCCTCGAGGAAGGTCAACTGCTGCGAATCCTCGAAGCGGTGATCGAATCGCACCCTCCGCTCGAGGGCTGCGAGATCTCGTGCGAATCCAACCCAGGAACCGCCGACGCCGCCAAATACGGCGCGATGCGCAAAGCCGGCTTCAACCGCATATCCCTCGGCGCCCAGAGCTTTCTCGACGAAGACCTGATCCGCCTTGAGCGCGTGCATCGAGCCGGCGAGATCGGCCGTGCCGTATGTCTCGCCCGCGACGCCGGCTTTGAAAACCTCAATCTCGACCTCATGTTCGCCCTGCCCCACCAGCGAATGGCGGCCTGGCGGCGCAACCTCGATCGAGCCATCGAGCTCCGGCCGGAGCATCTCAGCCTCTATTGCCTGACGATCGAGCCGAACACGTCCTTCTACAAAAAGCACCTGCGTGGCCAGTTGCATCTGCCCGACGACGAGACTCAAGTCGCGATGTACGAGGAGTGCCTCGACCGCCTCGCCGCCGAGGGCTTCCAGCAGTACGAGATCTCCAACTTCGCCAAGCCCGGTCGCGAGTGCGCCCATAACCTCTGCTATTGGCACGGCGAAGAATACGCCGGCTACGGCCCGGGCGCCGTGGGCTGTGGCATGGCCGGCCTGGCCATGGGTGCCGCGGGCGGCTCGCCCGTGCTCAGCGCCTCCGGCCCCATTCGCCCATCCGCCGATTCTCCCATTCGCCTCATTCGCTACACGAACCTCAAGCACCCTGAGCGCTACTGCGCGGCCGTCGAAGCCGGCGAACCAGCCGCCTTCGAGAGCGAGGAACTGGACGACGCCACGCAGCGCGTCGAGCGAATCATGCTTGGTCTAAGAATAAACGAGGGGATCTCCGTCGACGGCCTCGATGCCGCCGCCGTCGCCAAAGTCCGCGATCGAGGTTGGATCGTCGCCGAAAACGGCGTCGTCCGCCTGACGAGAGCCGGTCTCCACTTCTGCTCCGAGGTTGCCCTGGAGCTGATGTGAAAGTGGACGTTCGCCCCCTCCCCCAGTCATCCTGGGAACCCGAACCGAATCGAAGCATGAGCAGAGGAGCGGGTGGAGGGATCTCCTTGGAGCCATGCTCGGCTCGCTCTCGGCGCGGACCGGACTGACGCGGGAGCCCTCCTTTGCTCAATTCTTGCGACATCGACAGCGATCCCGCGCACTGCCGACCAAAGTCGCGGGGTTCGACCGTTGCTGATTTCAGTCACGATAAAGGCATGAAGGCGATGGTGTTGGAGAAGCAGGCGCCGATCGAATCGGCGCCCCTCGTTCTTCGCGAGATGAAAGATCCCGAGCCGGGCGAAGGCGAAGTGAGAATCCGGGTGAACGCCTGCGCGCTCTGCCGGACCGACCTCCACGTCATCGAAGGCGATCTTCCGCCAATCAAGATGCCCGTCATCCCCGGCCACCAGGTCGTCGGCGAAGTCGACAAGCTTGGACCGAACTGCCGGCGCCTTAAGCTCGGCCAGCGAATCGGGATCGCCTGGCTTCGCCACACCGACGGAACGTGCCAATACTGCCTGCGGGACCGGGAAAACCTCTGCCCGAACTCCCTCTACACCGGCTACATGGCCGATGGCGGCTATGCCGAATACGCCACCGTGCCCGAGGAATTCGCCTACGAGTTGCCGGAGGGATTCTCGGACGTGGAAGGGTCACCGCTCCTCTGTGCGGGCCTCATCGGTTACCGGGCTCTCCAGCGAGCGTCAGTGCCGAAGAGTGGCAAGCTACTGCTCATCGGCTTCGGCTCCTCCGCCCACATCGTCATCCAACTCGCCCTCCATCGCGGCTATCGGGTCTTCGTCGTGAGCCGCGCCGAGAAGCATCTGAAACTCGCGCGGGAATTAGGCGCGGAATGGGCGGGGCTTTCCGTGGAAGGGCTTCCCGAAAAAATGGACAGTGTGATCCTCTTCGCTCCCGCCGGCGAGCTCGTGCCGGACTGCATGAACGTGCTTGATCGAGGCGGAATCCTCTCCATCGCCGGGATTCACCTATCAGACGTGCCCGTTCTGAACTACGAACGCCATCTCTTCTATGAAAAGGAGGTGCGCTCGGTGACCGCGAACACCCGCCAGGACGGCCGCGAGTTGCTCGCCGAGGCCGTAGCCGCCAAGGTCCGGCCCCACGTCCACACATTCCGGCTCGAAGAAGCCAACCAAGCCCTCCTGATGATGAAACAGGACGGAATCGAAGGAACTTGCGTCCTGCTAGTCCGGTAGGCGCTGGACCGCGAAAGGGCGAACCATGAGGATCTGCCTGGAGTCCCTCGCGGCATTCCCATATCCCATCTGTGGCCATCGGTGCGTTGGTGGTTTAAATCCGGGCTTCGAGGGAGAGCCCGCCCGCAGTGGCACCCCGTTTGGATGGAGCCTTCTAGCATCCGCGCTCGGTACAAATCGGCTTATCCCACGAGAACAACCGCCGAAAAAGCAGGCCCGCATGGAAGGATCCTGCGGTTTCCGCGATTCTGCGTTCCCAAGACAAGGCCCGAATTGCGATACAGTGACACTATGCCGGTGCCCTTCATACTTCTCGCGTGCACACTCCTCAAGACCGAACCGAACCTGGTCGCGGCCAAACCCGTGCCCTTTACCGCCGTCCACCTGCACGACAAGTTCTGGGCGCCGAAAATCGAGATCAACCGCACGGTCACCATCCCCTACGCGTTCCAGATGGACGAGAAAACCGGGCGGATGCGGAACTTCATCAACGCCGCCGCGACCCTTCGGGGCGAAGATCCCGCCGGAAAGCCACTGCCCGATTACCCGTTCGACGACACCGACGTCTACAAAGTGCTCGAAGGCGCGGCATATTCCTTAAGCGTCCATCCCGATCCCAAGCTCGACGCCTATCTGGACAAGCTGATCGCCATGATCGCGGCCGCCCAGGAGCCAGACGGCTACCTTTACACAGCCCGTACGATCAATCCGAAGCACCCCCAGGCGTGGTCTGGCCCCGAGCGCTGGGTGAACGAGGAGGAGCAGTCGCACGAACTGTACTGCCTGGGGCATCTCTACGAAGCGGCCGCTGCCCACTTCCAGGCGACTGGCAAGCGGACCCTCCTTAACGTCGCGATCAAGGGCGCCAATCTGCTCCTTGACACCTTCGGTCCCGGCAAGCGCAAGATCTGGCCCGGCCACGAAGTCGTGGAGATGGGCTTGGTCAAGCTCTACCGCGTCACCGGCGACGAACGCTACGTGAACCTGGCCAAGTTTTTCCTCGACTGCCGAGGCGGCAAACCCAACGGTCAGTACTGGCAGGCCGACGAACCGGTCGTCGACCAAACCGAAGCCGAAGGCCACGCGGTCCGGGCCTCCTACCTCTACTCGGGCATGGCCGACGTCGCGGCCCTGACCGGCGATCCCTCCTACCTCAACGCGATCGACAAGATCTGGGATAACGTCGTCGACAAGAAGCTATACATAACCGGCGGCATCGGGGCCATGTCGTCCGGCGAAGCATTTGGGCGCAACTATCAGCTTCCGAACGCGAGCGCGTACTGTGAGACCTGCGCCGCCGTCGGCAACGACTTTTGGAACGAACGGCTATTCCTCCTCCACAAAGACGCGCGATATGTCGATGTTATGGAGCGAACCCTCTACAACGGGCTGATCTCAGGCGTCGGTCTCGACGGCAAATCCTTCTTCTATCCGAATGTCCTGGAGTCGCGCGGAAACAGCCGGCGCAGCCCGTGGTTTGGCGTGCCTTGCTGCCCGGGCAACATCACCCGCTTCATGCCCTCCGTGCCCGGATATTTCTATGCCCAGGAGGGATCGAATCTGTATGTGAATCTCTTCGCGGACAGCACCGCGAACATCGCCCTCGGCTCGGGCATGAAGCTCCGGATCGACCAGAAGACCGCCTATCCATGGAATGGCGCGATCCGCATGACCGTGACGCCGGGTAAGCCCGGCCGCTTCGCCCTCCACGTCCGCATCCCCGGCTGGGCGCGAGGTGAGGCCGTGCCGAGCGACCTGTACGAGTTCTCCCGCCCGGATCCCTCAAAGACACTGCCAATCACACTGAGCGTCTGCGGCAAGCCGGTTCCGATCAAGCCGGTTCGAGGCTATGCCGTTATCGATCGCGTGTGGCACAAGGGCGATTCGGTCTATCTCAATCTGCCAATGCCGATTGAGCGGATCGTCGCCAATCCCAACGTAGCCGCCGACCGCGGGCGCGTTGCCTTGCAGCGCGGCCCGATCGTCTATTGCGCGGAGTGGCCGGACAACCCCGGCGGCAAAGTTCGGAATCTCCTCTTGCCGGACACTTCGAAGCTGGAACCTGCCAACGGACCGGACCTGCTTGGCGGCGTCGTTACCCTCGTTGGAACTGCCGAGTCTCTCGCCTACGATAAGGAAGGGAAAGTCATCAAAACGACTCAGCCCTTCACCGCGATTCCCTACTACGCCTGGGCGAACCGGGGTCCAGGAGAAATGACCGTTTGGCTGCCCGACACCGAGGCCGCCGCTCATCCCACGCCTCCGCTCACACTTGCCTCAACCGCTCGCATTCGAACCTCCGGCGGACATAACCCTTCCGCGATCAACAGCCAGAACGAGGCCACCTCATCCGGCGACGAGACCAACTTCTTCCACTGGTGGCCCAAGAAGGGCACGAACGAATGGGTCGAGATGACTTTCCAGCAGCCTTCGGCGGCCTCCGAGGTCCAACTCTACTGGTTCGACGACACCGGCTGGGGCGAATGTCGGACGCCGGAGTCTTGGAGAATTCTCTATAGGGACGGCGAAGACTGGAAGCCGGTCGAGGCCCTCGATGCCTACAGCGCCACGCGGGATAAATACAACGTGGTGCGGTTCAAGCCCGTCACGACCACCGCTCTCCGGCTCGAAGTGAAGCTGAAGGAAGGCTGGTCGGCCGGGATCGAGCAGTGGAAGGTGAAGTGACGTCGAGACCCGTGTTGACTTGTTCCTGCACACGGAAGGGGTCACAGGTTCAAATCCTGTACCGCCCGCCAATTCCGACCCCCTGAGTCGCGAGAGCGTCATAATGTTGAGATGACCGCGCCTGCCACGGAGACCGCCCCGCGCGACGACTCTAGGACCGTAACGCGAACGACCCATGTGCTCACCGCGAGTTGGATGGTCCATTGGCTGGGACTGTTCGTTTACACTCTGCCCCTCAAGCTCTTCCTAAAGAATCACTTTCATCTCGATGCCGGGCATGTGGCGCCCCTTCTCTTTCTGGCCGCTTTTCCCTTCTCGATCAAGCCGATCTTCGCCTGGGTCGGCGACAGCTTCCCGATCGGCGGCTTACGCCGCCGCCCCTGGACGGTAGTGGGAGGGCTTCTTGGCGCCGCCTTCTTTCTCCTCCTTCTCTTGGGGATCGACGATACGAGGTTCTATGTCTCCAGCCTATTCGTGGCATCGATCGGTTACGTCTTCGTTAGCTGCTCGCTGGGTGGTCTGCTGGTCGAATTCGGTTCCCGAAACGGCGTGCTCGGGGCTCTGTCTTCCTACCGGGCCGCGATCAACCAGGGGATCAACGTCACGGTCGGTCCGCTGGCCGGGTACCTGGCCAGCGTGTGGATCGGGTGGACCTGGAGTGTTTGCGCCGCATGCGCGATCGGCAACGGGCTCCTCGTGTTCGGTTGCGCCGATCGCATATATGAGCCCCCTACTCGGAAGGCAACCGGGCTGATCTTGGGGCAATTGCGCGCGCTCTTCGCGAGCCGGAACTACCTGTTCGCCCTTGCCGCGACGGTGCTCGTAACGATCGCGCCTGGATTTGGAACGCCTCTGACCTTCTACCAGCAAGACGTGCTGAAGATTTCCGACACCCAGATCGGGACGCTCACGATGTTCAACGGCATCGGCGGACTGGCAATGGGCCTGCTCTGCGTCGGTCTGGCAAAGCGCCTTTCGCTTAGCCGGCTGTTCCTGGTCACCGTGGTGCTCAACGCCGCAGGAACGCTCGCCTACACGCAGTACACAGGCTTCGGGAGGGCTTCGATCATCGAGCCGATCGGCGGATTCGTGAGCGCGGGAACGACCGTCGCAATATTCACGATGGCCGGACACGCGATCCCGAAAGGCGTGGAGGGCCTTGGCTACTCTCTCCTCATGGCGGCCAACAATCTGGTCCTTGGCATTGGCGACATGTGGGGTTCGAACCTGACCTCCGAGCATCACGTGAAGTTCTGGCAGCTTGTGCTGATCAACTCCGGCACGACGCTCCTGGCTCTTTTGGTCTTGCCGTTCATGCCCAAGACGCTCAAGGCGATCAAGGACGTGGCGCACCTTCCGCCTTCGGAGTCGAAGAGTCAGTCGGGCCACATCGTGGATGAGTGACCGGCCGTTCCTCTGAGGGGACGAGGGATGCTCGGGAACTGATCGACTGATACCGGCAACGGGCCAGCCTGAACCGTGCACGAGCGGCTATGCCCCACCACGCCCCGTGGTGCGCGGCTATCTCTGATGCAAGATCAAGGCTAATGCCCCGGTACCCGATTGCACGCGCCTTGCGGATATCGGCCGCTCTGCGACGGGCGTCAACTGCGCTCCTACACGCGAGAATTAACCCGCGACGGACGAGCTTCGCGGAGGCATCGACGCCTTGATCTCACCAGCACCCGTTAGTGTCAAGAGCTAAATGAGCGCTAGCCGTCCCTCTGGTGTTGGACAAAGGTCTTCCACAGGCCACCTTGCTCGGTTCGATGCTTCCATGTGCGATGCTGCCCCGGCAGGCGTCCGGACCAGCAAGGCTGAAACGACTCTATCTTGGCAAGCCAGGGGCAACGCTAAGGTTCGAGCCTTCACGTCAACCGCGACGACCCAGTTCGGAACGAACCCCTCTAGCTCGGGCAAATTCTCATCCAGCAATTCGTTGCATAAGTCGCTCATCCCGTAAAGCGTGTTTCTTGCTATATCTCCGAGTTCAAGTGCCGCCACCGTGGAATACCCTTCGCTCACATAGGGCCTCAGCTTGAGACAGTGCCGTAACGAACGAATCATCGCCTCGCGCTTGCTGATTGGGTTAACTTCATCTCCCCCTGCACGCGCGATGCGAAGACCCGGCGATCCGTATTGATTGCGTCTCCAGCGTGATTGGCACACCCGTAACCAACCTCGTGCGGACATCGCCGGGTTGAAGCCACCCTGCCATTTTCGTGACCCATCGACCGATAGCCGTTCGCTCATCGCTTCCTACTTCGTTAGCCGCGCAATACTTCACCGGCACGGTCATGCTGAACGAGCCGAAGGCTGCCACAGCGGAAGATAGCGGTTGCGCCAATGGCCAGATGTGTTCTTTAAACCGTTTCCCATCTCTTAGCTGATCATCGTGAGTTTGCACAAGCGTATGTTCCATAACGAGCCTGCAACCACCGCCAGCGAACTCGGCATCTGGTTGCTTTTGAGTGCAATCATCACCGTCGGGCTTCCGAATGAACTTCAGGCACTGCCCCGACTTGATGCTGACCATTCGAGCTGCCGCCGCACAGCCCAAGTCTTCCAAATACTTGTTTAACTCGCGCTCCGCCATTGCCCGATTATGAATCACCCCCAACTCTGAGTAATGGCAATACCAGCGGCTGCCGGCTTGTCTCCGTCTCAGATATGCCGTTGCCAGATCCATCGTGACCAAGACGCCCGAGCCGACGCGGACCCGGCCCAGTCCGCCCTGGTCGATCAGTTCGCGGATCTTCGTTTCACCGAGTCCGAGGCTGCAGCTCAACTCATCGGCCCGAAACGCTAGTTCGGACAACCCGTAAAACGGCTGCTTTCCCTGTGCCATCATCAGCTCGCGTAATCTCCTTTGACGAGGCGGATGGAATTGGACTTGGTACGGGAGAAACGTGAAAAACCGGCCGAGGACTTCCGCAACGCGTTCGACGGTTGGGAACCGAGCCCCCAAGTATCCGTGCGAGTAGTCGTTCCGATCCACGCGAAGGTCGTGAACGGCCTGGGATTCTTCCAGCCGAATTCGTTTCGGAGCCGTCTTGTTGAAGTGCTTACGAACTTGGTCGATCAGATTGCTTAGCCTAGGCGCGCGGGGGAGCCTCTCACCGGCGTTCGTTAAATTCTCCCGGAGGAATCGTTCCGCAGTTGCGACGAGCAAAAGGGCGTAAGCGTCATTCGCACTCGCGGCAGCTTCCCCGGGGACAAGACGCCGTGGTCCCTCCCGGAGGGCCCGAAGGGCCGACCTGCTACAGCCCAGGGCGGGGCCACGTGTGCGGAGCACGACCTACCATTGCAACGACCAACTCCCAATCCACGGACTCCGGACCCATCGATTTGAAACCGGCCGTTGCGGACTCCGCGCGACCTCTGCGGACGTTGCGTGAAGAAACTCGCGATGGCTGCCGGCGATGGGGGGAAAGGCGGTGGCCGGGATCATCCCGAATATAGTTTGTATAAGGGATGATCGTAGCGGCCTTGCGCGGGAGCATTCGGAGGCGGCGACCCTGTCCAAATTGCCCGAGGCTCTCCGGCTCCGGATATCCCGAAGGGATTACGTATCCCAGCCCAGGGTCGCGGAGCCACCCTGGGTAAACGCGTACGCACCGGGCCAACCCTGAAGGGGTTGCGTTCCCGTCTTCCATCATCTCCCACGACCAGCGGAGCGGTCGCACAACGCTAGCCCGGGGTCACTCCCGTGACCCCGGGTTTGGCACAAGCAAACATTACGACCCTGGAGGGGTCGCAGACCTGTCTTCCCGCACAGTTTCTCGCACAAGTTCAAGGACGCATCGGGACGACAGAGCGAGCTTCAAGTCCTGGATTGGGAGACCGGAGCGCTCTATTGGAACTGCCTGCGCCGCGCAGAGGGTGACGAGATCAAGGCTCTTGCCAAGGCTCGCCAGGAGTATTGCCGTTGCCTCGTCACGCCCTCCAAGTAAGCGCCGCTTACCACGGGAACCAACGTGGGGTCGCCCAGCGGGCCACAGCGTTATACATGTACCCTCAGACCGATGTGGAGACCTTCGTTCGGGAATGCTACCAGGGGTTCTATCGCGAGGATCGGATCCCCACGGATCTGGAGTTCGGCCGGTGGTTCAACCACTCCCTGTACGGCCCCAAATGGGATCCTGCCCAAGCCTTTGCGGACCTGCTCGGGGACGAGATCGCTCCGAGAGCGGAGCGGATGTGGGATCGGGTTGCCCGAGCGGTACGGCTTGCGAATGCGGAATGAGCTGAGCCAATTTCAAAATTCCGTCCGAACTCTCTTTGCGCCTTTGCGGTCCTTGCGTCTTGGCGTGATTCCCCCCATTGCGGACTTTGCGAGACCCTTGCGGACTTTGCGTGAAAGACGCTCGCGACAGCAGCCGGCGAGTTTTGAAATCGGCTCAGCTACGCGTTCCGGCCCCGAGGAGGCCCGCCAACCCAGAACAGGTAACGTTCACGAAAGATGCACTGGAGCGAAGTCGGACCGGCGCCCGACGTTGGGTTGCGCCTGGCGGCTGTCGGCGAAGGAAGGGAAGTTGGCTTGGTGGCTCGCGCGATCCACGAGGCGACCCACCATTTGCAGGTCGAAGCCGAAGCGCCGGCGGTAGAGTGCGGCTCCGACGAATTCACGGCCTGCATCGCACGGCTAACCGAGTGCCGCTTTCGAGGCGCGTTCATCGGTAACCCCTTCAAGCCGGAGGCGGCGAAACTGGCCAAGCAGTTCTTCGTCGTCCGCCATGGGCTCGGTGGGGCGAATGCGCTCAAACTCGGCAAAGACGTTTACGCTCAGAACACCGAAGTTCCCGCGTTCACGAACCTGATCAGAGACCTAAAGCCGGGACTCGCGCTCGTCATGGGCTCGGGTCGAGCGGCCCGTTCGGCCGTGATGAGCCTATTCGATTCGGGATGGCGGGTACGCGTTTGGAATCGAAACATTATCCGTTCGCGTCCGTTCGCGGTTGTGTTCGAGGCCTATGGCAAAGTCGAATTGGTCCCGCAGCCCGACCCGATCGGTTGCTCGCTGATCGTGAATGCGACTCCGGTCGGAGCGAGGCCGGGCGAACAGCCGCCGATCAATTGGACCCAAGCGGCCAAGAACACGACGGCTATCGATTTCGTTTACCGTGGCGTGCCGACCGAGTTCCTGCGAAGCGCCGCGCTGCGAGGTTTCAAAACCGTCGACGGGCGGGAATTGCTCGTCGAACAGGCCGCTCTGGCCCTCGAATGGTGGCTCGGTGAACCCGTTCCGCGAGTCAGCATGTTCCAGGCGATCGGGTTTCGGAAGCTGTAGGAAGGGATGTGGCTTATGCTGGCCGACGCTGAACCGGTTGCCGCTGTCGTCCCTGATCGCTTCGATCCCGTGAGTCTCTCTTGCTGCTCGGCACGGGCCTCGTTCTCTTGATAACGCAAGGAACGAGGCGATAGCTCGCTACCCCGTGCTTGCCCAACCTGAACTCGAAGATCGCCGTCTTTGCTTGCGCGGCGTTAGGCGCGTCGAAGACGAAATTGCCCATCGAAAACGCGATGACCGTCTTCCCGATCCGCTCGACCGGCTGAAGCACGTGAGGGTGGGCGCCGAGGATTAGATCGGCGCCGTCGCCGGCCAGTTCCCGCGCTTCGCGGCGCTGCCGCTCTGAAGGAAACGGATCGCCCTCGATTCCCCAATGGGCGAAAACGACCACCACGTCGGCCTTCTTGCGAGCCTGTCCGACCGCGGATTCGATCTTCGCGCGGTCGTAGTACACAACGCCCGGGCCGCTGCCCGGCGCATCTTCCGGAAAATCTGAGAAGCCCAGAAACGCGATCCTGATGCCATGCCGCTCGACGATCGTCGGTTGCAGGCTCAATCCGCAGACCTCGATTCCGGCCGACGTCAGGACGGTGGTCGTCTCCGCGAGCCCGGCCCGGCCGCAGTCGAGGGT
>Ga0209415_10011268_pt1 | contig 15079 bp, 11 predicted proteins | sample PeaSoiSIISIP2007_FD_187696 | JGI IMG/M metagenome (GOLD analysis project Ga0209415, IMG submission 187696) | Peat soil microbial communities from Weissenstadt, Germany - SII-SIP-2007 (SPAdes) (version 2) | ecosystem: Environmental > Terrestrial > Soil > Wetlands > Peat | place: Germany... | reverse complement strand
CACGACGTCCGTCTCCGCCGGCGCCGAGACCTCGCCGCTCAGCGTCGTCGCGTCCGGTGGCGCGGCGGCCACGGGCGCCGCCGGGGGCGTCTGCGCCCCAGCGCCGGTCGGGATCGGCACGCGACGTACGCCCTCGACGGTCGTCACCACGGGCGCGCCCGGGCCGGCCGGCAGCGGCGCGATGACCGCAGCAGGCGGTGCGGCAGCGGGCGCTGGCCGCGGCGGCTGAACGCCCTGCGGGGCAGGTGGCGCCTGGCGGCGCGCGCTTTCGCGCTCGGCCCATTCGCTGAGTCGCTTCAGCTCCCGCGCCTGCGAGAAGTAGAGCAGTGCGAGCAGCGCGAGTGCGATCACCGCGGCGAGTCCAGCGTAGGCGCCGATCGTCTTGATGCCGCCGTTGATCGAGAGCGCTAGCAAAGTCATTGGCGGCGCAGTCTAAGGCTCGACGCTGAGGGGTTGTCCACGCAGCGAGATCAGCTGCGCCACCTTCGCCGCGACCCCCGCCACATCGCCCTCGAGAAGGAGCAGTGAAATCTCCTCGAACATCGCCTCGACGTGCTCGCTCGCCAGCGGATCGCGCTGCGCGATCCAGATCCTCTCCGCCGGCGTCAGCTGGCGGCGCTCGAACGGGTTGAAGAGGTCCTCGTGGAGCTTCTCGCCGGGTCGTGCGCCGATGATGTCGATCGCGATGTCCCGCTCCGGCGTGAGGCCCGAGAGCTCGATCATCTGGCGCGCGAGCGCCATTATCGACACGGGCTCCCCCATGTCCAGCACGAACAGCTCGCCTCCCGCGCCGAGCGAGCCCGAGCGGATCACGAGCTGCACGGCCTCTGGGATCGTCATGAAGAAGCGCGTCATCCGCTCGTCGGTGACCGTCACTGGGCCGCCGGCTGCGATCTGCCGGCGGAAGATCGGCACGACGCTGCCGGAAGAGCCGAGCACATTGCCGAAACGGACGGCCATGAACCGCGTCGTGGGGAAGCGCCGCTGGGTCATCTCCACAGCACACTCGGCGAGCGCCTTCGAGGCGCCCATGACCGTCTGCGGTGAGACCGCCTTGTCGGTCGAGATGAGGACGAACGCCTCGGCACCAAGGTCGCCCGCAACCGAGGCGGCGACGCGCGTGCCGATCGCGTTGTTGTGAATCGCCTCGACCGGATTGGACTCCAGCAGACCGACGTGCTTGTAGGCGGCGGCGTGGAAGACGAACTGGGGGCGCTGCTCGGCGAAGACCTCGCGTAGGCGCTCCTCCTCCTTGACGTCGGCGAGCACCGGCACGAGCAGGTCAGGATGCACGTGGCGATCCTCGAGCAGCTCGCGTTGGATCGCGAAGATGTTGTCCTCCGCGTGGTCGACGAGAACGATCCGCCGGGGCGCGACGCGCGTGATCTGGCGGCATAGCTCGGAGCCGATCGATCCTCCAGCTCCGGTCACGAGCACGACCTTTCCGGCCAGGTAAGCACCGACGCGCTCGAGCTCCATGAGCACCGGCTCGCGTCCGAGCACGTCCTCGACCTGGACCTCGCGCACCTGGCGCGTCAGGTCGATGCCGCCGCGTAACAGCTCGAAGACGGTCGGCAGCGTGCGCACCGGAATGCCGCGCTCGCGACACGCCGTGACGACCCGCATTCGCAGGACGCCCGGGGCGGACGGGATCGCGATGATCACCTCGTCCGGCTCGAGCTCATCGAGGACGCGCGGGAGCTCTGTGGTCGTTCCGCGCACGCGCACGCCATCGAGGCGCAGCCGCTGCTTGCGCGGGTCGTCGTCGACGAAGCCGACGGGGCTGAGGCCGAGCTGTGCGTTGCGCAGAAGCTCGCGCTGAACAAGCCGCCCGCCGTCGCCGGCGCCGACGATCAGCACGGCGCGCGCGTCGCGTCGCGCGCGAAAACCGCGCAGGCGGCGGTCGTGCACAGAGCGCGCGGCCAAGCGCGCGCCCGCGAGGAAGACGAGCGAGAGCAGGAAGTAGAGCAGCACCGTGCCGTGCGGCGGATTCAGCGAGCCGTAGGGCTGGAAGATCGCGACGCCCGCGACCAGCAGGATCGTGTCGAGGATCAGGAGGCGCAGCAGGCTCTCGAGGTCGCGCTGGGTCGTGTAACGCCAGCGGCGCTGATAGACGCCGCCCAGCGCGAGCAGCAGCACGCTGCCGCCAACGAGCCAGGGCAGCGTGCGATCGAAGAGCTCGCCGTACTTGAAGTCGGGCCCGCTCAGCGAGTCGAGACGGAACAGGTAGCCGAGCCAGTACGCGAGGGCGATCAATCCCGCGTCGGCCACCGCTTGCGGCAGCGAATGGCGCAGATTCGGGAACGTCGCCGAACGAAGCCGCCGGCCCATCAAGGGCACAGTGTAGGGCGGCCGCGGGACTCGTCGCGGGTTCGCCTGAAGTCAAGGACGCGTGTTGGGCCACCCACCTCACCGATCACGGCTGCGTCGGTGCAAGCGGCGGTCAGCCGTAGTTCTTGACCGAGCGCCAGAAGGATGACCAGGGACCGGTCGGCCCCGTGCAGGTCCACAGCTGGCTCCCGTTCTCGTCGTTGTTGACGTTGTCCGGGCTGTGGAAGGTCGCGTCATAGCGGCAGTGGGCAAAGTGCGGAGCGAGCTGGCCGACGGAGTCGAAGGCGAGCACGGTGCTGTCGGCTGCGCTGCCCGGACCCCACAGCCAGTAGTTGTTGTGGCCGGAGAGCGGCTTCGGCAAGTGGTAGGCCGGGCCGTAGGTCGCGATCGCGCCCGCCTCGCCGTAGTTGCCGGTGAAGATCGAGGCGCCGGCGCGCTGGCCGGCGGGGAGCCCGTCGTAGACGCGCGCGACGGTGCGCGTCAACGCCGGCCAGCCGACGGTCTCGCCCTGGTCGTAGGCGAGCTTGTGCAGAAAGCGGAGCTTCGCCATCGTGTGCAGCGGGAGCAGCGGGAGGACAAAGACGAGCGCGACGAGGGCGCCGACGACGGGAGCGGCGACATACGCGCGGCGGTGCGCGGTGGCTCGCCGCTCGACCGCGACCGCTCCGGCAGCAAACAGCAACGGGTAGAACCCGCTCGGGTAGTACGCGCGTCCCGGGACATCGATGAAAACGAACGCGACGACCAGCGCGTACGCGACGACGACAAAGCGCAGCTCACGGCGGCGCGCCAGCAGAAGGACGCCGAGGATCACGATCCCAAACGCGAGCGGTCCCGGATAGATGAGCTGCGCCGGGAGGTAGCCGACGTAGTCGCCGCTGGCGGAATGCTCGCGCGAGAGCGCGCGGGACATCGCGAGCGACGGCCAGCCGTGCTGGGACTGCCAGATCACCTGGGGCAGGAAGATCAGCGCCGCGGCACCGACGCCCGCCCAAAGCCAGCGCGAGCGAAGCACAGACCGCCAGGGCGAGAAGACGATCGCGATCGCCAGCGCGGCCGCAAGCATGAGAATCAGGTTCTTGTTCTCGAGATCGACGCCGGCGACGATTCCCGCCCATAGCCACGCCCGCTCCTCCCCGGCGAGCAGCGCGCGCAAGACGAACAGGAGGACGAGCGCCCAGCCCAGCAGGTCGTAGACGGTCGTGTTTGCGAGGTGCGAGGCGGCGAGCAACACCGGGTCGCAGGCCGCGGCGACCGCGGCGAGGGCCTGCGCGAAGCGCCCACCGCCAAGCGTCTGTGCGATCAGTGCCGCAACCGGGATCGTCGCGGCACCGACAAGTGCCGGCAGCAAACGGATCGCCGTCGGCGTGACGCCACCGACGAGGCTCGAGAGATGCTCGAGCAGCGGCGCAAGCGGACCCTGATCGACATAGCCGAAGGCAAGGCGATTGCCGGCGACGAGGAAGTAGAGCTCGTCGCGGTGGAAGCCGTAGCGGCCGCTCGCCGCAAGCTCGACCGCGAAGAAGACGGCGGCCGCCAGCCAAACCGCACCACCAGGCGCCATCAACCGCCCCGGTCGCGCGACCCCCATCCCAACGCCGGGCTCCCTCGCCGCCCGGCCCCCACCCGCAAGCGTACGCCGCTCAACCACCGAGAGCGCTCCACACAGCACGGGTGGCGAGCCAGCGAGGACACCTGCCCAGCAAGCTAAGCCCCACTTCCGCGGCCGCGTGGCAGGTCCCGCAGCAACAGATCCACGAGGAGCTGCGGGTCGCGGCGCGTGGGCACGACCGCGGGCGCAGCTCGCTTCACTATTTCGATTTCGCCGGGCGAGCTCAGCTTGCGCATGCGGCCCGCGGCGATCAGCTGCTCGTCAACGGCCCCGATACGCCCTTCGAATGTGGTGAAGACCGGCGTGCCGAGCGCCACGGCCTCGCGGTTCATCGTGCCGCCGGCGCTGATCACGAGGTCCGCGTGGGCGATCAGCGACTGGGCGTCGATCGCCCGGTCGGGGACGATGAAGCCGCCCGCCGCGAGCAGCTCCTCGCGCTGGCCCGGCGTGCGCGGCAGCACGACGGTCTGGGTACCGCGCAGGCGCTCGAGGACGCGGCCGAAGAGGTCGTTCGCGAAGCGATGGTAGAGCGAGACGTCAGGCGGCGTGCGCACGACGATGATCGGCGCCGAGCGGTCGAGCGAGAGCTCATCGAGCACCGCCGTCGTGGGCTCGAAGTCAGCGAGGTAGTACTCCTCCTTGAGGCCCGGGTAGGCGCGGATCTTGCCCTTGGCGCCGTAGCGGTACAGGCGTTGCGGCGGGATTGCCTCGGGGACGACGACTGCGTGCGCAAGGCGGCAGTTGACGGTGTGCTGGACGGTCGCCCACTCGTAGTCGAACATCGTCGCGACCGGGATCCGCAGGAGGGCTGCGGCGAGCGTGATGTCGTTCGAGCCGTGGCCGATTGCGCGCTCGAAGCGCCGGCCGCGCGCCCACCGTGCGAGTGCGAGCGAGCGCGAGGCGAGGCCGATAGCCTTGTTCGCGAGACGCGCGCCGCGGTGATGGCCGATCACGGTGGGCTCGAGGCCGAGAGCGTTCGCAAGCTCGACGGTCTGCGCGAAGTCGCGCGCTGTCACGGTCACCTCGTCGCCGCGCTTGCGCAGCCGTTCGACGATTGGCCGCAGGACGAGCGGGTGCGGGCTGTTGGTCAGGTCGACCCAGACTCGCATGAGCGCACCACGCTACCCTTCCCGAGGCTTGTTCGAGATCGCGTCAGTGACGAGCTCGCTTGTCAGCTTCGTCACGCACGTCATCACCACGCTCGGCATGCCGGGCATGTTCGTGCTGCTCATGGCCGCGTCGTGCGGGATTCCGATCTCCTCGGAGGCCGTGATGCTGTTTGCCGGCTACGACACCTACAAAGGCCACTTCTCGGTGCCCGAGATCATCATCGTCGGCGTCGCCGCCGACCTCGCCGGGGCAACGGTCGCCTATGCGATCGGCTACTTCGGCATGCTCGAGCTGGTCGGGCGCCACGGCGCCAAGGTCCACATCACGCCCGAGCGGCTGGCTCGCGCGGAACACTGGTTTGCGCGCTACGGCGCGACGGCGGTCCCGATCTCGCGGATCCTGCCGCTCGTTCGCGCGTACACCTCGTTCCCGGCGGGCGCGGCGCGGATGCCTTACGCGAGGTTCCTGCTCCTGAGTCTGCTTGGCGGCCTGCCGTGGATGGCGGCTTGGGGCCTGCTCGGTTACGAGCTCGGCCCGAGCTACCACTCCGTCCAGAACCACCTGCACTACGTCGACTACGTCGGTCTCGCCTTGGTCGTGGCGATCGTCGGGTATCTCGTGTACCGGTGGCGGTACGCGCCACGCCAGCAAACGGCCGAGTGAGCGAGCTCCCGCTCGAGCGCGCCGTCGCGCTCGGGCTGCTGCACGGCCCCGCAGAGGCCCTCCCCGTCTCCTCGTCGGCGCATACCTCGCTGGTGCCGTGGCTGCGCGGCTGGGGCTGGGAGACGCTCGACCCGGCGCTGCGCAAGCGCTTCGAAGTCGCGCTGCACGCCGGCTCGCTGGTCGGGCTCGTGATCAGCGCGCGCGGAGAGCTCGGGGCGGCCTACGGTGGCCGGCGGCTCGCGCGCGTCGTCTTGCCGGCGGTCGTCCCAGCGGCGCTCGCCGGAGTGCTCGGGCAAAAGACAATCGAGCGGCGGCTCGGGAAGCCCGCACAGGTCGCAACAGGGTTGCTTGGCGGCGGCGTCGCGATGGCGATCGCCGACCGGATCGGCAGCCACGAGCGGCGCCTGGAAGACGCCGGCGTCCTCGACGGTCTGCTGCTCGGCCTGGCGCAGGCGGTCGCGCTCGTGCCCGGTGTCTCGCGCAGCGGCGCGGCGCGGACCGTCGCCCGCGCACGCGGGTTTCATCCTCAGGATGCCGACCGCCTGGCGCGGGCCGTCGGCCTGCCCGTCACGGCCGGCGCAGTCCTGTGGAAAGCGCGCGAGCTGCGGAGCGTGGAGCGGCGCGAGTTGCGAACGCTGGCGGTCGGGGCGCTGGCCTCGGGGGTCGCGACTGCCGCGAGCGGCGCTCTGAAAGCGCGCTCGCTGGCGCCCTACGCGGCCTACCGAGCTGCCCTCGCAGGTGTGGCGCTCCGCCGGCTGCGCGACAATTCGCGGCGATGATCGACTCCTACGCCGCAGCAGGAGTGGACACTGGCGAGGCCGGCCGCGGGATCGCAGCGCTGGTTGACGCCCTGGGGCGCGCCCGGCTTGGCCGGCCGTCGCGCTCGCGACTGCGCTCTGGCCACTACGCGAGCGTGCTCGAGATCGTCCCCGGACTCGGGCTCGCACTGTCGACCGACGGCGTCGGCTCGAAGCTGATGATTGCCGAGCAGGCCGGCAAGCTCGACACGGTCGGGATCGACTGCGTCGCGATGAACGTCAACGACATCGTCTGCGTTGGCGCTGAGCCAATCGCGATGCTCGACTACATCGCCGTCCCGCGCGCGAACGCCGCCGCGCTCGAGCAGATCGGCGTCGGCCTCGCACGCGGCGCCGAGCTTGCGGGGATCGAAATCCCGGGCGGCGAGCTCGCGATCCTGCCCGAGCTCGTCCACGGACTCGAGCTCTCGGGGACGGCGGTCGGCACCGTGGCGCTCGACGCCGTCGTCACCGGCGCGGAGATCCGGCCCGGCGACGCGTTGATCGGCCTGCCGTCGAGCGGCTTTCACTCCAACGGGTACACGCTCGTGCGCGGAATCCTCGGCGAGCTCGCACTCGAGCACACCGACGAGCTGCTTGCGCCCACGGTGATTTATGTGGCGGCGGTTCTCGAGCTGCTAGGAAGCAAGGTCGACGTCCACGGGCTCGCGCACGTCACCGGCGACGGCCTGCTCAACCTTCGACGCCTGAGCAAAACCGTCGGCTTCGAGATCGATGCGCCCTTGCCGGTGCCGCCGATCTGCGCACTCGTCTGCGAGCAGGGCGGCCTCGCGGCCGCCGAGGCCTACCAGGTGTTCAACATGGGCTGCGGCTTCATCGCGGTCGTTCGCGCCGCCGACGCGGAACGCGCCGTCGAGCTGCTCGCCCGCCACCACGAGGGCTCCCGTCGGATCGGTCATGTCACCGATCGCGCGGGAGCGATTACGGTCCCGCACCACGGTATCGCTCTCTAGCCAATCGCTCGCCGGGCGCTACCGCCTCGAGCGCATGCTCGGGTCGGGCGCCAGCGCGACCGTCTGGCTCGCCTTCGACGAGGTGCTCGAGCGGCGCGTCGCGATCAAGCAGCTGTCTTCCCTCGACGCCGACAAGCTTGAGCGCTTTCGGCGCGAGGCCCGCGCGCTCGCGCAACTGAAGCACCCGCACATCGTCACCGTGCTCGACAACGGCGAGGATGCGGGTGCGCCATTCATCGTGCTCGAGTACGTGGAGGGCGAGACGCTCAAGCAACGGCTGCTGCGCACGCAGCTGCCGGTCGACGAGGCGACGGCCTACGCGATCGAGGTCGCGCGCGCGCTCGCGGCGGCACACGAGCAGGGGATCGTGCATCGCGACGTGAAGTCGCAAAACATCCTGCTGAGCGACGACGACGGCGCCAAGCTGTCGGACTTCGGAATCGCGCGTTACGCGCAGCAGGTCGCTCTGACCCAGGGCGGGCGCGTGCTCGGCACGACCGATTACGTCTCGCCCGAACAGGCGCTCGGCCACAGCGTGAGCGGTCAGTCGGACATCTACTCGCTCGGCGTCGTGCTGTTCGAGGCGCTGACCGGGCGTGTGCCATTCCGCGGCGAGAGCCAGCTCGCCGTCGCGACGCGGCACGTGCGCGAGCAGCTCCCGGACGTGCAGCGGCTGCGACCCGAGGTCTCGGCGGCGCTCGCTGCGGTCGTCGACCGGGCGACCGCGAAGCGACTGGAGCGTCGTTATCCGGACGCCAGCGAGATGATCGCCGACCTCGAGCGGGCGCTCGCCATCGAGACGGCGCGCGCCGGCAGCGCGAGTGGAGAGGCCGAGGCAGTGCTGCGCACGCTGCCGCGCTCCACCTACGCCCGCGTGCCCCTCCGCGTCCGCCATCGCGGCTCGCTGATCGCCGGCGCGGCCGTAGCCGGGTTGATCGGCCTCGCCGTCGCGTTGTTCGCGCTCGAGGACATCCACGGCGATCGGCGCGCGCCGGCGCGCGCCCGGGCGCAGGTGAGCGTCGGGTATGTCCCCGTCGCCCTACATGGCGCGCAGGCGATCTCCTACAACCCGTTCGGCACCGGCGGGCCTGACGATCCGCTCGGTGCGCCGTTCGCGATCGACGGCAAGCCGGGCGATGCCTGGCGGACGAGCGAGTATGCCGCCGGCAAGCTCCGCAAGTCGGGCGTCGGGCTGGTCGTCAAGCTCGCCGCACCCGAGGCGGCCGCGCGGCTCGCCCTGGCGACGCCGACGCCCGGGATCGAGCTTGAGGTCTACGGAGCCAAGCGCTTGCCGACCGGCCAGCCGGCGGGCGAGCGCGATCCCTCGGCGCTCGGCTGGCGGGCGCTCGGCATGGCGCGGAAGGTCGGCAGGCAGGTGTCGATCGCGCTCGACGAACCAAACACGGCGTTTCGCTACTACCTGGTTTGGATCACGCGACTCGAGCCGGACCCCACCGGAGCCTGGATCAGCGCCGGAATCGGCAGCCTGAGACTCTGGAAGGCGACTGCGCGCGCCGGCTAGCCGTGCGCTTGGGCTGCGCCGGCGCGCTCGAAACGCGCCAGCGCTGCACGGCAGAGGCGATCGACGAGCGCCGGGTAGAGAATGCCGTCAGCCTCCCAGAGCCTCGCGTAGACGCTCGTGGGCGTGAAGCCCGGCATCGTGTTCAGCTCGTTGACGAGGACCGTTTCACCGTCGACGAAGAAGTCAACACGCGCCAGGTCCGCACAGCCGCAAAGCTCGAAAACGGTGAGCGCGAGGCGCTGCACCGTTACGGCGGCGCTCGGCGAGATCCGCGCCGGAAGCCGGAGCGTCATTCCGCCCGGCTCGTATTTCGCCTCGTAGTCGTAGAAGTCGGCCTCGATGATGATCTCGCCGGGCTGCGATGCGCGCGCGCCGTCGGCGCCGGCGAGGACGGAGCACTCGACCTCGATGCCCGGTGCGCCGGCCTCGATGATCACGAGCTCGTCGTAGGCGAGCGCCGCCTCGATCGCATGAAGCAGCTCGAGCCCGGACTCCTCGACCTTGCTGATTCCCATCGACGAGCCCATCCGCGCCGGCTTCACGAACAGCGGACGGCGCAGCGGTGCGATCAGCTCGATCGCGGCGGCGGCGCCAGCCTCGAGCTCACGCCGGGTGAGCGAGCGCGACTGCACCTGCGGGACGCCCGCCGCGTCCATCAGCCCCTTGAAGCGAACCTTGTCCATACAGAGCGCGGAGGCCGCCACACCGGAGCCGACGTAGGGCACCTCCAGGCATTCGAGCAGACCCTGCACCGTGCCGTCCTCGCCATAGGGGCCGTGGAGCGCCGGGAAGACGACGTCGCAGTCGAGCAGGCCGCCGGCCGGGGTCAGCGCGAGCTCGCCGCCCTCGTAAAGCCAGCGACCGTCCCGCGCGATCTCGATCGCCACGGTCGCGTGCCCCGCCGCCGCGAGCCCGTCACGCACCGACGAGGCCGACACGAGCGAGACCTCGTGCTCAGCCGACCTGCCGCCGCCGAGGACGGCGACGCGCATCAGCTGCTTCCGCTCGGGCCGGTCGGCGAGCTTGAGCCGGTGTTGCTCGGTCCGCTCTGCCCGGTGCCGCTAGGCCCCGTGGGGGAGGTGTAGTTGCCGATCTGGACCGTGACCGTCGAGTGCTTCTTCACGTGAGATCCGGGCGCCGGCGACTCGCTGATCACGTTGCCGTTCTGCTCCGGGTTGCTGACCGTGACCTGGGTCGTCGCGGCGGTCAGGCCAACCGCCTGGATCGCTTGGACCGCGACGCTCTCGCTCTGGCCCGTCTCATCGGGGACCGTGACACGCGTCGGCGCTGACGCCACCTCGAGCGTAACGGTCGAGCCCTCGGGCGCCTTCGCGCTCGACGGAGACTCTGAGAGCACCTGGCCAGGCGTGAACTCCGATGCAACCGGGACCTTCTTCACCTTGAAGCCCGCGCCGAGCAGCGCCGCCTGCGCGCTCGGGTACTGAAGGCCCGTGACCTGCGGCAAATTGACGCTGGGGGCGCCCGTCGAGATGACGAGCTGGACGACGCTTCCTCGATTGGCGCTGCTCCCGAAGGCCGGAGTCGTGGACACGACCTCTCCAGCCTTCACGTTCGTCGAGCTGGCGCTACTGGTGCTGTAGCGGAAGCCGGCACGCTTGAGCTGTGCCTTGGCCAGAGCCGCGGTCTCGCGCAGGACGTTCGGCACCGTGCCGGGAGGCGGCCCGCTCGACACCGTGATTACGACCGTCGAGCCGCTCGCGATGACCGTGCCCGCCGCTGGGTTCTGATTGATCACGATGCCCGTCGGGGCACTCGAGGCCTCGGTTTGTGGCACGACGTGAAAGCCCGCCAGGGCCTGGCCGGCCTGGAATTGCGTGTCGTTGATGACGCTCGGCACCGTCTTGCGTCCGTGTTGGGACAGCACCACGGCGGCGATGATCGCGCCGGCGAGGATGACTGCCGCAAGCAGCGCCCACGGCCAGACCGGGCCGCGCCGGTTCGCCGGCGGCCCGGGCGGACCGACGATGCTCGTCCGCGAGGTCGAATCCCAGTACGTGGGTTCGCCGTAGGCCCCAACCCCGGCCGCCGCCGGCATCAAGGTCTGCGTGGTCGTGCCGACGGGCGGCGCGAGCGCCGTCGATGGCGCCGGCGGAAACGCGACCGGCGCAAACGATGCCGTTCGGCTGCCGTCCTCCGCCCGTAGGCGCTCGCGCTCGCCGGCGAGCGCGGCAAGGAACTCGTCGGCGTCGGCGAAGCGGTGCGCAGGATCCTTGGCCAGCGCCTTCAGCACGATCGCGTCGAGGTTCGGCGAGATCGAAGACACCAGCCGGCTGGGTGGCCGGGGCGGCTCGGACAGGTGGCGCAGCGCGATCGCGACGACCGAATCGCCCTCGAACGGGACCGTTCCCGTCAACAGCTCGTAGAGGATGATGCCGACCGCGTAGAGGTCCGAGCTCGGGCCGATCGCTTCGCCCTGGGCCTGCTCGGGCGAGAGGTAGCGGGCCGTCCCCATAATCGACCCGGTCTGTGTGATCTCCGAGGCGGAGCCGGCGCGGGCGATCCCGAAGTCGGTCACCTTGACGCGGCCCTCGCCGTCGATGATGACGTTGTGGGGCTTGAGGTCGCGATGGACGATGCCGTTGCGATGCGCGAAGCGCGCTGCCCTGAGCACCTGTTCGGTGATCTCGATCGCCCGCTCCGGCGTGAGCGGCGCCTCCTCGCGCACGATCTGGTCGAGCGACCGCCCCTCGAGCAGCTCCATCGCGATGTAGTAGGTGCCGTGCCACTCGCCGCTGTCGAAGACGCTGACGACGTTCGCGTGCGAGAGCGCCGCGGCGCTCTTGGCCTCACGGCGGAAGCGCTCGACGAACTCCTGGTCCTGGGCGAATCGCTCGTGCAGAAGCTTGAGCGCGACGCGCCGCCCTAGCTGGAGGTCCTCGACGGCGTAGACGTCGGCCATCCCGCCGGAGCCGACGCGCGCGACGACGCGGTAGCGGTCGTCGATGATCATGCCTGGGGTGATCGTTGCCATCAGCCGCTTCCAACCAGGGACTGTATGACGTCGCGCGCGATCGGGGCGGCGGCGTCGGCGCCGTAGTTGAGCGTATGGTCCACGACCACGGCGACGGCGATGTCGCGATAGGGCGCGAACGCGATGAACCAGGCGTCGTTGGGGGAGTTCGGCGTGTTCGCGAGCTCGGCCGTGCCGGTCTTGCCGGCGACGACGATCTTGAAGCCCGCGAGCGCCTGCTGTGCCGTGCCGTCCTTTACCACCTGCTCCATCATCACGGTTACCGCGGCCGCCGTCGTTGGTTTCATCACGGTGGCAAAGATGCTGGGCTTGACACGCTGGACGATGACGCCGTCGGCGTTGACGATCTTGTCGGTGATGTGCGGGCGCATCAGCACCCCGTGATTGGCGACGGCGGCGGCGACCATCACCATCTGCAGCGGCGTGACGTAGAGCTGGCCCTCGCCGATGCCGACCAGCGGGTAGTCGATGCCGTTCTCCGGCAGCACGAGACGGCCCGTGTTCGGGTCGCGCACGCCGCTGGGCGACAGCTCGGCGCGCGGCAGGTCGATCGGCGGGTCGTGGTAGTAGCCGAGCCGGAGCATGTACTTCTGGAGCACCGCCGGACCGAGCGACTTGGCGACGTTTGCCCAGGCGGTGTTGATCGAGTTCGTCAGCGCATAGGTCAGCGAGACCGGCCCGTAGCTCGTGGATCCGTCGTTGCTCAGGGGGATGCCCTGGAAGGTCTGCGGCGAGTTGCCGTTGACGACCGAGCTCGGCGTGAACTGACCGCTGTCGATCGCAGCGATCGCGGTCACGACCTTCTGCGCCGATCCGGGCGGCTCTCCCGGCGCGCCCTCGGCGACCTGGTCGAATTGCGAGGCCGTCGGCTTATGCGCGACCACGGCGTTCGGGTTGTAGCTCGGGTCGCTGGCGAACACGGTGATCGCACCGCTGCTCGGCACGATCGCGACGACGGCCCCGTCCAGGTGCGTCTTCGCGAGGTCACGCATCGCAACCTCCTGCGCCGCCGGGTCAAGCGTCGTGTAGACGGCGTCGCCACCCTGCTGATGGCCCTCGAGCTGGGCGACGATCGATTGGTGTTCGAGCGGCGTGCCGGCGAGCGCCGCGGAGCGGTACGCCTCGAGACCGGCCGCGCGCGCCTGGACGGGTATCGAGAAGCCGATCGGCTGACCGAAGAGCGCGCCGAACGGGTAGCGGCGCGCGTAGGTTCCCGAGCTCGTCCGCTGCGAATAGGCTAGGGGCGTCGTGCCCGCGGCCGCATAGATCGGGCCGCGCGGCACCTCCTCGCTCTCGCGCAGCGTCCGCGCGTTGAGCTTGTTGTTCTGGAGCGCCGAAGCGTCGAACACGGTCCAGCGCGAGGTGTAGGCGACGAGCGCGCCGAACATCAGGAGTACGAGCGTGAAGAGGCGCGCAATCGGCCTGTTCACTGGCTCTCACCCTGAACCTGTCCGAGCTCAAGCGCTCTAACCAGTTTCGACGCTTGGCCCTGCGAGCGGAGCTGGTCGTTGAAGAGGCGGTGGCGCTCGTTCGGGCCGAGCTCGGCGGTCGTGATCCCGGAAACGAAGTACTGCGTGTAGAGCTTGATGCCGCCGGGCAGTGCGTAGGGCAGCCCGTTGTAGATCGTCACCTGCCCGTAGCGATCGGCGCCGATGAAGTAGACGCCCTGGAGGGCGAGGACCATCGCCGCGGCGATTGCACCCGCGATCGCGAGACCGGCCCCGATCCTGCCGGCCCGCCGGACGCGGCGCCGGGATCGGCGCGCCGCCCGCGTCGATCCCTCGACCGGCATCCGCGGCGCGAGGCGCCGTCGCCGCGCGGCGCGCGGCGGGCGCGTGTAGAAGCCATCCCGCAGCGTCTCGGGCGCGATGCCGGCGCCGGGCACCTGATCCGCGACCGGGGCGCCGGCGAGCGACTGCTCGACCGTCGCCGGCTGATCTTCGATTGACGGCTCGCGGGTGCGACGGCGCGGCGGGCGGGCGGGCGGCGCGGTGCCGCCGTCGGTGTCCTCGAGGCGGAACAGCAGCACCGTGATGTTGTCGCGCCCGCCGGCCTTGTTGGCGGCCGCGATCAATGCCTTGCCGGCGGCGGCGAGGCTCTTGCGCTCGGCCAGCAGCCGCTCGACCTCGCCCTCGGCGACCATCGAGGTGAGCCCGTCGCTGCACAACAGGTAGACGTCATCGGCAACTCCGTCGAGCGTGATCATGTCGACCGTGACGCCGGGCTCGGGGCCGAGCGCGCGCGTGATGATCGATCGCTGCGGATGCTCCTCCGCCTCCTCCTCGGTGAGCTGGCCCTGGCGGATCATCTCCTCGACGAGCGAATGGTCCTGGGTGAGACGTTCGAGCTTGCCGTCATGCAAGCGGTAGGCGCGGCTGTCGCCGACGTGTGCGAAGGAGACCTCCGTCGGCCCGACGTAGGCGGCCGTCAGGGTCGTACCCATGCCGGCGAGCTCCGACTGGTCGTTCGCGTGCGCGAAGATCTTGGCGTTCGCCGCCACCGCGCGCTCAGCGAGCTCGCTCGCCGGATCGCTCTCTTCGCCGATGTCGAACCCTTCAGCGAAGAGATCGATAGCGATCTTTGAGGCGACCTCGCCTCCCTGCGCCCCGCCCATCCCGTCAGCGACGACGAAAAGCGGGGCCTGCTCGAGGTAGGCGTCCTCGTTCCCCCTCCGCTGGCGGCCCGTGTCCGAGCCGGCGAACTGCTCGGCAACGCGCAGCATCACGAGTCCTCGTAGGTGAACTCGCTGTCGCCGATCCGCACGCGGTCACCGTGGTGGAGCGGTGCCAGCCCTTGCAGGAGCTCTTCGTTGAGATAGGTGCCGTTCGTCGATCCAAGATCTTCGAGGACCACGACGCCGCTCTTCAGCACGATGCGCGCATGGCGTGATGATGCGTACGGGTCATCCAGGCGGATCTCCGCCGCGTCGCCGCGCCCGAGGATGGCGCCGGGTCCGACGTCGTAGATCATTCCGGGGCTGTGGCCGGGAGCGCGCTCCACCACCAGGCGCGGCTCGTGTGCTCGCATCACGCCGGCCGCGCTGGCTGAATACATCCCGGTTCCCTGGTCGACCGAGGA
>Ga0209415_10011267_pt1 | contig 15081 bp, 12 predicted proteins | sample PeaSoiSIISIP2007_FD_187696 | JGI IMG/M metagenome (GOLD analysis project Ga0209415, IMG submission 187696) | Peat soil microbial communities from Weissenstadt, Germany - SII-SIP-2007 (SPAdes) (version 2) | ecosystem: Environmental > Terrestrial > Soil > Wetlands > Peat | place: Germany... | reverse complement strand
CATGCAGGCCGAGCGCGACTTCGACCACATCGAGCCGGTATTTTTTACGACTTCGCAGGTTGGCGGTGCCGGCCCGGCGATCGGTCGCGCCATGCCGGCGCTCAAAGATGCGCACGACGTCAAGGTGTTGAAAACGATGGATGTCATCGTGACATGCCAAGGCGGCGATTACACCACCGAAATATATCCGAAGCTGCGAGCCGCCGGCTGGAACGGCTACTGGATCGACGCGGCCAAGACGCTGCGCATGAAAGACGATGCGGTCATCATCCTCGATCCCGTCAACATGCCGGTCATCAAGAATGCGCTGGCGAAGGGAATCAAGAACTACATCGGCGGCAATTGCACGGTGAGTTGCATGCTGATGGGCATGCACGGGCTATTCGCGCACGATCTCATCGAGTGGATGACTTGCATGACCTATCAAGCCGCCTCGGGCGGGGGCGCGCAGCATATGCGCGAGCTGCTCATCCAGTTCGGGCTGATCAGTGACGAGGTGAAGGCTCTGCTCGCCGATCCGGCTTCGGCCATACTCGAAATCGACCGCCAAGTACACGCCAAGCAGACCGACGGCACCTTGCCGATGGAGCACTTTGGCGGGGTGCCGCTGGCGGGCAACCTGATTCCCTGGATCGACAAGGACATGGGCAATGGCGTAACGCTCGAGGAATGGAAGGGCAGCGCCGAGACCAACAAGATACTCGGGCGGGGCGCAACTTTCGGCACGCCCGCGACGCCGATAGAAAGCATTTGCGTGCGTATCGGCGCGATGCGTTGCCATAGCCAGGCGCTGACGATCAAGCTCAAGCAAGATGTACCGCTCGATGAGATCAACGACATCATCGCGTCGGCCAACGACTGGGTGCGTGTGGTTCCGAACGAGCGTGACCCTTCGATGCGCGAACTGACCCCGGCCGCAGTGACCGGACGGATGCACATACCCGTAGGCCGACTGCGCAAGCTGGCTATGGGCGGCCAATATCTGTCGGCTTTTACCGTCGGCGACCAGCTGCTGTGGGGAGCTGCCGAGCCCCTGCGCCGCATATTGCGCGTCCTGCGCGACCGGTAGCGCGGCGCTTTAATCGTCAATTCGGCTGGAAAATCCTACCTAAACAATAGATTTCAGGAACTTTGCCACGGGGCTGGCCATGTGGCATCTGGTAGAATTACCATTATCCGCTGGCCAATAGATTCATAAGGTTAGAGGCAGGGTTAGCTTGCAACCCTAACTATTTGATGTTAATTTACTTATCCCTGAAAATAACAAAAGGGTGGGCAGTGCGCGAATTCCCATATAAAACATGGATATTGGCGGGGGTTTTCCTGCTGATGCCATGGGTTGCTCATGCAGCCGGATTGGGCAAACTCACCATTCTGTCCGCATTGGGTCAGCCGCTGTCGGCGGAGATCGACCTGGTGTCGGTGCAGAAAGATGAGCTGTCCACGCTCACTGCGCGCATCGCAGCACCCGAAGCTTTCACGCAGGCCAACATCCAATACAGCCCGGCGCTGATAGGGGTGCGTTTAACCGTCGAGCGGCGCGCTGACGGCAAACCCTATATCAAGATCATTTCGACGCGCGCGGTCAACGAGCCATTCATCGATCTGCTGGTTGAGTTGAGCTGGGCGCAGGGTCGCCTCGTGCGCGAATACACCGCGCTGATCGATCCGCCCGGATATACACCGACCGTACCGGTTGCGCCTTCAGTAGCGATTACGCCGCCGGCTGCGCCAGAGAGCAAGCCGGTCGAGCCCGCACCGCAAGCCCCGGCTGGCGCGCCAGTCGAAACCAAGCCCGCCGCCAACGCTCCCGCACCTGCGGCCGCTCCGCGCCCTGCGGCTGCCCCAGCCAAAGCCGAGGGCAACGAATATGCGGTCAAACGCGGCGACACGCTGTCGAAAATTGCCGCCGGCGTCAAACCCGAAGGCGTCACGCTCGAGCAGATGCTGGTCAGCCTCTATCGCACCAACCCTGATGCGTTTGTCGGCAATATGAACCGGTTGAAGACCGGCAAGATCCTGCGCGTGCCTGAGAAAGAGCAGATCGAAACCAGCCAGCCCGCGGCGGTGAAAGAAGTGCGGGTGCAGGCTGCAAACTGGAATGCCTATCGCCGGAAGCTGGCGGAAGCCGCGGGCGAAACGCCGGCACAGGAAACGAAATCTGCTGCGAGCGGCAAGATTACAACCGCGGTTGAAGACAAGGCAGCGGACAAGACCGCGCCCAAGGAAGTGCTGAAACTGTCAAAGGGCGAACTGGTGGCGCCGGGCAAAGCCGGCAGCGGCAAGCCACTGTCGACCAAAGAGCGCCTGCGCGTGCTCGAGGAAGAAGCAACCGCGCGCGAAAAAGCCTTGACCGAAGCCAACGACCGCGTCGCGCAACTCGAAAAAACCATCAAGGACATGCAGCACCTGCTTGAAATAAAGGGCCAGGTGCCTGGTGCCCCCGCGGTAAAACCCGCAGCGCCCGGCGCCACGCCTGAGCCGACGCCACTGGCGAAGGCCGAACAGGTTGCGAAAGCGGATGCAGCCAAGGCGCAGCCCGCCATAGCGGAACCGGCGAAAGTCGAGCCCGCCAAGGCCGAACCGGCAAAGACTGAACCCGCCAAAGTCGCGGGCAAGGCACCGGAACAGCCCAAGCAGAAGCCCAAACCCAAGGTGGTTGCGCCGCCGCCTTCGCCCGGTTTGATGGAGCAGATACTCGGCGACCCCTTGTATCTTGCCGGCGGCGGCGGATTGCTCGTGCTGCTCGGTGGCGGCGGCTACTGGTTTGTGCGCCGTCGCCGGGCGCAAGCCGCGGGCGTAGGTCCTGCGGAAAAAGCCGCACCCGTGCTCGGCAAGGCTGCTGCAGCCACCACAATGGTGGTGCCGATGATGACCGCGCCTGCCGCCGCAGGCGACGATGTCGACCCGCTCGCCGAGGCCGACCTTTACTTGAACTTCGGCCGCGACGCGCAGGCGGAAGAAGTGCTGAAAGAGGCACTCGAGAAAAATCCGAAGCACGAGGAAGCGCAGCTCAAGTTGCTGCAGATTTACGCGGGGCGCAAGGACAAGGCCGGATTCGAAAAAGTCGCGCGTAGTCTGAATACGCAAACCGGCGGCGCCGGCGATAACTGGCTCAAAGCGGCGGCCATGGGCTACGCGTTCGACCCCGACAATGCGCTCTACGCAGCCGGCAAGTCGGCGCCGGCGGCGATGCCGATGGCGGGTGCCGCGGCAGCCGGTCCCAACCTGGACTTCGATCTCGAGTTGTCGCCGAACGCCCGTGCTGCCAGGACTGACGTCGAACTCGATGCCGGTGCGGCCAATAAAACGACGATAATGCAGCCGGGCGAGATGGCCGGTATAACGGACACCACGTCGACCCAGGATATTACGGCTGACTCAGGCGCCGCGCACGCAGTTGCCGGAACCATGCCTGCCGCGCCCGATTTCACGCTCAATGTACCGGCAGCCGGGGCTAAACCCATGGTACCGGATATTACCGTCGATGCCCCGGCCGACGAAGCTGTCAAGACCAATGCCGCCGGCGACTCGGGTGGCCCGATGGTCAGTGCAATCGATTTCAATATCGATGCAGCTGCGCTGGCGGCGGCCGCTCCCGAAGGCAAGGGCGTGACCCACGACGGCACCGTCATCATCAGCCCTGAAAACCAGGGCAAGGCAGGCGGGCTCAGCATGGATTTTGAGCTTGGCAGTACGGCCAAAATACCTGACGAGAAACCGGCTGATGCCGCCGCCACAACCACCGGCAGCGTGGCTCCGCTCGAACCCGATTTCAAGCTCGACCTGGGGGGCGAAACTGCCGCGCCGCTTGCGCCTGAGCTGAAGCTTGACGACATCAACCTGCGTCTCGACGAAGCACCCAAGGCGGGGGCGCCGCAAGCCGAGGGCGGCGCCAAGGACGATCACTGGTACGACGTGCAGACCAAGTTCGATCTGGCCAAGGCATATCAGGAAATGGGCGACAAGGACGGTGCGCGCGAGATCCTGCAGGAAGTGATCAAGGACGGCGATGCCGGACAGCAGGCCGAAGCGAAGAAGCTGCTCGAAAGTCTCGGCTGACCCGCTTTACGATCCATAGACTGCCGCCAGGTCCATGATCTGAGCGGCAGTTGTTTTTTGGACGTTCGAAAGCATCATGTCACGCATCGCACTCGGACTCGAATACAACGGAGCCGTGTTCTGCGGCTGGCAGACCCAGCCGTCAGGATGCGCGGTGCAGGACGCGCTCGAACGCGCGCTCAGCGAGATCGCGGGCGAACAGATCGCAACCGTATGCGCCGGGCGCACCGATGCCGGCGTGCATGCGTTGGCGCAGGTGGTGCATTTCGACACCGGCGCCGCGCGCCCCGAGTCCGCGTGGGTGCGCGGCACTAATGCGTTGTTGCCCGAAGGCGCGGCAGTGATCTGGGCGCAAACGGTGGCGGCAGAATTCCACGCGCGTTACTCGGCATACCAACGCGGTTACCGCTACGTGTTGCTGAACCACCCGCAGCGGCCCGCGGTCAACCATGGACGCGTCGGGTGGTTCCACCTGCCGCTCGATCTCGAGCGCATGCGCGACGCCGTTAAGTATCTGCTCGGCGAGCACGACTTCAGCGCGTTCCGCTCGGCCGAATGCCAGGCGAAATCGCCGGTGCGGGAGCTGCGGCGTCTCGAAGTCCGCAAGAGCGGCGATTATGTGGTGTTCGATCTCGACGCCAATGCATTTCTGCACCACATGGCGCGTAACATCGTCGGTTGCCTGGTTTATATCGGTAAAGGCAAGCACGCTCCGGCGTGGATGGGCGAGGTGCTCGCAAGCCGCGATCGCAAGCTCGCAGCGCCGACTCAGGGCGCGGCGGGATTGTATCTCGTGCATGTCGGCTATGATGCGAAGTGGGGGTTGCCGCAGGCGGTGCGCGGTATATGGTTTCCAGACCATGATGAGTAAACAGACGGAACAATGACTACGGCAGTAAAAATTTGCGGCATTACGCGCGCTGAAGACGCGCTTGCAGCGGCGCGGCTCGGCGCGCATGCGCTCGGCTTCATTTTTTACGCGAAGTCCCCGCGACACGTGGTTGCGCAACGCGTTGCTGAAATCGTCCGGGTGCTGCCGCCATTTGTTGCCGCAGTCGGATTGTTCGTCAATCCGGAAGCGAACGACGTCGAGCGCGTGCTCGAGCAGGTGCCGCTCGATCTGCTGCAGTTTCACGGCGAGGAAAGCCCGGCGTTTTGCAATCGGTTTCGGGTGCCTTACATCAAGGCAGTACGCGTCAGAGCGGGGCTGGATTTGTTACAATACGCGCAACTTCACAGCGCAGCACGCGGGCTGTTGCTCGACGCTTTTGTCGAAGGCGCGCACGGTGGCACCGGCACCGCGTTTGACTGGAGCTTGATCCCGCGCGAGTTGCCGCTGCCGGTGATATTGTCCGGGGGACTCAACCCTGACAACGTCGCGGACGCGATACGCCGAGTCAGACCGTGGGCGGTCGACGTCAGTTCCGGCGTCGAAGCGAGTCCCGGGATCAAGGATCCGCGCAAGATCACGGCTTTCATGAATGAGGTGTGCAGTGCAGATGTATGACCTGCCCGACGATAAAGGACATTTCGGGCCGTATGGCGGCGTGTTCGTCGCCGAGACGCTGATCGAGGCGCTCGATCAGCTCAAGGCCGCGTACGCGCGTTACAGCCAGGATCCGGAATTCCGCGCCGAATTCGAGTACGAGCTCAAGCATTACGTCGGCCGGCCTAGCCCGATCTACCACGCCAGGCGCTGGTCCGGGCATTTCGGCGGCGCGCAGGTTTATCTGAAGCGCGAGGACCTGAATCATACCGGCGCGCACAAAATCAACAACACGGTCGGCCAGGCGCTGCTCGCGAAGCGCATGGGCAAGCCGCGCGTGATCGCCGAGACCGGCGCCGGCATGCACGGCGTCGCGGCCGCCACGGTGGCCGCGCGCTACGGCATGGAATGCGTGGTCTACATGGGTTCCGAGGACATCAGGCGCCAGGCGCAGAACGTCTACCGCATGAAGCTGCTCGGCGCGTCCGTGGTGCCGGTCGAAAGCGGCTCGAAAACGCTGAAAGACGCGCTCAACGAAGCGATGCGCGACTGGGTCACCAACATCAACAACACGTTCTACATCATCGGCACCGTCGCCGGCCCGCACCCTTATCCGATGATGGTGCGCGATTTCCAGTCGGTGATCGGCATCGAGGCGAGACGGCAGATGCAGGAGATGGTCGGGCGCCAGCCCGATGTGCTGCTCGCTTGCGTCGGTGGCGGTTCGAATGCAATGGGTTTGTTCTACCCGTACATCGACGACAGACATGTGCGCATGGTCGGTGTCGAGGCCGCGGGTTACGGTCTCGAGAGCGGCCAGCACGCGGCGACGCTGTGTACCGGCAAACCCGGCGTACTGCACGGCAACCGCACGTACCTGATGCAGGACGACAACGGCCAGATCATCGAGACGCATTCGATCTCGGCCGGCCTCGATTATCCCGGCGTCGGTCCCGAGCACGCATGGTTGAAAGACAGCGGCCGCGCCGAATACGTCGCGGTGACCGACGACGAGGCGCTCGCGGCGTTCCACCAGCTGTGCCGGCTCGAGGGCATCATTCCCGCGCTCGAATCGTGCCACGCGCTCGCATATGCGGCGAAAATGGCGCCGCGCATGCGCAACGACCAGATCCTGCTCGTCAACCTGTCGGGCCGCGGCGACAAGGACATGCACACCGTCGCGGAAAAATCGGGACTTAAGTTCGAGTGAGGCGTTAGGCGTGAGGCATAAATACAAAATCATCGTGAGCTGTTCCGCCTCACCCCTCACGTCTTACGCCTCACGGGGTTGCTGATGTCGCGTATCGCCGCCACCTTTGCCGCGCTCGGGAAACAAAACCGCAAGGCGCTGATTCCCTTCGTGACAGCGGGCGATCCGGAGCCGGCGATGACGGTGCCGCTGCTGCACGCATTGGCCGCCGCAGGTGCCGACGTGATCGAGCTCGGAGTGCCGTTTTCAGATCCGATGGCGGACGGGCCGACCATACAGCGCTCGAGCGAACGCGCGCTGAAGCACGGCACCGCGCTGAAGCACGTGCTCGGCTTCGTCGCCGAATTCCGCGCGACCAACAAGAACACGCCGGTCGTGTTGATGGGCTATGCCAATCCGATCGAGGCGATGGGTTACGATAAATTTGCCGATGCGGCACGCGCCTCCGGCGTCGACGGCGTGCTGGTCGTCGATTATCCCCCGGAGGAGGCGGGCCGGTTGTCCGAACTGCTCGCGCAGCGCGAAATCGACGCCGTTTTTCTGCTGGCGCCGACTTCTGTCGAGTCGCGCATCGAACAAGTCGCGCGTTACGCGCGCGGCTACATTTACTACGTTTCGCTGCGCGGAGTGACCGGCGCGTCGCACCTCGATCTCGACGAAATAGCGCGCAAGCTGCCGCGGATTCGCGCGCATATCAAGCTGCCGATCGGCGTGGGTTTCGGCATCCGCGACGCGCAGACGGCAAAGGCGGTCGCTAAAATCGCCGATGCGGTTGTCATCGGCAGCCGGCTGGTGCAGGAAATCGAAGCGAGCCCGCGTGAACGCGTACTGGACAATATCTCGGTTCTGGTTAAGGATATCCGCAGCGCACTTGACGGCTGAGATGGCAACCCTATGAGCTGGTTACAGAAATTACTGCCGCCCAAGATCAAACGCGATGCCGGCAGCCCGAAAAAAGTGGTTCCCGAGGGGTTGTGGAGCAAATGCGATTCGTGCGAGGCGGTGCTTTACCGCACCGATCTCGAAAAAAACCTGTACGTCTGCCCGAAATGCAATCACCATAACCGCCTGTCGGCGCGCGAGCGCCTGGATTATCTGCTCGACGCCGAGGGGCGCTACGAAATCGGCTACGAAATCGTGCCGGTCGACAGCCTCAAGTTCAAGGACAGCCGGCGCTATACCGAGCGTCTCGAGGAAGCGACGAAGGAGACCGCGGAAGACGATGCGCTGGTGGTGATGCAGGGCAGCATCAAGACCATCCCGCTGGTCGCCGCCGCATTCGAATTCAGGTTTCTCGGCGGTTCGATGGGTTCGGTGGTCGGCGAGCGCTTCGTGCGCGGTGTGCACGTCTGCCTCGAACAGAAGCTGCCGTTCGTGTGCATTACCGCGAGCGGCGGCGCGCGCATGCAGGAGGGACTGCTGTCGCTGATGCAGATGTCGAAAACCTGCGCGGCGCTGAGCCAGCTCGGCGCCGAGAAGCTGCCGTTCATTTCGGTGCTCACCGATCCGACCATGGGCGGCGTATCGGCGAGCTTTGCGCTGATCGGCGACGCCGTCTTCGCCGAGCCGGGCGCGCTGATCGGCTTCGCCGGGCCGCGAGTGATAGAGCAGACGGTGCGCGAAACCCTGCCGGAAGGATTCCAGCGCTCGGAATTCCTGCTGCAGCACGGCGCCATCGACCTGATCGTCGACCGGCGCGAAATGCGCGACAAGCTCGTCAACCTGATCACGCTGCTGCTCAAGCTGCCTGCGGCAGCCTGAACGTTGTCCGCCCCCGCTGTGCAGACTTCCGTGGCCAACGCGCCGCCGCGCACGCTTGCGCAATGGCTCGAGCATCTCGAGCGACTGCACCCGCAGACCATCGCGATGGGTCTCGAGCGCGTCGCGCAGGTCAGACAGGCGATCGCGCTCGATCCCCGCTATCCCGTCATCACCGTCGGCGGCACCAACGGCAAAGGCTCGTGCTGCGCGATGCTCGAAGCGATGCTGCTGCATGCCGGCTATCGTGTCGGTTGCTACACCTCGCCGCATCTTCTGCGTTATAACGAGCGCGTACGCATTGGCGGTACGGATGCGGATGACGGTGTATTGTGCCGTGCGTTTGAGCATGTGGAATCCGCACGAAGCGATACGCTGCTCACTTATTTCGAATTTGGCACGCTTGCAGCAATGGCTGCATTCGCCGCGGCCGGAATCGAAGTCGCGGTACTCGAAGTGGGTCTCGGCGGCAGGCTCGATGCGGTCAATGCATTTGACGCCGATTGCGCATTGGTGGCGAGTGTCGACCTCGATCATCAGAATTATCTCGGCGACACCCGCGAGGTAATCGGGTTCGAGAAGGCGGGCATTTTCCGCGCAAGGCGGCCCGCGGTCTGCGCCGACGCCGATCCACCGGCGGCCCTGCTCGCGCACGCACGCGAAATCGGCGCCGACCTGCTGCTGATCGACCGCGATTTCGGCTATAGCGCGGACCTAACCCAGTGGCGTTACTGGGGACCGGGCGGCAAGCGCTACGGCCTGCCGCATCCGGTGCTGCGCGGCGCCTACCAGCTTGCCAACGCGGCGGCGTGCATTACCGTGCTCGATCAGTTGCGCGGACGCGTGCCGGTGACGGCGCAGGATATCCGCAGCGGGTTGCTGCAGGCCGAAATCGCCGGCCGCTTTCAGGTGCTGCCCGGCCGGCCGCAGGTTATTCTCGACGTCGCGCATAATCCCCACGCCGCGCGCGCGCTGGCTGCCAATCTCGGCAGCATGCCGGCAGGGGGCAAAACGATCGCGGTGCTTGCGATGTTGCAGGGCAAGGATGTTGCCGGCGTGGTCAATGCGGTCAAGGACCGCATCACGCATTGGCAGGTCGCCACGGCGGAAGGCTCGCGTGGCATGGCCGCGCAGCAGCTCGCAACGGAGATTGCGCGCGCGGGCGTCGCGGCACCGGTTACGCAGTTCGAGAATGTAGCCGGGGCATGGCGCGCCGCCTGTATTATGGCCGCCGAAAATGATAAAATTATCGCTTTCGGATCGTTTCTTACCGTCGCTGCGGTAATGCGCGAGCTGCAAAGCGCAAACGCAATGGCGGGATGAGGCAGTCAATCCGGACGGACATGGCGAAATCGATTAGCGAAGAAGAACTGCAACTCAGAAAACGCGCGCGCCGGCGGTTGATCGGCGCGATAGCCCTGGTGACCATTGTCGCCGTGTTTCTGCCGATGGTCCTCGACCACGAGCCGAGACCGGTCAATCAGGACATCAATATCCAGATTCCTTCCCGCGATGCGGGCGTTTTCACCTCTAAAATCGTCCCGGTCGTCCCGGTCGTTCCGGTCGTTCCGGTCGTTCCGGTTGTCCCGGGCGCGCCGGACGCCAAATCCGCGGAAAAGCCGGCGGCAGAGGCCCCCGCCAAGACCGATACGCCCTCTCCAAGCGAGCCGCCCAAGGTAGCTGCTTCAGCGCCGGCCGAGAAACCAGTCGGGGAAGCACTTACGCCGCCCGCCTACGATACCGAAGCGGCGCCGCCGAAAAAGACCGCGCCGGAACAGCCCAAGCCGCAGGCCAAGCCCGCAGCCAAGCCCGCCGCGAAGCCGCCCAAGAGCGTGCCCGCGTCCAAGCCGGCGGCGAAACCCGCGGCCGGCGCCAAGGCCGGCTTCGTCGTCCAGGTTGCGGCGCTCAATGATGCCGACAAAGCGAAGCAGATGCAGGAACAAATCGCGGCCGCCGGCATCAAGTCGTATACCGAAGTGGTGCCGACCGCGAAAGGCAACGTGACACGCGTACGGGCCGGTCCTTTCGCATCGCGGGATGAGGCGGAAAAGATTCGCGATAAACTGAAGGACATGGGATTGAGCGGCAACATCGTTCACAAGTGAACGTCGGGGCATGACCTGGTTCGATTACGCGGTCTTGGCGATTATCGGAATATCGATACTGTTGAGCATCGTCCACGGTCTGGTGCGCGAACTGCTGGCGCTGGCGTCATGGATCGCGGCGTTTCTGGTAGCGCAGATTTTTGCGACCGCAGTCGCGCCGCTGCTGCCGGCGGCGATACCGAGTGAGTCGTTGCGGTTGCTGGCGGCTTTTCTGATCGTTTTTTTGGTGGTACTGCTGCTGATGACTTTGCTCGCAATCGCGGTGTCGGGCCTGCTCAAGAAGGCGGGTCTCGGCCTGATCGATCGCACGCTCGGGGCGGTGTTCGGATTGGTGCGCGGGCTGGCAATCGTGACGGTAGCGGTGCTGTTGGCGGGATTGACGACTGTGCCGCGCCAGCCGGTGTGGCGGCACGCGATGTTGAGCGCGCCGCTGGAAGCGCTGGCCAATGTGGTTAAAGTCTGGCTACCATACGACTTGTCGAAGCACATCAACTACGAGTAGGGAACGTTATGTGCGGAATCCTCGGCGCAGTAGCAAAGAACCAGGTCAACCAGCTGCTGTATGACGGGCTGCTGGTGCTGCAGCACCGCGGCCAGGACGCGGCCGGCATCGTCACCGCCGAGGGCGCGACTTTCCACATGCATAAGGGTGGCGGCATGGTGCGCGACGTGTTTCGCACCCGCAACATGCGCGCGTTGCTCGGCGCCTGCGGCATCGCCCACACACGCTACCCGACCGCCGGCTCGGCGTGGTCGGCGGCCGAATCGCAGCCGTTTTACGTCAACTCACCGTTCGGCATCGTGCTCGGCCACAACGGTAACCTGACGAATACCGATCAGCTCAAAAGCGAGCTGTTCCGCCAGGACCTGCGCCACGTCAACACCAATTCCGATTCCGAGGTGCTGCTCAACGTGCTCGCGCACGAGCTGCAGGAGGGCGCCGCCAATTACAAGCTCGATCCGGCGACCATCTTCGCCGCGGTGTCGGGCGTGCACCGGCGCTGCCGCGGCGCCTACGCCGTGGTGGCGATGATCGCCGGCTACGGCCTGCTCGCGTTCCGCGACCCCTACGGCATCCGTCCGCTGGTGTACGGCAAGCTCGAAACCGAGCACGGCACCGAATACCTGGTTTCGTCCGAGTCCGTAGCGCTCGATGCGCTGGGCTACGAGCTGGTGCGCGACGTCGCACCCGGCGAAGCGATCTTCATCGACGAAGACGGCCATTTCTACGCCCAGCAGTGCGCGCTCAATCCGACGCTCAATCCGTGCATCTTCGAATACGTTTATCTCGCACGGCCGGATTCGGTGATGGACGGGATCTCGGTCTACGAGACGCGGCTCAGGATGGGCGAGAGCCTCGCGGACAAGATCCGGCGCCAGCACGCGGACCTGGAGGCTGACGTCGTAATCCCGATCCCGGATTCGAGCCGGCCGGCGGCGATGCAGCTCGCCAAGTATCTCGACCTGCCGTACCGCGAGGGCTTCATCAAGAACCGCTACATCGGCCGCACCTTCATCATGCCCGGGCAGGCGATCCGCAAGCGCTCGGTGCGCCAGAAGCTGAACGCGATCGGGATGGAGTTCAAAGGCAAGAACGTGCTGCTGGTCGACGACTCGATCGTGCGCGGGAATACGAGCAAAGAGATCGTCCAGATGGCGCGCGAGTCGGGCGCGCGCAAAGTGTTCTTCGCCTCCGCCGCGCCGCCGGTGCGGTTCCCCAATGTCTACGGCATCGACATGCCGACGCGCGACGAGCTGATCGCGACCGGCCGCACGGACGACGAGATCGCGCACGAGATCGGCGCTGACCGGCTGGTCTATCAGGACCTCGACGCTTTGATCGAGGACGTGCGCTCGGTGAACCCCAAGGTCACGAACTTCGAGGCCTCGTGCTTCAGCGGCGTCTATATCACCGGCGACGTGACGCAGGAGTACCTCGACGGCGTCGAGGCGCAGCGCCGCGACGGCGCGAAGCAGGCCGAGTTCGCGGCAACCCAGCTCGACCTGAATCTGGAGGTGGTGGACTAGCAATACCGAAATTTGACAAGTTATCCCAGAGCGGGTAACTTTCAATCTGCGCCGATTTGATATCAGCTTGCGGGCGCCGCCGGGAAACCGGGAGACAAATAAATACGGCTAAAGCGAGCCAGAACCCGGTCCGCGCAAGCTGATCGGGTTTTTATTTTTTGGGATGGAAGTGCGATGACTGACAGATACCAATTGGACACGCTGGCCGTGCGCGCGGGGATCGAGCGCAGCCAGTTCGGCGAGCACTCGGAGGCGCTCTACCTGACCTCGAGTTTCGTCTTCAAGTCGGCGGCACAGGCTGCCGAGCGCTTCGCCGAACGTGAAAAGGGGCCGATCTATTCGCGCTTCACCAATCCGACGGTGAAAGTGTTCGAGGAGCGGCTCGCCGCGCTCGAAGGCGCCGAGTGCTGCATCGCGACCGCTTCCGGCATGTCAGCGATTCTGGCAATGGTGATGGGGCTCTCGAAGGCCGGCGATCACGTGATCGTGTCGCAGAGCGTGTTTGGCGCGACGGTGCAGTTGTTCAACAACATCCTCAAGCGCTTCGGGCTCGACTCGACTTTTGTCTCGGCGACCGACGTTTCCGCGTGGCAGAAGGCGGTCAAGCCGAATACCAGGCTGCTGTTCATCGAAACGCCGTCCAACCCGCTGACCGAAATCTCCGATATTCCGGCGCTTGCCGCGGTCGCGAAAAAGGCCGGCGCGCTGCTCGCGGTCGACAATTGTTTTTGCACGCCGGCACTGCAGAAACCCATCGAGTTCGGCGCCGACATAGTGATCCACTCGGCGACCAAGTATCTCGACGGCCAGGGCCGGGTGCTCGGCGGCGCGGTGCTCGGCAAAAAAAGCATGATTTACGAAGGCGTGTTCGGATTCCTGCGCACGGCGGGGCCTGCGTTGAGCCCGTTCAACGCGTGGGTGATTTTGAAGGGCCTCGAAACGCTGAGAATCAGGCTGGAAGCGCAATCTGCAAGCGCGCTCGAACTCGCGCGCTGGCTCGAGAAACAACCCGGAATCGGACGCGTGTACTATCCCGGCCTGCCGTCGCACCCCCAGCATGCGCTCGCGATGAAGCAGCAGAAGAATGGCGGCGGGATCGTGTCATTCGAAGTGAAGGGCGGCAAGGATGCGGCCTGGAAAGTCGTGGACAACACGCAACTGATCTCGATCACCGCCAATCTCGGCGACACCAAGACCACGATCACCCATCCCGCTACGACGACTCACGGACGCATTACGCAGGAGGCTCGTGCAGCGGCTGGTATCAGCGATGGATTACTGCGGGTTGCGGTCGGCCTCGAGGCGCTCGACGATATCAAGGCCGACTTGGCGCGGGGACTGGCTTAGAGGCGATTCAGGCGCTTGGGAGTCTGATCGCGCGGCAGCCCGCTGCGTCGCACGCGAGGTAGCTGCCGCTCGTGTACCAGTCGGCGAGCACCCAGCGCTCGCAGCGGTGGCCGTCAACCATGTGCTGGTGCAGCGCCGGCCGGTGGGTATGGCCGTGGATCAATCGCGGGTAGCCGTGCTCGCGCAGCGCCGCGTCGATTCCCGTCCGTGTCGCATCCATGATTTCTTCGGCTTTGAGTTTTTTTTCCTCGGCATTTTCGCTGCGCAGCCCGGCAATGATCTGCCTGCGCTTGGCGAGCGACTGCGCCAGAAACTGCGACTGCCATGCGGGGTTGCGGACTTCGGTGCGGAAATCCAGGTATCTGACATCGTCGGTGCACAGCGTGTCGCCGTGCATCAAAAGCGTCGGCGTGCCATAGAGATTCACCAGCGTAGGATCGGGCAGCAGCCTTGCGTGACACGCTGCAGTAAAGCGCCCGCCGATCAGGAAATCGCGGTTGCCGTGCATCAGGTAGAGCGCAACGCCGCGGCCGGAGAGTTCCCGCAGCGCGCTCAATACCGACGCGTTGAACGGATCGTCGTCGTCGTCGCCGGCCCAGTATTCGAACAGGTCGCCGAGGATGTAAAGCGAGTCGGCCTGCACGGCCGGCCCGTGCAGGAAGTCAAAGAAAATCTTGTTGATCGCAGGACGGGTAGGGCAGAGGTGCAGGTCGGAGGCAAAAATGCTGTGCAGCATAGGATCGAGGACTGAGGACTGAGGACTGAGGGGGTGAGTGCTTTACTCGATCCTCAATCCGCGATCCTCAATCCTGCCTTTACACCACTTCCGCTTTCTGAATTACCACATCCTCGACCGGCACGTCCTGGTGGCCGGCGCGGTTGCCGGTTTTGACGCCTTTGATCTTGTCGACCACCTCGGTACCGGTGGTGACTTTGCCGAACACGCAGTAACCCCATCCCTGCGGGTTGGGTGCTTTGTGGTTGAGGAAATCGTTGTTGGCGACATTGATGAAGAACTGCGCCGTTGCCGAATGCGGGTCCCCCGTGCGCGCCATGGCAAGCGTGTATTTGTCGTTCTTGAGCTT
>Ga0209415_10011264_pt1 | contig 15081 bp, 9 predicted proteins | sample PeaSoiSIISIP2007_FD_187696 | JGI IMG/M metagenome (GOLD analysis project Ga0209415, IMG submission 187696) | Peat soil microbial communities from Weissenstadt, Germany - SII-SIP-2007 (SPAdes) (version 2) | ecosystem: Environmental > Terrestrial > Soil > Wetlands > Peat | place: Germany... | reverse complement strand
ACCGCATCCTGCGACTTGTGGCAGAACGAACAGCGCAAAATCTCGTCGGAGCCCGACTTGGTTTTCACTCGGCTCTACTCCTTGAACCTGATCCGGATAACAGCCCACCTTCAAGCGCGAAGGCAGATCATACCGCTTTTCCGGTCTTATAGATGATATCGTCTATGATTCCGTATTCCTTAGCTTGTTGGGCATTCATAATGAAGTCGCGTTCCACGTCCTTTTCCACCTTATCCAGCTTCTGCCCGCTGTGCTTGGAGAGTAACTGGTTGGTAATCTCCCGCATACGCAGGATTTCGCGCGCGTGGATGTCAATATCGGTAGCCTGACCCGACAACCCTCCCATCGAGGGCTGGTGGATGAGGATGCGCGAATTGGGCAAAGCATTGCGCTTCTTGGGCTCCCCGGCCGCCAAAAGCAAAGCCGCCATCGAGGCCGCCTGGCCAACGCACAGCGTCATGACGTCATTCTTGACGTACTGCATGGTGTCATAAATGGCCATCCCGGCCGTGATCGAGCCGCCCGGAGAGTTGATGTAGAGCTGGATGTCTTTCTCGGGGTCTTCCTGCGCCAGAAACAGCATCTGGGCAATCACCAGGTTGGCGATGTTGTCGTCAATCGGGGTGCCTATGAAAATAATGTTATCGCGGAGCAGCCGGGAATAAATGTCGTAGGCGCGTTCGCCCCGCCCAGTCTGCTCGATGACCATCGGAACGAGCATCATTTGCGCGTCGTTCTTGTTCCAATCATTTTGCTTCACGTTCACCTGCCACACTCCGCCCCGAAATATCGTTCGCATTCTCGGGGAGGGTCGAAAGTGGTCCGCGTCTTTTTCAAGTTACGCGGACTGGTGATAAAGAAATTCGAGGGTCTTCTCGCTGCGGATTCTATTCCGGATTCTATCGAGGCCCCCATCCTCTGTCAAACGAGCACGCACCGCTTCCGACGTCTGTTTTGACTGTTTCGCCAGCGCTTCCAACTCCCGGTTCACTTCCTCGTCGCTGACCTCGATTTTCTCCAGATCGGCGATCCGCTCCAGGAGTAGCGAAGACTTCACATCGTGCACCGCCTGCTCCCGCTGCCCCGCCCGAAGCCGCGGCAAGTCCATCTTCTTCAAGTCTTCCATCTTCATGCCCTGCGCCGCCAGAGCCCGCAGGCCGCGCTCCAGGCGCAGATCAATCTGCCGGTCGACCAGCGACTCCGGCACCTCAAAATCATTGCGCTTCACCAGGTCAGCCACCAGCTTGTCTTTCGCCGCATGCTCGGCCGTGTGCCGCTTCTCGGCCTCCATGTTGTCCCGGATCTGCTTGCGAACCTGGTCGAGACTGGTGAACTCGCCCAACTCCTTGGCAAAGTCGTCGTTCAGTTCCGGCAGGCTCTTTTGCTTGATGCCATTCACCTTCACGGTATAGACAAAAGTCTTGCCGGCTAGCCGTTTGTCAGTCGCGTCCTCGGGATAGCTGACGTCGAACGTCCGTTCCTCGCCGGACGAAGCGCCGGTAAGGTGCTGGGTAAACTCGGGCACAGTATTCTTGCCGCCGATTTCGATCAGCAGGTCATCCATGTGCACTGGATTGGCTTTGGCGTCCGCGACATCCTTGCCATCTTTAGGCTTCCCATCCATGGAGGCTTGAGCAAAGTCGCCCTCGGCCAGCGCGCGTCCTTCCACGGTAGTAAAGGTGGCGTGCTGCTCGCGCAGGCCGGTGAGCGCCTGCTCGATTTCCTCGTCGGTGACGGCAATCTCCTGCTTGTCGGCCCGCAGATCTTTGTAGCCCTCGACTTGAATCTCCGGCAGCACTTCAAAGGTTGCCTTGAAGGTGAGCGGCTCTCCGTCGTGTATGTGCAGGTCGGTAACGCGAGGCTGCGAAACCGGAATCAGCCCCAGCTTCTCGGCTTCCCGACGGAAGTACTTAGGGATCAAAGCCTCGGCTACATCGTTCTTAAGGCCATCGCCAAAGCGCTGCTTGATGATGGAAGCCGGCACATGCCCCGCCCGAAACCCCGGCAGCCGCGCACTCTTCTGATAGCGCTGAATCTGCACCTCAGTCTCGCGCGCAACCTCCGCAGCCGGGATCTGAACCGAGATCTCCCGCTTAATGTCTTTCTTGGTAGTTTCCGTCTTAGTTGCGTCGGTGGTCTCTGTGGGGCTCACGTTTGCCTTTCACGACCGTTGCATTCGAAGGCTCCGTCAAGCCCACCCGAATTAACACGGCGTTAACTTGAGTGTAAAGACAGAAGGAGACAGCGTCAAACGTCGGAGAAGCCGATTATTCCCGCAATTACCCTGCCACATACCTGCCGGTCAGAACTTGAACTTGTTGGCGTACACGAGCTCGGTGCGGCAGTGAAGCTGGCCGGTCTTCAACAGTTGCTCGTGATACCTCTGGGCAACCTCATGTTTCTGTGCAATCTCCTCGTACCACATGGCTTCAAAGTATGCCGAACAGCGGTTCGCTTCCGACTTGCTGGCGCTCACTTCCGCCTCAAATCTCTTCTCATCGATCGCTCCGGAGAAATACCGGATTACCGCCTTTGTAGCCAGGGAATCCGCATCCAAACGCTCAGACGCTTGTAGCAGCAGGCCGTCCTGTCGTTCTCCCCGGCTCAGCCGGAACAGAAATTCCTCCAGCCGAGCCTCCGACCCGTGGCAGATGTTCTTTCTTTTCTCCCCTACTTCGATCTGGTCGGAGAGCCCATAGGCCCTGCTGGTCCACGCCAGTTCATCGTCATCCGAACGACGCACACCCGTGAAATAGGCGATCTTTGCCATGCTCCGTGCCGAAAACGAACCCGCGCATCTGTACTTGATTCCAGTGTCGAACACCTGGTTATGGAGCTCAAGCGCTTCCTTCAAATCCACCTTCGTATCGCCCGCACCAGTCACATGGGCATTTGCCATAATGTTCAGGCAAGCCCCATGGCCTTGGTCGGCGCACTTCTCGTAATACGAATACGCCTTGGAGTCTGATCGAATCTGGTCCCGGGCTACTCCTCCGGCATAGAATTCCGCACGGGCGACGGTCACCGTTCCCGGAGAGATATCCACGCCGCCGGCGATCACCCTGTCGAAGTCATCCAGCGCGTCCTGAGCCGTTGCCAGATTCATTGCCTCTCCCTGGTGATCAAGGAGGTCATTTATCCAGGCGCGGGCCGCGCCTCGGTAGAAACGAACGGTGGTCTCGCCTGTCTTGTTGAGGCTCCCGCTATGCAATAAGGTCGTGAGCGTCGAAACGTCGCGCTGTAGATCGTCCATTGCGTTGCGGTCGCTGCCGACTCTCTCTGACAGCTTGTCTTGAACATCTTTTGTAGCTGGTGCCAGCGAAAATATGTTCACACCGGCGAGTGGAGGGCCAGTGATTGAGTCCAGTTGCGGCTTATCCGAACTTGGAGTCTCCGGCTTGGGCTGTCGCGGGTAGAAAGGGTTTGCGACCTCTTCCGGTTTCTCGTTGTAATAGAAGTGGAAGCGCAACGAGAGAAATGGGCCCTGGAATTCCGGGGGAAGCGGTGAAAACGGACCCGATATCGTGATTCCGTTCCATGCGGCCTGATCGAGTGCCGTTTCTCCCGAGGACTGCGACATACGCATGTCGGCGACGTGACCGTCTTTCATGATGGCGAATTGGATCGTGACATCGCCTTGCTCGTGCCGCTGTTTTTTCGGAATCAGAAGATACCAATTCCTTCTCACGCTGACCCGCACGCTTCTAACGTACGGCCCAAAATCGACGCCGTTTGTGTCGCTCAGGATCTCAACGTCCCTCCTCGAGGTTGCCACATGGCCGGATGACGATGCTGAACTGTCCGGCGAAGTGAAGGGCTGCTCTGCTTCACTGGAAACCCAAACTGCACCCTCATTTGCTGGCTGCGCCTTGGCAGGCTCGAGGTCAAAGTGAAAATGGTCCGCTTTCAGCAGATAGTAGTCGCCATGGGAGACGCCGTTTATGGGCCGGAAGTGCATCGGTCCATCGGCAAGCTCCACGTCGGTTATGACGTAGCCTTGGAGCGACAAACGCAGGTGTACAGGATGGTCCAGTCTGCTTCCAAAGATTGTCTTGGGCTTTCGCAAGTAGGACGCGGGGATTTCAACTTCGTAGGGAGTTTGACCTACTACAATGCCGTTGATTTCAACGTCGGCGACCGGAGGGTCGGAAGTGATGCGTAGCGTCGGGTTCGTCTGGCCCAGCGCGGGGACAGCGCCGAGCAGGGTCAACAGGAACACTTGGAAACAGCGCATGCGGTAACATGGAACCTTCAAGAGCTTCTCCAAACGTGAACGCGCAGGAAACTTCCCGCTAAATTCTGCTCCAGCCCAACCGAGAGTGCAACCGCAGATTCAGAAACATCGTGAGGCGTACACTGTGCGGAAGACCGGCAATCGGTTCGTCGCGCGTGTTCGCAGCAGATAGTGACTGGATTACTTTCCTCGCGTTGAGCCACTTAAAGTAAATACATGAATACGCACCATGCCACCTGGCTAACCGTCCTCAACCGCGAAGTCATCGCCTGCACTCGCTGCCCGCGCCTGGTCGCCTATCGCGAGCAAGTGGCCCGCGAGAAGCGGCGCGCGTATCGCGACCACGAGTACTGGGGCAAGCCTGTGCCGGGCTTCGGCGATCCCGAGGCGCGGGTGCTGATCGTGGGCCTCGCTCCCGGCGCCCATGGCTCCAACCGCACTGGACGGCCCTTCACCGGTGACGCTTCCGGAAAGTTTATGTTCCCGGTGCTGTATGAAACCGGATTCGCCAGCCAGCCCAATGCCACTGACCGCAACGATGGGCTCATGCTGAAAGATCTGTATATCACTGCCGCAGTCCGTTGCGCCCCGCCAGCCAACAAGCCCACGCCGCAGGAACTGGCTAACTGTGCGCCGTTTCTCGATCGCGAGGTTGAAGGATTAGGAAAAGTAAAGGTCGTGGTCGCTCTCGGCAAGATTGGCTTCGACGCCTATCTCAACTACTTGAAACGCCGGAGCCTCGTCATCAGTAAGCAGCGCTACCTCTTCAAACATGGCGCCAGTTGCCGGTTACCAGACGGCAAGGTGTTATTAGCCTCTTACCATCCGTCGAACCAGAACACGCAGACTGGCAAGCTCACGCGAGAAATGTTCGTGAAGATATTTAAGCAGGCGGCAAGACTTGCCGATGAGTAAATTGAGGCGCCGCCGGGCGGATCGTTGCACCTTCCCCATTTGAAATGGGGTCACAATGGAGAGCGGGGGTCACGGTCCGGGGCGGCGCCGATAGCCCGGCTCTAGAGGCCGCGTCTGACAGGCTTCAGTCTGGACCTCGCCAGCACGATCTGCGTGGACGTGGGGAAGGAGACGTAACAAGTTACGTCTCTACGACGCGGTTGTGGAACGGATCAGAAGCCCACCATGACCGGTTCGGGCTCCAGGCGGACCCCCCAGATTTCTTCCACACGTTGCTGGATCTGGTCTTTCAGGGCCAGTACGTCGGCGGCCGTCGCTGCGCCGCGATTGACGATCGCCAGGGCGTGTTTGGTTGAGATGCCAACGCGGCCCGAGCCGAATCCTTTGGCGAAGCCGGAGCGCTCGACCAGCCAGGCTGCGGAAACTTTCTTGCGAGTTTCGAGTGCCGGATAGTTGGGTACGGTAAATCCTCGCGCGGCGGCGCGCTGCTTTAGATCCTCATGCTGTTCTGCCGAAAGCACGGGGTTCTTGAAGAAGGATCCGGCGCTCTGGCAGTCCGCGTCTCCGGGAACGATGAGCATGCCTTTGAGGGCGCGGATGTGGCGCACGGCCTCGCGGGTTTCGGCTAGATTCGGCTGAGTTTCACGGCCTTCGAAGTGGCGTTTGAGGTCCGCATAGGTGATACGCGGGCTGCCTCCGGGCGTGAGCGCGTAGGTGACGCGGAGAACCACGAAACGTCCGCGCTCGGTCGTGTTGAAGATGCTGCCACGATAGCTGAACTCGCAGGCTTCGGGGCAGAGCTCGCGTATCTGGCCGTCTTTCAGATCCAGAACTTGCACGGAGGCGATGGTCTCGGCGACTTCCTGACCATAGGCTCCGACGTTCTGCACGGGCGTTCCGCCCACGCTGCCGGGGATTCCGCTGAGGCATTCAACGCCGGCGCAGCGCGCGATCACGGCGTGGGAAACGAACCTGTCCCAGGATTCGCCGGCGCCGACGTCGAAAAGAGTTTTGCCGTGTTCGTCGTGGCCGCTGCGCTGGTCGATACCCTGAAAGGAGACTTTCAATACCAGGCCGGGCCAACCGGCATCGGCGACCAGCAGGTTACTGCCGCCGCCCAGAACGAACAGGGGCAGTTCGCGCGAGCGCGCGAAGGTGACTGCTTCCTGCACTTCACCGACAGTTCTGGCTTCGACGAAATACCTCGCCGGGCCTCCGATCTTGATGGTGGTCAGCGGGGCGAGCGGGATGTTTTCGAGCAGAAGCACGAATAGATTTCAATATACACACGGCCGGAAACTGGCGCACCGGCCTGGGCGGAATCGCAGGCCGCGGACTTAGGGCGGAGCTTCTGGCAGGCAATTCTTGGCGGACACTTTTCGGTCGGCATTTTTTCGGTAGACAACGCAAAGCCCTGCAAGATAAAAGAGAGGTGCCCGCGAACGGCTTTGGCGGGCGAGTGCAAGGCGGCAGCGCAAGATTTCTAAATGCTTACTGAAGAGCGGCAAAGAGCGATCCTCGAGATACTGCGGCGGGAAGGCCGGGTCCTGGTGGTGGACCTAGCCAAGCAGTTCCACACTTCCCAGGTCACGATTCGCAAGGACCTGGAAATTCTCCACGTCAAGGGCCGGGTTCACCGCACGCATGGCGGGGCGCTGCCGGCGCGTGAAGGCGCGCTGGAAGACCCCACTTTGCGGGAAAAAGAGAAGCTGCACCGCAAGGAGAAGCTGCAGATTGCCGCGGCGGCCGTGCGTATGGTGGCGGAAGGGCAGGTGGTGATCCTCGATTCCGGCACCACGACCACTGCGATTGCCCGTGCCCTGCGGAATTTTCAGAACCTGACCATTATTACTAATGCGGTTAACATCGCCGCCGAGCTTTCTGGATCCGCGGTAGAGGTGATTCTGACCGGGGGCAATCTGAGAAAGAATTCCTTTTCTCTCGTGGGGCCCATCGCCGAGGAGACGCTGCACAAATTGAACGCGGACATCCTTTTTCTTGGGGTTGACGGATTCGATGTGCAGTATGGACTGAGCACGCCCAATCTGCTGGAAGCGAAGGTAAACCGCGCCATGATAGAGATCTCCCAGGTCGCTGTGGCTACCTGTGATTCCAGCAAGTTTGGCAAGCGGAGTCTTTCGCTGATTGCGCCGCCTTCCGCGCTGCAACACGTCATCACCGACGAAGCTATTTCGAAGGCAGACCTGATCGCGCTGAAGAAGTCCGGAGTGGAAGTGACGATCGTCTGACTCCCTGCTTTGTGACGCTTGCGCTGCCGCTATCGACACGGCACAAGACTATGCCCACCTTCAAGAGAGTTGCCAGCAATAGACGTGTGCTGCTCGTGGTTTTCCTGCTGATCGATGGACTGACGTTGGGGCAGAGTCCCGGGCGGAGTCCTGAGCGGAGGCCCGAGCCAAGTCCCGCGCTCTATGGAGCGTCGGCGGGAACGGCGAAAGCGGAAATCCGTAGCCAGCTTCTGTCTCTGTCGAACCAGATGGTGGAAGCGCAATGGTTGGTTCGCGAAGGCAAACTGAGTGGGTTGAAGTTTGTGATCCGCAGAACAGGATCGGAGATCGCTTTGCCGCGCGATCCGTTTCTTCTGATTCTCAAGGATGGGACATCGGTACGCGCCTCTGAGATGACATTGATGAAGCCTCCGCGAGTCCAGGTGCTGCGCGCGGATCCCGCTGCGTCGCGCGCCGCTGAACATTTCGCCGGACAGGCTATTCTTGTTCCCCTGCAAGACCCAACAAGAAAACTTTCCGTCGACTGGCGGGCGATCCTGCGCGACGGTTCCAATTATGTACGCCAGGAGATTACGGTTTCCGCGCCGAATGACGATCAACCGATCGCCGAGGTCCGGTTGTTCGATGGCAGCCTGCCCGGCGCGAGGGTGATTGGGAGCGTCAAGGGGTCTCCGGTGACGGCCGGAGATTTATTTCTGGGTTTTGAAGACCCCTTGGCTCAATGCCAGGCGGGATCGACAGTGATCTGCGGCATGAAGAGGGAACTGCCGCTCAGGAAAGGACAGACGGTCGATTACTCGCTGGTCATTGGAGCAGCGCCTCCGGGACAGATGCGGCGCGCGTTCCTGAATTATGTGGAGCGGGAGCGGGCACATCCCTACCGGACATTTCTGCACTACAACACGTGGTATGACATTGGGTTTGGAAAGCCGTACGACGCTGCGGCCGTGCTTGACGTCATTGGCGCGTTCGTAACGGAACTGGTCCGCAAGCGTGGGGTGAAGCTGGATTCTTTTCTGTTGGACGATGGGTGGGATAATCCGCATTCGACCTGGCAGGTGAACTCGGGATTTCCGGGCGGGCTGGCTGCGGTAAACCGCGCGGCGCACGAGTACGGCGGGGCGGTTGGGGTGTGGCTTTCTCCGTGGGGCGGGTACGAGGAGGCTAAAGAAGAACGACTCGACTTTGGGCGGAAGAACGGCTTTGAAACGAATGAAGGAGGGTTTGCGCTATCGGGGCCGAAGTACTACGCGAGGTTCCGGGAAGTGTCGCTTGATTTCATCGAGAAAGATGGAGCCAATCAATTCAAGATCGACGGCACGGGCAACGTCGACAGCGTGTTTCCCGGCAGCAGTTTTGACAGTGACTTTGCAGCGGCGATCAGCTTGATCCGGGACTGGCGGGCAAAGAAGCCGGACCTTTATGTGAATCTGACGACGGGAACCTATCCATCGCCGTTCTGGTTGCGGTACGCCGACTCGATCTGGCGCGGGGGAGAGGACCACAGCTTTGCGGGCGTGGGGAACTGGCGGGAGAAATGGATCACATACCGCGACGCGCAGACTTATCAGAATATTGTGCAGGCAGGGCCGTTGTTTCCGTTGAATTCCTTGATGCTCCATGGGCTGATCTTTGCACAGCAGGCCGAGCACCTCGATAGCGATCCGGGAAATGACTTCAAGAATGAAGTCCACGATTACTTTGGCGGTGGAACCCAGCTGCAGGAGATGTACATTTCACACGCGCTGCTTTCAAAGAACGACTGGGACGTGCTGGCGGAAGCTGCGAACTGGTCGCGGCGCAATGCGGGAACACTCAGAGATACGCACTGGATCGGCGGCGACCCGGGCAAGCTTGAAGTCTATGGATGGGCGGCTTGGTCAAGGGCAAAAGGCATCCTCACGCTGCGCAACCCGAGCGACCAGCGCCAGAGCATAGCGATCGATGTGGGGTGGGTGTTTGAGCTGCCGCCAGGCGCGCCGCGTCGCTTTGTCGCGAACAGCCCATGGAAGCAGTATCGAGGAGCGCCGCCGGTGTCGTTAGCAGCGGGTGAGGAGCACGTCTTTACGCTGGAGCCCTTCGAAGTGCTCACTCTTGAGACCGGCGTTTTTACTTCTGGTGGAAAAGCGCGCGAAAGCCGCGACCAGTAAGTGACCTCAGGATTTGCATAGCCGCCCGGCCTGGGTTCGCAGGGGGAGGGACTTTGGCGGCGGCCAGGCCTCGGGCGAGATGAGTCTTGGCGGATGGATGTCCGGTGCTTAGAGTGCAGCGCTCTTTCGGTTTAGCCCGGCACATGGGGCAGCGGACGGATAATATGTGGCGCAACGTGAGCTTCGCAGGTTCCACACTAGTATTATTCAACATTGCTGATTTGAAAGATGGTCAATCTTGCTCTTAAGTGCTTGCAGCTGCTCCAAAACGGGAACCCTTGTTACTAGGCAGCCTCTTTGGACGCTGGGGCCTGATCACGAAGTGACTCATCCGTCTCGCAAAAGGAGACCAATGATACGAAAGCTCTGCATCCGACTGCTTGTCTCGCTGGCATGGCTAATTGCAGGCAATCCCGTGCTTGCGCAAACTACTGAAAAACCTGATTTGAGCAAGCAGCCAACTCTTTACGTAGTCGGCTATGCCCACCTCGATACGGAGTGGCGATGGGAGTATCCCCAAGTCATCAGCGAATACATTCGCAAGACCATGGAGGATAATTTCACCCTGATCGATAAATATCCTCATTACGTCTTCAATTTCAGCGGAGCCAATCGTTACCGTTTCATGAAGGAATATTTTCCCGCCGACTACGCCCGGCTGAAGAAGTACGTGGATGAAGGAAGATGGTTCCCGACCGGCTCGTCCATGGAAGAGGGTGATGTGAATGCACCCAGCGCCGAGGGCATTATCCGGCAAGTGCTCTATGGAAATAACTGGTTTCGCAAAGAGCTGGGGAAGGCCAGCGCGGAATACATGCTGCCTGACTGCTTTGGATTTCCGGCGTCGCTGCCGACCATTCTCGCGCACTCCGGGGTGAAGGGATTCTCAACGCAGAAGCTTGTGTGGGGATCTTCCGCTCCCCGCGGAGGTCCGGAATCCTTGGAGAAGACGCCGGAAGGCACGCCTTTCAACGTGGGGGTGTGGGTGGGACCGGATGGGGAGAGCGTGCTGGCAGGGCTGAATCCGGGCTCCTATGATGGCGGCATCGAGACCGATCTCAGCAAACCGTTGCCTCCGCTACCGCCCGATGCGGCGCTGCAGGACATACAAAAGAAGCTGCAGGCGGTACGTGCAAAGCTCGAGCAGGAGCAGGGCAGCGGGCATGCGTCCGATCCGAACGACATTGAGGAATCCGTCCATCTGCGAAACGAACAACAGGCGTTTGCCCGGATTGATCAAGACCGGACACAGGAAAGACATCAACTTGACTGGGCGGCGCGCGTCGAGCTGAACGGCAAAGTCAGCGGCGCGTTCACCGACTATCACTATTACGGAACCGGTGATATCGGCGGCGCTCCGCGGGAAAAGGATGTGGCACGTCTGGAAGCGATCGTCACGCAGGGCATGGCGAGCCTACCCCAAAACGGCCTCCTGCCTCGCGAAGAGCAGAGCGATGGGCCGCCGGTGAAAGTCGGCGAGGGGCCCGTTCACGTGATCTCGGCGAATGCGGAGCAGATGTTCCTCGACATCACCCCCTCCCAGGTTGCCGGACTCCCGCGCTATACGGGTGAAATGGAGCTTACCAATCATTCCGCCGGCTCACTGACTTCGCAGGGCTACCAAAAACGTTGGATCAGGAAAGAAGAATTGCTGGCCGATGCTGCCGAGAAGTCTTCGCTTGCCGCGGAATGGCTGGGAGGGCGCCCGTATCCACTCGAGCGCCTGAATGATGCCTGGACGCTGGCGATGGGCGGCCACTTTCACGACATCGCCGCGGGCACTGCTACTCCCAAGGCGTATGAGTTCGCCTGGAATGATGACGTGATTGCGATGAATCAGTTCGCCGTCGTACTCAGCAATGCCACCGAAGCCGTCGCCGCGGCGCTGGATACTAATACGAAAGGTGTGCCGGTCGTAATCTTCAACCCGTTGAACATCGAGCGTGAAGACTTGGTGGAAGCGAGCGTTAGCTTTCCTGAAGACACGCCGAAAGACGTCCATGTCATTGGTCCGGATAACAATGAAGTTGCGGCGCAGATTGCGAACGGCAAAGTGATCTTTCTGGCTAAGGCGCCCTCCGTCGGCTATGCGGTTTACGATGTGCAGCCAGGAGCAGGTGCGCCCGACCAGTACCGCATGAAAGTTTCGGAGAGTTCTCTCGAGAACCAGTATTACCGCGTGAAATTGAACTCCGACGGCGACGTTGCAAGTATTTTCGATAAGTCGATTCACCGGGAATTGCTGGCCGCGCCCGCGCGTCTTGCTATTTCCTACGACAACCCTGAGCACTGGCCTGCCTGGAATATGGATTGGGATCAGGAGCAGGCCGCGCCCAAAGCGTACGTCGGCGGTTCGGCGAAGATTCGGGTCGCGGAAAGTGGTCCGGCGCGTGTAGCTGTCGAGGTGTCACGCGAAACCGCGGGCTCGCGATTCGTGCAGACCATCCGGCTTTCGGCGGGGGACGCGGGCAAACGCGTGGAGTTCGCAAACGCCATCGACTGGAATACACGGGAAGCAAATCTGAAGGCGACATTCCCTTTGACCGCCTCGAATCAGATGGCTACCTATAACTGGGATATCGGCACCATCGCGCGCCCCACTGCCCAGCCCAAGAAATTTGAAGTACCGTCGCACCAGTGGATCGACCTGACCGACATGAAGGGCGAGTTTGGCGCCACCATCCTGACCGATTGCAAGAATGGATCGGATAAGCCGAACGACCACACCATCCGGCTCACGCTCATTCGCACTCCGGGCACGCGCGGCGGTTATGCCGACCAGGGCACGCAAGATATCGGGCATCACGAGTTCGTTTACGGAATCGCCGGGCACGCCGCCGACTGGCGCGAGAGCCAGACTGACTGGCAAGCGCAACGCCTGAACGATCCGCTCATCGCCTTCGAAGCCAGCCGGCATGCGGGCGCGCTGGGCCGCGAGTTTTCCTTGCTGAAGGTCAGCAATCCACGGATTCGAGTGCTGGCGCTGAAGAAAGCGGAGCAAGGCGATGAGATCATCGTGCGACTGGTCGAACTGGAGGGCAAGCCGCAGCGTGACGTCAGAATATCCTTCAACGCTGCGATAGTTTCCGCTCGGGAAGTGAATGGGCAAGAGCAGCCGGTCGCGAGCACGCCCGTCAACGGTGGAGCTCTGGTCACCTCATTCTCAGCGTATCAGCCGCGGAGCTTCGCCGTTAAACTGGCCGCGGCTCCGACCAAGGTTGCTAGCGTTCGTTCCGCGCCGGTTGCCTTGCATTTTGACCTGGCAACTGCCAGCAATGATGGGACGCCATCAGTGGGCGGATTTGACGGCAAAGGGAATGCTTTGCCGGCTGAGATGTTGCCCCAACAAATTACGTTCAACGATGTGCAATTTCGTCTCGCCGCGGCGAAGACGGGCTCTCCCAACGCGGTAGTGGCCAAGGGGCAGACGATCGATCTGCCGGAAGGCCGATATGACCGCGTGTACATTCTGGCAGCCTCGTCGGACGGCGATCAGAAGGCGGCGTTCGGAGTCGGAAGCAGGAAGGTCGAGTTGAACATCCAGAACTGGGGCGGATTTATCGGACAGTGGGACGATCGGCAGTGGAGTTCGAAGGACACATCAAATGACGATTACGGCGTGATGACCGGCATCAAGCCGGGCTATATCAAGCGTGCTGACCTGGCTTGGTACTGCTCGCATCATCACAACGCAGCGGGCGAAAATGTCCCCTATGCCTACTCTTATCTGTTCGCTTATTCGATCGACCTTCCGGCCGGTACAAGAACCATCAAATTGCCGGATAATGACAAGATCCGCATCATGGCTGTATCGGTGGCTGATGAGAATGCGGAACTGAAGCCGCTGCAGCCGCTTTACGATGTGTTTCCTTCGCCCGCTGCAGCAACGTTCACTGCGATGACGCCATGAATCAACGGCCGTTCGGCTGGATGGAATGAGTCTCTTCCGCTGTGAGCCGAGAGAGGTCGCAATAACCATAACCCTTCAGACAAGCCGTGTAGTTCCGTTTGTGCTCAATGTCGGCCAGCATCTTGGCCTCGGGCGGAGTCAGTTTCGAGTAGTCGCATGTTTCCTGGCCATTCTTGCAAGCGGAGAGGTTGCGCTGGTGTTCTGACTTGGCAGTTTCGCTCGCTTCCACTGCAGTAAGTTTAGAGCGGTCGCAGTCGTTCCATCCGTTCTCACAATTCTGCACATTGCGCTGCCGTTCTGCGATCGCCACATCCTTCGTTTCCGAAGAAGTCAACTGGGAATGATCGCAGAGGCCCGCGCCGTTCTTACAGTCGGATGCGTTGAGCTGCTGGCGGGCTGAGTCCACTGCCCCCGCCTCGGATGGGCTCAGTTTCGAATGGTCACAGGCGCCCACTCCATCCTTACAGTCCGCGACGTTACGCCGGCGCTCCGCGTTGGAGGAATCCCGCTGTTCGGCAGGCGTCAGTTTGGAGCGGTCGCAAGACTGCATCCCGTCATTGCAATCGGAGACATTGCGCTGATGATCGGCCACGGCTAACGCCGTAGCCTCAGGTTCGGAGAGGCTCGAGTGGTCACAGGAATCGTAGCGGTCCCTGCAGTTGGCAAGGTTCCGTCCGTGGACGGCGAGATCGACTTCCACCGATTGCGACGGACTCAGCTTGGACCGATCACAGATGGCGCGCCCGGCCTTGCAGGCCTCCAGGTTCTGCTCAAGAGTAGAGGACTGAGCAAACGTGAGAATTGGCCACAGGCTGAAACAGGCCAATGCATAAAGACATTTTTGTGGAATAACTCTCATGGTCTAAACCCTCTTTGGACGGTCGGTCACGTTGGCACCGAAAGCTCATCTTCCGAGAACGTCGCGCTGACCGGAACCGGCAAGCGGTTCCGGTCAGCCACATACCGAGCTCGCTGATGCGTTCTGATGCAACTACTGCTTGTCGTCTTCTCGTGCTTCCGCGACGTGCGCCTGATGGCCGGCTTCTCGCACAGCCTTCACAAACGCTTCTCCGCTTGCGGGCGTTGACGCCTTGCCCGAAAGAATGTTGCGGAACATCATGTGGTGGCCGTAAATGGCGCGAGTCGAGTCGTTATCCTGCTCGATCACCGCACCTTCCAACGTCAATCCGGCGAATATACCCTTCGAGCGCGAGTAGGTGAGTACTTCAGTGTTCAGCAAGACGTCCGTTCCGGCGGAAGTGTGACGGCCTACTGGGCCCGCCGCAACTGATCCTTCACCGGTAAGCTCGAACTTGGTCGAAAGCAGATGCTGCAGGCCACGGTCGTTCATGACCAGCATGACCAGATCCACGCCTTCGACGCCAATCTGCAATCCCCAACTGCCGCCACCGACTGAAACGAATGCGGGAGCGCTCCAGCCTTCAGCAGTCCGGCAAGTCGCCACGCCACGTCCGTGCTTGCCACCAAAGATGAAGCCACCTTTGAGCAAGTTCGGCACTACGACGACGCACTTGGCGCCGTTTAGCACTTCTTCCGGGATACCTTTATCGGGGGTTGACATGATCGATTGCAGAACCTCTACGGATTTTTGCATGCGGTCGA
>Ga0209415_10011263_pt1 | contig 15082 bp, 12 predicted proteins | sample PeaSoiSIISIP2007_FD_187696 | JGI IMG/M metagenome (GOLD analysis project Ga0209415, IMG submission 187696) | Peat soil microbial communities from Weissenstadt, Germany - SII-SIP-2007 (SPAdes) (version 2) | ecosystem: Environmental > Terrestrial > Soil > Wetlands > Peat | place: Germany... | reverse complement strand
CTTCCGCGGCCTGGCGAAGGCCGCCTCGGCGGCGGCGCTGCCGCTGTTCATCCCGGTGATCCTGCTGGGCGGCATCATGACCGGCTGGTTCACGCCCACCGAGGCCGGCGTGGTCGCCATCACCTACATCCTGCTGGTGGTCATCCCCTGCCTCAATCCCGGACACCTCAAGCACGTGGCACGCGATTTCGTGCAAGCCGGGATGGTCTATTCGCTGCCGATGATCACCATCGCCGCGGCTTCCGCGTTCGGCTGGCTGCTGGCCTATCTGCGCGGCCCGATGGTCGTCTCCGCATGGATCAGCGGCGTCTCCAACAACGATCCGTATCGCGTGATGTTCCTGCTGGTGGCGGTCTTCGTCATCGTCGGCGACTTCATCGAGCCGGTGCCGGCGATCATCATCTTCATGCCGGTGGTCAACGCGCTGACCGACTCCGCCAACATCAACGCGGTGCACATGGGCGTGGTGCTGATCGTCACGCTGGCGTTCGGCCTGATCACGCCGCCCTATGGGCTGGCGCTGCTGATGGCGTCGAAATTCATCGGCGTCCGCTTCTCCGCCGCGTTGCGCGCGTCGTTGCCGATCTACATCATCTTCTTTGCCACCATCGCCTTCACCATCTTCTTCCCGGAGGCGATCCTATGGTTGCCGAAGCACGTGTTTCCGGAATCGGTGGGCTGCTTCAAGTCACCCACCGGGATGGGCTATATCTGTCCATAGCAATCGAAAGGACGGGAACATGCGGATCGTGGTGATGGGGGCCGGCGGGCTCGGTGGTTATTTCGGCGCGCGCTTGGCGGCCGCGGGCAACGACGTGGCGTTCGTTGCGCGCGGCGCGCACCTGGCCGCGATCAAGCAGAACGGCCTGGTGGTGGAAAGCGCCCGCGGCGACCTGCACCTGCGCGACGTCGTCGCGACCGACGACCCCGCCAGCCTGGCCCCGGCCGACATCGTGCTGTTCACGGTGAAGCTGTGGGACACCGAAACCGCCGCCGAAACGGTCAAGCCACTGCTGCGCCCCGGCACCGGCGTCATCTCCTTGCAGAACGGCGTCCACAAGGAAGCGGTGCTGGCCCGCATCCTGGGCCCCGACGCGGTGGTCGGCGGCTCGGCGCAGATCGGCGTGGCGATCGCCCGGCCCGGCGTGCTGGCCCATGTCGGCACCATGGCCAGGCTGACCGTCGGCGAGCTGGACGGCAGACACTCCGCGCGCACCCAGGCGTTCCACGATGCCTGCGTCGCCGCCGGTATCGACATCGAACTGACCAACGACATCAACCTCCGGCTGTGGGAAAAATTCGTCTTCCTGATCGCCATGGCCGGCGCCACCGCCAGCATGCGCAGCCGGCTCGGCCCGATCCGCGCCAACCCCCAGACCCGCGCCTTCCTGATCGATCTGATGCGCGAGGCCGATGCCGTCGGCCGCGCGCTGGGCGTCGCGCTGCCGGCGAACTACCTCGAGACGCGGACCAAGGCGATCGAGGCATTGCCGCCGGCGATGACCGCGTCGATGCAGGTCGATCTCAGTCGCGGCAACCGGCTTGAGGTCAAGTGGCTGAACGGCAAGGTGGTGGAACTGGGCGCGCAGGCCGGCGTGCCAACCCCGCTGAACCGCGCGGTGTGCGATGTGTTGGCGCTATACGCCGAGGGTGCGCCCACCGGCTGAAAGGTCGGCGCGGCGCCCCACCCTCGACCGGCCGGGACCTGGGTGATAGCGTCCGCGGCGCGTTGCATCGCGCAATCACCGCCGTCGCCGAACGGCGATAAGTCGCGCTGACAAACCCCATCGGCAGGAAGGAAACCCTTCGCATGACCGCCATCCGCAACCCCGCCCGCGAGAAACTGGAGAGCGGAGAACTGTCGCTCGGCTGCGGCGTGCGCCTGACGCGCAGCGTCGAGATCGGCGCCGCGATGCAAAGCGCCGGCTACGACTGGCTGTTCATCGATTGCGAGCACGGAACCATGTCGCTGGACGCCGCGGCGCAGATCGCGGTGGCCGCGCTGAGCGCCGGCATCGCGCCGATCGTGCGCGTGCCGAACGGGGAGTATTCGATGGCCACGCGCGTGCTGGACAACGGCGCGCTGGGCATCGTGATGCCGCACGTCGATAGCGCGGAGGAAGCCGCCGAGGTGGTGCAGAAGCTGAAATACCCGCCGGTCGGCCATCGTTCGATGGGCGGCATCGGCCCGCACTACAGCCTGCGCACCGCGAAGTCGGCCGAGGCCGCCGCGGCGCTGAACGCGGCCAACCTGACCGTGGTGATGCTGGAGACGCCGAAGGCGATCGCCAACGCCGACGCGATCGCCGCGGTGCCGGGGGTGGATGTGCTGCTGATCGGCACCAACGATCTGTGCGCCGAGATGGGCATCCACGGCGATTTCGGCAACGCAAGGGTCACCGAGGCCTATCAGGCGATGATCGCCGCCTGCAAGCGGCACGGCAAGTTCCCCGGCCTGGCGGGCGTCTACATCGAGGAGCTGATGGCCCGCTATATAGGCCTGGGCGCACGCTTCATCCTGTCAGGTAACGATGCCGCCTTCCTGACCGCAAGTGCGACGGCGCGCGCGGCTGCGCTGCGCAAGATGCTCGCCTAGCGGATTGATCGCGCTGTTCACCGATTTCGGCCTGACCGGCCCCTATACCGGCCAGATGAAGGCCGTGCTGCTGCGTGACGCGCCCGGCATACCGGTGGTCGATCTGTTCGCCGACGCACCGTCCGCGCGCCCGCAGCCGGCCGCCTATCTGCTCGCCGCCTATGCGGCATGGTTTCCGCCCGGCACGGTGTTTCTGTGCGTGGTCGATCCTGGCGTCGGCGGGCCGCGCGCGCCGCTGATCATCGAGGCTGATCGGCGCTGGTATGTCGGGCCGGACAACGGGTTGTTCGAAGTGGTGCTGCGCCGTGCGGCCAAGGCGCGCGTCTGGCGCATCGAGTTCGAGCCCGCGCCCCTGTCGGCGAGCTTCCATGGCCGCGACCTGTTCGCGCCGGTCGCGGCACGCCTCGCGCGCGGCCGGCCGCCGCCCGGCAAGCCGCACCAGCCCAAGCGCTTCCCCGCCTGGCCCGATGACCTGGCCGAGATCGTCTATGTCGATCATTACGGCAATGCCATCACCGGGCTGCGCGCCGCCGCGCTGGCGCCGGATGCCAGGCTTGGCGTCGCCGGCAGCGTGCTGCCGCGGGTGCGCAGCTTCTGCGAGGTGCCGCACGGCGCCGCGCTGTGTTACGAGAACGCCAACGGAATGATGGAGGTCGCCATCAACAGCGGACGCGCCGATGCGGTGCTCGGCCTGACGGTCGGCAGCAAGGTGACGGTGGAGCCATGACAGACGTTGCGCCAAAAATCGTTGCGCCAGCGGGGATCATCCCACCCGACGGTGCCACGCGGTTGATCCCCATCATCGGCGACCCCATAGCACAGGTGAAGTCGCCCGGCGGGATGACCGCGGCGCTGCATGCGCGCGGCGTCAACGCCTATGTGATGCCGCTGCATGTCGGCGCCGCGGCGTTCGATGCCTGCCTTGACGGCCTGTCGCTGGCACAAAACGTCGACGCGGTGGTGGCAACCGTGCCGCACAAATTCGCCGCGTTCCGCCACGCCGCCACCGCGACGCCGCGCGCGACGCTGCTGGGTGCCGCCAACGTGTTGCGCCGCAATCAGGACGGCACCTGGCACGCGGACATGATCGACGGAATCGCCTTCGCCGCCGCGTTGCGCGGCGCCGGTGGCGAACCGGCCGGGCGGCGCGCGTTGCTGGTCGGCGCCGGCGGCGCGGGCGCGGCGATCGCACTGGCCCTGCTGGATGAAGGCGTTACCATGCTCGCCATTCACGATGCCGATATCGCGCGCCGCGACGCGCTGCTGGGGCGGCTCGCAGCGCATGGCGCGGGGCGGTTGACGGCGGGTTCGTCCGATCCGACCGGATTCGATATCATCGTCAACGCCACGCCCACCGGCATGCGCGCCGACGATATGTCGCCGGTGCAGACCGCACATCTCACCCCGGCGATGACGGTGGGCGACGTGATCACCGTGCCGGAGGTGACGAAGCTGCTCGCAGCGGCGCGCGCGGTTGGGTGCGCCACCTCCACCGGGGTGGACATGTTCGTTGCGGGGCGCGATCTGATCGTGGACTTCGTGCTTGGCCGGTAGGAGTTTTTTGCGAAATAGTGGTCACAATGATGACCACGGCAGTCGGGTGAAGCCATGGGTGCGGCCGTGCTTGCTGTCATTGTGACCCAGGCGAAGGCCGGCGGAAACAATCCCCATCCTGGTACCCCGTCAGCGCCGGCGCAGCGACGCAATCCCCCGCGAGGCGCGTACCTGGATGGGGATTGCCGCGTCGCTTCGCTCCTCGCAATGACAGGGGGGCGGGTCTTTGCCGTTACGCCGCCAGCGCGGTCCGCCAGGTCTCGAGCATCCCTGTCGCCATCCGCTCCCAGGTGAACCGCGCGGCGTGGGCGGTCCCGCTGGCGCGCAACCTGGCGGCCAGGTCGGGGTCTTCCAGCACGCGGCGCAGCGCCGCGGCGATCGCGTCGGTATCCAGCGGGTCCACCAGCAGCGCGGCATCGCCGGCGGTGTCGCGCAGCGCCGTGCCATCGGAGGTCACCACCGGCGCGCCGCACGCCATCGCTTCCAGCACCGGCAGGCCGAACCCCTCATACAGGCTCGGATAGGCAACAACCGCGGCGCGGGCATACAGCGCCACCAGCTCGGCATCCGGCACATGGCCGAGCAGCCGCAACGCGCCGTCGCACCGCGCCTGTGCCGCGTCGTCGTCGTCGAGCGCGCGGCCCCAACCCCGCCCGCCGGCGATCACCAGCGGGGTGCGCGACCGCAACGAATCCGGCAGGCGCGCGTGCGCGGCCAGCAGCCGGTCGAAATTCTTGCGTGGCTCGATCGTGGAGACGGCGAGGATGTAGCCGCGGTCCGCCAGGCCGTGGCGTGCCAACACCGGCGCCGCGTCGCGCGCGTCCACCGGGCGGAACATCGGCGACACGCCCGGTGAGACGACGTCGATCCGCGCGCGGTCGATGCCGAGCTGCGTCACCATCGTGCGCGCCGTGAAGTCGGAGACGCTGGCGAACCGCGTCGCCTGGCGCAGTGTCGCCGGCAGGCGCCGCTCGAGCCACGCGACCCGCTCGGGCGGATGCAGCGCGGGATGGGCGCGCCAGGACAGGTCGTGCACCATCACGACGGTCGCGCCGTCGAACGGGCGGGCGATCAGGTTGGACTCATGATAGACGATGCCGCCGCCGATCCGTCGCGCCATGTCCCGCGCCACATGGTCGAGCCGGCGACGCAGCCGCCAGCCATGCAGCGCAACCACGGTGGGGCAACGGCTGGCCACCGCGCGGGCGTGTGCCAGCACGGCGCGGACGCGGCTGGGCGGCGCGTCGGCGGCCTCCGTCACATGATCCAGCAGGTCCGGCGGTGCAACCGAATCGCCGATCAGCAGCGCCATGGCGGCGAGCCGTGCCGGATCGCCCGGGGACCGATCGCCCGGCGGCGGATTGCGCAATGTCCGCGCCATCTCCAGCGTCACCCGACCGACGCCGCTGCGCCGTCCGGTCACACCGTCGGCGCCAAGCAGAACGCCGATGGTCGCCGCGATTCGGTCCTGCCGCCAAGCATCCTGCCGCGCCATCCGTGCACCCGCCATTGATTGAGACGTGGCGGGAACAGGCCATGGATCAGGTTAACATCCGCCTAAGCGGCCTGTATGGAGAGGCGCCGCCATCGCGGCACGCTAGCGAACCCCTGGCGCATCGCGGCGCCAACCGATTCGGGCTCATGGATGGACATTCTGCAGCCGCTGAAGCGCCTCTATTTCCGGGTTGGCATCCATATGGCCCCGCCCGGAACGCTGCTTGGCCGGGCGAACAATCTCGCCTTCGCCGCGGCGTTCGCCGGCCGCATGCGGGCACTGCGCCGGCGGCTAGCCGCGGAGCAGCGGGGCGAATTCTTCAGCATCGCCAGCACGCATGTTCGGTACGATATCGCGCGCGCGCGCGCGGCGCGTCGGGTGGACGGCCTGGCGCTGGTGTTCTTCATGGGTCTCGGGGACTACCTGATGGCAACGCCGCTGCTGGAGGCGCTGCGCACCGCCTGGCCGGAGCTGCCGATCCATGCCTACGCCTCGACCTCGCTGGACCAGGTCAACTCGCCGCTGGTGGCCGCACAGCTCGAAGCGAATCCATGCGTCGCCAGGACGGTGCGTTATCCGGGCCGACACATGACCGACCGCGGCCGCGTTGCATCGTTCTGGAAGAACTATGACTACAGCGCCGCGTTGGCGGACGTGCCCGAGCATTTCCTGGTGCTGCCGGTGCTGTACGACCTGGACCCGAGCGTGCCACACCGGGTGACCAGCCTGTTCGACACATTCGGTCTGCCGCCGCCCTGGCCGGTGCCGGTGCCGCGGCTGCCCCGGCAGGCACTGTCCGACCGGGCACAAGCCGTGCTGGACCAGATACGTGCAGCGGCGCGCGCGTTCCAGGCGCGCGGGATCGTCTGCTGCCACTTCGACGTGCGCTCGTCGGGCTATGTCTACCCGAACGCGGCCGAAATGGTGCGCGGCCTGCTGGAGCAGGGGCGCTTCGTCATCAGCTTTTCGCGGCTGGAGCTGGCGGCGGCAGGCTATCTCGGCATCGACATACGTGAGATATCGGTGGGCGACAGCATCGAGATTCTCCGCGCGCTGGCGACCGAACCGTTGCCGTTGCATATCATCAGCGTCAATTCGGTCTTCTGGGCGATATCGGCCGGGCTCGGTATTCGCAATCTGGGACTGCACACGATCTACGACGAGTCGATTCACCAATATGTGTATTCGAATATCTTCGTCGTCTCGCCGCATTTGTATCAGCGAATCCCGGCGACGCGGCTGTTCCTGGCCCCGCCAGGCAGCTACCGGCAGACCCCGAACCCGGCGGGTGGTTCCCTGACGAGCTATGATCCGGCGTTCGTGCTCGACTGCTTCGGCCGATTTCTGGCGGCGCCCTGATGACGGCCGACGTGGCGGCACGCGCTTCAGCGGCGCGACCGACGACCATACGGCGCTGCGCGGTTGGTTGACCGACCGGCGGATAACCTGGTTGCGCCACGACAACGCCGGCCGGTCCGCTGCCCGCAGCCACGGCGCGGGCAGCGACAACCTTGCAATCGTTCTCGCCCTGCCTATCGTGTTGTTTGCGGTTGGCAGCACGCTGCCTTGAATTCATGCACCCATCACCGGGCGATTCGGATGCTTGGACGACGATGAGCACTCATGCTGTGGCGGTGGTGCTGGTGAATTGGCGCGGCGTGGACGACACCATCGGGTGCCTTGCCGCCGTCGCCGCATTGGAAGCGCCCAGGCCGCTTTCGATCGTCATTGAGAATGGCTCGGGCGACGCCTCCGCGGCGACGCTGCGTGCGGCGCCCAACCTCGATATCCTCATCGAAAGTCCAGTCAATCTGGGTTTTGGCGGCGGCTGCAATCTCGGCATCGCGCGAGCTCGGGCCGAAGGTGCGCAATTCGTCTGGCTGCTGAACAACGATGCGCGCCCCGAGCCCGGCGCGCTATCCGCACTGCTCCAGGTGGCGCTTGGGGATCCTTCACTCGGTGCGGTGGGCTCGCTGATGCACGAAACCGCGGATCCCGACCTTGTCGAGGGCCATAACGGCTGGCTGATCGATTTCCGCACCGGCCAGAGTCGCCGTAGCCGTAATGCGCAGGAAATCCAGTATCTGTCAGGGGCATCTCTTCTGCTTCGCCTCGATGCGCTGGCCGCGATCGGCGACTTCGACGAGCGATTCTTTCTTTACTGGGAGGATACCGATCTGTGCTTTCGGCTGCGTGCCGCCGGCTGGCGGCTGGGGATCGCGGGCAACAGCCATGTTCGCCATGCGGTGGCGTCCAGCGCCCGCAGGGCAGGGCGTGACGCCATCCGCTATTTCAACGATGGCGCGATGCTATTCTATCGACGCTACGCGCCGGTACCGCTGATTCCGATTCTGGCAAATTTCTTCTACCGTTTCCTTGGCCAAATTCACGCCGGCGAATACGCCAATGCCATTACGATATTGTTGATTACGCTGAGGATCGACCGTGTTCGGATCCCGAAGATCAGTCGCGCACCGGCGGATTGCTGACCGGAAACCCCGAACCCGGTGGGCGGTTCCCTGACGAGCTATGATCCCGCGTTCGTGCTCGATTGCTTCCGCGGATTCCTGGAGGCACCCTGACGACGGTCGATGCGGCGGCGTTGGCCGACGACATGACCGACAGTGACGAGGCAGTATGACAATGGCAGGACAATTGTTGCAACGGCTCGGGCGTCCGGTCAGTCGCGTGTTCGAGATCCTTCACCGGATCAGGGCGGACGTCGCCGCGATCCGTCACAACACCTGGCTTGCCGCATATGCCGGGCTGTTGTCAGCGGCGGCCGGTCCGGAAGGCCGCCGGGAGGATTCGCTATGCCTCGGCCGATACCACGGCCAGGTGTATAGTCAAAATGGCGAAGACGGCATGATCGCGGAAATTTTCAACCGTATCGGCCAACCGGAATCGCCATTCTTCCTGGAAATTGGGGTGGGGACCGGCCTGGAGAACAACACCAGGCTGCTGCTGGAGCGGGGCTGGCGCGGTGTCTGGATAGAGGGAAGTCGAGCCCGGGCCACGGAGGCACGGCGCGTCTTTGCCGCCTTCATCGATTCGGGAGCCCTCCAGGTCGTCGACGCCTATGCGACTGCGGAGAACATCGAGGTCTTGCTCGACCGGACAGCGGTTCCCAGCCGCGTCGATTTTCTTTCGATCGATATTGACTACAACACGTCGCATGTCTGGCGGGCCTTGCGCCGCTCCGCGCGTGTCGCCTGCATCGAATATAACGCTTCGCTGCCGCCGTCGGTGGCGGCAGAGGTGCCCTATGACCCGGATACGGTGTGGGACGGCAGCAACTGGTATGGTGCAAGCTTGAAGACCTTGGAACGCATCGGCGTTGCAAAGCGCCTGGCGCTCGTGGGCTGCGATCTTCTGGGCAACAATGCCTTCTTCGTCGCAGCAGAGGAGGCGACAGGGCGCTTTCGCGAGCCATTTACCGCCGAGGCGCACTACGAATTGCCCAAATTCAGCTTCCTGACCCATATCGGGCATCCGCCGTCAACCCAGGCGCGTCGATGGATCGCCCCCCCGCCAGATGGCGGATGAGGCGGCGCGCGCTTTTTGGTGTCAACCCTTGCGGATGATCAGACCGAAGCAGGTGCAGGCAAAGCCGTCAGCCCATAATTTGAGCTGGCGACGTCCGCCCCGCAGAACGCCTTCTGCTTCGCGGTCCATTCCCAGCGATGAAGCGGTCGAGCGGCTTATTGCCGACTACCGGAGCACGTCGCAGATCAGGTACACTTTCCCCGCGACCGCGAGTGGCTGACACTGTGTGCCAAGACGCAATCCGTAGGCCGCGAGACCGGACAGGTTGGGCATTGCGGGCGCGTCCAGTGGGGGCGAGGACACGCTCGGGATCACCGCGTAGAGCGTATAGGGTGGCACCGCTTGCAACTCTGTCCGGAGCTGCCGGGTCAACGACGTATCGGCCGGTCCGCACAGATTGATTTCGCCGCACCCAAGGTTCACGTAGCGCGCATTGGCGGGCAGACTCAACGCCACGAACGCGCTCGGCCCGAAGATAAGAAAGATCAGCGGCCTGCCTTGCAAGGCCAAGGGTGCCGGCGCGATCGTGCCCCAGTGACTTTGCCACGGCACCCGCTGCCAGCTCGCCACATGCACGCGCAACACCGTCAGGAGTGCGAGCACAAGCAGTAGCCGGGTACGCCATCGACCCGCGGCAACCCAGCCGGTCAGCACCAACAGTACGGCACCGCACAGGATTTCAACGGGCATGAGGTAGCGCAGGATGCCGAACGTGAACAGCCACACCAGGTAGTCGATCGCGCAGACCAGCAGCAGGCCGGTTTCCGGCCGGGCAAGCAGCGCAGAACCCTTGGGATGGCGAAACAACGCAATCGCCAGCGCCACCGGTGCGCCGACCAGCGCGAGGGCGAAGCGGGCGTCCTTCGGATCGGTCTCGCTGGCGGGCGACGGCAGGACAGGAGTCGGGCTGCCGCCCACCAGCCAATAGTACGGGTAGCGCAGGATGTCCCAGGCGGAGGTGGGCAGGAAACGCGTGTCGCGCTGCGCCACCGGCGGGTAATCCGGCGAATGGAAGATGTTGTTGGCATAGGGGAATATCGGGTTGTGGAAGCGGCGCCACAGCGCGAGGTGCCACCAGCCCGCGACGCTCAGGAAGCCGATCACCGCGCCAAGCACAAGCTGCGCCACACCGGCGGCACGCTGGCGTGGCTGCGCGGGGCCCGTCAGGAAGAACGCCGGCGCGCCCATTGCGAACACCAGGTTCGTCAGCTTGAGACCGGCGGCCAGGCCGAGCAGCAGTCCGGCGGCCAGGCAGGCATGGCGCGGCGCGGATGCGTCATCGCGCGTCAGCAGCAGAAGATAGGCGAGCAGCACCGGGATGGCCGCGATCAGATCGACGATCGTGGTGCCCGCCTCCGACAGCGCCATCGGACTGGCGAGACACAGCACGAAGCCAAGAAAAGCGCCGAGATATCCGCCGTTGTCCGGGTCGGGACCGGCGATCCGCAGGCAGATCCGCGCGGCGATGACGAAAGCCATGGCCTGCGCCACGACGATCGTTATCACGGCAGCCAGCGGCGGCAGCGCGCGGATGACAAGATATTCTGGTACAAGAATAAGCGGGTTCAGGTAGGTCTGAATGCCGGACGGCGCGATGCTGTCCCAGAACGTGCCGTGCAACAGCAGGAACGGGATGCTGAGGTGGTAGTTGAGCTGGTCCCAGTTGGCGTCCTGGCCCCGCCGCACCGCGTACACCAGCATCGTGCCGATCGCCACGGCAAGGCACGTCGCCGTGTAGCCGACGCGCGTCGCGAACAGCGGCCTGATCCGCATCGGTCGTCTTCGATTCCCCGGGGTGGCCGCCGCTAGTACGGCGATTCGCCAGCCCGCGGCAAGCGCGCGCCGGCTGGTGCGCCCCGCCGGTATGTCCCACTGGCAGACTCAACTGGTATCCCCCACTGGTATTCAACATCCCGCACGCTACTGTGCCACCGCACGCAAGCAGGAAGGCAGCGCCATGCAGCTCGGCATCCATCTGCCGCATATCGGCCGCAAGGCCGGCCCCGGATCGATCCGCCGCGCCGCGGAGCAGGCCGAGGCGCTCGGCTTCGACGATGTCTGGGTCAGCGAGCACATCATCGTGCCGAAGGATGCGCCCTACCCGCCGTCGCCTTCCTTCTACGACCCGGTGCTGACGCTGACCTGGGCCGCCGCGTACACCACGCGGGTGCGGCTCGGCACCTCGGTGCTGGTGCTGCCGATGCGCCATCCGCTGCCGCTGGCGAAGGAGCTGGCGACGCTGCAGAACCTGTCGCAGGGCCGCCTGATCCTGGGCGCCGGCGTCGGCTGGATGGAGGCGGAGTTCGCCGCCCTCGGCGTCCCCTTCCACGAACGCGGCCGGCGCATGGACGAGGGCATTGCGTTGATGCGCGCGGTGTGGACCGAGGACCCGATCAGCTTCCCGACAAGATGGATCCCGGCCGTCGTGAACGAGATGCGCATGCAGCCGCCGCCGGTGGCGCCGATCCCGATCTGGATCGGCGGCTCCTCGGAGCCCGCATTGCGGCGCGCCCTGCGGCTGGATGGCTGGCACGGCAGCCGCGTGGCGCCGGAGGCGGCACCTGCCATGGTGCAGCGGCTGCGTGCGGCGCGCCCCGATCCGGGGTTCACCATCTCGTTGCGCGTGCGGTGGGATGGCCGGCAGCAGGACCGGATGCGCGCGAACCTGGCCGCCTATGCCGCAGCGGGCGTGCAGCACGTGCTGCTGGAGCTGATGGAGCGCGAGCTGGACGACTGGCTGCGCGCGGTGGAGGACGCGGCGCGGCTCATCCCTGGGCTGCGCGACTGACCAGACGGGCGCCGAACAGCCAATGATGCATGCCAGGACGCGCCCTCGATCGCTCATCGTTCCGATTGGGCTGGCGTGCCTGACGCTCGTGCTGGTTGCGGTCTTTCTGGTCGCGCATGCCTTCTACCCCGGCGTGCCGGCCCCCGGCACGGAAACCGGCGGCTGGCGCGATTGGGCCGACCAGTCGCGGTACATCGAAGCCGCACGCGCCTGGTCCGAGTGGGATCTCACACCGGCCCGGCATTGGTATCCGCCGGGCTATCCCCTGCTGGCGGCACCCTTCCTTTGGCTGACGCCGCATGACCGGTTCCTGCTGCCCAATCTGGCCTGCCTGGTCGCCAGCCTGTTCGCCTGTGCGGCGCTGGCACGGCGGATGTTCCCGCAGCATCGCTTCGCCAGCCTGTTCGGCGCCGCCGCGTTCGTGGTGGCGAGTGTCGGCACGCTTCCAGGGCTGAAATCCTGGCTCGTGCCGTGGACCACCACGCCCGCCGCCGCCCTGACTTTTGCGGCGCTGGTGGCGGTGTTGCGGTTGGCCGAGCAGCCCGGCATCGGGCGGGCGCTGCTGGCCGGGTGCGCCGTCGGGGGAATCACGTTCTTCCGCCCCGGGGATGCCGTGCCGGTGGCGCTCGCCGCCGCGGTGGCGCTGACGCCGCGTCTGCTTGCGCTGCCGATACGCCGTGCGGCCGGCATCACGGCGGCTTCGGTGCTCGCCGCCGCGGCCGCGTCCGGCACGGCCGCCGCCATCATCGCCGCCACCTCCGGCTTCGGACCGGGTACCTATTACGCCGTTTCCGCCGCCATCGGCTTTGAATTCCGCCTGCTGCCGCTGCGTTGGGTTACCCAAATGATCAACGGGCATCCGCTGTTCGACGGCGTCGGCGCCGAGCGGCTCGAGCCAGGTCTGCATCGCGGCCTGTGCGAGGGTTTCCCCTGGATCATCCCAGGCGTCGGCGGTGCGGCTGCCTGTTGGTTCGCCCGCGACGGGTTGCGCGTTCATGTCCTGCTGGTGACCTGGCTGGCGGCACATCTTGCACTGACCTTGTGCTACCGCGATCTGCATATCCTGAGTCTATGGGCGTACCAGAGCTACCATTACTTCAAGGTCACGCAACCGATCCTGCTGCTCTACGCGCTGGTGCTGGTGGTGCAACTGGCGGACCGCGCGACGCGATGGCGCACCGCCTGCGCGGCCGGCCTCGCGATCGTTCTGGCGTTCGGCTGGCGTGCGGGCCTGGTGCCGATGCAGGCGGAATTTGCGCCCGCAAGCACCGACGGCGTCGTCATCCCGAGTCTGGAACGGGTCGACGAGGCGGCGATCGTCCGCGGCAGCGGCGCGTGGAACGCTTTCTATATTGCTGACAATTTCCTGACCATCGATGGCACCCGATTTCGCAGCCGTCCTGATTTCAAGATCTATCCGCGGCGCGAGGATTTCCTCGTCGTGCCGCTACGGCCGTTGCCGCCCCATCCTGGCCTGCTGACGGTTGCCGTGGGCATACACGTCGAGGCGGGCGCGCCCGTCCTCAAGGTCCGGCAAACGATCGTCTTCGGCCTGCCTTGCGCGTTCGATCTTGCCGGAAGCGCGGTTTGCGGCAGCCTCGGCGTGCCGTTGATATCGTCGCGATAGGGCGACCGCCGGCCGCAGCCCGTCGCGTCGAAAACTCACTGAAGCCGGTGACCAGATGGCCCACTCGGGATCGCGTGGTTCGATGGTGGGCGGCTCCGGCCCCAGGGCGATGCCGTAGGTCTGCACCACATTGGACAGCACCTCCTTGTGCCTTCCCTCCTCCCAGCCATTCAGACCTGTCGCGGCCGACAGGGCCGGGTCGCGCAGCGCCGCGGCATAGGCCAGCATGCGCAGCCGCGCCTTGCCCTCGGCCTGCCCCGCGATGTCCCAGATCCGCATGGCGGCAGGAACAGCGTCCGGCTGGGGACCGCACACTGTGGCGCTTACTGGCCTAAATTATACAAATATATCGATTTGCCGATTACTTCCAGTGGCGTACTATCCTTCAGCCAAGCGAAGGAACCATTTTTCGCGTATTCTAGGGTAAGGTATCGCACGCTGACAGCCACATAGCCATGAGTTGTGGGGACGTCTGCCGAGAGTGTGGAATATGGAGGCAGGCCAGCATTTTCGAGAGGAGCGGTGCCGAAGTACCTTATTGACACACGGTCAACTCGAAGCTCTTTCAGCCGGCGGCTGAGGCGATACAGATCCTGTCCCCAATCCAGATCTGATTCAGCTAAAATCCTTTCTGGATGCGAACCGGAAAACTGATTAAAGTATGCCAAGTAATCCGGACGAATCATCCACGAATCAGCCACAACCCAGCCTACAAGCATAATCGGCAAGACCACAATCGCAAAGGATGTACGTCTCGCCAAAACGAAGAACTCGGACATCGCATGGCCACCGATCACCGCCAGGAGTGGATAAATTGCCAAGATGTGACGCACACCGAGATCGATTCTAGAACTCATGCATACAAGCATGATGGTGATGGGGAAAATCACCGTCAGGTGCTGTTGCCAAAGACCTGACCCGAAGCCTCGCACGATCGCGAAGATGCCGCACCCAGCAAGAATCAGAAAACCAATCGGCGTCTTGACCCCGACGACGACAGGAAAGAAGTGCCACCAACCGGTGCGACGATACTCTCCTAACAAGCAAGAGTCGTGACCAGATGCATTGTGAGATTCCACGTCATATATTCCGATAACAAACTGAGTGAGTGGAAGCGGAACTTCGACTGCTTTGTAAGCGAGGCTCCGAAGAAGTGGTTTTTCCGCGAACACACGGTCGATACTCGGGTGGGCACCGCTACGGGGCGATATCGGTTCGCAAGAGAAGCGGTACCCACCCCACAACAGCACGAACGCAACGCCAGACACGATCAAAACGCGCACGAACAGACGACGCCATTGGATTAGCCTCGGTGAGGCACCCCACTTTCCAAGAGCGATGTAAAGGAAGGCACAGAGGAAGCACGACCCGAGAAACGCGATACTCGAGAACTTGCACAGGAAGGCGAATGCCAACGCCGCACCCAGAAGGATGAGCCTCTGCCACGCGGGATTCTCCAAACACCGCATGAACGCG
>Ga0209415_10011262_pt1 | contig 15082 bp, 11 predicted proteins | sample PeaSoiSIISIP2007_FD_187696 | JGI IMG/M metagenome (GOLD analysis project Ga0209415, IMG submission 187696) | Peat soil microbial communities from Weissenstadt, Germany - SII-SIP-2007 (SPAdes) (version 2) | ecosystem: Environmental > Terrestrial > Soil > Wetlands > Peat | place: Germany... | reverse complement strand
ATCCCGAGGGGGCACACCCGATTGAGCGAGAGGCCCGCACCCATCCCGAGGGGGCACACCCGATTGAGCGAGAGGCCTGCACCCATCCCGAGGGGGCACACCCGATTGAGCGGGAGGCGTGCACCCCCCCCGAGGGGGCCTACCCGATTGACCGAGAGGCCTGCACCCATCCCGAGGGGGCCCACCCGATTGAGCGAGAGGCCTGCACCCATCCCGCGGGGGCACACCCGATTGAGCGAGAGGCCTGCACCCGTCCCGAGGGGGCCCACCCGATTGAGCGGGAGGCGCGTCGTCCCGCGCCCCGTTCGACTACAAGAAGAAACACTTGCCGCCCTTGTCGGCCGCAAGCGTGCACCAGACGATGGCCGCGGCGACCACCATGAGCACGACGGCCGCTCCGATGATCGCGATCCGCGCGAAGCCGAAGAGGCGTCGAAGCTGCTCGACGGCCTCCATCAGCCGCTCGACGTCGCGGCCGCTGGTGCTCACCAGCGCCGACAGCGACCTGCCCGCGGACACCGTCCACCACGCCATCACGAGGAGCAGCGCCGCCCCCACCCCGAGACCGATCCCGTTGTCTGGATAGCCTCCGTAGACGGCCGCTAGCGCGAAGAGAACCGCCATCCCTCCGAAGAGCATCGTGCACACGCCGACGAAGCTGACGGAGGCCGCCAGCGCCCGGAACCTCTCCTTGTGAGCGTCCGAGAACTCGTACTCCTCCGGAGCGGCGCGGGGCTTCGGGGCAACGGGGGATGATGTAGGGGGCGCGGCGGCAGCCCCGGCGGGGGAACGGGGCCCGTCGCTCATCGCGCGGGAAAGTTACCGCGCCGGAGACCGATCCGGGAAACCCGTTCGTATCAGAGGTGTCTACCGCGTGGAGCTCGGCACACGGATCCGCGCTCGCGCAAGGGAGAGGACCATGACAGGACGACGATGGGCGGCCGCGCTGGCCGCGACGGCCACGGTCGCAAGCTCGATGGGCGTGCGCGACGCGCGCGCGTTCTGCGGCTTCTACGTCAGCGGCGCCGACGCCCCGCTCACGAACAACGCGACCCAGGTGGTGCTCATGCGCGAGGGCACGCGGACCGTGCTCTCGATGCAGAACAATTACCAGGGGCCGCCGCAAGACTTCGCGATGGTGGTCCCAGTCCCGGTGGTCCTCCAGAAGGAGAACGTCAAGACGCTCGCCCGGGACGTGCTCGACAGGGTCGACCGGCTGACGGCCCCGCGGCTCGTCGAGTACTGGAAGCAGGACCCGTGCCCGAAGCCCATGCCGGTGCTGGAGTACGCCCGCGGCGCCGCCTTCGGGCTCGCGGGGGCGCCCGCCATGGCGCCAAAGGCCGCCGCCGCCCCGCCGCCGGTGAAGGTCGAGGCCCAGTTCACGGTGGGCGAGTACGACATCGTGGTTCTGAGCGCGACCGACTCGACGGCGCTCGACGCGTGGCTTCGCCAGAATCGCTACAAGATCCCGGGGGGCGCCGAGCCCTACCTGCGTCCGTACGTGCAGGTGGGAATGAAGTTCTTCGTCGCGAAGGTGGACGTCTCGAAGGTCAGGTTCGAGCGCGTGGGCGGAGGTCCCGAGCAGGCGATCCTGTCTCCGCTGCGGTTTCACTACGACTCGGACGCGTTCAACCTTCCCATCCGCCTCGGTCTTATCAACTCGAGCGGCACGCAAGACCTCGTCGTGACCATCCTCGCGCCGTCGCAGCGTTACGAGGTTGCCAACTACGACAACGTGGCGGTGCCCACGAACGTCGACGTTTCGGACGCGACGCGCGACCGGTTCGCGTCGTTCTACGCGCAGCTGTTCGACGAGACCGTGCAGCGACACCCCAGGTCGGTCGTGACGGAGTATTCGTGGGCGGCGGGCTCGTGCGACCCCTGCCCCACGCCGCCCCTCGAGCAGTCCGACCTGATGACGCTCGGTGCCGACGTCCTGCCGTCGACCGCGCCCCCGCCGCCGCCCGGGGGCGGCGCGCCGATCCTGCGTCCGAGGTTCAGGCCCGCCGGCGCGGGCTTCGTCATCACGCGCCTCCACGCGCGCTATTCGAAGGACGCGCTCGGAGACGACCTCGTCTTTCGCACCGCGCCCCCCATCGTCGGCGGCCGGGAGTTCGTGCAGAGCGACGGGAAGCTCGAACGAGGCGCCCGACCGGACGCGTCGAACAACTTCCAGGCGCGCTACGTCATCCGCCACCCGTGGACGGGGCCTATCGCCTGCAAGAATCCCTCGCGCGGCGTGTGGGGCGGGCCGCCGGGGCGCGATCCATGGTCCAGCGGGGCCCCGGAGGTCAAGGCCGCCTCGAAGATCGGGTTGCTCCCGCGCGCCGGCACCCTGACGCTCGCCTCGTTCGTTCGCGGCGCGATCCCGCCCGAGAGCCTGCTTTCGAGCGGCGGGCCGACGCCGTTCGTGGTCGCACCGATCGCGGCACCAGCGGGCGCGGGCTCGCCGGAGGGCGGGCTGGTGGACGCCGAGACAGCGCCTGTCGTGGTGCCCGTGCACGACGCCTCCTCTGCCCCTCCCCTGCCGCAATCGGCCCCGGCCCAGGGAGGTTGTGCGGGCTGCGCCGTGGCGCCTGCGGACGCCACGGCGAAGGGGGCGCTCGCGGGGCTCGCGGCGATTGCCGTCGCCCGGCTGCGGCGGCGAAGGAAGTAAGGGATGCGGGCGGGACGCGTCGTCTGCGCGGCCGCGGCTGTCGCGGCAGTGGGTTTCGGGGCGCGGGCGACCGCGACCGCGACCACGACCACGACCGCGGCCACGGCCACGGCCGCGATCCCTCCTCTCCCCTCGTCGCAAGTCCGTATCTCCGGTGCAATCACCGGCGACACGCTCACCGAGACGGAGAGCTGCGCCGGATGCCACGCCGACGCGGCGGCGCAGTGGCAGTCCAGCGCGCACGCGTTCGGCTCCTTCAACAACCCCGTGTATCGCGTCGCGATCGATCGCTTTCGCGCCGCCGTCGGGAGGGAGGCCAGCCGCTTCTGCGCCGGGTGCCATGACGTCGCGCTGCTCGTGGACGGGGCGATGGCAGGCGACGTGAAGCCGGGCGACTCGCGCGGACACGGCGGCATCACGTGCCGGGTGTGCCACGGCATCGAGGACGCGCGGTCCGACGGCAACGGGAGCTACACGCTCTCGTCGGCGGCCATCCCGATCCCCCTGGACGGCGACGACGCGAGCCTCCGGGCGCACAAGACCGCAATGGCGCGCCCGCCGCTGCGCACGGCCGCCCTGTGCGGCACGTGCCACCGCTCGTTTCTCTCGCCGGAGACGGGCAACGGCGCGCACCTCGCGGGGCAGGATGATCTCGGGGCATGGGAGAAGTCGGCCTACGCGGGCAGCGTGGCCGCCCGCGTCGACGAGACGATCGCTCCCGCCGGGTGCCGCGGCTGCCACATGCCCCTCGAGGACGCGCCGAGGGGCGATGCCGCCGCAAAGGGAGGGAAGATTCACTCGCACCGGTTCGCGGGAGGACAGACGTGGCTCGCTGCGATGCGGGGCGACGGCGCCCAGCTCGACGCGGACCGCGCGATGCTCCGCGGAGCCGCGAGCATCGACATCGCCGCCGCCGTCGGCGCAGACGGGACCCGCACCCTGCCTGCGGACGGGGCCCCCGTGAGGCCCGGCGAGCCGGTGATCTTCGACGTCGTGCTGCGCAACGAGCGCGCCGGGCATCGCTTCCCCGGCGGCGTGCTCGACGCGCAGGACACGTGGATCGAGGTCCGGGTGCACGACGCACGCGGCAGGCGCCTCGCCCAGTCCGGCGTCGCGCACGAGCGGTCGGCGAACGACGCCACCGCTCACGTGCTCCGGGCTCTGCAGGTCGACCAGACAGGGACGCCGCTGATGGAAAGGGAGACCGACCGCTTCCGCGCGCCGGCGTACAACACCACGGTCGCGCCACGGGACGCGGTGGTCGTCCGCTACCGATTCGACGTGCCCCGCGGGCTCGACGCCCGGGCCTGGCCCATCCGGGTCACTGCGCGCCTGCGGCACCGCAGTCGCAACCTGCAGCTCGCGAAGGCCGCGTGCATCGAGTCGAGGACCGCGCGCGGTTCGGCGTTCGACCGGGAGGTCGCAAGGCGCACGGAGGCACCGATCGATCCCTGCCGGGCGGAGCCCATCACGGACGTGGCCGAGACCGAGACGTGGGTCGGCGAGGGCGCCGGCGCGATGGCGCTCCCGAACGCCGCGCCGCCATGGCGCCGCCTCTACGATCATGCGCTCGGATGGCTCCATGCGCTCCAGGAGGACGTGGACGCGGCGCGTCCGAGCCTCGACAAGGCGCTGCTGCTCGTCCCTCCGGGCGACGAGCGCGCTCGGGCCATGGTGGTCGGCGCGATGGCCGAGGTGGCCATCCGCGAGGGCCGAACGGGCGAGGCGGGCGAGCTGCTCGACCAGGCCGAGGTGCTCGCGCCCGATCACCCCGCGATCGCACATGCCCGCGGGCAGGCCCTGCGCAGCGTGTGGCGCTGGGCCGACGCGGCGACCGCCCTGGAACTCGCGGCAAGCGCGTCGCCGCTCGACGACGCGCTCTGGGCCGACCTCGCCGTGGCCCGCGGCGCGTCGGGCGATCCCGGCGCGGCCCTCGCGGCTGCCTCGCATGCTCTGCGGCTTGCCCCGCGCGGCGAAGACTCGCTGCGCGCTCAGGCGCTCGCGCTGGAACGACTCGGCGCCGAAGCGGCCACGGTCGACCGGGCCCGCGACGCGCTCGAGCGATGGCGTGCCCCGGACGACGCCCCGGCCGTCAGGAATGCCTGCGCGAAGCGTTTCGCGGGGTGTGCCCTCGAACGAGCGCCGCTGCACGTGCACGCTCTGACGCCGGGGTGATGGCCCGCCTCCTCACGGCCCTGTCTTCTCGCCGAGGGCCCGGCGCAGCGCGTCGTCCATGACGTCGAGGGGCGCGGGGCGACCGGTGTAAAGCTCGAACTGCGCCGCCGCCTGGTGCAGAAGCATCCGCCCGCCGTGCACGACGGACGCGCCCCGCCGCGTCGCGGCCTCCACCAGACGCGTGTGCACGGGCTTGTAGACGATGTCCATCACGACCTGTCCCGGGTGCAGGGCTTCGTCCGGCACGGGGCTCGCGGCGTCGACGTCCGCCTGGCCCAGCGTCGTCGCGTTGACGACCACGTCGTAGTCCGCCGCGCGCCTCGTCGCCTCGAAAGGGGCCGCCACGGCACCGGTCTCCGCGGCCAGCGCCTCGGCCTTGGCGAGGTCTCGATTGGCCACCGTCGTTCGCGCCGCGCGCTCGGCGAGCCCGAACGCGATGGCGCGAGCGGCCCCTCCGGCCCCGACGAGGAGGACGCGCGCGCCGTCGAGCGGGCGAGACTCCTCGAGGGCGCGAACGGCGCCGATCCAGTCCGTGTTGTGCCCGACGAGGCGTCCCGGGCCGTCGTTGACGACCGTGTTCACCGCGGCGATGCGCCTGGCCACGCCGTCCAGATCGTCGAGCAGGGACATCACCTCCTGCTTGAACGGATGCGACACGCCAAAGCCGCGTATTCCGAGCGCGCGCATCCCCACGACGGCTCCGGCAAGGTCACGGACCTCGAAGGGGACGTAAGCGAACGCGAGGCCGAGAGCGCGATAACCCGCCTCGTGCATGGCTCGACCGAGCGGGCTGGCGAGCCGGGAGAGCGACCCGCAGAGGGTTATCGGCGACATGGCGCTCGCTTTCTAGCCTTCGTCGCGCCGGGAGGCCTTCATCCGCGCGCGCCGCTTCTTGTCTTCGATGCGGCGCTCGACGCTCCCGCGTGTCGGCCGCGTCTTCTTCCGCGGGCGCGGCACCACCAGCGCGCGCAGGACCAGGACGCGCACTTTGTCCCTGGCGTCCTCCAGGTTCGCCCGCTGGTCGCGCGTGCGCTGGCTGGTGACGAGGAGGCGTCCGTCCGCGTCGAGCGAGCCGCGGGCGATCGCCATGAGGCGCTGGCGCGCAGCCGGGTCCAGCCCGGTGATGCGCGACAGGTCCACGCGGAGCTCCACCTTGCTCGACACCTTGTTGACGTTCTGTCCCCCCGGCCCGCCGGCGCGCGTGGCGCGCATCTCCAGCGCGGCGGCGGCGACGACGACTCCGGGGCGTATCTCGAGGGGCTCGCTCACGGCTCCGCGCGGCAGAGTACGCGCTATTGGAGCCCGGCGAGCCGCCAAGGCGCCAAGACGCAGTAATTCGCCTGAACCTCCAGTCGAACTATCCTGCCCCGTCATGGGAAGCCCGCCGATCCCCGATCTGCTCTCGGCGGACCCGCGGGTGCGGGTGGACCTCGCGACGCTCCGTCAGGCGCTCGTCTTCGCGTTCGCGTCGAGCGGGTCGCCGGACGTCTTTGACGACGTGACGGCGCGCGCCTCGCTGCCCCCGTCGACCTGGAGCCGGTCCGCCTTCGCGCGCGACCTCTACCTCGACGAGATCGTCGAATCGTGCCTGAGCGTGCAGATCGCCGGCACCCGGTACCGGGCATGCTCCAGGTACCTGGCGCGCATCGTCGGCGAGCCTCCGCGCGACCCGCGCGACGGCGAGGTCCGGCGATCCATCCTGACCGAGCTGGAGGTCTCCCCGAGCGCGCGCGACGAGCTCGAGCGCGTCTACCTCGCGATCGTTCGGCTTCGCGGGGTGCTGTGCGCGGCTCGCCAGCCGGCGCCCAGGGCGCGGCGGGTCGAGATCCTGCGCGCCGCGCGGGAGGCGTTCGAGCTCCTCGCGGCCTGCTTCGAGGGGGCGACCTCGGCCCTCGGGAGGCTGAGGGCCTTCGGCGCGGCCGTGACCGGGGGCGAGGCCCACGGTCGCCTCGCGGCCTTCCTCGACCACGACGAGCACCGGGCCTCGCTCGACCTGCGCGTCCGCGTCGGAGCCGACGGCGAGGTGCGCTCGATGGAGCTCGTGAGCGTGCGGGTGGAGCGCCAGAACCCTTTCTACAGGTCGCTCCTCCGCCGCCTCGTCGCCAGCTTCGCCCTCTTCCTGCGGGGCTACCGCACCACGCGCGAAGAGGTCGCCGAGCGGCTCCTCTCCGAGGTGTTCGCCGGAATCGAGGAGGAGGCAGCGCTGCTCTTCCAGATCGCGGGCGACGTCGAGCTTTACCTCGGGGCCCTCTGCTTTCGCGACCGCGCGCGCGACCATGGACTCGACGTCGCTCTCCCCGTGCTCGTCGCACCCGGCGAGGCGCTCCGCCTCGAGGGTCTCTTCAACCCGCTCCTGCTCGGATCGGGCGCGACGCCCGTCGCGTGCGACCTGCGCGCCGGCCCGGGGACGATCGTGATCGTCACCGGGCCGAACTCCGGCGGCAAGACGCGTCTCCTGCAGGCGGTCGCGACGGCGCAGCTTCTCGCCGACGCTGGCCTGTTCGCTCCCGCCCGCACCGCGCGGATCCCGCGCGCGTCGGGGCTCTTCGCCTCGCTCTTCGAGGAGGCGCTGGCGGGCCAGCCCGAGGGCCACCTCGGCATGGAGCTCCTGAGGATCAGGCGACTGTTCGACGAGATGGACGCGGGCGCGCTGATCGTCCTGGACGAGCTCTGCTCGGGTACCAATCCATCGGAGGGCGAGGAGATCGCGCGGCTCGTCCTGTCGCTCCTGCCGGATCTCGGGGTGCGCGGCTTCGTGACGACGCACCTTCTGCAGTTCGCCGAGAGGCTGGCGCAGGAGAACCCCCGGGGCTCGCTCGAGTTCCTGCAAGCGGAGCTCGACGCCGAGGATCGGCCGACGTACCGCTTCGTTCCCGGGGTGGCGCGCACCTCCCTCGCTCACAAGACAGCGGCACGCCTCGGCGTCACGCGCGAGGAGATCCTCGATCGAATCGCGGCCAAGAGGCTGCGTCGGGACCGGGCGCGATAGCGAATCCGGACCACGGGTCGCGCGGACGCGCTCTACGACTGCTTCTTCCCCGCCTTCAGCAACGAACGGCGCGCCGCGGAGGCGACGATCCCCTGGTAATGCCCCGGCAGCCACCTCTGGAGCATGTCGAGCGCATGAGCGTCGAGGCCCACCAGCACCCGGCGTGCGTTGCGCTGCACCCCGCGAAGGATGATCTCGGCGGCGTCCTCCGCGGTGACGCGAAAGACCTTCTCGAAGTCGCCGCGGCTCTTCTCGAGGTCCGTGACCCCGAGGGTCTTCAGGCTGTCGCTCAGCCGCGCGCTTCGCGCGATGTTCGTCTTGATGCCTCCGGGGTGGACGCACGTGGCGCTCACCGGAGAGCGCGTCACCTCGAGCTCCTCGCGCAGGGCCTCGGTGAACCCGCGCACGGCGAACTTCGTCGCGTTGTACGTGCTCTGGCTGGGTATGGCCAGGAGCCCGAAGAGGCTCGACGTGTTGACGACGTGACCTTCTCCCGAGGCCTTCAGATGCGGCAGGAACGCCTTCGTCCCGTACACGACCCCCCAGAAGTTGATGCCGAAGATCCACTCGAAGTCGGCGTAGTCGATGCCCTCGATCGACGCGCTGTGGTTGACGCCGGCGTTGTTGAAGATGAGGTTGCACTTGCCGTGGTCGCGCGCGACCTCGTCGGCCCACGCGTAGACCTCCTCGCGCCTGGCCACGTCGACCTTCTTCGACGTGACCTTGACCCCGTGCGCGGCGGCGAGCCCCACGGTTTCGCGCAGGCCGACCTCGTTGACGTCGCTGACCGCGACGTGGCATCCCCGGCGGGCCAGACCAACGGCGAGGGTACGTCCCATCCCTGAACCGCCGCCGGTGATGGCCGCGACCTTGTCCGCGAAAGATTTCATGTCGCGAGGGTCTCCTTCTGCTCCTTCTGGCGAATCCAGACCGGAAAGACAACCTAGCAGCCTCTGCCCCAGGAACCGGGCAAGTAGACCGTCGCGAACCGGCCGCAGTCGCGGACTCCTTCGGCCTTCATGGCCTCTTCGCCCTCGCGGACGAGCTGGCGCCCTTCTTCTCCTTCCACCAGAAGGCCGAGCTTGCAGCGTCCGGCGGCGGCGAACAGCGCCATGTCCACGGCCTCGAGCAGCCCGATGGCCTCGCGAAGCCCCGCCGCCGCGGCCACGCGGTCGCCGGCGGCGTTGGCGGTGACCGCGGCGAGCAGCGAGCCCAGCGCCGTCGCATAGGGCATCCGCTCGCGCCGGAGCTGCCGGACCATCCGCCTCGCCTCGGCGAGGCGGGCCGCACGCGTGCCCGGCGCGACCTGAATCGCGGCAACGGCGCACCGGCCCCGGAGATCGGCCGTCATCGCCCGCACGAACTGATTCCGGTAGAGGAAGCTCTCCTTGAGCGCCCGTGCGTCGCGCTCGATCCGCTCGTAGGCGCGCGCGCCGTCGCCGACGTAGATATCGATGTCAGCCTCCGAACGCATCGCCTGCCAGTGCTGGACCAGGTATCTCTCGTGCGACCACTTCCCGATGGCGTCGCGCACGTCGCGCCTCGCACCTTCCGGATCGTCCGCCGCGAGCAGCAGCGCCTTCATCACGGCGGTTCGCAGGTTGACGGGCGTGTAGAGGTCACCCCGGCGAAGGGCCTCGTCGAGCAGGCGCACTTGCCGGACCTTCGCCTCGTTCAGCCTGCCCATGTACGAGAGGGCGTAGACGGCGAAGAGGTTGGCGTTGGAATGCCAGCCGCCGCGGTTGTTCGGGTATTTCTCGAACGCCGCGTCGAGCAGGGTCACCGCTTCCTTCCACCGTCCGCGCAAGAACGCGCCCACTCCCCGGTTGCCCTCGAAGAAGGCGTGGGCCTCCGAGGCCTCGGTTCGCGCGAGGAGGCGCTGGATGTTCTCGAGCAGCGCCCTCTCCCGCTTGCCCACGGGTCCGCCGCGGTTGGCGAACTGCGACGACTCGATCGACGCGGCGCGGAGCACCTGGGTTCGATCGCCCGCCCGGAGCGCCAGGACCATGTGCCGCGCCTGCATGCAGGCGCCGAGCAGGATATCGATGAGGCCGAACCCGATCGCGACCGCGTACAGGGTGTCGACGCGCACCCTGTCTTCGCGGCGAACGTCCTCAGGGTCGCGATCGTGGAGCGTCCAGCCCATCCAGAGAAGCCGGAGGCGATAGAAGATGAGCGCGATGACGGCGCGCAGCGCCGAGCCGGGCGCGCGCATCCCCGCTGCCGCGAGGACGCGGTGGAGCATCGCGGATCCCTCGTCGATCCGCCCGCACGTGAGCAGCTGCTCGGCGGCCGCGCGCTCGAGCTCGATGCGCTGGAGCCCCTTCGCTCCGCTCGCCGCCTCCAGATAGACCCGCGCCGCCTCGGCGCCGCGGCCCGCGAGCTCCAGCACCTGGCCGAGCCGCGTGCCGAGGCGCCGCGCGTCCGCCGAGGAAGCGACGAGATTGTCCAGCGTCCGCCGGAACAAGCTGGCGGCCTGATCGAACGCGAGCTTCTCGGCCGCCTGCTCGGCCGCCTTCTCCGCGAAGCGCGCGCCGCGCTCGATCTCCCCCGCCCCGAGCAGGTGCAGCGCCACCGCCTCCGCATCGGCCCCGGGAGTCGCCTCGAGCACGCGCGCGAGCCGTCCGTGATTGGTCCGCATCTCGGGCTCGGACAGCCGCGCGACGACGGCCTCGCGGATGCGGTCGTGGCTCATCTCGAGCACCTCGTGCCCGCCGCGCATGCCCGTTCGAACGAAGCCCTGCGCTCGCGCCGTCCCGATGACGTCGTCGACGCCGCGATAGACGCCTGCCGCGTCGGCGATGACCGCCACGGGAAGCGGGTGTCCGCCGACCGCCACGATCTCCACCAGGCGCCGCGCGTCGTCCGAGAGGTGCTCGAGGCGCACGCCGACCATCTGCTCGAGCGTGGGCACCTTGAGCGCGGCGTCGTCGCCGGGCGCGACGACGAGAACGTTGCGCGCGAGCTCCTCGATGATGAACGGGCTCCCGCCGGACTCGCGAACGGCGACGCGCGCGGCCTGCTCCGCGAGCTCGCCCTGCGTCCGCAGCAGCGCGAGCACCAGGCGGCGCCCGTCGCTCGGCGCGAGAGGCCCGACCTCGACGTGTCGCACGTCGGCCCCCGGAGGCCAGTAAGCGCCGGTCTCGATCAAGAACGGGCTCGTCTGCGCTTCGCTGTCCCGGTACGTCATCACGAGCAGCAGGCGCCCCGGGTCCGGAGGCCGCATCAGCTCGACGATGAGCGAGGCGCTGTCGGTGTCACCCCACTGAACATCGTCGATGTACAGGACCACGGGGTTGTCGCGGCCGAGCGTCATGAGAACGCCGCGGAGGGCGGTCAGGGCGCGCCGGCGCACGTGGTGGGGATCGTCGACGGCGTCGCCGTCCGCGAGCGCCACGTTCGGCACGCGTCGAAGCACGGGGAACAGACGCGCGAGCGCCCAGAAGTCGGGCGGGAGGGCGACGCCGGGGTCCGTCTCCGCGAGACGCATCAGGTGCCGGCTGAGCGCGTCGATGGCGCTGTCGACGGCCTTGTACGGCACCGACTCGCGCTCGTACGCCCGCCCGCGCAGGACGACCGCCTGTCCGGCCTGCGAGAGCCCCTGGCAGAAGTGCTCGACCAGCGTCGACTTGCCCATGCCCGACGCGCCCGCGACGCGGACGGTGATCGACCGGCCGGCGCGCGCCGCCTCGAACGCCTCACGCAGCTGGACGAGCTGGACCTCGCGACCCACGAACACCGCGTCCTTCGGGGCGCCCGAAGGCCGGCTGACCGGGCCTCCCGCGCCGGGCGGCCGCAGGCGCGCCAGGATTTCGGGGCCGGTCGGACGCATCGTGGCCAGGCTTCGCAGCAACGCGACGCAGAGGGCGTCCAGGTCCTCGGGCACGTCGGTCACGCACAGGGAAGGAGCCGGCGGTTCGCCAAGGCTCTTTCGCGCAAGCACCTCGACGTTCGAGCCGACGAAGGGCGGCCGCCCGACGAGCACCTCGTAGAGCATGACGCCGACGCTGTACCAGTCGCTCGCCGTCGTCGGAGGCTCGTCGACGGCCTGCTCCGGGGCCATGTAGCGGGCCGTGCCCACCACCTCGCTGTCGGCTTCGTCCGCGCCTCGCCGCAGCTGCGTCGCAACCCCGAAATCGAGCAGCACGACGCGCCCGTGCGGGGTAACGAGGACGTTGGAAGGCTTGACGTCGCGGTGCAACTTGCCGGCGTCGTGAAGCGCCTGGATCCCTTCGACGAGCGCCAGGAGGGCGGGCCGCAGCCGTTCGATGTCCGCGGGAGAAGCACCGCGAAGGCGGGGCACGGAGAGGGATTCGGGCGCGGCTTGCGAGGTTGGGCCGGTCAGTGGCTCCAGCTCGGTCGGTGGCGCGGTGAGTGTCTTGTGCCGCGAGGGGCTTGCGATGGCGACGTCCGGCCGGGTCGCGTACCTGCGAAAGTCGGTGCCGTGCACGAGCTCCATCGTGAAAAACACGCGATCGGCGTCGGTCACCACGAACTCGTGGAGGCGCACCAGGCTGGGGTGGTGGACGTCCGCGAGCGTGCGAAATTCGTTCTTGAAGCGGTAGAGGGCGTCGGGGTTGAAGTTGAGGAGGGTCTTGAGGGCGACGTGCTGGCGGCGTTCGTGGTCGATGGCTTCGTAGACGACGCCCATCCCGCCTTCGCCGATGACGCGGATCACTTCGTAGCGAGAGGTGCCCTCCCATGACAGGGCGCGTTTGCCGGAGGGGGTGGCGTCCGGGACGGGGCCTGGCTTCATCGCAATGGGGGCGAAAGAGGCTACCGAGGCGGAGGCTGAGCGCTCGGAAATGCGGTCGGCCAGGTGCTTGGCAGGGCCGTGGGGAGCGCCGGCAGCGTGGTCGGGAAGCCGGACGGCAGCGCCGTCGGGAAGCCAGGTGGAAGGGCGGTGGGAAAGGCCGAGGGGAACCCGGGAAACGCCGACGGCAATCCGGGGGGCAGACTCCACGAAGCGGCCGCGTCCCCGGCGGCCGCCGGAGATCCGGCATCGGCGGGACGACCGGGAACCGTATGATGGGGGGCCATCGCCGTTGCGAGCGGGGGCACCTCCTGAGGGGCGGCGGAGGGGGCCGGGGCCACGGAGACGGCAGCGGTTGCGGCGCCCGGGGCCGCATCGACCACCGACCCCTTCTGCGAGTCGCACGCGACGCCCGCCAGCGGCGAGAAAGCCTGCGCCACGAGCGCCATCAGCGTGGTCCGCGCGGGGCTTCCCATCCGCCGGAGGGTAGCCGCCGTCGTCGAGGTTGGCGACCACCCATCGGTCCCACCAAAATAATCGTCAGGGATGCCTGCTCGCCGTGGCCCGTGGGTACTTCAGGGGGGCACACAACGTGTGGCGCGCTCGGAGGAGGACCCCAATGTCTGTCTCGAAAAACGGCTTCGCTGAGATGCTGATTCCCGGGCTCATTTCCCTCTGGGCCTGCGGGGGACTCTGGGCCTGCGGGGGAAACCCGACCGGGGGAGGATTCGCCAGCCTCAGCGACGAGGGCGGTCAAGGGGAGGATGGCAGCAACGGCGGCACGACAGGCAGCACCAGCAGCGGCGGCGGCACAACTGGCAGCGCGAGCAGCAGCGGCGGCACGGCGGGCGCCACGTGCGGGTCCTGCACCGGCTGCTGTGACCTGAACGGGGCCTGCCAGACCGGCACCACCGATACGGCCTGCGGAAGCGGGACATGCCAAGATTGCACGGCCACGGGGCAGACCTGCCAGTCCGGGGTGTGCTCCGGCGGTAATGGCTCGTCGAGCAGCTCGGGAGGCTCGAGCACTTCGTCCAGCAGCTCGAGCTCGAGCGGCGGCTTCACCTACGACGCGGGCCGCACGGGCTACGACGCGGGCCGCACGGGCCGCGACGCCGGCTTCACCTTCGACGCAGGCAGCTACGATGCGGGCGGCCGTCGCCGCGGGGACGGCGGCTAGATCACCTCGACGTCGGGGTCAGCTATACGTGGAAGAATGACGCGCGCGACGCGCTGCAGCCCCACTCTGCCGTCGTGAGCGGCCGTCACGAGCGTCTCCTCGACGAGATTCGTCGCGAGTTTCCTACCTTCGAGATCAGGGCCAAGAGGGGCAGCCCGCTCCAGCGAGCCATCGCCGTCGCCATCGCCGTCGTCACGCTTGGCGGACAGCGCTCGTACCTGAGCCGCTACCACACCGTGCTCTTCGGGAAGCTCTACGTGCCGGACGCCTGGGACCGCATGGGCGACGACGACCGCTACGTGCTGCTCCGGCACGAGCGCGTGCACCTGCGGCAGCGCCGGCGCATGGGGGACCTGACGATGGCCTTCGTCTACCTCTTCCCGATCTTGCCTCTCTTCGCGGCGTGGGGACGGGCCCGCATCGAGTGGGAGGCGTACGTGGAGACCATCCGCGCCACGGCCGAGGTCGGCGGGCTCGAGGCCGCGCGCGCTCTCGAGGACGAGATCGTCAGGCGCTACGTCGGGCCGGATTACGGGTGGATGTGGCCCTTCCCGCGCGCCGTCCGCGGATGGTTCGCGGAGGTCATCGAAAGACTGGAGGCCGAAGCGGCGTCGCATACCTGAGAATGTGGTAATTGCTTCCGGCGATGGCGGTCGTCGGAATCGACCTCGGAACGACGAACACCGTCGTCGGCTGCGTGCGCGGCGGCCGCGTCCACGTGCTCGCGGACGACCAGGGCCGTCGCCTCTTGCCGAGCGTCGTGTCGTTTCACCCCGGCGGCAACGTGCTCGTCGGGCACCCGGCGAAGGAGCGGCGCGTCGTCGACGCCAAGAACACCATCGCGAGCGTCAAGCGCCTCCTCGGTCGCGCCTGGGGCAGCGAAGAAATCAAGCGCGCGCGGCAGCGCTTTGCCTTCGAGCTCAAGGAGGGGCCGGGGCAAGGTCCGCTGGTGCTCGCGCGCGGGCAGGAGTACACGCTGCCGGAGATCAGCGCGTTCGTCCTCAAGCGCGCGCGGAGCATCGCCGAGGCGTCGCTCGGCGAGACGGTCGACCGCGCCGTCATCACGGTGCCCGCGAACTTCAACGAGCTCCAGCGCGCGGCGACCAAGGTGGCGGGGCGCGTCGCCGGCCTCGACGTCCTGCGCATCATCAACGAGCCCACCGCCGCGGCGCTCGCGTACGGCCTCGGGCGCGCCGTCACGGAGCGCATCGCCATCTACGATTTCGGCGGCGGCACGTTCGACTGCACGCTGCTCGACCTGTCGGGCAACGTCTTCGAGGTCCTGGCGACCGCCGGCGACACCTTCCTCGGCGGCGACGACCTCGACCT
>Ga0209415_10011258_pt1 | contig 15085 bp, 15 predicted proteins | sample PeaSoiSIISIP2007_FD_187696 | JGI IMG/M metagenome (GOLD analysis project Ga0209415, IMG submission 187696) | Peat soil microbial communities from Weissenstadt, Germany - SII-SIP-2007 (SPAdes) (version 2) | ecosystem: Environmental > Terrestrial > Soil > Wetlands > Peat | place: Germany... | reverse complement strand
TTTGATCCGGCTCGCGGGCCCGTCAACTGCCGAATCGCCCCCGGATAAGCCCGAGGCTGCCACTGCGGAGAAACATTTTTTGACAGCCGACAAAACGCGAGTGGAGCGGCGGTGGACGTGTTTTCGAATCTCAGCGGCTTCCGCCGTGGCTGCCTCGTCTGGCTTTGAATCGCCTCAAGCGGAAATTCGCTTCCCTTTCCCGTTCACCGATGTACTCGACGATGGTTCGGATATCTGCCCGCAGGCTCGGCAAGACCCTTTCCTCCAGCACCCTGGTAGTGCGTGTCACGCGTGTGATCTCCTGGCCAAGCATCTTGACCTTGCTCTCGAATGCAGCGATCTCGAGCATTGTGCCCACGATTGATTCGAAGAGGTGGATCGACTCCTCGAGGTGCGGGGAGGTGAGGGTGTAGCCATAGTTGCGCTCCGCGGGCGAGCGCACGAACGGCCCGTAGATGGTGAGATCCCGGTAGCGAACCCCGAGAGCGTTGCGCTCTTCGACCGTGACGCCGACCTCGCGCGCCGCTGTCGCGACAAGCGATTCGATCGCCGCCATGCCCTCGTGCCCCTCGCTGAGATGGATTTCGCCCAGCGCCTGGCCATAGTCCAAACGGATCGCGTCCCGAGACCGGACGAAGGGTCGCACCGAGTCGAGGAAGCCGCGGATCAGGGCGTGACGTCTCGCCTTGAGAATCGCCACGCTGTTAACCATCGAGGCAGCCTTCTGCTTCAGCTGCAACAGGTCGGTGCGCGTGGGGTGGATCATGGCGTAAGCAGCCCGAATCTCTCGAGCAGCCCGCGGCTCGCGTCCAGGGTTTCGCCGATCGCGCGCCGCACGGTGCCCTGATGCACGATTTCGTGCTCGAAGGCATCGGCGAAGTCGAGCATCTTCTTGTCGGCATCGCTCATGCCCTCGCGGCCCACGATCGCCTCGAGCCGGCGTAGATCGCGTCCCGTCGCGTAGTGCATATAGAGCGCGTTTGCGATAGCGCGGTGATCATCGCGGGTGCGGCCTGCACCGATGCCCCGCTGCATGAGCCGCGACAGGCTCGGCAGAACGTCCACCGGTGGAAAGATGCCTCGTTGGTGCAGCTCCCGGCTCAGGACGATCTGACCCTCAGTGATGTAACCGGTCAGGTCAGGGATCGGATGGGTGATATCGTCCTCTGGCATGGTTACGATCGGCAGCAGAGTGACGGATCCGGGCGTGCCCTTGATTCGGCCCGCGCGCTCGTAGAGCGATGCCAGATCAGAATACATGTAGCCGGGATAGCCGCGCCTTCCGGGCAGCTCCTCCCGAGCTGCGGACACCTCGCGCAAGGCATCGCAATAGTTGGTCATGTCAGTGACGAGCACGAGCACGTCGCGCCCGTGCTCGAAGGCCAGGTGCTCCGCGACCGTGAGCCCGAAGCGCGGCGCAAGCAGCCGCTCGACGACCGGATCGCTGGCGAGATTGATGAAGGCCACCGAGTCGCCGCGCATCCGTTCGAGGGCCTGCTGGTAGAACGCGTGCTCGTGGTAGGTGAGCCCGAGGGCCACGAATACAACGACGGAGCCGCCGCCCCCGCCAGAGGCATCGGTGGTTCCGGCACGAGCGTGCTCGAGTATGCCGGCGGCGATTTCACGCGAAGGAAGTCCCGCGCAGGAGAAAATCGGCAGCTTCTGCCCTTTGACCAGCGTATTGAGGCCGTCGATGGCCGAGACCCCCGTCTCGATCAAATCCTCAGGACGGAGCCGGGCCACGGGATTGAGCGGCAATCCCGACACCGGGGCCCATCGGTCGGGTATGAACATCGGCCGTCCGTCGATCGGGCGGAAGGAGCCGTCGAACGCCCGGTTGAGCACTGCAAGCGACAGGGGAGCCTGCTTGATCGCATCCGTGAAAGCGACCTGCGTATGGTCGGCATCGAGGCCGCGGCTCTCGCCGATAACCTGGATCAGGACCACATCGCCCTCGATCTTGAGCACCTCACCTTCGGCTTCGTGGCCGTCGGGAAAGGTGATTCGAACCACTTCGCTCATTCGTGCCTCGATCACTCGATCGAGGAACAGCAGCGGTCCCTGGACGCTCAAGATGGTCGAGTAAGTGTGTTTGCCCAGCCGCATGGTTCTCGCTCAGGCGCGCTCCTTCAGGATATTGTCGAGGAGTTCACCCTTCTCCAGCCGCTCACTCGCGGCAGTGTGACGCTTGAGAATCTGGCGAATCCGCTCCAGCGTCTCCTGTGGCGAGGAGAACGCATCTTCCGTATAGGCATTCTGCATGAGGAATTTCCGGCGGATCTCCTCCGTCGTTTTCATCAACAGGCGATCGGCGTCCTGCAAGCCTTCGGTACCGACGATCTCCACGACCTCCCGCAAACTCGCCTCTTGCTGCAGGAATGCACGGGTCTGCTGGCGGAGCGTGCTCCACTCCTGCGAGACGCGCTCTTCGAAATAGGCGCTCACGTCCCGCTCGTAGAGCGAGAAGCTTTGAAACCAGTTAATCGCCGGAAAGTGCCGCCGGTGCGCGAGATCGGTGTCCAGCATGAAGAAGGATCCCGTGGTCCTCAGACAGGCTTGCGTAACCGGTTCGGTGAAGTCCCCGCCCGGAGGCGAGATCGACAGGATCATGGTCAACGAGCCGGTCCTTCCGTCGAGCGTCTCGACGGCCCCGGCGCGCGCGAAGAAGCCCGCGATTCGCGATGAAAGATAGGTCGGATAGCCTTCCTCACCCGGCATCTCCTCGAGGGCAGAGGAGATCTCTCGCAGCGCCTCGGCCCAGCGCGACAGACTGTCGGCGAGCAACAGCACGTTGTATCCCAGGTCGCGGTAGTACTCGGCCATCGTGACGGCGGTGTAGATCGACGCCTCGCGCGCGGCCACCGGCATATTGGACGTGTTCACAGCCACGATGGTGCGGCTCATCAGGGGCCGCTTGGTCCACGGGTCTGCCAGATGCGTGAAGTCATCGAGCATCTCCGCCATCTCGTTGCCGCGCTCTCCGCAACCGACGTAGACGACGATGTCAGCTTGCGCAAACTTCGCGATGGTCTGCTCGAGTATCGTCTTGCCGGTGCCAAACCCCCCGGGGAAGATGGCATTTCCGCCACGCGCGAGCGGAAACAGGAAATCGATCGAGCGCTGCCCGGTGACCAGTGGTTCGAAATGAGTCAACTTCCGGCGATATGGCCGAGGCAGACGCACGGGCCAATCGTGAAACGCGAAAATCTGACGGCCATCGCTCAGCGAGACGACGGGTGACTGCGGGTCGAGTTCGCCCTCGCGAATCGCGTCGATGACTCCCGCCTGGTCCGCGAGCAAGTGGTGTCGGATCGGCCCCTCCTCGACGTACCCTATGGCCTCGCCGATCTTGATGCTGCCGCCTGCCTTCTTCGTGGGGACGAAGTGTAGCGATCGTGCGTTCCACGAACGGGAGCTTTCCCGGCCGGCTTGGAGGAACGGTCCATGCTCCGCGTACAGGGACTCAAGCGGCCGCTGCAAACCATCAAACATCTGGCCGAGGAGCCCGGGGCCGAGCCTCACGGTAAGCTGCGTGCCCGTGGCGACCGCGGGTTCACCCACGCTCAGACCACGCGTGCTCTCGTAGACCTGCACGATGGAGCGACCCCTTTCGAGCCTGACGACTTCGCCCATCATGCGGGCGTGTCCGACCGTCACGCGCTCATACAGCTTCAGTCCGGGTAGCTCCACGCTGACCGTGGGACCTGAGATGCCCATGATGCGCCCATTGATGATGCGCCCGTTCACGGTGTCAGCCTCACTTGATAGCCGATAGCTCTGCGGATCAGGCGCAGCACGTAGTCCTCTTCCGGCCGTTGCGGCTTGCCCGGCGCCGGCAGCACTACCACGAGTCCCGGCCAGCGGCGTTCGATGTCCTCGATTCTCCGTTGTGTGGGTCCAGCGACGAGCCGTTCATCGATGATGATGACGCCCGCCGCAGAATCGCGCATGAGCTCGAGTAAGGTCGCGTCCAGCTCCTGCGGTGTGCGGACCAGCTGCTTGACGCCAGCAAGCGCAAAGCCGTGCGCGGCGTCCGGTGGCGTGATCGTGATGATCTTCTTCACGCGATGAGCTCCCGCTCGAGAGTAGCCTCGCCCAGATCGGGGGCGTGGTAGAGCACGGCGAGGTTTCGGGCGTGCACGTAGATGCGCCAGATGTAATCAAGGATCAATCCCACGCTATCGTTGTCGCGTCCGATTTGACGCAGCCGCTCGGTGAGGCTCGTGAGCAAGACGGTCTCGAGTGCACCTTCGCTTGCCGCCGCGGGCATGACTTTGAGAGCCGTCGCCTCCTTCGCAAGCTCCTCCCAGGAGTGGAGTTCCTTACTTGCCAGCAATTGCACCAGACGAGACAGCTTGAACATGCCGCCCTCAATGAAGGCGCCGGTATCTTCAACTCCCCAGCGCAGCTGCTTATAGAGAATCATGACGTTGCGCAAGTCGACGAACGCGCGGAGGAACTTCCGGATGAGCGGATGCAGTTGTGTCGTAACCGTGTGTGCGAGGTAACCTCGCATGAGGTTGTCCTCGAAGCCGCGAAGGCCATGGTCGGCGTATGCGGTAGCAGCCTCTCGAAGACCGGGCAATGCGCCTGCCGTGGCCTCCATGAGGTCGGTGATGCTCGAGCGGACATCCGACCGGTCGCTAAGCACCTGCCGCAGGGAATCGGCCAGCAGGGTGTGCGTTAGCAGTGCGTCAATCTCGCTAACGCGACCCGCCTCCTTATTCCGCAGGCACAGCACGATGGTCTTCAGTTCCAGCAGCACGAACACAGACGCAAAGCATTCCCGCAGCCTGCGGTTCATCTGGCCGTACACCCATTCCAGCTCGTTGAGAAGCGCTTCCCAGATAAGCTCGTCCGAGGTGCCAGGAGAGAGACCCTGTGCCCGCGCAGCGTTCCAGTTCGCAAGGAGGGCAGCTCGCCGTCCCTTGATCCGCGTGATCAGGTAGTCCTTCGGGAAGCCGGGCGAGTCAACGTCGCGCAGGAGATTGATCATTGGAAGCCTCCGGAAGAATCGTAGCGATCAGACCCGAAAGCAACTCGGGCCAAACCGTCTCGAGGCGCGCCTCAAGAGTATTGTTCACGCGAATTCGACCACTCTCCGCCTCCGTCTCCATGCCGCCGCTGATCTGCGTGTCGCATTCGACGTGCGCCTGCGGAAAGCGCTGCCGTGCGAGGGTCTCGTCGGCAGGATTGACCCTCACTTTCTGCCACGCCAAAGAGGGGAGTTCGGCTGCGAGTGTGCTGAACAGCCTCTCCGGGTTCTGCGCCCGCAGATTGGGAAGTTCCGCGAGCGCGAGGCCATGGAGTCGTTCTGCAAGCGCGATTGCAGCATTCATGCGAATGTCCCGCGCCTCGCGCTCCGCCGCGGCAGTTGCCGCTTGCTCAATCCGCTGGGCCGTCGCGGCCGCCTGCTGCGCATTCGCCAGCCGCTCGGTATCGATCTCGCGGGCCGCTTTGAGGCGCAGTTTATCCGCCTCGGCCCTCGCGTCCTTCCACAGGGCGGCCGTCTCCTCCGCGGCACCCTGCTGTAGCGTTTGGATCAATCCTGCCCGGCTCACAACTTACCTCCCGAGGAGGATCATTGCGGCGATCACGAAACCCAGGATTACGATGGTTTCCGGGATCGCCAGCATGATGAGGATGGTTGCGGTCAGTTCCGGTTTCTCGGCGAGTGCGCCGGCGCCGGAGGCACCGATCCGCGACTGAACCCAGGCGGTGGCGATCGCGCTGAGGCCGAGGCTCAACGCCGCAGCGAAGGCCAGCAGGACTTTGTCAAGATTCATGACTGTTTGCATGGTGTTTCTCCTTCATTTTGTTTTTAGCTTGTCTTTAGCGGTTTGAAGTCTTTGCCACCGGGCTCCACGAACTTGCTGAAGAACTCGACGTAGTGAAGTCGCAGGGCATGGACCGTCGGGGCGAATACGCCGAGCAGGATATTAAACGTATGCAATACGATCGCCACCGCGACACCGATCCAGACGCTGCCCGCAGCACCCGCCAGGCGGTTGGCGATGGAAGCGAGCAGCACCGAAGCGAGGCCGACCGCCATCAGACGCACGTACGAGATTATGTTTCCGAAATACCGGAGCAGCTCGAACGGAGCCAGGAATCCACCGGTGAGTATCAGGATCGGGATGATGACAAGCACCGCGGTAATCAGCGGCCTGCGCACCAGAGCGGCGACCGGCGCGAAATAGGAGGCGAAAATGCCGGCGACGCAGATCACGACCAGGATGCTCAATGACTTCAACACCGCCTCTTTGGTCTGTCTGCCCCTGAGTGCCGAGAAAACTCCCAGGACGAGTCCCACGACGACGTGCGCGCCGCCCACGGCCAGCGAGAAATACACCATGGGCATCAGCGATGTTTGCCTGTCAATAAACGGCTTCAGGCCGAAGAGCCGCGTGCCCCGTTCGCCGAAACATTCGCCGTAGAGCACACCGAAGACGATGGTGTAGAGCGAGGAGACCAGTAGAATCTCCCCGGCCTGCCGGATGACCTTCCGCCGCTTGGCGAACAGGATTGCGCTCACGGCGACCAGGAGCAGAATGAATCCATAGCCGCTGTCCCCGAGAATCATCCCGAAGAAGAGGGGGAAGAAGATCGCGATGGCCGGCGTGGGATCGATCGAGGTATAGCGGGGCAGGGGCAACAGCCGCACCAGGAGCTCGAAGGGCTGAAGGTAGGCCGGATTTCGCAGCACGACGGGCACCGTCTCGAGGTCTTGCTTGAGGATCTCTCTTTCCTCCACAACGACGGCATCCCCATGATGCTCCGCCAGCACCCGCCGCAGGCCTGCAACGGCCGCCGAAGGCATCCATCCGAAAAGCACGAAGCAGCGGTCGGTCTCGTACAGCGATGCACTCGTCCTCAAGAGTGAGAGGCGCTGCTCAAGCCAGCTCTGCACAGGCTGATAGATCGCGCGCCACTTCTTCGCCATATCGATCAGCTCGTTATCAATGGAGGCAACCTGGGCTGACAGCTCATCGTGTCGCGCCCGGGCGGCTTTGACCTTGTCCGGCAGGGGGAGGCGGTCGAGGTACGAGGGCAGGGTGATCTCGGGTATCTGGCTCCCGCTCAGACCCTCTCTGAGTTTATGCGCGAGTTGCTTCTCTGTCGTGAGCAGCCCGATGTACGAGCCGTCTTCCATCTTCGCGGAAGTCACCACCGTACCCGGCGAAGTCCGGCCGGCGACCTTCGCGAGTTGATCGAGAGCCGTGGGATCCTTGGCCTGTATGCCTATGAACTCTCGATCGGCTGCCTCCGCACCCTCGGGTGCCAGCAACTCGATTGCGCCCAGAAAAACCTGGTAGCGCTGCAATTGACCGAGCTCGGACTGCAGGGCTTCTTTGCGCTGCAATCGCTCCTGGCAGGCATCGAGATGCTTGCCCACCAGGGAAGCAATGGAATCGACCGCCAGCGATGGGCTCAGATTCGACTCCCTGGTCTGCACCTTCGGCAGGAGCGTGAGCAGCCGCCCGATCTTGTTGCCGAGATCTTCGAGGACCAGCCGCTCCGCGAGCGCTTGCGTGTCGAGGGCGACGGGCCTCAGGTTCTGTACCGTGTCCTCACGGATGCGCTCTTTGATGTCGGGCGCGATCTCCAGGACCTCCTCGCGCCGAATGGTCTCGAGCACCGGGAGAAGCATCTCGCGCGGCGCGGCGACTTCGATCTTGGACATCGTGACGATCACTAGGCACGGCCTTGAGCAATCAGCAGGACATGCTGCCGGACGATGGGTATCAGTCGCGCATCCTCGAGACGGCGGATCTGTTCAGCCGCAGCGCCTGCCTGTTGCAGGATCGCGGCCGCCTGGTCGTGCGCGGCCATCTTTGCCGCTTCCTCCTCGCGCGCGGCCGATGCCTTGAGAGCCGCGAGCTCGGACAGTTTCGCCTGCTCGATCTCACCCCGGGTACGCTCCAGCCATTGCCGCGCCGCCTGCCGCTCCGCGTCAAGTTTGGCGCCGATTTCGTGCTCGACCGCCAAGACCTCTGAAAGAAGATTCCCGTTCCCTGTAGGGATCGCGGCAGTCCGCTTTGTTGCACCCATGATCATCCTCGCGGCCGCCCCCGATCAATCAAGAGTGCCCCCGAAACAAGCTGGATCGGATTCGCACAAATGCGTATACCCGAAACAACTGAGCCTCTATGAGCGCCCTCGGCCGATTTCGGGCCATTTCGCCCGCTTATCAAGAAACGATTCCCCCGATTTGCCAGTTCGCAGCGGAGCCATGTTGCCGGAATTGAAGGCGCCGCTTCAATTTTTTAATAACCCGGCAATTGTTTACTGCAAATAGATTGCCGAGCCCGGCAAGGATCGCCCGAGCTAACGGAAGGATTTAAGGTATGAACCCATGCTTGGCCATGCATCCTCTGAGCGAATAGGCGCACTGATGCGTTATTACACGGCAGAACTTAAGCCATATCCTCGAAGGTTGGCTGCTTCAACTGTGAGATGACAGAGCAACAAAACGCGCCCAGGGAAACGCATCCAAACGCGTGCGAGGAATCGGCTGCTCGCACCCTTCGACAAGTCCGTATAACCGCGACGATAGTAATAAGACAAGATCAGGTTGCGATCCAAGTCCATATTGACGTTGCTGTACGGTTGTCCCGCAGAATCGCTCAGCCGGGGGAGAAGCGCCGCGGCGTCCCTTTCGTCGATTCCTTCCGTACCAATCTTGGTAACCAGCCATTGCGGCCCTTCATCGATCCGATGGGTCACCGCGACGTGATCCGCCTTGCCCCTGTAGTTTTGTCCGATTCCGGAAGTCACCTTGACGTCGCCAAAACCGTTGGTACGGTACAGCACAGCGATAGTTTCCTCGTCGCGCTTGCGGAACGCCTCGCTATACCGGCCTTTTCTGAAGCGAAGGGAAGCCGGAAGCAAATACAACCGCTCGCGAATGGTATCCGTCGTAAAATATTCATTTCCCTCGATAGCGACGCGCGCGAGCTTCTTGTGCGCTCCCTTGCTGATGATGAATTCGATCGTCTGTTCATCGTTGGCGACCGGGGTGGCGCGAAAATCGACCTCGGCATCCGGGTAGCCGTTGGATTCGAAATAGTCACGCAAATTGCGCGCGCCTTCGAACAGCGGATCGTTATCGACCGCGCCTTCTTCGTAAATCGGAACCAGCCGTTTCAGATGGCCCTTGGACACTTTCGCTTCTACCGCCTTCACCTCTACTTTCGGACCCGCTTCGATGCGCAGGCGCGGCTTGAGACGCGGTGGGCTGCGTCATGATCCATGCCCTCCAGTTCCACTGAAGCGGTGAGCAGATCCTTACTCTTATATTTCTTGCGAACGCCCTCAATGCCGGTCGCCGTCAAGCTTTGAGATACGTTCCGCCATCTGTGAATCAGGAAGACTCTCCAGCCCGTGGCGCGGCGGATCGTCGCGTCATCTAGTTTGGCGTGGCCGAGGATGGTGGGCATCTCATAGCGTGCCCGCTTGCCCGCCTTGACGCGGGTGGTGATCCGAACAGGAAAAGGGCGCGCTTGTAGCGATGGTGGTGTGCAAAGGCGGCCGCAACCAAGAGTCTTTCTTTTCGGTCTCGTCGCGGCTTTCTCGTCCGGGTGGGAACAAACTCAATATCCCGAAGGCGGTTTCGAAGCGTGCCCGATATCCAGACCGAATGATGGCGACGACGCGGTACCGCCGATCTTTATGGGTAACTCGGTTCCCGCATTTTTCTTGGAAAAGAACGGACTGACAGCTTTCAACAGAAAAGATTTGAAGCCGGTAGTGGTTTGCGAAAGCTTGGCTTCCAAGCGGGCGGTACCGTGCAAATCCAGCCGCGAGTATAACAGCACCTGGATTCCCGGGTTCTGCTGCGCAATGTCTATTTGCCTCCGTTTCGCGTTGCGCTCAACGCAGGCGTGGCCACCTTCATGACGGGATTTAACGCTCTGAACGGTGTTCCCGCTACGGGCAACCGGTTCACGCTTCGCCAGATTCTTCGTCAGGAATGGGGCTTCCACGGAGTCGTGGTCAGCGATTACACTGCCATTCCGGAGATGATCCAACATGGCTACGCGGCGGATGCCTCCGACGCCGCGCTGAAGGCGCTTCGCGCGGGCGTCGACGTGGAGATGGTAAGCACCACGTATTTCGACCATTTAAAGAGCCTGCTCCAATCGGGCCGGATCGATCTCAAGATGATCGACGAGGCGGTCCGCAAGATCCTCCGGTTGAAGTTCGATCTCGGATTATTCGATCAACCGGTCGGCAAGTATGGCATCGCCGCGGCGCCCGATTCTGCAAAACGGGATACCGCAAAAACGCCTGGCCACCGAAAGCGTCGTGCTGCTCAAGAATGATGGCGACGTATTGCCGCTTTCCAGATCGATCCGAAAGATCGCGGTAATCGGACCGCTCGCCGATAGTCCCGTCGATCAAATGGGGACATGGGTACTGGACGGCCGGCCGGAGGACGTGGAGACTCCTCTTTCGGCGTTGCGAAAGAAATTGGGAAACGATCGCGTTCTCTATGCGCCGGGACTAAGAGACAGCCGCGATATGACCACCGCTGGTTTTACCGATGCGTTGACGAAGGCGAGCGAGGCCGATGCGGTCCTCCTCTTTCTCGGAGAAGAAGCGATTCTGAGTGGCGAAGCGCATTCCCGCGCCTTCATCGATCTGCCCGGCGCTCAGCAAGCTTTGGTTGACGCAGTAGCGACTGCCGGCAAGCCGACGGTCGCGATCATTCTTGCCGGCCGGCCTCTAACCTTTCACGCTGCCGCGGCCAAGGTCCAGGCGATCCTGTACGCCTGGCACCCCGGCACGATGGGCGAGCCTGCCCTCGCCGATCTTTTATTTGGAGACGCGATTCCCTCGGGAAAGCTGACCATGACGTTTCCGCGCACCGTCGGTCAGGCGCCGATCTACTACGCGCATCTCAATACCGGGCGTCCCGCTTCCGGCAACGATGCTGGAATTCCGATGGGAAATCCGATCAATGCGGTGGGCTACACATCGAAATACCTGGACGTGGATGTTACGCCGGAGTATCCGTTCGGATACGGACTCTCCTACACCCGCTTCGAGCATTCCCATCTGCAAATTTCCGAACCTGTGCTGAAAAAAGGGCAGCACATAACCGTGTCATCGGAGGTGACCGACACCGGGTCGCGCGAAGGGGATGAGATCGTGCAACTGTACATTCATCAGGATGCCGCCAGCGTGAGCCGCCCCGTACGAGAGCTAAAATCGTTCCGCCGAGTCCATCTCAAACCGGGCGAGCGTACCGTCGTCAGCTTCCCCCTCTACCTCTGCAGATCTAGCCTTCTATGACGAGAGTCATCAACTAGTCACAGAGCCCGGAACGTTCCATGTTTGGATCGCTCCCGATTCGGTCCGGGGTGTGGAAGGGAAGTTTACTCTGCGTTAGCGCTTCCAGGCAGCGACAGCAGTAAGGATGCCCGGCGGATCGAAGAAAGATTCTCGGGGTTTCAGCTATTGCGGTTCGCCCAACAAAACGTAGCCAGCCCACAAAACGGGACTCTCCGGAAGAGAGAGCGCCCCGAAGGGCGTATCTACTCGCACATCACCCTTGCGCAACGATCGGAGCAGCCGAAGTTGCGCCTCCCGCAAAGCTTCGCTCTTCCCCTTCTTACTCCCATCGCCGAACGATCGGTAAAAGTCTTCCATGAGTTGCGCGGCAGGCTGATCCGGTACATCCCAGAGCGTGGAAATGACCGAGGCCGCGCCCGCGTAGAAAAACGCCCGCGCCAAGCCTGCAACCCCGTCTCCGTTGATACGGCCAAGGCCGGTCCGGCAGGCGCTCAATACCACCAGATCGGCGTGAAGGTCCAGCGAGTAGACTTCTTCCGCCGTCAGACGGCCATCACCTGAAGGCTGGCTATTGCTGCGGCCTAACGCCAGAAACGAGTTGAGCGGGTTGCCGTTGTCGATCACGCCATGCGTCGCCAGATGAATCACTTTGGCGGCCGGCATGGCGTCGCGGACGTCCGCTTCGTCTGCCTGTTTCCCGATCAGCAGCGTGGAATAGCCGGAGGGGACCAGGCGCGAGATACTCTGCACTTCCCGCTCCGATCCAGGCAGAGGGGGAAGAGCTTTGCCGCTGGATGATGGCAGGCCCGACGGATTGGCGATCAGAAGGTATCGCGCCGGCAACTCGGCAGTCCGCTGCTTGGCCTGGCGAGTGTACTGAAAAACTTCGATGGCGGGCGCGTAATTCAATGCGTAGTTCTCGATCAAATACCGGCCCTTTTCGTCCATCAACGCCGCGAAAGACAGCCGGAACAAGGGACCGCTGGGAATGATGGTCAGGCGGGCGCCCGCTTTGGACGGCAGATTCGAGCGGATCGGGCGAATTAAGTCGTCATACAGGTGACGCCATGCCGCTTGCGTTCCACGACTGGCAACCAGCGTGTCTTCGCCACGCGAGGCGCCCGGAACGTGAGACGCCCGATCCGGCTTGTCGGCTGTGCGCAGCGCTTCGTCGATCCACTTGTCCAGCGCGGGCGCGCCAAAACCGGTGCGCGCTTGCGTGATGCGCCCCTCAGGAGAGACAGTCCAGATGATGGTCGAAATATTGTCGACCCAGTATGCCAGGATGGTCGAATTCAGACGGCGGGCGAGTGCAAGCGCGTCCTCGCTGGAGGCGGAGGAGACGGAGCCGCGGGTGACGAGCGCGGTATTCTCGGCCGGCAGCGCGGGACCCGCCGTAATGTTTTTCGTGGCCAGCAGGTCGAGAAATGCCCGGCCGCGCGCACTCTCGGCGGTTTCCAGCGCTTCGCGGACCTCGCCGGCATCGATCAGGATCTGGATCGAGAGGCTGGTCATCCCCCGGTCCGTATCCGAGAACCCCTGTCGCATGAAGTCCGTGGGCACCAGTTTGGCGCGAGCTTCCTCCACCGATTCCATGACTTGCCGGATATCACCCAGCGCTTCCTGGGTCTTGCGCAGCTTCCACAAAGCCTGCGCTCTGGCCGACAGCACTGACCGCACGTGCTCCCCCGCCAGGACGATTCCCCGGCCCGCATCCGCGGCCTCGAGCGCCGCTTCATATTGCCCGAGTCGGAAGCGAGCCTCGGATAACAGCAGTAACGTTTCCACCCTGGGCGGCGACGTCTTCCGCGCTTCCTCTAATACGGCGGCTGCCTGTTGGACTTGCCCGAGGTGGAGCTCGGTTGATGCGATTCCCTCCAGAGCGAATTTAATTAAGACTCCGGAGGCGGTTCTCCGCGCGAGTTCGAGAGCTTCCTGGTCGTAGCGGAGCGCCTCGGGCGAGCGGCCCATGATGTTCAGCGCCAGGCCCATCGCGTCGAGACTTTGAATCATGCCTTGTATGTCGTCCAGCTGCTTCTGAACGTCCCGCGCTTGCTGATAGAAGAGAAACGCCTGATCCGGATGCCCATGCACCCGGTAAAGTCGGCCCAGGCTGGTGAGGACGCGGGCCAGACTCGCTCGCTCGCCCAATTCCTCCATAATCGAGCGGGCCTGATTTAGGCGATCGAAGGCGGCATCGAAATTATCGCCGGCGTATTCGCTGTCGGCCCATTGGTGAAGAAGGAGGGCCTCGATGTCTCGCGCGCCACTCTTCCGCGCCATCTCCAGCCCGAGCTGGATATGATCCGCATCTTTCGTCACGAACGTCAGATTATAATGCGCCCGGGCGACGGCCCTCCAATCTTCGAGAGATTCGTAAACGGACAGCGACTTTTCGAAATATGCGCGGGCCTGCTCGGGATTGCCCAGGAAGTACTCGTTGCTTCCCAAGTTGCCGTAGGCGACCGCCAACTTACTCCGGTCCTGTGACCGCTCCAAGATGGGCAGCGCGGCCGTAAGCTGGGCGGTGGACGCCGCGTACTGAGCCATCTTGTTCAGCGCGATGCCGAGTTCGTAACGTGCCTCGGCTTCCACCTCCGGGTCCTGCTGCTGGACGGCAAGTTCGATGGTTCGCTCCAGGGCGAGCCGCGCCGCTGCCCGGTCACCCTGCTGGTAGAGCTTGACGGCTGCCTTGAAGGATTCGGCCGCGGTCTGTTGAGCGGAGACTGATTGAATCAACAGGAGAAATGGAGCCAGCCAGCGCATCTCATCACCGCTGCTTCAACTGATCCCGCGCGGAACACGCCCTATGTTGGTAGTCGCCCGACTTCCCGCAAAGGCTTTCCGCTTCGCGGCGGGCATCCGCGATTCTTCCGGCCCGTTCGTAAGCCACGGCAAGATACCAGGAAATATCGTCGCGGAGGGTGTCATCGGGATGCCGCTGCGCCGTCAGAAGCGATTCAACGGCAGCGTCGTTCTGATTCAGAAACAGTTGCGAAACCCCCAGGTAGTAAGCCGGCGCGGCAGCAAAGGGATATTTGGACGCCAGCGCTTCCAGCCTCCGGGCCGCCTCCGCGTAGTTGTCGCCCCGGTACGGTTCGAGCGCGCCGGCGAGATCCTTGAGAAACGCCTGACCGTCCTGCGCATCCCCGCGATAGGCGAGAACCGAATCTGGGGAAACTTTGATGACCGCCTTCTGGAGAACCAACGCGTAGGCCACTGGGGCAGGCGTCGGATGGACTACCGCAATTTCCCTGGAGGGCTGAACGATCAAGGGCTTCCGAATCGCGAATACAGTTACGATCGTCAGAATTGCGAAAACCGCCGCGATTGGAGCGGGCCGCCAGAACCAGTTCCACAGCGTAGCGGCGCCGCCGGATACCACGCTCCGCCGCCATCGCGCCCGGATGCGGCGATCCTCGGCCGCGGAGGCGCCGGGAAACTCATACGCCGCCAGATCCCGGCTCAACTGCTCGCAAACCGGGCATAGCGCGATGTGTTCCCGGATCGCATCCGCGCTTTCCATCGGGACGCCTGAAACCACGGCCATGAGGCGATCGGGATCCGGACACGGCCCAGCCGCCGAGCGAACCTGTGCCAGCGCCGCTTCCATCTCGCGCCGAAATTCGAGTTCATCGGGATTGAAATCCAGTTTGTTCATCCGCGTACCTCCGTCGAGAGCTGTTTCCGCAGGAGTCCACGGGCATACTGCAAATGGCCCTTTACCTGAGTTTCATTCAAACCGATACGTTGGGCGATCTCCGCCACGGTCATTTCGTGGACGTAT